>ULPT01066822.1_pt1 | contig 112978 bp, 101 predicted proteins | sample 1953751 | NCBI WGS metagenome assembly ULPT01 (sample SAMEA4835636, study PRJEB28245) | human gut metagenome | biome: gut microbiome; material: fecal sample | place: Denmark | collected 2008 | reverse complement strand
TTTTATGCTTTTTTGAGTCAACTTTTTCTGTACCAAGACATTGGCTTGCCAAGCCCGCGACGGGAACACACTATTTTATTCTATAGTGTTTTGGAAAGGGATAAAAATGGCAGCCAAATACGGTTGCCACGGAGGCACATCATTACAAATTGATTACTTCTTCCCACGTGAGGTCATCGCCCTCGGTACCGGATGGAATATATCCCATTTCGGCTTTGGCTTTCTCTTGCGGGAACGTAAAATAGGTACACAGACACTCACAAAGCAGTTCACCTTCAGCACTCCAGATTTCGCCGACGACATACGCCACGTTGCGGTGCTGCTCTTTGAGACGACCACGCAAAGTGATATAGGGTTGGAGCGTTGAAACGGGTTTATGGTAGCGAGTCTCCATCTTGGCTGTAACGCCTGCCGTTTGCAGTTTATGAAAGACCACCCAACCGCAGATCTCGTCCAACAAGACGGCCTGGATACCACCATGGAGCGTATTAATCCACGACTGGTGGTTCTGTGTGGGACGCCATACGGAAACAATCTCGTCGCCATCCTCATAAAAATGCATGTGCGTGCCAATGGGGTTGGTCGGACAGCATCCGAAACAATTATAGCCCTCTACCCCGAGCCAAGGGTTATGTATTAAACGCATAGTTTTTAAGTGTGGTTTCCTATTCCGCAAGCAGCAGAAAAAACGGAAGCAAGTTGACAAAAGTACTTATTTGATGACACGTTCGGGTTGGAGAATAACACGAATGGATTTACCGACATTGATAAGGTGGTCGGCGATACGCTCAGAGTCGCTGGCGAACTCCAGATATTGCGCACCGACGGTCGGATTGTACTCATTGTTGGAGAGACGCTCCACGTTCTTATCCGCCATTTTGTCGGTCATCTCGTCCACAAGGTCTTCTATTTTATTCGCCTCATTGAGGGCATCAATGCTGACTTCCATATAGGCTTTCATCACATTTTGATACACAGAGAGGACCCCCTCGCGCACTTGTTCAATCTCCTCTTTGACCTGCTCGGAGAAGACGAGATTATGGTCACGCAACACCTCGGCATACTCAATGATATTTGTGGCATAATCACCGACGCGCTCCAAGTCGCCGATACAACGAATCATAGAGGACAAGTAGCGATGATCGACCTCATTCAAAGGTTTGGAATTGAGACGAACAACATACTGAATAAGATAGTTATTAAGGTAGTTAAGTTGCGCCTCGTTGCGATTGAAATCATCCTTTTGACGAAAATCGAGGCTGGAAATCATATAGACGGCAATATCGTAGTTGTGCATAGCAACCGCCGCCATGTGTTCAATTTCGAGTTTAACCTGACGCACAGCAATGATTGGGGTACGAAGCATTTTATCGTCCACAAAGTAGAAATGCGGTTTGGAAGCCTGCCCCTCTTCCTCAGAGAGTTTGTCGGGAATAATAGTGCAAACAGTTCTGACTAACAAGTTTGTAAGCGGCAAAATAATGACAACCGTAAGACAGTTGAAGATCGTATGGAACATAGCCAACTGCACCTGCGGCGCATTAGGGAACATATTCTCAAAGATAGAACCGAAACTGATTTGCCCATTGGTAACCAGATACATCACAAGGGCGGCAAGCAAAAAGACGACAACGCCAAAGCAGTTGAAAATCAAGTGCATAAGGGCAGTACGTTTGGCATTCTTACCACTAGTCATACCCGCAATAATCGCCACAACACAGGAACCGATGTTGGAACCAAGAGTAAGATAAATACCCTGATTGAGCGTAATAAGCCCCGTCACTACCATAGTGATAGCAACTGAGGTCATTACCGATGAAGATTGGATAATCGCCGTAAAAATAGCACCGATAAGTACCAAAAGAATCGGGTTGCTGATAGAGGAGAGGAAAACCTTCACAGCATCCATCTGTGCAAAATCCTCCATAGAACCCGACATCATACTCAATCCAACGAATAGCATACCGAAGCCCGTAAGGATACCACCTGCCGTTTTCCATGATTCACGCTTGCTAAAAAGTCCGATGAATGCGCCAATACCTGCAAAAGCAGCGAAGATGGCAGTAGTGGATAAGCCTCCCTCGGAAGAGAGACCGAGCGCCACAATCTGCGCCGTGATAGTGGTACCAATATTGGCACCATAGATAATGGTCGCCGCCTGACTGAGCGACATAATGCCTACATTGACGAAACCAATGACCATTACCGTAGTGGCACCCGAAGACTGGATAGCCGCCGTACTGAGGGCACCTATACCGACACCAATCAGTTTATTATTGCCTACTTTAGAGAACAGAGCCTTCAGGTGTTCACTGCTTGCCGATTCCAAGTTGCTGGACATCATCTGGCATGCCACCAAGAAGATACCGATACCCGCAATGAGCATCAAAATAGCCGTTATTGCCGTTACTAACATGTATTTATAGGTTTATGAGTTTATGAGTTTATGAGTTTATAGTTGAAAGAAGTTGAGAGTTGAGAGTTGATAGTTGATAGTTTTAAGTTTTTATTGTTTGATGATGGCGTGGTTTTTGAAACCATCAATATATATCTGCAATGGTTTCTCAAAACGCACGTGACGAACAAAGTCAGTTTCCTCTATGGCCGGCAAAACATCTAATTGCGCCGTATCCAACGTATCTTCCGGACGTGCGAATGAGTTTACATTTATATAACCGACATTGAAAGAAGTCATATTTTGGAAGAAATGTGAACCCTGACTCGGGTCAATGCGGAAATCAGGCAGACTGCACTCCACGAGGGCTTTTGCCTCACTGATGTCACTCCACTGAACCGGTACTCCGAGCGTGGGAATCTGCGATCCCCACCGCCCATAGCCAATAAGCACGTAACTGCGCGCCTCTTGGCGCATACGCGCGTTCCACGCACGCAAAGTGTCTGCCATCTCGCGCGTACGCAATATATTAAAGGTGTCTTGACGAAGATAGATGACATCGGTTATGCCTTCCACTTCACCCACACCAAGCGCACTATCCGAACGGATAATCGGCGCGGTTTCATCGATGTTTTTCCAATCCACCTTCGCCGTCAATCCGTCCGCTGAAATGGGCCGAATCTGCAATACATTGAATACAGCGGGTTCTTGCATTAGGTTAGCAGCGAACTCGATCTCCACAGGACATTTGATTTCTGCCGCAGCAATATCCAAGAGGCGCGACACGATATCTGCCAACGGGAAAGTGTTAAATTTCAATACAGGCGCAAACGTAAGACACCGAGGCCCCGAAACGTAGCACGAATCCACCATACGCATATTCTCGTAATCGAAAGTGGACGCTACCCGCTTGAGGGAACCAAACTGCTCACAATCTGCGACAGAGAATCGCTGCAGATTGACCGCATCATCAATAGAAGTCTTAAAACGTTCCGGAGCGAGACTGAGTGCCAACATCGTTTGTTGGGTCTCACGCATCGCCAAATCGGGTGTGGATGTCTGCATCACGTGTTTCGGATAGTGGGGCGAGAAACGCAATACTTGCTCGCCATCCACCACGGTTTTGCCCAAACCATAAGCCACTTTGACGATACCATCCTCCGGTTTCTCATAGCCGACAGGATAGAAATTGATACTGCGTGCCACACCGCTGATGGTCGGGAAATAGTAATTTCCCTCGGTTTCACCGCATACTTCCTGCACCACAATCGCCATTTTTTCCTCTGAAAGGACATTGGCAGTGGAGGCGATATATCCGCGCGAGGCAGAAAAATAAACCGAGGCATAGACCGATTTGATTGCCTTGCTGAGAAGACGCAATTGCTGGTCTTCGTTCTCGGTATGGGGTATCATATAGGTGGAATAGACACCAGCAAACGGCTGATAATAAGAATCTTCCAATTTACTGGACGAACGTACCGCCAATGGACGGTGTGCCACACGAATAAACCGACGCAATGCCTCGGTAAGGTCTTGCGGCAACGTAGAAGCCACAAATTCGGACAAAATCTCTTCATCGGAAATATCCGAATTAATCACATATTGCAGTCCGTTGTCGTGGATAAAAGCATCAAAGGAATCGGTGGTAATGACAAGTGTACGGGGTACCAATACACGCACATTCTCCCAACGGTCATATAAATCATATTTCTGCAAGATATGGTTGAGGAACGCCAAACCACGCCCTTTTCCGCCCAAAGCCCCTGTGCCGTATCGTGCAAACCAGATAGTATCGTTGTAGGTATCGGGGTGGTATTTTGCCACTACACCAAGTGCCTGATTGATACGATAGTCGTGAATGGTTTTGATGTTAATAGCACGGATATGCTCAATATCCGAGTCATCCTTGATTGTAAGCGGACTTACCTGCTTTCCCACGGCAAAGAGACCGCGTGCAAAAAGCCACTTACTCAGATAATTGTTATCCGACAAGCGGCGGAACGCACGAGGCGAAATCGTAGAAATAATATGCTCAAAACCCTCCAAATCGTTAGCACGTGCAATCTCCTCACCTGTATCAGGATCGATTGCTACAAAATCGCCGAAACCGAATTCACGTCCGATGTACTCGCTCAACTCTTGGGTAAGCGTTTTCGATTTCTTAACAATAAAACCCACATGCAATCGGTTGGCAACCAACCGCATAGACTCTTGCGATGATTGCAACAAAAAGGGCATAGTGGGGTTGTCGGCACGTATGATACGACACAAATCAACACCGGCATCGAGTTTTTCCGATGACGACGGGTCCCCCTTGTGTATCACAAAACCGATGTCGGAGATAACGCCGATAATATTATCACGATAGCGATTGTAGAGAGCCAATGCCTCATCGTAGCAAGTAGCCATCAAGACCTTTGGACGTGCACGTTTGCGCAGGAGTTGCTGTTTCTCGTTGAGCGCATCGCGAATGGCAATACTATTCTGCTGAAGCACCAATTTATACAAAAGCGGCAGATAGGTGGAATAGTAACGTACCGAATCCTCAACCAAGATTATCGCCCGCACCCCCTCTTCGAGAATGTCGTGGTCAGCATTCATACGATCTTCCAATAGTTTGATAATGGCGATAATGAGGTCAGCGGAATTGTTCCAGCAGAAGAAATAATCAATGTACTGCCGCTTGTGGTCAACCACGTTGCGATAGGTCTGTTTGGAGAAAGCGGAGAGAAGCACGATAGGTGTATCCGGCGAGAGTAGTTTCATACTCTCGGCAAAATCGAACACATCAAGACTGCCCGCGTTGTTCATCGTAATAACGAGGTCGAATTGTTCCCCCTGCTGCGCCATCCCAAGGGCTTGTGTTGTGGTCTCCGCACGAAGAATTAAGGGCGGGTTGCTTAGGTTAAGTTCAGCGTATTCCTGCGCAATCTGCACATCAATATGTCCGTCCTCTTCCAAAGCGAAACTATCATAGTTATTACAAACCAAGAGGATACGTCGTACCCTCCGCACCATAAGTGATGTATAATCGCCGCTTTCCATTGCTTTACATAAAAAATTAGGTATCGGGTACACCGATACCTAATCATAATTATACAATACCCTGCTCTACCATGGCATTGGCCACTTTCATAAAGCCGGCAATATTCGCACCTTTTACATAATTGATATATCCGTCCTGCTCCGTGCCATATTTGAGACACGCTGCGTGGATATCCGCCATAATGGTATGCAAGCGTTCATCCACCTCTTCGGCAGTCCATTTGAGCCGCATAGAGTTCTGCGTCATTTCCAACCCAGAAGTAGCCACACCGCCTGCATTGCTTGCCTTACCCGGGCTATAAAGAATGTGCGCTTGTTGGAAAAGTGCGATAGCTTCGGGTGTAGTCGGCATATTCGCCCCCTCTACCACGCAAGTACAGCCGTTTTGTAGCAGTTGCTCCGCATCCTGCTTCTCCACCTCGTTCTGCGTAGCACACGGCATAGCGATGTCGCACGGCACAGACCAAGGACGCTGTCCCTCGAAATACTGCGCATTCGGATACTTGGATATATACTCTTTAATACACCCACGGCGAATATTCTTCAACTCGAAGACATAAGCCATTTTCTCTTCAGTCATTCCTTCCGGATCATAAACAAATCCGTTGGAATCGCTCAAGGTCAGCACTTTGGCACCAAGACGCATCGCCTTTTGCGCAGCAAACTGCGCCACATTACCAGCCCCCGAAATACAAACACGCTTACCCTCGAAAGTCTCACCACGTGTTGCCAACATCGCTTGCGCGAAATAGCAGACACCGTAGCCAGTAGCCTCAGGACGCATCAGGCTTCCGCCCCAGTTCTGCCCCTTGCCCGTCAACGTACCCGTAAACTCGTCACGGAGACGTTTATACTGACCGAACATATACCCAATCTCGCGTCCGCCAACACCAATATCGCCCGCCGGCACATCGGTATCGGCACCTATATGGCGTTGCAGTTCAGTCATGAACGATTGACAGAAACGCATCACCTCGGCATCGGATTTGCCACGCGGCGAGAAATCAGAACCGCCCTTGGCACCTCCCATTGGTAAAGTCGTCAGCGCATTCTTAAACGTCTGCTCAAAAGCAAGAAACTTCATAATGCTCAGATTCACACTGCTATGAAAACGGATGCCACCTTTGTACGGACCGATGGCACTATTCATCTGAACACGAAAACCGCGGTTGATTTGCACCTCACCGCGGTCATCCACCCAAGGAACGCGGAACATAATCACGCGCTCGGGCTCCACCATACGTTCCAATACTTTTTGCTCGCGCAAGTAAGGATACGCCATCACCATCGGTGCCACGCTTTCCAGCACTTCCTTTACCGCCTGATGAAATTCACTTTCACCGGGATTTTTTTGTACGAGGGTCGCCATAAAACCATCTACGTACGCCTGTGTAACCTTGTCAAACATAAAAGACTAATACTATTTTGTAAGTTGTAGGAGCAATGTGCGAAAACAGCGACAAAGGTACACATTTTTTTTCATTCTCACAATATGGCAATGCACATTGCGTAACTGTACATACAATACACAATTATTTCACATATTTCTCTATCTCCTTTGTAATCAAGGTCTCCATCAGGTCATAGCCCGCCGATATGGGGTGAACGCCGTCTTCCGAATAGACAGCGGGTAGTCCGCCGCGCTCGTCCACCATAACCGAATAGTAGTCCATATAGGGGATATTATTCTGCTCGGCATACGCACGAAGCAGTGTATTTAATTGCCGAATTGTCTCTGCCGGATTTACCAGTTCTTTACGCCAAGGATATTGATACACCGGCAGTACGGAGCAAAGAATGGGTTGAATATGGTGGAACAATGCCAGTTCGCACATCGATTGTATATTCTCCGCAATATGTTCGTTGGTAATATAACCATTGTTGAGACCTATGTCATTCGTGCCTGCCATAATGACCACCACCTGAGGGTGTAACTGAATCACATCAGCCTGAAAACGTGCCAACATCTGCGATGACACCTGTCCGCCTATTCCGCGACAAGCATAGTTGTGCGTTGTAAAGAAATCGGGGTGTGCCTCTTCCCACATCTGCGTGATGGAATTACCCATAAAAACTACCGTCGGGCTTTGCGTCAGCGATTGGTTAGCCGAAGTATAAAGCCCATGCTGCGCCCAATCATCAGTGGCAGCAAACACCGACACGATCAGCAGTAAAGCCAGTGCTGCAAAAGAAAAACGTTTCATAGATATGAAATTTAGAGATTAATTGCACAAAGGTACTGCTTTTTATTGATATACGCAATGCTCAGATACCAACTCGCCATAATACGAAAACGGCTTTATCATTCGTGTATCTCTCGTTTTTGTATTATAGAAGCGGGCAGCCAAATACTACGGAGACAACAAAAAAGGACTGCCTAAACTTGTCAGGCAGCCCCTAAAAGAATATTGTGAGCAGTGATTATTTCCGCAACTGACCGGCAGCGTTGTAGCGGTTGCCGTTGCGCTCAATGAGCAATTCACCGTTAACAAGGCGTTTAGTTGCCTTGATGGTGTTCGCTGTATTCTGGATTCCTGTTTCGAGTTTCTCGGTGGTAATGGTCAATCCGTCCAGCGCGAAATAGGCAGGGGTATTCATATAACCATAACTATTATCCGTAGAGGTCATACGGAAACTAATACCCCTACACAACCCGATAGAAGACAAATCCACCTTGTCCCAATTTTGATTGAACTTGCCGTCCACAGCCAGATAATAGACAACGCTCTCACCGACTTCTTCATACTGCTTGTTGATACCCGTGATAATCAATGCCAAAGTATCTTTATCGGTAAACGGACGTGCAGGAGCCATACCTTCTTTCAAAGCCTTTAATGTATTGGAACTTTGGCAGATATAAACCTCTTTGGGATAGTAGTCCTCCGAAAATTCTATAAAGTTAGAGGTAGTATATCCGTCAGTATTGTTATTGGCATAATACTCGGAATAGTACCCCACCACAAACGGGGTTCCTTCACCCTCAAGACCACCTTTGGCTACACACTCAAACTGATTGCCCGTATCGGTATTCTTTTTGCTGAGTGTGAAACCATCCCAGCTTGTTCCTCCCCAACTATTGCCGCTAATAAGATGACTGAGCATAATATCCGCATCGTTGGTGTAGATAAACATATAGGCATAGTCCTCGCTATAGGTGCTATCCATAATGTTTTCTGTATTGTACTCAATACCTGCGCCATAGGCATCGGTTGCCGTGTAGAGATTGAGCGTGATTTCTTCAGCCTGTGCGGTAAGAGCGAACAGGGCTGCACAAAAAAAGAAAAGTTTTTTCATCTTGTTTTTATTATTAAAATTGTTTATTAATTAGTTATGCAAGTCGATGGCACCGGTGATTTCTGTGGAGATTTCGCCTGTACCTGCAATAGTATTCCAATAGTCGATAGCCGTTACCACGCGGATAAAATCGACAGATGGTAAGACAACGGGATTGCCTTCTGCATCCACCGCCCACGATATATCGAAACTTGTACCGATAATATCTGTATTCGGTTTGTTGTCCGCGTAACCGTAGTCAAGGACACGCTGCACATACTTACCATTGATTTTCTCTGTAGTGTTTGCCAAACGGACGCCCTCAAACGTAATGGCATCCTCGGTGAGCCATTGTGGGTAATATGGCTGTTTATGAAAAGCGTTTTGAAGTGTGTCGCCCGCACGGGTGTAGGTCTTTCTATAGTAATGATCGGTTGTCGAATTATCGTACTCACTGCCACGCAGTTCGTACCACGGGTCGTCAGGAAGTCCGTTGCGATTGGCATCGCGCGAGACATAAACAACACCGGGCTCACTACTACCGTATTGCGTGTTACCGTCCAAATAAAACGCATTGCCAAGTATCCGGAAATCGCGTTCTCCTGCCACGTTGCGCACAGCGTGGTCAAAACCGAATGTGACATATCCGCCCCATCCTCCGAGAGTAATCAACCCGCCGTTGTTATTGGCAATAGCGGCTTCGCACTTACGACACATTGTCTCGGCATCGTCGCCAACCTCATACTTCGGCAGCACATTGACAAACTGTCCCATAGCAGGCTTATATTCATAAACGCGCGAGAGATATTTGCCACCCGTAGTCGTAGTGGTATCGGGTGTTGGCAAATCGTTCTGCACCCCTACCAAGCAGAGATGTCCGGGAATATCGCCGGTCTTTGCCTGCCAGCGGTGCAAGCCCGAAAGGGAGTAACAATGGAGCGTACCCGAAGATACATAATTCTTGGCATCGGTGATATAAATGCTATTGTGTGTTGCCAATAAACCGAAAGGTATCTCATAGTTTTGCAAGTCGGAAGAAATAGTATTTTGCGGGGTGATTTGGAGCGTCTGCGTATTGATAACAGAGAGCGTTTTTACCTTGGCATCCAACACATAAAGCGAATCGCCCAACAACGAGATATTGTCGCATTGAATAGCAAAACGCTTGGTTACCATATCGCCCTCCACAACCGCAAGCGACGGGGCGACATTGCCGTAATTGCCCCGACAGGTAACCCATAGTTTGCCATACCGGTCCACACGCACCATATATGGATTGAGTCCGACGGGAATCTTCTTCACCTCCTCAAACGTGTTCAAGTCCACCACCGAGAGAGTAGAATCGTAACGATTGGTGAGATAACCGCCTGAATTACAAACATATATACGGTTGCCGAGAATGGTCAGTTCATCGGGTTGATGCCCCACTTTGACCTCGCGGATAATTTGCAAAGTAGCGGTATCTACCTCATACACAGAGCCTAACATCTCCGGGTCGATGACCGAACCGACATACGCAGAGATGTATGCCTTGCCGTCTGCAAAAGCGAGATAGCGGCAGTTGGGCAAGTCCACCTGCCCGATACGGTGTGCTTGCAAGTCCATCACCTCCACCTTGTGGCTGCAATTGATAACCGCATACAAACGACTTCCGTACACCTTGATATCGTTGCCCACATCGCCCAATTCCTTGATTTGGTTTGGATTCTGCAGCCCATAGATATTGGTGGTATAGACGCCCGTTTGGAGGTTCATATAGTCGATACGCGCCTTGTTAGACCCCATATTCCCCTCGTTGAGGATATAGAGTCCACCAGGCATGCTATCCGATGTAATTTGCTCTTCTTCAGACGGATAAATCACCTCCGGAGTGCGACAAGAAACCAACAAACATAAGCAAAAAAAGACTCCCCCAAGCCCCCTCAAAGAGGGGGATGACAGAACGGGTCTGCAATGCTGAACTATGAAATTAAATACACTCATTTAATGCTTGTTTTATTTTTGTTAATACACTATCGTTATTGCACATAATTTCTTCATTTGTAAAACGTAACAATCTGAAGCCCATTGCTTTAAGGCGTTGCTCGCGAATACTGTCTAATTCCTGCTGTTCACCTGTCGAATGGTATTTTCCATCCACTTCTACTATCAGTTTTCTCGCCAAACAAATAAAATCCACAATATACTCATCAATAATATATTGGCGTTTGAATACAAAGCCTGATTTTTTATTGCGTAGCCCCTCCCACAATATAGTCTCCGCTTCTGTGGGATATTGCCTCAATTGCTGTGCCTTTTCTTTCAGCAAAGTACAAATCATCAGGTTAGCCAATTTATATTCTGTACTCATACTATATCCATTTCGTGTATCTACATCCATCGGGGCCCTCCTTTGGAGGCACTAACGCTGTTGGGGAAGTCTAATACCGGTATGCCAAGGTGCAACGGAAATTCTGCTTTGGCATCGGATAGTTCTGAATGACCTCATAGTCTTGCCCGAAGAGGTTATTCACCTCCAGAGTCAGTTTGAGCGTATGACGTTGCACAATATTCCATTCGCCATAGAGACTCAGGTCGTGGGTGTACCACGGTTGCACATAGTTGAACACCGTGTTCTCCTGCTGCCCATAACGCTCGCCCACATATATAAAGGAGTAGTTGAGTCCATAGTGGTCGCCCCGCTTGCTGCCATAGTCCAAGCCCGCCACCGCGCTTCCACTATGCCACGGAATATACGGAATCTGATGTCGATAGTAGGTGTCCGAGGGATTCGTTACATCGATGGCAGTCTGGTAGGTATAGTTGAGGCGCAGACGCAATACAAAACGCATCGGCAACGACAGCGACATATCGGCTTTGGTATCTAACCCATTGATTTTCACCACGCCAAGATTGAGCATTGTCCAACGGAACTGTTGCCCTTTGGGATAGGCGATAATTTTATCGGAGACACGATTGTAGTAGTAAGAAACCGACAAAAGCAAGTTCTGCACACGTTTGTTTTGCAGGCGATATGCCAATTCCACACTATGTTGGCGTGCCAACTCCGGACGCAGATTGGCATTGCCCATATCGGTGTAGTAGAGGTCGTTAAAAGTGGGATAACGATACGACTGCTTGTAGAACGCATTGAGACTCAGATCGATACGCTTCCACGGCCGCAGGCTGAGAAACACCCCGGGCGTAACGCGCGGTGCCTCTTTGTCCACTTGCGTCATCAGCACCGAAGCCTGCAAACGGAGATAATCTTGCACATTCCACGCCGATGCCAGACTGAGCCAATGGCTATAACGCCTGAAAAACTCTTCCCTGCTCTCCAATATCAGGTCCTCGCGGCGAAGATGATTGTACTGAAAATCATACGCCAGACTCATATCCCACCAACAGAAAAGCATTACTTTCTGCGCAACGGATAGATATGTCTCTTGCTGAAGATACTGATTATCAGCAGGTAATAGGCGTTCATCGTAATTGACATAGTGCGTGTAGTCGTTGGCATATTTGAGCAACGCACGCACACTCCAACGCCCGAAAAACTCGTCCTGCCACTGCACCTGAGCAAACGTATTCCTATCCCAAAGTCGCTCACCGTTGCGCCACACATTATTCACAATCGCGCCGGGGACACCACGCTCCGAGTAATAATTGTAGAGGTGCAAACGCCAGAAACCGGTGTTAGAATAGTAGTAGTGCAGTCCCGCTTCGGCACGCACAGCATTGATGTCGCCATTCTGACGAACAGCCGTAGTGTCGTAAGCCACCTGCCCATCGGGCAAAACACGCTTATATCGGAATGGATACTTGCCATTGGAATAGACGTACTCCACGTCAAGAGTCATACTTATCCCCTCTGCCAGACGCACATCCACGCCTACAGCGGGATTTGCCAACGCAAAACTACCGGCACGCATCTGCGCACGCACATGCACTTTCTCACCTTCCCGGAAATAAGGTTTTCGCGTAGTGAGATACACATTTCCCGCACTGCCGAACTCACGTGCAGACTGCCAAATATCGGATTTCTGTCCGTTGTAGAGCGCAATCTGCTCCATATTATCCAGAGAAAAACGCCCCAAATCAACTTGCCCGTTTTGCGCATTTCCTATCTGTATCCCATTGTAATACACCGCCGTATGTTGGCTGCCCATCGAGCGCACGTTGATGGTCTTGATACCTCCCACTCCGCCATAGTCTTTGAGTTGCACACCCGAAAAATAACGCAACGCATCTGCCACCGAAAGGGAGTTAAGTCTCTGTAATTCAGCGCCTCGAAGTGTCTGTGGGATGATAATGTCCTTGCTCAACGCACGCGCCGTAACTTGCACCTCATCCACATTGAGGAGAGCAAAAAGCGAGTCGGTATCGGTATGGTTATCTCCACACACCGATACAATGCCAAGCACCGACAGCCATATTGCACAAAAATATCTGTTCATTCGTCATCCTACTCCAATCCTCGAGAGCAGCCAACAGCCGATAGGCATATCTGGCAGGTCTTCTGACTTGTTGCTCCTTTGCCCGACCTTCCCACCCCAAAGGGCAGTGGTCATAGAAACGGACTGCGGATTGCAACTTACAGCAGCGGGTCTGTACAGGACTTCCACCTGTTTCCCTTCACCAAATACGCTGCAAAGGTACGCATTTTTTTTGGATTACACAAAGCAATATCGCACTATTGCGATATTGTAAGCCTATCCTATGCACATCCTATGCTGAATCACCTACTAATCACCCACTAATCACCCACTCTTGTAAGCACAAAGACATAGGGAGATAAAAAGAAAAAATAGAGAGATTACAGAGGATATAGACGTTATAGAGATTATAGAGAGAAAAATAGGAAGATAGAATCTAAATCTCGCTCAGTTCGAGCCAACGCATCTCCGCTTCGTCGAGCAGTGTTTGCACCTCCTGATAACGCGCAGAGGCTTGGGCGATAGCATCGCTGTCTGTCAGACCACCGGAGAGTTGTGCTTCCAGAGTGCTTTTCTCCTGTTCCAACTGCGGAATACGCACCTCCAACTCTTCCAACTCGCGCTTCTCCTTAAATGACAATTTGCGCACCCGATTTGCCGTATTGGGTTTCGTATCCTTCTTCATATCCGCTTTTTTCACGCCGGTAGTAGGCACATCCTCGCTCTTAACTTTCTGTGCCTCACGATATTGCGTATAATTGCCGGGAAAATCCTCTATCACGCCGTTGCCCTGAAAAACAAACAGATGGTCCACCACCTTATCCATAAAATAGCGGTCGTGGCTCACCACAATCAAGCAGCCTTTGAACCCGCGCAGATAGTCCTCCAGCACGTTCAGAGTCGGAATATCGAGGTCGTTGGTCGGCTCATCAAGAATCAAAAAGTTCGGATTGCGCATCAATACCGTGCATAAATGCAGCCTTTGGCGTTCCCCGCCCGACAGTTTTTCCACAAAATCGTATTGCTGCGAGGGCGAAAAAAGGAAATGTTGCAAAAACTGACTCGCCGTCAGCTTGTCACCATTGCCAAGGTCTATCGTTTCGGCTATATCCCGCACAATATCAATTACTTTCTTGCTCTCGTCGAACTGCAACCCCTGCTGGCGATAGTATCCGAAACGAATGGTCGTACCTATATCAAAACACCCGCTATCGGGGGCTATTTCACCCAACAAAAGACGCAAAAAAGTACTCTTTCCCGTGCCGTTATTACCGATGATACCCAATTTCTCGTAACGCGAAAACACATAGGAGAAATGGTTGAGTATCTGCAAGTTATGCGGTTGTTCCGAGTTGTCCTGAGCAGGAATAACAAACGACTTGCAGACCTCTTTTGCCTCAAAGATTTTGTTGCCTATATACGCGGACTGCACCTGCAAACGCACGTCCGATTCCTGATTAACTCGCTTGGCTTTTTTCTCAATCTCATAGAAATTGTCAATACGATATTGTGCCTTGTGCGCACGCGCCTGCGGCATACGACGCATCCAGTCGAGTTCCGTGCGATAGAGGTTGCGAAACTTCTCCGTCTCGGCATTTTGTGCCTCAATCCGTTCTGCGCGTTTCTCAAGATAGTAGAAATAATTACCATGATACGCGTAGAGTTGGTTTTGGTCTATCTCCAAAATATCAGAGCATACACGGTCTAAGAAATAACGGTCGTGCGTAACCAAGAAAAGGGTAATCGTGGAGCGGCGCAGATACTCTTCAAGCCACGCCACCATATCGAGATCAAGGTGGTTGGTAGGCTCATCAAGTAGCAGAAAATCAGGTTCTTCCGACAACACTTGTGCCAGCGCAACGCGCTTCTGCTGTCCGCCGCTCAGATGTGCGATAAGTTGGTCGGTATCCGTAATCCCCAATTGGGTCAGAAACTGTGTGAAACGCAATGTCTGCTCTGCGGAATGTGCCAACGAACGTACCGTTTCGGTCTGCGGCAGTACTATTCGCTGTGGTAAATAACTAACTTTAAGGTCATTACGCCACGTGATACGCCCGCTATCATAGTCGGTACGTTGAGTCAGGATATCCATCAGCGTGGACTTCCCCACTCCATTGCGCGCAATCAGTGCCACCCGTTGCCCCTCATTCACGGCAAACGAGATATCCGAAAACAACATCTTCGACCCCACCGACTTGGTCAAGTTCTCAACTAACAAATATGGTGTAACAGCCATAGCAAATCATTATTTTATACTGATAAAATCACTTAATGGGCAGATCTTTGCCACATTGGTATAAGAACGCTGGTGCAAATCAATCGGCATATCAAAAGAAACAGGTTTGGTTGCATCAAAACGAAGAACGGCATAGTATGGTGCATTTTGAGCCGAGAAACCACGCGCTTGCAAATCTGCTGCCGTCCAGATTTGGAAACCGGTTTTAGTCAGTTTGAACAAATGGGGATATTCACCATTATTATGCAAACAGACATATCCTAAACGATTAAAGCCATCTTTTACCCAAAGTGAGCCTTTGCTGTCTCCGGCGCGTAAATAGGTCATACCCAGCGACATACACAATGATAAATCTTGTGGATGTACGTGATTAACCAATACCATTGTCTCCTGTGGGGTTTCACGCATTTTGTCATATATCCGCTTGCGTGCAATAGGATTATCTATTTCTGCACGCCGGCGACAGGCTAAATCTACAAACAAAGCATCTTGTTCTATACCTATGTAGTTGCGTCCGAGCAGATTAGCCGCGATACCGGTTGTGGCAGAACCTGAAAACGGGTCAAGTATCGTATCTCCTTTATCTGTAGAAGCCAAAACGATACGATAAAGCAGCCGCAAAGGTTTCTGTGTCGGGTGTTTACCGCAATTTTTCTCATACACCCCTACTGCAGGTATGCGCCATACATCGGTCATTTGGCTCCCGCCGTTAAGTTGCTTCATCACCTCATAATTAAACTTATGCGGTTTATTTTGCAACTTGCGCGCCCAAATGATAAGTTCTGTAGAAAAATTAAAATACCTACAACTCAGGTTGGGTGGCGGATCGGATTTTTGCCAAGTAATTGTATTCAAAACCTTGTAACCAAGTTCTTGCAAACAACGCATAACCACGTGGATGTTATGGTGTGTACCACTAATCCAAATTGTACCGTCATCCGTCAATTTTGTGCGGCATAGTGCCAACCAGCGGCGATTGAACTCATAAATATATTCCGGTGTACCGCCTTTATCCCAATCGCCCTTATCCACACACACCTGCTTACCATTATGCACACTTATCCCGCCATTACTGAGGAAATACGGCGGGTCTGCAAAAATAGCCCGAATGGAATTATCGGGAATTTCCTCAAGCCGTTGCATACAATCGCCGCATAATATGATAAAATCGGAGTACACGATAAATTTTTATAAAGTGGCAATAAATTCTTTAATCGTTGTCAAGTTATAAATGCGTGGAATTGCGGCAAAGGCTTCTTGTAGTTTATTCTTTGCAGCCTCCCAACCTTTTCCATCTGTTATCCATACGAATTCAAATCCGGAAACACTATTAACTTTAGGTGCAACATCCGTATAAGAACGTGCCACCTCATTCAGTTTACTACCACCTCCCGAATAAAAATTAACCTCAATCAAATAGGTCTTTACATTGGTGGCAATGACAAAATCAAATACTTTTTGGTCTGCACCCAATACCGTCGAAATTGCAGGAAATTCATACGAAGACACCTGCTCCCGATACTTTACACCTGCTTTGGTAAAAATATTCCCGACAAGAGTTTCCGTTATTTCACCACTACGATTCTTGCGCCCATTAGAATCAAGTCCGGTTTCTACGCCAAATACATAATCCACCAAGTCCTTAATCTCAGCATTTTGAAGCACTTTATCAAACCCTGTACCCACCAGAAATTCCATTACTCCATCCACGCTTGAGAATAATGAGTGAATTGTACGGAAATTACCTTGATTATCAAAAAATTTCTTATTATCCTTTTTACGAGTTGCTATAAGAATATCCATAACATCAAACACTTGCGGATCACGTTCCCATAAAGCATAAACCGCACTGCGCAAGTCCTGTTGTCCAATGAGATAGTTTAGCATATTCAGACTTATCGCTATGTTTGCAACATTCTTTGATATTTTGCTGAAATCGCTATAAAAGTCCAAAGTTGCATTTGTTTCTTTTAATTGCGACATAAATTCCTCAAATTGTGTCTGAGTATGTGCTGCCATAGTATGATAAAATTATGCAACATCAAAGTTGCGGATTAGTAATTCAGTGAGTTTACCGCGTTTTGCAGCATTGGCATTCACGTTGCGAGATGCTACTACGCGACTAATGTTATATTGCAAATATAAGTCATCAAAAAAACGGTCTTGATTCTTGGCAAAACAATCTGAATTGCTAAGCATAAACTTATGCCCCTCAGTCTCTACCACATCACAAAACTCTTTCAGGCGCACCTGTGCAGCATCGTTAAACGCCTCTTTGGCGTAATCATTAAAACTGCTAGTATTGCTCAGCGGACGATATGGCGGATCAAAGTAAAACAAAGTCTTTTCGCCTGCGTAAGCGAGAGTTTGCTGATAATCTCCTGTTAGAATCGTAACATTTTGCAAGAGTTCACTATCCGCATAAATAGTGGCGGGGTCGCAAATCGTCGGCGTTTCATACTTGCCAAATGGTACATTAAACAGCCCTGCTTTGTTAACACGGTACAAACCATTGAAACACGTGCGATTGAGGAAGAAGAACAACATCGTATTCTCTATAGGGCCCAATGCTTTTGTATTGAAACGTTCCCTTTTCTGCATATAAAATACACGTTTTTCATCCTCATTTACAAGTGCATAGTATTCAGATTGAATTTGTTTTAGAGCCTCTATCAATTCTGCAGGATTATCACGGACTACCTGATAGCAAGTGGTCAGATCTGCATTAATGTCATTGATGACAACTGTTGTAATATTGGGATGCGTCTTTAACATGTGGAACAGCATGGCCCCCCCCCCCACAAAGGGTTCAATGTAAGTGACGTCCTCCCATTGGTCAAAGTCAGCAGGAAGCAAGGCTTCGAGTTGGTCAATGAGTTGCGTTTTACCGCCTACCCATTTGACAAATGGTTTCGCTTTCATTGTCATTATATTTTATTTTGTTTCCAATTGTTTTGTCCAGCGTATGTAGCCAAAGATGCAGTTGAGGCACCAGAAGGCGTAAAGGGCTGTCATACAGTAGTTTCCGGCGATAAGCCACATCATACAGGATAGCACATCGACAAACAACCACAAGTACCATTGTTCACGATATGCCAACATCATCAGCACCTGCGCCACAAGGGCGGGGATAGTAGTAAAAGCGTCTAAATACGGACTGCCATCAGCCGTATAAGTGCTTAATATCCAACCTATTAAGAAAGATACAACCAACGACGACACAGATACAACCAACAATACAGGCATAGACAGACGACGGGTGGTGATTGTAACCTCCGTAGTCCGGTCCTCGCTCGTTTTCAGACGTTTACGCCACGTAAAGACCCCATAAATTTGCGTTACAAAATAAAACACATTCATCGCTATTCCGGCATAGAAACGCTCCAAATAGCAAAGATAAGTATATGTAAAAATCTGTCCGCAACCGAAAAGAAATGTCAATATATTTCCCTGCGAACAGAGTATCACGGAACACATTCCGAACAATCCGCTCACCAGCGACCACGGATTATCAGGCATTAGCACAAACACCACCACCTGCACAAGCAGACCTGTGGCGAGGATACTCCAGTCAATTATTTTGTCTTTTTTCATGTTCATTTCTTAGTAGCAGCGGCGTCTTTGATGAGTTCGCGGGGTTTGGAATCCAATTGCGGGTGTGCGAGATAGTCAAAAATTTCCTCGAAATCCCAGTTGGCACGAAGCGTCAGTTTGGCAGGGAAATAGAATACCGGTTCAGGCTGACGCTTGGTCGCCCAATCGCCAGTAGTCCATTTTCCATTACCGTCAAGGTCAAAATAGAGACGCAGATAGTACGCCTTGGGAGTGAGATATTCAAACTTTGTCCCCTCGGGACGTGCCGACAGTTCGCGCACGGGTTTGTCTTTTTCGTCTAAAAGTTGGAGGCGAATAGCGGGGTCATAAGTCGGAATTTTGATAAGCAGAGTGGAATAATCTTCAGCCGTCTTGAGTTGGAGGGTGAACTTTTTCTCCTTGTTTGCCACGCCATAGACATCACGTACCGCCCCCGAATCGAGACGCAACTCATACGATTTGCCCTGTTCCAAACGTGCCACCACCAAGTAGCCTAACGGCACAGAATCAGTCGGTTGCAACGTAAACGGCACCGATTTATAGACGGTATCCACCTTCTCATAAAGCCCGATACTATCCGCCCAAACAGAGTCAATGGGCATCGGCGAAAGGATACGCAACGTGTCGTACACCTCAAAACCACTTTTCGCGTTGGAACGCAGTTCGAGCATTCGCTCACGATTTTTCTTGTCGATTGCCTCTTTGGCTTTCGCCGTCAGGCGTGGCGCACGATAGATAGCACTTATCGTATCTGTCTGTGGCATAAGGTTATACGCCGAATCGGACTTGAGATAAGTCATCTCCAAGAATATACTGTCCTGCCCGATGGCGAGCGAGTCGGTCAGCCAATAGACAAGTGTATCGCGGGTGGGATTGGCTTGCAAAAGGGCATATTGCATGGGGTCTATCCACGCGGAATCGCTGGCGAGCGAGTCCATCGCACTCGGTGGCAGCGCACGCACGACGGGCAGGCTGTCCTGCGGGGCTCCGAAGACGAGACGAATGGTGTGTTGTTCCTCACGGTACGCACGCTGGAAATAGTGGCGCACTTTATTCTCGCGGAAAAACCAAAGCAACAGGTCTGACGGACCGACATACGTATTTTCAACAATACGCACCGAATCCACGATACCCATCGTAATAGAATCAAGTGTTTGATTATCAACAAGCAACGTATCACGCCATATAGTATCTCGCACTATCTCCACCTGATACTCCGGCACCACCAACGAGTCGGTGAATGCCAGTCCTTCGCCGGGTTGATAACGGTAGTCGCGGCTCAAATCCTGCAGCGCATAGAGACGATACTGCCCCCCACGCAGGTTTCGCACTCCAAAACCACCCAAACTATCGGTGCGGGCGATACGCGTGAAAGGCAACGTACTGAAAGCCGAGTCCGACAAGTTGGCGTGCAAACCGACCAATACCCCCGAAATGGGATTCAAATCCTCGGCGTTTATCACTTGCCCATAGACCTCCAACGAGTCGATTCGGTCGCCTGTGGTGAAGGCATACTGATAGCCCCGAATAGGATTTTTCTCGGTGTAGTCGCAAATCGCATTACCAAAATCGAGTGTATAAGTAGTGGAATCTATCAGGTCCTCCTGCATGATGATGACCACCTTTTTGCCCTGTGCTTTCACATCGGGCGGCACCTGTTGCGGAGGCGAAACCAACAGGTTTGCCTGCACATTATCCAATTGCAAATACTCGTTGAAGAGAATCTCTATCTTCTTGTCTTTGAAGTGATTAGAGCCATTGGCAGGCGTCTCTTTCACCACCACGGGCGGAATCGTGTCTTTCGGACCGCCCTGCGGACCAATACCCCGATTGGCACATCCTGTGAGCAGCAAACAGAGACTGCTCACCACCCAAGCCAACCGATGTTTATAAAGTATTTTCTTCATCTTATTTTGCGCATTTCTCCCTGTGTTTTCCCAGATCTTACCCTGCGGTTGCCCCATTGGCAATCATACATTGCGCATTGGCAAGGGTAGTATCTCGTACCCCTCCTGTTGCAACCACTCTATTGCCTGTGGCAGGACTGCCAACATCCGCTCGTTAGATTTCACCGAGTCGTGGAAATTGATGATACTCCCGTTGCGCGTATAGCGTTTGATGACCGCCAACATACGCTCGGGCGTATAGTTGGAGTTGTAGTCGTGTGTCAGCACGTCCCACAGATACATCTCGTACCCGCGACGGAATAGTGCCAACTTCTGCCAAATCCAAAAACGACCATACGGCGGTCTGAACAGACGGGTTCCGCCCAACACAGCATCCGCTTTCTCTATATTATTAATGTACGCGCGCGTGCGCACGCGAAGACCTTTCATATGATTATAGGTGTGATTGCCGATAGCATGTCCGCCGTCGCGCACTTGCTGAAACACATCCGGATGCTTCACCACGTTCTCGCCCACCATAAAAAAAGTAGCCTTGACACCATATCGGTCTAATATAGCCAATACCTGAGGGGTTACCTCAGGTATCGGACCATCATCAAATGTCAGATATACGGCTTTCCGCTTGTGGCTCATACGCCAATGTACACCGACATATAATCGCTGAATCCACAGCGGAAACTGATATAAAACTCTCACTTACTTCAATTTGTAAATATGCAAACTTGTAAGTTTGTAAATGTTATTTTCCTATTTACCCATTTACAAATTGTTATCATTTTACTCCCACGCCAAAGCCGATGCACCGAGAACGGCGGCATCTGCCTCTTTCAGGTCGGAGAACATCACTTTTACTTTGTTCGTCCACGAATGGAACACCTCCTCATTCATCGTTTTTACAATCGGGTCAAGGATATAGTGTCCGCATTTGGTCATACCACCAAAAAGAATGATGGCCTCAGGAGCCGAGAACGCCACAAAATCGGCAAATTTCTGACCAAGCATTTTTCCCGTCTCTTCAAAAATCCGTTTCGAAACCTCATCGCCTTGCTCTGCTGCATCAAACACATCTTTCGAAGTAATAGTCTCAGGATCAAGTGCACGCAGAAGAGTCGGACGGTCGGTGGTGGTAACAATCTCACGTGCTGTACGTGCCACACCGGTAGCCGAAGCATACGCTTCCAAACAACCGTGCTGACCGCAGCCGCACAAACGAGCCTGTGGACCGCGAGCAATCTTAGTATGTCCCAACTCGCCAGCAAAACCATCGTGTCCGTACACAAGTTTACCATCAATCACAATACCTGAACCTACACCTGTGCCAAGGGTAATCATGATAAAGTTCTTCATTCCGCGTGCCGCACCATAAGTCATCTCGCCGAGGGCTGCCGCATTGGCATCGTTGGTAACATGGCATGGCATACCAAAACGCGCACTCATCAAGTCACAGAAAGGAATAACACCTTGCCAAGGCAGGTTGGCGGGATACTCGATATTCCCCGTGTAGTAATTGGAGTTGGGTGCACCGGCACCGATACCACGGAACATCTCCGCCCCACCAAGCGGCTCCATAATCTTCACTGCCTCCACATAGAGAGCATCCACATAATCGCGAATGTCGGGATACTCCTGCGTCTTTATAGAGGTACGCGCAAGCACGTGTCCACGCGCGTCAATTACTCCGAGAACGGAATTGGTTCCGCCCATATCCAGTCCTAACACATACGGTTTTTCCATACTTTTAACTATTTGTTTATTAGATTATTGTTGGTTATTAAAATAATTCTCTATACAACTCGCAGCCCAATTCGAAACCGCACTGCACAAATTCAAAGTACAAAGGTAGTACAAAAAAACGACTTGCACAAATTTTTTACTTCTCCCAAAGATATTTCATCCAATCTGCCATTTTCTGTTCTTGCGGGCTTCCTTGCGCCGTCCAAAAATGCGTACCCTGCAACTCGTCCGGCATAAACTGCTGCTTCACAAAATGGTTCGGATAGTCGTGTGCATACTTATATCCGTCGCTGTAGCCGAGTTCCTCCATCAGTTGCGTGGGCGCATTGCGCAAGTGCAATGGAACTGGCAGATTTCCACTCCGTTTTACCTCTGCAAGTGCCTGGTCTATAGCCAGATAAGCGGAATTAGATTTCTGCGAGGTTGCCAAATAAATAGTGGCTTCCGCGAGCGGAATACGCCCCTCCGGCCACCCGATTTTGGTCAGTGTGTCAAAGCAAGCATTGGCTACCAGCATGGCATTCGGATTCGCCAAACCGATGTCCTCACTCGCCGAAATCACCAAGCGTCGTGCGATAAATTTCGGGTCTTCGCCACCTGCTATCATACGCGCCAACCAATAAATCGCCGCGTCGGGGTCGCTTCCGCGAATCGATTTGATGAACGCGGAAATAATATCATAGTGCAATTCTCCATCTTTGTCATACGCCACGGGGTTCTGTTGCAACTGCTTTGCAACGGTGTCGTTATCTATCACCCGCACGCCGGAGTTGGTAACTAGCTCAATGATATTGAGTAATTTACGCGCGTCGCCCCCAGAATAGCGCAACAGGCTTTCGGTCTCTTTCACCTCAATTGCAAGCGAGCGGATATACTCGTCTTCTGTCAGTGCGCGGTGTAGCAATTCCAACAAATCTTCTTTTCCGAGCGATTTCAACACATACACTTGGCAACGGCTCAGCAAAGGCGTGATGACCTCAAAAGAGGGGTTCTCCGTAGTTGCTCCCACAAGGGTGATTGTTCCGTCCTCAACTGCGCTTAACAGGCTGTCTTGCTGCGACTTAGAGAAACGATGTATCTCATCGATAAACAATATCGGCGAGCGTCGGTCGGTTGTCGCGGCAAAGATGCCAGTATTCATCGCCGCCGTGCGTTTGGCCTTGTCTATCACCTCGCGCACCTCTTTCACCCCACTTGTTACCGCCGAAAGGGTATAAAACGGGCGTTCCAATTGGTGTGCAATGATTCTGGCAAGCGTGGTCTTCCCCACTCCGGGAGGGCCCCAGAGGATAAAACTACTCAGGTTTCCGCTTTCTATCATCTGACGCAAAACGGCTCCCTCACCCACAAGGTGTTTCTGACCTATGTATTCGTCCAATGTCTGTGGACGCAATCGTTCTGCAAGTGGCAACATAAATTATAATGTCTATTTTGAGTACAAAGTTACAACTTTTTTTCGGTATAGCCAAACCACTTGTGCTTTCTGCCACCAACTATAGAAATACACACAAACTATACCACAAAGTGTAAAGCCATTTTTGCTAAATATAAAGCCATTTTTGCTACAATCCGTAGAAAATATTTGTGTATTTCACATTTTTGCAGTACCTTTGTCCGCTTTTGTTTTTTCAAAAACAATATAATTTATGGTAGAAATAAAAGAAATAAGCACGAAATCGGAGACTAAGAAGTTTATCCAATTTGCCAATGATTTATATAAGGAGTGCCCCTATTATTGCCCGCCGCTGTTCTTTGACGAGATGAATACTTTTGATGAAAAGAAGAACCCGGCTTTGGAGGTCTGCACCAAGCAGTTGTTTATGGCCTATCGCGACGGCAAACCCGTAGGGCGTATTGCAGCGCTCATCAATCGTGAAGCCAACAAACGCTGGAATGTGCAGCGTGTGCGTTTCGGTTGGATAGACTTTATTGATGATAAGGAAGTAAGCAAAGCCCTTCTTGACGCTGTAGCAGAATGGGGACGCAAACAAGGTATGACGGAGATGAACGGGCCACTCGGATTTACAGATTTCGACCACGAAGGATTACTCATTGAGGGCTATGAATATCTCGCACCGATGGCATCGCTTTACAATTATCCTTATTATGTAGAGCACATGGAGGCATATGGTCTAACAAAAGAGGCAGACTGGATAGAATTCCGCGTTATGCCCCCCACCGAGATACCGGAACGTCTGCAACGATTGGCAGATATTGTACAAAAACGCAGTCACGTGCACGTGGATAAGGTTAAGAGCAGTAAGGAGTTAGTATCCAAATATGGTATCCAATATATGGATGTAATCGATGCCGCTTACCAAAAACTTTACAATTTCCAGCCGATGACCCTACGTCAGAAGGAATATTACCGCGATATGTATTTTCCATTGGTGAACTATGATTTTGTAACGATTGTGGTAAACGAGCAAAATGAAGTGGTAGGCGTAGGCGTAGGAATGCCGGATATATCCAATGCACTGCGCAAGTGTGGCGGTAAGTTATTCCCATTCGGGTGGTATCATTTGCTCAAGGCACTGCATGCCAAGCAAATGGAGGTGTTCGACTTGCTGTTGATTGCCGTGCGTCCGGACTATCAAGACCATGGAATTAACGTATTGTTCTTCACCGACCAAATTCCGTATATGAACAAATACGGTATCAAGTACGCAGAGACAACTTCGATTCTCGAGACCAATACAAAGAACCAGGCCAACTGGACACAATTCGAGCATAAGCAGCACAAACGCCGCCGTGCATATGTCAAAGAGATTTAAGTGAAGCAAGAAGATTCATACAAAGTGGCTTTGGCGAAATTAGAGACCTATATCCGAAACAATGGTCTGCGTCACACGCCTGAGCGATACACTTTGCTCCGACACGTGTGCGCTTTGGAGCAGCCTTTTGGTATGGAGACTCTTGTAAATGCAGTAGCAAACGAGCATATCAGCCTCGGAACGATATATAATACGGTCAATCTGTTGGTTTCGGCACAGATTTTGCATTGCATCAACAAACGCTACGGGCGAAAGCAATCGGAGTATGAGTTGATGACCAAAAGCGTGGTGCGTATGGAGTTGGTCTGTACACGTTGCGGGCGAGTATCTCGTTTTCGGGACGTAGCTGTTGAGAATATTGTACGTACACGTAAGTACTCCAACTTTACGATGTCAGGTTGCTCGCTGTATGTGTATGGAATGTGCAAGACTTGTAAGCGTAAACCACAAAAAAATAATTAGTTATGAATTATATGGCTACAAACGCAGATACGATTTATTGGATAATATTTATCGCCATTATGCTGCTCAGTTGGGCAGTATCGGCATCGTTGGATAGAAAGTTCAAACGCTATTCCAAGGTGGCTTTGCCGCTTACGGGCAAAGAAGTAGCAGAGAAAATGTTGCGCGATAACGGTATCACTGATGTACAGGTAACGTGTATCAAAGGGCGGCTGACTGACCACTACAACCCGGCCGATAAGACGGTCAATTTGTCAGAGGCCGTTTATTCGCAGGCCACAGTGGCAGCCGCGGCAGTAGCCGCACACGAGTGCGGGCATGCGGTGCAGCACGCCAGGGAATATGCACCGCTTAAGATGCGTTCCGCATTGGTGCCTGCTGTAGATTTTGCCAGCCGCTGGCTGACATGGGTATTGCTCGCAGGTATGCTTTTGATTGGAGTGTTTCCGCAAGTAATGGAGGTAGGTATCGGGCTGTTTGCGCTCACTACCCTGTTCTCATTTATCACGCTGCCCGTAGAAATTAACGCCAGCAAACGGGCTATTGATTGGCTGCAAGAAGCAGGTATTACCAATAGCGAAACCACCCCGATGGCAACATCCGCTCTCCGCAGTGCCGCTTACACATACGTAGTGGCCGCATTGTCCTCGCTGGCAACCTTGGTGTACTACATCCTGATTTTGGTAGGAAACAGAAGAGACTGACAAATTGCGATTGCACCAATACAAGTTGCGCAACAATGTAAAATAAATTGTGCCAACTACACAAGAAAACCAAGTATTCGTCAAGCGAGACGAACAGGTACTATACAATACATACTTTTTTCTCGACTGACAAACCGAGGTTTGTCAGTCGAAGAGCGGAGACATCGATCGCTTTAGTGGCGGCATATAGCCGGCACTCTGTGCGCCCCGATTGTCGAATGCGAGGGCCCCGTAGCTTAGTTGAATAGAGTGTCAGATTCCGGTTCTGAAGGTCCTGGGTTTGAGTCCCAGCGGGGTCACAAAGAAAATGCTATGATTATCCTTTTGCGGTAGTTGTAGCATTTCTTTTTTGCATACATCAAAGAAAATACGTACCTTTGCAAAATAGTATCAAAAAGCGTTGACACACGACAAAATGCCGACACACTATGATTCGACAATACTTTTATTTGGCACAATGGTTTGTGCGGGCACGCTTCTTCGGGCGCAAGGCACCGCTACAGACAGTTCTTTTTATTACCGACAAATGCAACCTGCGTTGCAAACATTGTTCTGTGTATGGCAGTGCGGGCTACCGCCAACGCACATTCGATGATATTCTCGGCGATATGCGCTATGCCTATGCGCAGGGGTCACGATTTATAGACTTGGAGGGCGGTGAACCCACGCTTTGGCGGGAAAAAGACAGAACTATCAACGATATCATTGATGCAGCCAAGCAAATCGGGTTCTTCTCGGTGACGGTTACCACCAATGCGCAACAGGACTTCTCGTGGATACACCCCCACTCTATTTGGGTATCAATGGACGGCGTAGGCAAATATCACGACAGCGTGCGCGGAGAAGGCACATTTGCACGCCTTGAGGAGAACATTCGCCGCTCCGGACAGAAAAATATCTGCGTGAATATGGTGGTCAATACGCTCAACTGTGATTCGTTGGACGCGGCTATGGAGTATGTAAAAAACAACCCCGCCATAGAGCAGATTTCCATCAATTTCCACACGCCTTATCCAGGGACGGAATACTTAATGATAGCGCCGGATAAAAAAGCAGAGATTATCGACCGCGTCATCGCATACAAACACCGCGGTTATCCGATCATGAATAGTTATTCCGGACTCAAAAAGATGAAACTCAATGCCTTGGGCAAGATACAATTAGGCAAGGAATGCTTTGTTACTAACTTCATATATCCCGACGGAGAGCGCAGTCTATGCGTGGGGTATGGTACAGACCAATGCCGCAATTGCGGCTTCTGTATGGCAGGGGAAATGGCATCAGTGTTTCATTTCTGTCCTGACACACTGCTGAGCGGGTTCAAGTTGAGAATGTAATATAAATGCACCACAAAACAAAAGAGGTCGCCCCGATGGGATGACCTCTTTCCTTATATGCTGATTAATATGTGTGCTTATTCGGCAGTAGCCAACGGAGCGGCTTGCACGTAGGTGCGGGCGGCGAGTTCCTGGTCAAGGACGTACATTCCGTAGGAGTTGCCGTCCAGTAGTTTCAGTTTTTGAATGATGTCCGTAGCATTCTCTTCTTCCTCCACTTGCTCGTCAATAAACCACTGCAAGCGAGATTGTGCGGCATAGTCTTTCTCTTGTACGGCGATGTCCATCAGGTTGTTGATGAGCGAAGTAACCTTCTGCTCATGAGCGAGAGTGTTTTCAAATACAGCCAGCGGGTTAGCCCAGTCGGTTTCTACCTTGTCAACAGCCGCCAAACGTACATCACCACCACGGCTTTGCAAATAGTTGAAGAAGATCATCGCATGGTCTTGCTCCTCTTTGAACTGCACCATAAACCAATTAGCCATACCGGCATATCCCATACGGTGGCAGTACGCCGACATACTAAGGTATAGATATGCAGACCACATCTCTGCATTGATTTGGGCATTCAATGCCTCCTCTAATTTTTTGGAAATCATAATAATAAAAATTTAATGGTTAGTACAGGTCGTATTGCAAAAAGTGTACCAAATCGAACAAGTGCGAAGAAAATACATGTGGGGTGCTTACCATAGGCGGGGCGTTGCTTTTTTCAGGGAGTTGGAACAGGAAGAAATCTTAACAAAAAGCACTTTTTATGAAGAGGGCAAACACCTGCTATCCACCTGACATCCACAGGACTTTTCTATGTACAATTTATAATGTACAATGCACAATCGAATCTTAACAAAAGGAAAGTTTTTGAGGATACCACGGGGAGAAACTTTGTTGAGGTAGGGTGAGTAAGTAGAGCAAGTAAGTTCTGAAAACTATATATACACATACGTACGTGTAAAGGTATAAACTACTTACTCTACTTGCTCACCTACTCACCCTACATTGGGGACAGTTGGGAGCAAAGTAATATATAATCAGTTGATATACAGAGCAATACAATTACACAACAAATCAACATACAAGCACCGGATATGTGCAAGGGTGAGCAAGTAAAATGGGATTTATGAGCGAAAAAAGGGTGTTTTTTAGGATAAATTCAAGCAATTATCAGAGGAAAATACCCCTAAAAGCGAGTAAGTAGATGTCAAAGAGTGAGCAAGTAGGTTCACAAAGGCGGGTAGGTAGAGTAGGTAGGGTAGATGGATTGGCAAAACTATATACACATACGCGCGTGTGTGCAAAAGGTATAAATTGACCTACCCCACCTACCCTACCCGAGATGGCAGAGCAAGAAATGGAATATATGAAGGAAATGAACCTATCCTATAACCGTCCTATAACGATCCTATAACAAAAAGAGAAACAAGGATAGGTTATTTTTGTGCAGTCAATAACAGGCGTTCCATATTGCCATGGTGCTGAATACAAATAGCGAGATCGCCTTGTTGCAGATGCCATGTATAGAATTTCGCCAAATCGTAGCGGTCAAAACGGGGGTCTATGGCAACATCGAACCCTTGCGGTGAAAAGGCGGCACAAGGAATATGCAATACAGTTGCCACAAAATCGGGGAGGTAGTGATGCGAATATGATTGCGTTCTTCCGCAGTAACACGTCTCTGCTGCAAAAACCGCTCATACTCCACTATCTCGTAAGGTTCTTTTTCCGCATTGAAAAATATGGTTTCGTTTTGCAAGTCGCAGGCTTTGTTGGAACAACGCAACACCGTGTAGAAATGTCCGTTCCTGGCGTACCCGTCTTTGGCAAACATCAGTGTACCCGTACCGCACCGCGGACATATTCGTTTGCTATGCACAGCCGAGGTCTGCAAACCACCCAACTCGGTAACGAACAACGACGGATATTGCTTGTCATAAAGCACATAAGACGCCCGTTTCGCCCGCGTAACCGTCACATAGAAAAGGCGGCGTTCCTCTGCATGGTCGTAAGAATCCGAATGACTGAGTACATACTCCATAATCGGGTCATCGACCACCTGCAAAGGAAAACCATAGTCGTCATACCCGCTATTGCAGTTGATAAGAAAAACGTAATCCGCCTCCAATCCTTTGCTGGAATGGGCGGTAAGAGCCTGCACTTTTCTGCCGGCGAGAGTAAGCGAAATGGCTCCGCCGTTCTCCCCCTTTACCACATTTGCCACCTCCGGGAATACGCTTCCGATGTCATACCGATAGCGCGAAAGGATATACACGCGCATCTGCCAGCAGTTTGGCTATCTGCTTTTCGATAATCTGTCGCTCCTGTACTTTCGTTTTCATATCCTGCGAAAGCCAAATAAGTTACACGGTCTTTGTCGGCTCGAAGCGTTTTTCTCTTTTGGGCGGGATTGCGCAGAATAAATTCCGATGAGCGTTCCAGTAGCGGATTGCCAAAACGGTGTGTGGTTTCTATTTTTAGTTCATCAGTATGTCCGTTGAATTTGGAGAACTGCGAGAAAAGACTGATATCGCTCCCCGAGAAACGATAAATGCCCAACACAAACAACAAAACTGAGAGGACTTTTACCGATTTGAAAAAAATCGTTGAACAATCATACAGGAATGTCTCTGCAGAACAGAAAGCGATTTATAAGCGGCTTTTTCTTGCGGCGATTGAACTTGATTTCCCTTTCTTTTCACTTTCAACAAATGATGTTTTTAGACTATTACGCGACTCTTCAAGCCGCATACTATACAATCCCCAACAGAGGGATCTTTAGGGGCAATTTATTCCACAATTTTTCCAGCCTGCAAAATGACCCATACGTCAAAAATCGGGTTTGTATTGACGAAGACGTGTAGCAGCGGTCGTATATAGATATTTCTCCTCTTAGCGCACATTAAGGTCCCACTCGGTTAGGATAACCATTATCTTCTATCAGGGAACGCCATTTTATACAATATGTCAGGTACATTACGATAAGATTTAGAATAGGAGTAATTCTTATACTTTCGAATTTCCTCCGCTGAAAAAGAATAGCTTCCCGCATATTGCAACTCTTCTTTACCATACCTGTTAGTTACTTTCCAGTAGATATTGACAGTGTAGATACCGCTCTTGTAAGAGTCAAAGAATCCTACAAATAAGTCATAGATATCTTCGCCAATCCGCTCTGGATCATCAGACCATCCCACTGCATTAAGACCAACGAGCCCCACGGATGGGTGATACATTTTGACTGTGATAGTATGTCCTGAAGACGATATAGAGTAAGCAGAACAGAGTTGACTCGCAAGAATAAATACGAAAATAAAAAAATATTTTTTCATAATGAATGAGAATTTAGAGATAAATTACTTAAACAAGCGAGCGATCAATGCAATAATCACCACCAAGGCACCGACCGCAACTACGATTCTCAGGAGTATTAAAGTATATTCGAATAGTGTACCTATTGCATATACTATTTGGGAACACGAAGATATAAAAGTCATTGATAAACAAAGTAGCAAATACTTAGAAAAGTGCTTCATATTCTTCAAAATTAGCTGTTATTTAGTTGAACCTTAGGATTAGATTACACCCTATCTTAATTCCGCCAACGGGTTAATCTCTATATTTTAAATATCAGTTTCATTTCTTCGTCCTCATGTATTCGTAGACCATCTTGATTAGTTTCTGCTCGAAGCCAGTGTTGTATTTCGTGTACATACCGAAAATGACATGCATTTACCTTATCCCATGTAGTTTGCTTCTCGTCAGACCACTCCTCTTTCTTAAAATGCTCCATATAATATGAATAATCCTTTGGGTAAATAGGAATCGAATCTCCATCTCTTATTGTAGAAGCTGCAACAATAGGATCATAGTATATTTTTCCATCATGTATACCATCAACTGGTATAGGTTTTATGTCCTTAAGTTTTAGTTTATTGTCAATATACTTCAACTTTATAGAACCATCATCGAATATTTTTTCTATTTCGCATAGAACATCCTGATATAAAACAAAATCTCCTTCTTCATACTGTAATAGAATAGTATCACGAAGACTTAATTTATCTATTTCGCTCTGTTCTGGGTGGGAACCAACTAATTTCAAACAAATCATTCTAAAACTACCAGAAGGAGGAAGCATAAATTGTCCCACACGCATTACTGCGACCCCATAGCCATCATCATAGTTCTTTACTTGGTGAAAATTTGAATATATCTTACTTCCTACTTTAATTTCTTTGAAGTCTGGATTAGACCCTTCGTATTGTTTCCATGAGAAAAGAGGAACATAATCATTATGCATTATATATACTCTCTCGTCAAATCCACTTATAATATAATATAAAGGTATTATCGACTGAGAAAGATACATTGTTGTCAGAACACTATACTCAGATGTATTTATTCCTAGTTTTTTTATGGCATCCTCAATATGATTATAATCTATAGCATATGTTATAATTGGATTATGTAGGACTAATTGCGTGAAATAATAGTTTTTTACATCTCCCAATATATGCATCATAAATAAATCATCAGTATTTTCCACTACTTGATCAGATGCATCATCCAAATATGCTTTTTTTATCTTATAACTTGCGACGAATGCTCTATTGTCATTAATTGTCTGCCCTTTAATAGTGCCTGCGGATTGATAAATTGGCAAACATAGTGGATGAGCATTTTCCCACACGCACAACGATTCAATCAAATCGTCAATCCTCTTTCCTGATAATTTCTTCAAAGAAGGTTGAGTCTTTGCTATTTTTGCTCTCCATTCTTCTTGTTTAGCCTTTTGTGTACGAAAATAATTTTCTATTTCCTTGCTTGTATCCAATGCAATAATGTACTCTCCCAGTTTATCCATCTGTGTTGCATACAATAACGGTATGCTATCCTTTTCTGAATAGTATTTTTTACTACGTTCGATAGCTTCTGGTAAATGTTCTAATGCTTTTGTTGGATCAACTCCTCCTTTAATTATATCATTCAATTTCGCTTTTAACCATTTACTACGTTGATCCGTGGTCATACTTTCCATTTCCACCAGTATTGGTTGGGGTGCCTCTTCTTTATAGTGATAGTATAACCATATTTCAAAACAAGGGTTACTAATCAACCATTGAACTTGAGAAGATTTTTGCATTGGCAGTATCTTGCGGAGATCATGTTCAAACTCATCTAAATCCTGTAACACAAATAATTTATCATCTTTCTGAAAATGATATGATTGTGTTTCTGTCTCAAAACGATGGGTCCTGAGGGTGTCCTCTACTATTGTATTGAGTTGATAAGGATTTAATCCTTGGTTTTCTTTTGATTTAAATGCTACTATTATACTTTTTATTTTTGTTACCGGCTTAAAATATTTTTTTCTCGTTCTTCTCCACCAGATAAAACAAATATAATAGAGGCCGATACACTTGCATCGTCTTTCCTGTAAGTGCTATAAGGAATTTCTGGTATAGAAACAGATTCTTTAGGTACAACAGATATAGTTGTTGTCTTTTGCTTCTTTTCTGCATCCCGAGCAAGAAGTGCCCCTGTTGATTTCTTATATGTTAAAGGCTTAATATTCATTATTCCAAGTTACCAAGAAATGGTATCGCACCGTATCTGCCCTCTAAATATCCGTTTTCTATTAACACTGTTTTGTTTATTTTAAACATATTCAAAGAATACATCCTTGTTACACCGGATTTTTTCTCTGTCAACCATACTTCATCTGCTCTCAAAAGATGTTGTTGATCTAACAATGCTGTTTCATGAGTTGTATAAATCAATTGACCTTTAGAACTTGTATTTCCAAAATAAAGAAGCAAGTTCTTAATTAAAATAGGATGGATACCATTATCTATTTCATCAATAAATACAGTAGCCTCTTCATTTATAGCATCATATATAGCAGGTAATAAAGTTAGCAAACGACAAGTTCCCGTTGATTGATCTATTGTTTCCATATCCCCAATATACCCACCTACGCCTATCTGTTGGAAAATGAACTCACGCACGGTCCGCATTCCATCTTTCGCATGAACAGAGAATACAGGAATAGAATCCGACATCTTTGAAAGATAATGATTGTCTGCTTCTAATACCTTACTTAACGTGTTGTTATCTTCCTGTTTATGATTCTCTATCCAATCCTTAATATTTGATTCCCTTATATCTAAAGAGTTTATACCTAATCCAATATTTTTAAAGATATAATTAACAAAGTCCAACAACTTATTATTGGTCTTAAACAATTCAATAAGCCATGGTATCTGCCGGTTAAATGATACAATTTTAAGGTTTCTATCAAACCATATATATGCATTATTGATAATCTCATTATCTATTAAATGTAATGCACCATTGATTCCTAAAACAGATACTGCCGGATTTGATAATAACTGTCGCTTAAACACATTCTCTATTTCTTGAGAAATATGAGTTATCGTAAATTCTACATCACTATAGTTTCGTGAAAATATAAGATTATTCTCCCTTGCTCCTTTCCCTGACAAATACAATTTCTCTTCTTTAATCCCTTTATTATCAATACTTAATATATATATATATATACAATTTCATTGATACCGAATTCAATAAGCATCTCTATAGGCTTGTCATTTTTCGCAACAGGAAGTTTAAATCTATTGGCGAGATACCAGTTATTTAGTTCCTGCAATGAAGACATTTCTTTAGTAACAAAGTTTTTCACAAACTTTAGTAAGTTTATAAAATTTGATTTTCCAGCCCCATTAGCTCCATAAATTGCGCATTCTTTCAACACAGGAATATTTTGCTTGTTTTTCAGAACATGATACGGAAAATTCTCCCTTTTAGGATTAGGAAACATATCAAATTGCTGCTCCTCAGCAAAAGATTTATAGTTATTAACAATTACCCTATATAACATAATTAGAATGTCTTCATCTCATTTGATGGTGCAAATATAATACTTTTTATTGAAACAGCCAAATTCTCGCGTAAAATTCTCGCGTAAAATTCTCACACATAAATACGTTTTCATTAATTTTCGCCTATTTAAAAACGATATTTTAACAGAACTCTTCTACAAAGATAAGTGTAAATATAAGAAACAAAATCGGCTGTCTGACAATGAGTCAGACAGCCGATTTTTATATTCTTTCAAGTCCATTCGGCGGATAGCCGGAGGCTTGAACATATCATTTTACTTGCTCTGTGCGGATTTATCTTCCGACTCCTCATTGAAAGGTTGCCATGAGGTCTGGAGCATACGCTGGTAGGAACGGTAACGCCATTGTGCGTTGTCGCGTGCAGCCTTGAAGAGGTCAGCAGCCTCGGTCGGATACTGCTTCATCACAGAAGCGAAACGAACCTCGCCCTTCAGGTAGTCCTCAAACTTATCCCACTGCGGCTCTTTGGAGTCAAGCGAGAACGGATTCTTGCCCTCGTTCTCCAACTCGGGATTATAACGCCACAAGTGCCAGTAACCACATTCAACGGCTTTTGCCTCCTCGGCTTGCGATTTGCCCATACCTGCTTTCAGACCATGGTTGATACATGGTGCGTAAGCGATAACAAGCGATGGTCCTGGATATGCCTCAGCCTCGCGGATAGCCTTGAGGGTCTGTGCCTGGTCTGCACCCATAGCAATTTGTGCTACATAGACATAACCATAAGTGGTGGCAATCATACCGAGGTCTTTCTTGCGTACACGCTTACCCATAGCGGCAAACTTGGCAATAGCACCGAGAGGTGTCGATTTGGAAGCCTGTCCGCCGGTGTTGGAATACACCTCGGTATCAAGCACGAGGATATTGACATCCTCACCCGAAGCGATGACGTGGTCAAGTCCTCCGTATCCGATGTCGTAGGAAGCACCATCACCACCGATAATCCACTGGCTGCGTTTAACGATATGGTCTTTGTATTTCAGAATCTCTTTGCATGTGTCACAACCGCAAGCCTCCATAGCAGCCACCATCGGCTCATAGAGACGTTTGGTAACCTCAGCACTCTGTTGGTTCTCAAGCCATTCCTTGAACATCGCCTTCAGTTCATCAGAGCAACAGGTGCACTCTTGCGCCTTGGTCATCAAGGCAGCCAGACGCTCGCGCATCTTGCGGTGTGCAATCTGCATACCGAGACCATACTCGCAGAAGTCCTCGAACAGCGAGTTCGACCATGCAGGACCATGTCCTTTGTCGTTGGTAGTGTAAGGCGTAGAAGGTACAGAACCCGAGTAGATAGAAGTACAACCGGTAGCGTTAGCCGCAATCTCACGGTCGCCAAAGAGTTGGCTGATGAGTTTCAAGTACGGAGTCTCACCGCAGCCCGAGCATGCGCCCGAGAACTCAAACAGCGGAGTAGCGAACTGCGAGTTCTTGACATTCGACTGGATATCAACCAGATGTTGCTTGCTCTTGACGTTCTCCACGCAGTAGTTCCAGTTGGCAGCCTCAGCCTCTTGTCCCTCGAGCGGAACCATAGTGAGGGCTTTTCCAAGTTTCGGATTACCCGGGCAGACATCCACGCAGTTGCCACAACCGAGGCAGTCCATAACGCCCACTTGCATACGGAAGTGCATACCCTTGAGCGCGGCCGGAGCCTTCATCTCGCGTGTAGCACCATTGATACCCTTAACCTCCTCATCGTCAGCCACAAACGGACGGATACAAGCGTGAGGGCAGACATAAGCACACTTGTTGCACTCGATACAGTTGTCCGCATTCCATACAGGCACGAATGCCGACACACCGCGTTTCTCGTACTTAGCGGTACCCGACGGCCATGTACCGTCCTCAATACCCTTGAATGCGGAAACAGGCAGCAAGTCGCCATCCTGGCCATTGATAGGACGAACCACGTTGTTGATGAAGTCATCACCATCGGTAGGCTTAACGACATCAGCGGCAACGTCCAAGTTCGACCAAGCGGGGTCGATGTCAAGCAAGTGGTACTCACCACCACGGTCAACGGCTGCATAGTTCTTATTAACCACATCTTCACCCTTCTTGCCATACGACTTCACGATGAAGTGCTTCATCTCTTCAACGGCTTTCTCTACAGGGATAACACCCGTAATACGGAAGAATGCCGATTGGAGGATAGTATTGGTACGGTTGCCCAGACCAATCTCTTGCGCAATCTTGGTAGCATTGATGTAGTACACCTTGATATTGTTGTCAGCAAAGTATTTCTTCACTTTGTTCGGCAGGTTCTTAGCCAACTCGTCGCCCTCCCAAATGGTATTCAAGAGGAACGTACCGCCCTTCTGCAAACCGCGTGTAACATCGTACATGTGGAGGTATGCCTGAACGTGGCAAGCCACAAAGTTAGGCGTAGTAACGAGATAGGTAGAATGAATGGGTTCATCTCCGAAACGGAGGTGCGAGCAGGTAAAACCGCCCGATTTCTTCGAGTCGTAGGAGAAGTATGCCTGGCAGTATTTGTCGGTGGTATCACCGATAATCTTTACCGAGTTCTTGTTAGCACCCACGGTACCGTCAGCACCCAAGCCGTAGAACTTAGCCTGGAACATACCCTTGCCGCCCATAGCGATTTCCTCACCCACCGGGAGCGAAGTGAAGGTTACATCGTCGTTGATACCTACGGTGAAGTGGTTCTTCGGACACGGCAGAGCGAGGTTCTCATAAACGGCAAGCATCTGTGCCGGAGTAGTATCGTTCGAGCCCAATCCATAGCGACCACCAACAACAAGGATATTGTTCAATCCGAGTTCATCGAGAGCGTCTTTTACGTCTAAATACAATGGTTCACCGTTAGCACCCGGCTCTTTGGTACGGTCGAGCACGCAGATACGTTTTACCGAAGCGGGCAGTGCCTCTTTGAGGTATTTCAGACTGAAAGGACGATAGAGGTGTACGTTAATCATACCCAACTTATTGTTGCCCTTGGCAGCCTCATAGTCAATCACTTCGCGAATAGCCTCGCAAGCCGACCCCATACAGATAATGATATTCTCTGCATCGGCAGCACCATAGTAGTTGAACGGACGGTATTTGCGGCCGGTAATCTCCGAAATCTTGTCCATATAGTCACTCACGATGTCAGCCACAGCATCGTAGTATGAGTTGCAACTCTCACGGTGCGTAAAGAAAACATCGGGGTTCTCAGCCATACCCTTCATAACCGGGTGCATCGGGCTGAGTGCACGGTCACGGAACTCTTGCAGAGCCTGCATATCTACGAGTGGACGGAGATCTTCCATATCCACAACTTCAATCTTCTGATACTCGTGGCTGGTACGGAAACCGTCGAAGAAATTGAGGAACGGCACACGGCTCTTGATAGTAGAGAGGTGAGCCACACCGGAGAGGTCCATTACCTCTTGTACGCTACCCTCGGCGAGCATAGCGAAACCGGTCTGACGGCATGCCATCACGTCCTGATGGTCGCCAAAGATACAAAGTACGTGGCTTGCCAGTGTGCGAGCCGATACGTGGAATACAGTAGGAATCAATTCGCCCGCAATCTTGTACATGTTCGGAATCATCAACAACAGACCCTGCGAAGCAGTAAACGTAGTGGTCAGTGCACCTGCATTCAGCGAACCGTGTACTGCCCCAGCAGCACCCCCCTCGGATTGCATCTCCTGAACCATCACTGTCTCGCCGAACATGTTCTTACGCCCGGCAGCAGCCCACTCGTCTACGTTCTCTGCCATAGGCGAAGATGGCGTGATAGGATAGATAGCCGCAACCTCGGTGAACATATACGCGATATGTGCCGCAGCAGCGTTACCATCACACGTCATAAACTTTTTTTCTTTCATCTTTTTTGTAATTAGTTTATTGAGTTGATTTATTGTAGTAGTTTTTATTGGTCCGATTAGCCTAATGGGTCTAATAAGTTCCGCCTGTTGGTGGTCTGTTTGGTCTCCTTAATACAAGAACCCGAGCAGCCAAAGCGGAATAAAGTTTCCTCTACCTGTCTCAATGTTCCCGACCGCACAAGGGCGAATACTCTCGCGTGTCGGAACATCGGTTTTCACATCGAAATAGTATTTCCCGTCCACGATAAACATCGCATTGCGCTCTGTGGCATTCACCTTATGCCCGCCGTGGAGACTGCAATAGAAACAGGTCTCGTACACATCTTGTTGCGACAATTCACGGGTGGCAATCATGTATGCAATGTTTGTGTTTTGCATATACACCTTTGACGGCTTCATCGGAAACTGCTTGCCCTCCATATATAATAGGTTGAGCAACCGTGCGTCCTTTAGATACTTAATATAGTTCATCGTAGTAGCACGCGAGAGGTCAATTTCTTCTGATATATTACTTACATTCAGTGTGCAAGGCGTCTCTTTGAGCATAATATAAAGTAGCCGCCGCAGTTTGGGCAGGCACGCCACATCAATCTGCTTAATCATAAGCACATCTACCTCGAGCATCATATTCATCGTCTTGAGCAAGTCCTCCTCAAAGTTCTTGAGTTCCAAATACGAGGGGTAATATCCGTGCTCCAGATAGTCATTGAAATACTCCAACGGGTGTACGTGTTCACATATCTCGCGGGCAATGGAAGCATGGCTATGCAAGATATCTTCCAACGTGTACGGACGAAAGGTCAGCCCTGTCTGCAGATTCAGATACTCGCGGAACGAGAAGCCGCGCAAGTTGTACATCTTTACGATGTTGGCTATATCCTTGTTTTCCTCTATAAGTCGCATTACGGGCGATGCGGAAAACACAATATGCAAATCTTTGTATTTATCGTAGCACTTCTTCAGTTCCTTCGACCAGTTCGGGTATTTAAACATCTGATCCAACAAGAGCGTATGTCCGCCTGCTTTCACAAACATTCCCGCAAACTCTACGATAGAGTGCTCCGTGAAATAAAAATTATTCAAGTTCACGTACAAGCATAAGTGCCGCACCGAGGACTTATGCTTTTTGGCAGCCAAATCAGGGTACAAAGGTTTCTCTTTGCTCTCGATCTCCTTAGCGCGTGCCAATAGAAAATCGGTTTTTCCAACACCGCGTCCGCCTTTGATGGCAATGAGGCGGTCGTTCCAATCGATTTCGTCCATTAATAGGCGTCGGATAGGCATTTCGGAATGCTCTACCAGATAGTCGTGTATTCGGAAAAAGGGTTCTAACATAGTGTAAGATACGCTGTTTAATGGTATATCTCTGTCATTGTGCACAATGCAATACAAATTGCGCTGCAAAATTACTATAATTATTCCGAATTTGCAATATATACTTTGCATTTTCGCCAATTTTTCCACTACAGCAACCACCATTACCTTATTATTCTCCATATAATTATTGTTAATTAACCATTAAGTTGGCGGGATACAAATTACATAAAAGCGGCGTGGGCATCCGCGTCCCAGGCAAGAAGTTGATGCAAACTGCCAGATAAACGCCTCGGCAGATGTTGTCTATCCTATGCTGAATCACCTATTAATCACCTACTAATCACCTACTCTTATTAGCACGAAGGTATTACTTTATGGCATGGGACATAAATTAAGGTGTTGAGTTGTTTGTAATCATATTAAATCTTACACCTTTGTAAGTATTAACTTGTGTATATCGGGAAAAAATCGTACTTTTGCGCCATAAAACAAGAAATAAAGCAGATGAACCACATCATTGTACAACGCTATATTTCACCTTGTGGGGAACTGATGCTCGGAGCGTATGAAGGGAGGCTGTGCCTTTGCAACTGGCAGGTGGAGAAACATCACAGTTTTGTAGACAGGCGGCTGATGCGCCTGCTGCACGCCGATATGCAGGAGGGGACTTGCGAGGTTATCGAAACGGCTGCCAATCAATTGGACGAGTACTTTGCGGGAAAGCGCAAAGTGTTTGATGTGCCGTTACTATTTGTAGGGACAGACTTTCAAAAGAAGGTATGGAATGACCTGCTCCGCATACCTTACGGTCAGACAATTTCGTATAGCGAGATGGCAGTGCGAATCGGTATGCCCAAGGCGGTACGGGCGGTAGCCAATGCCAACAGAGCCAATGCGGTTTCCATCTTTGCCCCGTGTCATCGAGTGATTGGCAGCGACAAATCGCTTACCGGCTACGGTGGCGGATTAGAAGCCAAAAAGTACCTACTCAACTTGGAACAACAATGAAAAGAATATCCCCCAATTGCCTATTGCTACTCATAGTGATGGCGATGCATACACTATCGATCAAGGCGCAAGTCTTAACCATAGATTCCTGCCTGTCTCTTGCCCGCCAAAACAATAAAGAGTTGCGCCATGCGGAGTTGAATATAGAGAAGGCGCAGCAAGTGAAGAACCAAGCCTTTACCAACTATTTCCCACAGGTAAAAGCCACGGCTATCGGGTATCATAGTCTACACCCGATGGTGGAAGTAGGCATTGACGACATCAATAACGCCTCTGTGCGCGACCTGCTCACCACGCTCTACGGCAACTATGGTGCGGCATTGGGATTGGACAACACCATCTCGCTTTTCCAATACGGCTATCAAGCGGGTGTTACAGCACTGCAACCCGTCTATATGGGCGGCAAGATTGTGGCTGGCAACCAATTAGCCAAAGTGGGCGTAGAGGCTGCACGGCTGCAAACACAAATCACCGAGCGCGACCTGCTTGAGCAGGTGGAGGAGAGTTATTGGTTAGTGGTCGGACTGACCGAGAAGCAGCAGACTCTGCAAACCGTTACTGCCCTATTGGATACCATTCATCGTACCGTGCAAGTGGCTGTAAATGCGGGACTTGCCTTACAGACAGACCTACTAAAAGTGGAACTCCGCCAATCAGAAATACACCGTACACAAATACAATTGGACAACGGGCTTGTATTGGCAAAGAGGGCATTGTGGCAAGCAATCTCCCAAACGACTAAATCCCCGACCTCCCCTACCCCTCCAAAGGAGGGGCTACCAGATTATAACAGCCTACAAGTTGAGCCAATTGGCGCAGATTCCGCTCTGCAAGCCCCTCCTCTGAAGGAGGGGTATGGGGAGGTCCCTGAGTCGTCTCTCCTTTCCTTGCAAGTGCGTGCGGCAGAACTGCAACGCCGTATGCACATTGCTGATGCCCTGCCGCAAGTGGCTGTTGGTGCGCACTACGGCTACAGCAATATGCAAGCGAATTTCCTTCGCCACGGACTCGGCAACAAGACCGGCAACGGGGCAGTATTTGTGTCCGTCTCGGTGCCGCTGACTGACTGGTGGAAGACAGGTCATAAGATTCGAGAAGACAATATCGCCGTAGAGCAGGCGCGTTTGGAAGAGCAGCACACCAACGAACTGCTTGGTCTGCGCACGCAACAGGCGTACGATAAGACAGTAGAAGCATACTCGCTGGTAAGCGAAAACCGCCATGCCTTGGATATTGCTCGTGAGAACTATCGCCTTTCGGGTGTGAATTACCGTGCCGGAATGGGCACCATTACCGACCTGCTCACAGCCCAAACGACTCTCCTCCAAGCCGAGAACAACCTAACCGATGCAATCATTTCGTACCGGGTAAACCTGCGACGATATACCGACCTAACCAAGTAGCAAACACAAATGGCTGCTTGGCGGATAGCATACGGCTATTCTCAGAGTAAGGTCAGGATACAAAACAATGACTTCCCGACAGAATATCAAACATTCTTTGTTTAGTAAATAATTTTGTCAAGCGCCGAGGGGCACAGAACGTAATATCCATAACCACACTTCATATAAACACGCATTTTTTGTATAGTTATTGTACAATCCGGATATTTTGTGTACCTTTGCATCCCTTTTTGATTATGGATACTTTATTAGAAATACGCAGACCGATTGAAGACTCCTTTCAAGAGTTTGAGAGACTATTTGACGAGAGTCTCAAAAGCGATAACCCCCTGCTGGGCAACGTGCTGAGTTATGTGGCTGCCAAACGCGGAAAACAACTGCGCCCGATATTGGTGCTGTTGTCCGCGCAGATGTGCAACAAAATAACCGACAAGACCCTATGCACGGCTGTAGCACTGGAATTGTTGCATACCGCCTCGCTGATGCACGACGATGTAGTGGACGCCTCGCCAACGCGGCGCGGTGCTGAGTCGGTGCAAGCGCACTGGAGCAATAAAGTAGCCATTCTCGGAGGCGACTATATGCTCGCCAAAACCATCGCACTCATTGCCGAGATACGCAACGGACGAATCTTAGACATTGTGTCGCAACTAGGACGGTCGTTGGCATCTGGCGAGTTGCTGCAACTCCACGCCAACGAATCGATGTGGATTAGCGAAGAGCAATACTACCGCGTAATAGAACAGAAAACCGCCAAACTATTCGAAGCCTGTATGGAGGCGGGAGCAGAGTCAGCCGGTTGTACCATGCGCCAGCGTACCGCTCTCAAAGAGTTCGGCCGCCTATTTGGTATATGTTTCCAGATAAAAGACGACATCTTCGATTTCTCCGACAGCGAAGAAATTGGTAAGCCGACAATGAATGACATTCGGGACGGTAAAGTAACCCTACCACTCATTATCTCACTTCAACGCGCCCCGCAGGACGAGAGTGCACATATTCGTATCTTGTGTGAAGCACTCTCTAACCATGATTCGCTTCTCAACACCAATAAAGCAGAACAAGAAATCAAAGCGTTTGTTATGCGCTATCAGGGCGTTGAGTATGCCAACGTACAGATGCAAACCCTCAAAAAGAAAGCCGCAGAAAAACTGAATGTTTTCCGCGACTCCAAAACGAAAGAAAGTCTGTTTCGTTTATTCGACTACGCCATCTATCGCCTGCACTAACTGCTCGCGCTGCGCGTCGTCGGATATGGTTTCCAATACATCTTTCATAAACGCACCTATCAGTAAACGGCGTGCCGTCTGCTCACTTAGGCAGCGTTGTTGCATATAGAACAATGCCGACTCATCCAATTGCCCCGTGCTCGCACCATGAGTAGCCTTGACATCATCGGCATAGATCTCCAACTGCGGACGGGTACGCATCACCGCCGTATCACTAAGCAACAAGTTGCGATTCGTCTGGTGCGCCTCAGTCTTCTGCGCATTGGGAGCAATCTTCAGTTCCCCGAAAAACTCACCTTTCGCATTCTCATCCAAGACAAACTTAATCAATTGTTTACTCTCGCCTCCGCCTACGTTATGATGTACGTGCGTGGCAGTAATCACTTGCTCCGTCCCTTTCAGACACGCCAATCCGTAAATCTCCGTCATACACCCCTCGCCCTGCTGCTCCACTAAGATACGGTTTGTAACCAGCTCTCCGGGCGTCAACTGACCAATAGCCGCATACAGGTTGAGAATATGCAGACGCAGGTGAGAACCTGCCTCCTGTATAAAATGCAAGTCCTGCGAAGGTGCGTTCAACAGCACCAACTCCATATTCTCTCCCGCTGCTATGATTGTTTGTTTTTCCATCCGATAAACTCCTAAACTACTCAACCATTGTTCTCGAGCCACTCATAGCCCTTTTCTTCCAATTCGAGAGCCAACTCTTTCGTACCCGTTTTCACGATGCGTCCGTCTGCCAGGACGTGTACAAAATCGGGGACGATATAGTCTAACAGACGCTGATAGTGGGTAATCACAATCTGTGCATTCTCTTTGGTTTTCAGTTTATTTACCCCCTCTGCCACAATGCGTAGCGCATCAATATCCAAACCGGAATCCGTCTCGTCAAGAATAGACAAACATGGCTCTAACATCGCCATTTGGAAAATCTCATTCTTTTTCTTTTCGCCTCCGGAAAACCCCTCGTTTACAGAACGGTTGTTGAGTTTATCCGCCATCTCCAGCAGTTGTTTTTTTTCACGCATCAGAGTCAGAAACTCTTTGGCACTCAATGCCGGTTTGCCCTCATATTTGCGTTTTTCGTTCACTGCCGTACGCATAAAATTGACCATACTCACACCCGGAATCTCCACAGGGTACTGAAAACTGAGGAATACCCCCTCACGCGCACGCTGCTCTGGCGACATATCCAACAGGTTCTTGCCGTTGAGCAAAGCCTCCCCTGCTGTTACTTCGTAGGCTGGATTACCCGTCAACACAGCACTCAAAGTAGATTTACCCGCGCCATTGGGTCCCATAATAGCATGCACTTCGCCTGCATTGATAGACAGATTCACTCCTTTCAGAATCTCTTTTCCTGCAATGTTGGCATGCAAATTTCGTATTTCTAATAATGCACTCATATCTTGTTATTTGCCTATACCAGCTAATTTATTTCGGACTGCAAAGTTACTGCTTTTCTTGCAAATATGCAAACTACATTCAAATTAAGAAGTAATATAAACAAAAAGCGGGATTGCCCAAAAGCCAGTCCCGCTCTACGAGGTGATATACCAACCCTATCAGATACCAAGTTTCTTGCGAATATCCTTCGGAATGGCGTCTTTGTGTACCAAAATATCATTGGTTTTATATTTCATAAACGCCTCTGAGATGTACCAAATACCCTTATAATCACTCTTTTGCGTTCCCCACGAGTTCTTTACCATATAGTAACGTTTGCCGTTCTGATCGTGCGCTGTACCGAAGATTTGCATTCCGTGATCATCAGTTGTCTCCCAGTTGTCGTATGCCTGTTGGCGCATCTCTTGCGTAATTTCCATCTCGGGCAAGGGTTTCTTGGTCAGTTCGTCTTTTTTGTCCTTTTCGGTCAGTCCGAGCCAGTGTGCCGCATCGCTGCCCGTCAAGTCTGCACCCTTGTCGGCATCGGGCATCACACCGATACCCTTGCGGGTAAAGCCCACTTCACTCACATCTGCCCCCCACGCCATTGTATAACCTTTGGCAAGGGCATTATCAATGATACGCATCAAGTCCTCGACAGGCACATTATACATCTGGTCCATACGCCAGTTATCGGGCACCTCAAGTGCAAATGTACTATAGAACGGATGGTGGGTGTACGAAGTAATGCTCACATAGTCGTCCGCATTCAGTCCGAGCGACTTCACAAACGACTGCGGCGTATATTCCTTGCCGTTGTAGGTAAATATCTCGGGGCAAGCACCAAGATAGGTATCATAGATTGCCTGCAAACCCTGTTTCCACACGGGCGTCAGTTTCTTCAGTTTACCAGCAGTCAACGCATGTATATACCCACCTGCCACAGCATCCAATTCCGCATGCACGGGCAGTGTATCTGCAGGACTGCTTCCATAGCGGATACCGGGCATAGCCGACTGTGGTACCATACCATAGTTCTTCAGACAATAGATAACATCGTATGCCGAACCGCCGGCGGCAAACTCCGCGCTGCCATACATACGTACCACATATTCTGCACGATCCAACATCGTATGACTCACTACGAACATCTCGCTCAGGTCATACTCGCCTTTTCCCATACGGAGCAACTCGCTCTCGAGAAAACCAACGGTAGAGAATGCCCAACAAGTACTGCTACGATGTTGGTCTTTAACAGGTGTGATGCCTACACTATCAATCGTTGTAAAACGGAACCCCTCCGTCGTATCCGCTTTTACGGCAGTTGTATCGGTTTGTGCCGAAACACCCAACGCCATTACGCCAAGAGCGGCACTCAAAAGAAATCGTTTCATATCTAATATCTATTTTGTTTCTTTAGATTCATTTTTATACAAAAAGAGATTGTCTAACACATGGTGTTAAACAACCTCTGTCCCTTTTAGAGGAAGAATGACTGATTACATATCGTCATGAGCATGCAACTGTTGTACATACTTAGCGTGTGCCATCTTGACACGTTTTACCTCTGAAGGCTTGTCAAATTGCTGACGGCGACGGAGTTCTTTCACCACACCTGTCTTGTCGAATTTGCGTTTGAATTTCTTAATCGCACGCTCAATGTTCTCACCTTCTTTTACTGGTACAATAATCATTGCATACACCTCCTTTTTCCGTCGAACCCTACTCCGCAACGAAAAGTTGCTTGGCTAAGTTCTTTGTAGCGGATGTTTAAGTCTCCCGCCTGACCTTTTAATCGTTATTTTTAATAGTACCCAGAGCCGGGGTCGAACCGGCACGGTTTGCACCACTGGTGTTTGAGACCAGCGCGTCTACCGATTCCGCCATCTGGGCATTGCTTATTGTCCCTTCTCCGCACATTGCAGTACGTCTTTCGGACAAAAGCGGGTGCAAAGGTACTGCTATTTTCTGACATACGCAAACTTTACGCGCATTTTTCCTGCAAAAACTTGTACTTTTTCCTAAAAAGCAGTACTTTTGCACCAACAATAGCAAAAAAAATGAAGATCACCCTCCTTGTGGTAGGAAAAACTACCGACCCGCGTTTGCAAGCCCTTATCGACGAATACCGCCAACGTCTTACACACTATATATCATTTGATATGGTGGTTATCCCTGAACTCAAAAACGCCAAATCGCTCACCCAAGAGCAGCAGAAACAAGCAGAAGGCGAACTGATACTCAAAACCATCGTTCCTGCCACCGACCTTATTCTGCTCGACGAACACGGCACAGAGTTCCGCTCCATAGAGTTTGCACAATACCTGCAAAAGAAGATGTCTATGGGGCGCGATGTGGTGTTGGTGGTTGGTGGACCATATGGCTTCTCTCCTGCCGTCTATGCCCGTGCCAACGGCAAAATATCCCTCAGCCAAATGACTTTCAGCCACCAGATGATCCGTCTCCTATTCGTGGAGCAAATCTACCGCGCCATGACTATCCTGCGCGGCGAGCCCTACCACCACGAATAGAATATGGTTTAGAGATTCTAGGGTTTCCTAATAAAAAAAGAGCGACTTCCTCTCAGAAATCACTCTTTGGAGCCACTGGGCGGACTCGAACCGCCGACCCACGCATTACGAATGCGTTGCTCTACCAACTGAGCCACAGTGGCAATCGCGTTCGGCAACAAGGTCGCAAAGACCGACCACACCGTGGTCGTTGAGGCGACTTGTGCCTCCACTCCTTCCAAAAATCAAAGATTTTTGGAAACCTTACTTGCTTTTGTTCGGCAACAATTTAATTGCTTGCATCAACAAAAGCGAGTGCAAAATTACTGCTTTTTTCCGAAATACGCAAGAGACAATCGTTTTTTTTGCACGATTGGAATTATTTTTGTACTTTTGCCACTAAAAAAGAAACACTTATGCGCAAGACAATATACATACTGTTGTGCGGCTTATGCGGCATACTGCCCATACAGGCGCAATACAGCACCAAGATACTCAATAACGACATCCGCACTCTGCTGGTGCAATATGCAGAGCATACCCCCGTACAGCGCCCCTTTCTTGTGCTGCAAGACGGCGTAATTGACGGTACTGACCCGCAAAACACCTTGGAGATATCTTTCGATGAGATGAGCCACAATGTGCATTTCTACACCTGCACCCTGCTCCACCTCAACGCCGATTGGACAGAAAGCAACCTGAGCAGCAGCGAGTATGTGAGCGGATTCACCACACAGGACATTACCGACTACGAACATTCGCTCAACACACAGCGCGACTACACCCATTATCGATTTCTCTTTCCCAACGAAGAAATGCAAGTTCTGGCAAGCGGCAACTATGCACTAAAAATATACGAAGACGGCAATCCGGACAAAGTGGCGGCTTATGTATGCTTTCCAGTGGTGGAACCGCGCGTGGAAATGACTGCCAACATCCGGTCCAACACTTCCATCGAACTGAACGGGCGATACCAGCAAGCGAACATAGACATAAACACATCAGGTCTCCAACTGCGCGACCCGAATGAAATCAAATTAGTAGTACGACAAAACGGACGCATAGACAACCAAGCCGTTCCGTCCTATCCAACTTATGTGGAGCCCAACCGATTGCGCTATCAAAACCAACAGGCTTTGATTTTCGAGGGCGGCAATGAGTACCGCCACTTCGATGCCTATTCCGTCTATTTTTCCGGTACCGGCATAGACCAAATAGAGTTTGACAACCGCGACTACCACGCTTTCCTTTTTGCCGATGCTCTGCGCGGCACAGGAGCAGAGTATTCGGGCGATCTGGTAACCGACAAATGCGGTACGCCGTATATGCACGAATACGATGCCGACGGGCAGTATCTGGTAAACGCCGAGCGCACTACCGACAGCGACACCGAGGCGGAATATCTGTGGGCACACTGGACACTCCCTGCGCCCAATCCGTGGTTCGACGGAGCGGTGTATGTGGGCGGAGATATGTTTCTAAATCATTTCGGAGCAGACAACCGTATGCAATACGACAACGAACACCGTTGCTACTACTTGACGCAGTTGGTCAAGCAAGGCGGTTACGACTACCAATATTGGTTTGTACCCAAAGGAGGCAGGGCTGCCACACTCCAACGCACTGAGGGGTCGCACTGGCAGACCGAAAACGAGTACACCATCTATGTGTACTACCATCCGTTTGGCGGGCGGTACGACCAATTAGTCGGATGCCAAGTAGTAAAATCCACCAAATAGTTTTTTTAACATTCAGTAACACCCCGGAACCTGCGCATCCTATAAGCATCCTATAAGCATCCTATAACGATTGACCCTGTTTTGTTCTTTATAGTTTTTAACAAAAAAACAAGAGCAGTAGATGCAAAATGAGAAATCGGGCAGAAAGCGTAGTATAAAAATTGCTTATTCTCCCTGTTCTTTCCCTGACCTTACCCTGTGGATAGGCTTCCGTCTGCCACTTGTCCCCGAGCGGGTGAGCAGTTGAGCAGATACTTTTCCAAACTCTATACATACGCAGGCGCGGGCGAGTGCATATTTATTTGGCAAGTTATCTGCTCAGCCGCTCATCTGCTCACTTTTTGCACCTACACAAATGGCGCACCGTTTTTAATCCCATCGTTATTCCACCTCTTGTGTATGTCGTTTTTTTTGTGTAACTTTGCAGGCTAATCTGTCTAATGGACTTTGTGTCATTTCTTTTGATGGACTATGTATAACTTCTTAGAAGAGAAAATACTGGCGGACGGCGTAGTGAAAACCGGTAACGTGCTGAAGGTGGACAACTTTCTGAATCACCAGATAGACATCGATATCATGCGCCAGATAGCGCACGAACTGAAACGCCGGTTTCGCGGTAAACAAGTAACGAAGATTCTGACTATCGAAGCCAGCGGAATCGCTATCGCGACTATGCTTGCCGACCTATATGACGTGCCTGTGGTTTTTGCCAAGAAAGGCGAGACGGCGAACAGCACCGACGATAAATATGTGTCGCAAGCCTATTCTTTTACGCACAAACGCCATAACCACGTGTTTGTGTCGCGCCCCTATCTGCAAGCGGGGGAGAAAGTACTGATTGTGGACGATTTTCTGGCAGACGGACAGGCGATGAAAGCCCTGATAGACATCGTGGGACAAGCCGGCGCAGAGGTGGTCGGATTAGGCGTTGCGATAGAGAAAGGACAACAACAAGGCGGGCGTATCCTCCGCGAAGAGGGGTATCACCTTGAGTCGATAGCCATCATCGAGAGCATGGATAGCGACACGCAAACGATTACTTTTCGGAAAGAATAGAACATGTCGGTACGTATAGAACATCTGAACAAGACCATCGGCAAGCAACAAGTGTTGCGGGATATATCGCTGTCAATCAACGATGGCGAGGTGGTCGGATTGCTCGGTCCCAACGGCGCGGGCAAGTCCACACTGATGAAGATACTTGTGGGGCTATGGGAAGAGAACAAAGAACAAAGAACAAAGAATAAAGAACAGTGCATCATCGAAGTGCCGAAAGAGATTGGGTATCTGCCGGAACAGAATCCGCTATACGAGGAGATGTATGTAGCAGAGTATCTGCGGTTTATGGCTCAGTTGGACAAAGAACAAAAGACAAAAAGCAAAGAACGGGTGGAGGTGCTGATTGAGCGCGTGGGACTGACACCGGAGCGGCATAAGAAAATAGGGCAGTTGAGCAAAGGATACAAACAACGTGTAGGCTTGGCACAAGCCCTGTTGGGCGACCCCGACCTGCTGATATTGGACGAGCCGACAACAGGTTTGGACCCCAACCAACTGACAGAGATACGCAGTCTGATACGCGAATTGGGGAAAGACCGCACGGTGATACTCTCGACACATATCATGCAGGAAGTGCGGGAGATGTGCGACCGCGTGGTGATACTCGACCACGGACAGATAAAAACCGATATGCCGATAAGCGAGATAGACGACTTGGAAAAACTATTCCACGACAAGACAATAGGGCAGTAATGACCTCGCGGCGGAAACGATGACAGAACATTTTAATTGCAGAACAAGTGAGCGAATTTGATATACGACAACAGATGACGGAGAAAGAGCAGGACAATGCCTTGCGTCCGTTGCGCTTTGCCGATTTCGCGGGACAAAGCAAGGTGGTGAGCAACCTGCGTATCTTTGTGGAAGCGGCGAAAATGCGTGGCGAGAGTTTGGACCATGTGCTGCTTTTCGGTCCTCCGGGATTAGGCAAGACCACGCTGAGCAATATCATTGCCAACGAGTTGGGTGTGGGCTTTAAGGTTACCTCCGGACCTGTGCTGGACAAGCCCGGCGACTTGGCGGGATTGCTGACCAGTTTAGAACCCAACGATGTGCTTTTTATAGACGAGATACACCGTTTGTCACCGGTGGTGGAAGAATATCTATACTCGGCAATGGAGGACTATCGTATTGATATTATGATAGATAAGGGGCCTTCGGCACGCACGATACAGATTGATTTGAACCGCTTTACGCTCATCGGTGCCACGACACGGTCGGGCTTGCTGACCTCGCCGTTGCGTGCGCGTTTCGGTATCAACTGCCACCTTGAGTATTACGATGCCGACATCTTGTCAGGCATTGTGGCACGTAGTGCGGGACTGCTCGGCGTACATATCGACAGTCTGGCAGCCGGCGAGATAGCCCGCCGTAGCCGTGGTACGCCCCGTATCGCCAATGCGCTGCTGAGGCGTGTGCGCGACTTTGCGCAAGTGAAAGGCAATGGTGCCATCGATTTGGATATTGCGCAATATGCGTTGGAGGCACTGAACATCGATACTTTCGGACTCGACCAGATAGATAATAAATTGCTCTGCACGATTATTGACAAGTTCCAAGGCGGACCTGTGGGACTTAATACGATTGCCACTGCCATGGGCGAGGACGCAGGGACGATAGAAGATGTGTATGAGCCGTATCTGATAAAAGAGGGATTCATCAAACGCACGCCACGAGGACGGGAAGTTACCGAATTGGCATACAAGCATTTGCATAAAACACCGTACCAACGGGACAACCAACAGACATTGTTCTGATGTCTGATGAAAATTTACAAATGGAACTTATGTATCTGTATCGCGCTGTTTTTATAGATTGGGACGACACCATAGGCGATTGGGGACAGGTTGCGCGGAAGTCGCAGCGGGAATTATACAACAAATATCATCTGGCGGAGTGGTTTGAGACCCCCGAAGAGTGGTTTGAAAAATACAACACGCACAACACCGAGTTGTGGGTGCGCTATGGCAAAAACGAGATTACCAAAGACTATCTGTATCTCGACCATTTTCTGTTTCCGCTCTGCCAACAGATAGGTATCAAGACCGACATGGCACCGCAGCGTTTACGCGAGATGGCGAAGAAGATGGCAGACGAATATGTCTATCTGACCAACACCTATTGCCGGCTGATGACCGACGCCGAGGAAGTGGTGCGCTATCTGGCAAACAAATATCCGCTGACGGTGGTGAGCAACGGGTTTGTGGAATGTCAGTATCACAAAATGGAACACACCGGGCTGCTGCCATACTTCAAACATATCGTGCTGAGCGAGGAGGTGAATATCCAAAAGCCCAATCCGCAGATTTTTGAGAAAGCGATGGCGATGAACCGCACGGAAATGCCTGATTTACAGAAGGATGAAGTGGTAATGATAGGCGATAGTTACACCAGCGATATTGCCGGAGCAAAGGCGGCGGGGATAGATTCGATATGGGTATTGGCTGGCGAGGCGACCGATGAACAACGCAAAGACGCCACCTATATTGTGCCACATCTGCGCGATGTGATGACTATTCTATGACAATTTGGCAGACAGAACGCCGTTTGGCATACCTATTGCGTATAGTAAAGCGGCGATATTGCCCATATATAAATAAGGAGAACTATGAGTAAGAAACATAAACACGAGCAACCGGATATGGAAGAAAATAAGATGGAACAACCTCAGACAGAGCAACCCGAGGTGGAAAAAGAGGAAACACAGGCACAGGCAGAAAACGAACAAACCGAACAGGCACCGCAGGAAGATGTGGCTGCCCTGAAGGCGCGTATCGTGGAGTTGGAAGACAAGAACTTGCGTCTGATGGCGGAGTTTGACAACTACCGCCGTCGCACCAACAAAGAGAAATTAGACCTGATGGAGACTGCCGGCGAGAAGATTTTCACCGAAATGCTTTCGCTGATAGATGACTTTGAACGTGCCAACTCGGCTATGCAGAAAACCGAAGATGTGAAGAGCCTGCGCGAGGGTGTGGACCTGATATATCAGAAGTTTATCAATTTCCTCGGCAAGCATGACGTCCATGCTATCGAGACACACAACGCCGATTTCAACACCGATGAGCATGAGGCCATTACGACCTTTGCGGCAGGCGAAGACAAAAAAGGCAAAGTGGTGGATTGTACGCAAAAAGGATACAAACTGGGCGATAAGGTGATTCGCTTTGCCAAAGTGGTAGTGGGAGAATAAATTATGAATTAAGAATTATGAATTAAGAATGGCATATTGCAGTGGGAGAGAAAAATAGTGTCGATTGCGATGTATGTTAATTGTTAATTATTAATTGTTAATTGGATTATGGCAGAGAAAAGAGATTATTATGAAGTGCTCGGCGTGGATAAGACCGCGTCGGCAGAAGAAATAAAAAAAGCGTATCGTAAAAAAGCGATACAATACCACCCCGATAAGAATCCGGGGGACAAAGAGGCTGAAGAGAAATTCAAAGAGGCTGCGGAGGCATACGAAGTGCTGTCCGACCCGCAGAAACGTCAGCGTTATGACCAGTTCGGATTTTCCGGAATGGGTGGTGCCGGCGGTTTCGGAGGCGGACAAGGTATGTCGATGGAGGATATCTTCTCGCAGTTCGGCGACATCTTCAACGGTGCAGGGTTCGACTTCGGTGACTTGTTTGGCGGCGGTCGTGGCGGTTCGTCGCGTGGCGGGCAACGTGTGCGTCGCGGTTCGGACTTGCGCGTGAAAGTGAGACTGACGCTGGAGGAGATCGCCAAGGGTACGGAGAAGAAAATCAAAGTGCGTAAGTTGGTGGCTTGTCAGACATGTGGCGGCACAGGTAGCGCAGACGGAAGTCAGGGTGATGTGTGTCCTACATGTAAAGGCTCGGGGCGCACCATTCGTGCGCAACGCGGAATCTTTGGCATGATGCAAGTGCAAGAAGAGTGTCCTACCTGCCACGGCGAGGGACGAATCATCAAGAATAAATGTCCGAAATGTAATGGTGAGGGCGTGATTCGCGATGAAGAGATTATCACTATCAATATCCCCGCAGGCGTGTCCGGAGGAATGCAACTCACCGTGCAGGGCAAGGGTAATGCAGCCCCTCACGGAGGCGTGCCGGGCGATTTGCTTGTGCTGATAGAAGAGGAGGCACACAAAGATTTTGTGCGCGATGGTAACGACTTGCTTTACAATTTGTTGCTCGATATGCCGACGGCTGTCTTGGGCGGGCAGGTACAGATTCCTACCCTGACCGGCGATGTGAAAATCACGATTACACCGGGTACACAACCGGGTAAGGTGCTGAGAATGAGGGGCAAAGGTCTGCCTGCTATCGACCAATATGGTCGGCAGATGGGGACGGGCGATTTGCTTATCAATGTAGGGGTATATATCCCCGAGAAACTCTCGCGCGACGAGAAAAAACTGATAGAGCAGTTGCAATCGAGTCCGAATATTGCCCCCGGTTCGGCAGATAAAAAGAATTTCTTTAAGAACCTTTTCGGATGAAAAAAAGGCTCATTCTGTTGAGTATTTGGGTATGCCTCAGTGCGATGCTTCGCGCCGAGGCATACCCCGTTTTTGGAGTGGATAGCGTGCGAAGTAACTTCTTCCGCGAATGGTACTTGACCTCCGACCTCGGGCATTACTTGGATAACTACTCCGACTATGTCGTCTATGAGTCGGAGACAACGGGCGAATGGAACCTCGGCGACCAGAACCTATTTTCGATAGCGGGGAACTCGTTCCGCCAAAACAAGTATTGGTACAACGGTATGCGCATTGACAGTCGTTTTCAGGTGGGGAACACCACGTTGCACACCGATATGGCACGTATGGATTATATGCTCGACTACCACGAGGGAGTCATTCGCTTTGAGGACGATAGTGTGCAACGGCAGACTTTGTCACTGACCGGCAATGCGGGCAACTTGGGCGGCATATCGCCAGGCACCCGTCAGTTAATCAACCTGTTTCACTCTTCGGGTGAGGAGCGCACTATGGATAGCCGTCCCGTCTATAATCGTAACCATATCATCGGTGCCGGGACTATAGATGCCACGTTTGCCATTCCCGCTTATGGCAAACGCTACTACCAACATATGTATGCCAATTTCGGCTGGCGCACGCAGACTGCGTTCAGCCAAACAGGCATCTCGGGTATGTACATCAAGCCTTACTATACGGCTCAGTTGGACGGCGAATTACCTATGAAAACGAATGCGGCGTTGGATAAATTGAACTACTATTTGGTAGCGCAAGGGCGGGGAGACTTGTATTCCGAGTTCTTGTACAACCACAACGAAATTGCTGATTTACAATCTTATACAGCAGGATTGTATGGTACAAAGCGTTTCGATAACAATGGTACATTGGTAACAGGACTCAGTTGGGCAATGAGCCGCTTGCGCCACGATTCGTTGGAGTTCGCACGTAATATTCTCGACCAAGACGGCGAAGCCTTTGACCCTTGGTACGCCGATGGCAATACACACGAACTGAACTGGTCGCTGCAGTACGACCATCCCTTGCTATCGTGGCTGCGTGTGCATGTGGAAGGATACAACTCGCTCATTCATTTCCGCCCGACTACTACGGCCTGGAGCAACGCGCTATATGCGCAAAGTATTGCCGACAAGACCTCTACCTATCTATATACTTATCATTGGACATCAACTGCTTTCACTTCCGGTCTGCTTGAAAACGAGGCACTTATCGTTGCCGAGAAGCAGTTGGCACACGGGCTTGACCTGCAGGCACATCTCGGCGTATCGCTCGATGGTATTTTGCTCGGCGACGGAAAATCGGTGGTCAGTCCAAATTGGCTTGCGAAATTGGGCATACACTATCGCCCATGTTACTGGTTTGAGTTCGGAGTGGTCTTGTCGCATAACCGTATGAGTTACACGTTCGATGAAGCCAAATATCTGAGCAACAAGTATTTGAATGGCGAAATCCGCTATATGGACAACACCTTGCTTGCCACTACGGGTGGAAAGTATCACACAGCAGAAAAAAAACTTTGGACGCACCAGCCGTCGTACGCAGTCTTGGATATCCCTATCCGGTTTACCTTTGACAAGGCAGGGCGACACCAATTCTCGCTACTATCAAGTATCCGCAAATACTACAACACATGGTTTACCTCGTACACCAACGGCGTAGATGCCAATATGATTGAGCAGGACGGGCTTTACTATTGGCGCGAAGGTGAGAAACAATACACGGTGGGTGTACAGCCTATGGATCTGATGAGCGGACGCATAGGCGGAAGAACACCTTATTATATGTCCAATGTAGCCAAATACACCTATACGGGCAAGAAGTGGTTTGTGAGTCTCAGTTGGCAGAGTTACTTGATGGCAGGATTGTCCACGCTTGGCAACGGTCCGCTCCACAATAATATCGGTGTTCTGTCCGAATCAAGTGCCAACCCGAACACCCGCAAAGTAGAACGGGAGGGCAACTGGGGCTACCAGGGAAACAGCCGACTCAACCAGGACAAGTCATTCATTGCGCGTATTCAGGTTACATACAACGCCTGCAAGTATTTCTCTGTCAGCCTGAATGGCAAGTTCAAGGACGGGCAGCCGTTCTCCAATTTCCTTGCCGCCACCCGAACCGACGGTACCCACTCGCAAGTGGCTGTATGGAACGATGATGCCAAGGGTATCAACATGGCTAATACATGGTTTGGCAAACGCGAAGATGCCTTTTTCAACATTGATTTACGTCTGACAGGACGCTGGTGGGTGCACGATATTCCGTTCCGGTTGGATGTAACGTGCTACAACATTTACGATTTCGGTACTGCACTCACCGAGTACACTTTCGACAACTATAACTACCGCACTTATCCCTATTGGACAGACACCCGCGGTATGGAAAGTATGCACGAGAGCCGTACCTCGATGTCGCTTTGTATTCCGCGCGGACTCATCGCAAAACTGACTATCGGACTCGAAAAAGACAAACGCTAAAAGTGCGTTTTGTTAAGATCTCACTATGCTTTACACATAGTATATTGTACATTGAAAAGTAAGGTGGATGTAAGGTGGATAGTTATAGTTTATGCATACTGTAAAAATGTACGATTATTAAGATTTCACTTCCGTTGCTCGTGAGAGCAATAATAAAACAAGAATGACTCTTTCTCAAGAAAAAATCAATAACATGGCGGCGTGTCTGCCTGTTGTCGGATTGCTGTTGTTGGTTGCAGCACTGCCCTTCCATTATGGGTGCGCACAACGCTTTGCACTCTATTGGTTAGCCGTTACCTATCCGTTGGATTATGTATTAAACCACCGTTGGAGCCATTGGCACTGGACGCCCGCCAAATGGATCTATGTGGCATTTATCGCCTTCTTTTGCCTTGTTCCTGTTTGGCAACTATTCGACCCTATTCGCACACCTCTATTTGATTTTACTATAGAGCAATATGCTCCGTTCCTGGCTGTCGGGTTGTGTGGTATAGCGGGGATAACCGACAAATTCCGGATTGATTACGCCGCGTGGACTATGTTGGGTGTCAGCACCGCCATCGTCATCTGCCTGATTGTCCGAACAGGATTGCATCACCCCGATTTTGCCCATTGGGTATTGTGTTTCAACATCAATCGTGCGGAACATATCAATACCCACATGGTCGTCAATCTCTATTTCAACCTGTCGCTCATCTTAGGAATCTTTGTAGTGCTATATGGGAAACGCTCTGTCATAGTACGTATCATCACGGCCTTGTATATGGTTCCTTCCATATTCGCCCTGCTCATCACCGAAGGGCGAACTGGATTGCTTACTTTTTTGCTGTGTACGTTCGTATTCCTTCTCCACTATATGCTTGTCCGCCACCGTTGGTGGATGCTCTCGGTTGTGGCAGCGTTTGTTGTATTGGCAGGCGGAATAATAATGAACAATGAGCGTTTGGAATTGATAGGAAAAACCACCAATCCGCGCATATATATATGGAAAGTGGCGGTAGAGACCATTATGGAAAAGCCTGTTCTCGGCTATGGTGTCTGCTCCGCACGTGAAGAATTTGTACGGCGCGGTTTGGCGGACAAGGAATTTAATGAACATTATGCCAACTATGTACGTACATTTCCGAAATATACCGCACAGGGACGCGTACATTTCGAGATTATGCACCCGCATAACGCCCTCTTGGAGACATGGATGCAGTTTGGGGTATTTGGAGTTTTTCTGCTGGTCATCTGCCTGATATTGCCCTCACTGATGCGATTGGGAAAATATCAGTTGTTTTTGGATTTGTGCATCCTTGCATTCGTTATGCAGGCATGCTTCGAATCTTTGGGCAACAATCTGCAACCGATGTACTTATGCCTGATGGTTCTGCTATTCCAAAACCAATACCAATCCGATGTGCACTTGCAAAAACTAAAGAGACAAGCGTCCGAACACCCCGTTGCGGAAATCACGCCAACCGCGTAAACACATACGCAGCGATTCGCACTTGTGTATGCGGTCATACAGCACAATGCGCTTGATAGTCTTTTTCAAACGTTTGTTATTGAATACCTTGTATTCGGGATACAACTTGCTCAGTTGCAGATTATTGCGCACTATGTAATAGTATCTTGTCGGAGCATGGTCGATATACTCTTTGCGCCATAATCCTATAAAACGAACCATCCGTTTTTCACCCAGTTGGTGTACCAGCAAGGCATTGTTCACAATCACCACCTGCATACCCAAACGATGTATGTGCATACAATACTCGTTATCCACCTCGTCGATAAAAAACTCATCGCGAAACCCGTTACTGGCACGGAATCCATCTGTGGACAGCAGGCAACCCGAGGTCATCACAGCTATTTTCTCCTCATAGTCAGTTGCATAGCATCGTGTGTGCCCCGTATAATCTTGTCGCGGAGAAAACACACCCACCTTCTCTATATCCGGATATTTGTTGGTTGCCTCGAGGTAGTACCGCAACTGCTCTTTGTCCCAAACACTGTCCTGATCCATTGTCAATACCCACTCCGCCCCGGCTTCTATGGCTGTTCGGCATCCACGATTGAGGGCTGTGGCAATGCCTAAATTGTCCCCAAACGAAATATAGGTATAGTTCTCTTTTTGTAAATCGGACAACAAACTATCGTTGTTTTTCTGCGAGTTATCCACTATCACAACGTGCTTTACCGCCCACAAGTACGACAGCAGACTATATTTCTGCTCTTCTGTCGGGTTATACCACACCACAACGGCATATAGATTGTTCTGCTGTATCATTGGATTATACCATATGGGGTGTACGTAATATGGTTGTCCGTATTCTCTTGTAGCAATTGCTTGTTGGGCGCATAATCGGTATCAAAATGCTTGTGATAGCAATGAAACTGTACCAACTGGCATTTGCGCGACATTGCCGGTATGCCTTTTCGTCCTAACCGGAACTCCAAATCAATGTCCTCACCATAGCCAGGATATGCGAAACGCTCATCAAACCCGTTTACCGACAATAGGTCTGCCTTATATAGCGAAAAATTGCTCCCTAAAATATAACGCTTCCTTTCTTTGACCAACAGACGGCGTAGCCATTGTGGCAAACGAATCATTTGTTCCATCTGCGTCTTCTGGTGTCTGAACAGCGTCTCACCTAACAAACGGAAGAACAAACAAACACCAAAACTATTTTTACTGACAGACTGCGCCAATAGTTGTTGCGTCGTTCGGAGGGTAAGTAGCACACGCCTGCCCGTAACCACTTCGCCCTGCTTTCGCCCTGCATAGTGCTCCTCCAAAAAATGGCGCTCCAGCAGACAGTCCCCGTCGATAAACACCAGGTACTCTCCTCGCGCTGCGACCACTGCCTTGTTCAGTATCCTATTTTTCTGCCAACCATCATCTTCTTGCCATATATGGATAATAGGAAAAGCAAATTGTTTTTTCATCCGCTCAATCTGCTCTACCGCTTCTGCCTTGCTGCCATCATCGGCAATCACAACTTCAAAGTTCGGCATTGTCTGTAGTGCCACACTTTCAAGCACACGTTGCAGCAAGTCGGGCTTGTTGTAAAACGATATGATGAGTGATAATTTAGGTATCATAATTTCTGTATTCCGTTTTTGCAGACAATTTGATTAGCGGCTTGCAACTGCTTGCAGTACACCATATTCTCGTCATGGTTCGTCCAATTCTCTTTGTGGTAAAGGTGATATTGCACGGCTAAATTCTTGACGGACACTATTTTGCATCCGTTGCGTTGCATTCGCCATTCAATGTCATAATCCTCTCCCGTTGCGGGCAAAAGATAGTTCTCGTCAAAACCGTTTATTGCCATAAGGTCTGTACGCGAAAGCGACATATTACTGCCTATCAAGTGTTTTGCTCCGCGTCTCAGCCATTGGGCTCCGTATAAGAAAAAGCCCTCCTCAACATGACTGCACCCTCGCGGACAGACTAGATACGGCAATAGGCAAGGAACCTTGCCAGTCTGCATTACCCTCTCCGATAATGCGGCACTTAGGCGCACGCGTTTCCCTGCAAGGATGGTACCACTTTGCGCATATTTTATGTGCATTTCCACAAAGCGCGGGTGCAACACACAATCGCCGTCCACAAATATCAGCCAATCTGTGCGTGCAGCCGCCACAGCCCTGTTGAGAGCGCGCTCTTTGCGCCATCCAGTGTCGTCTTGTGTCAGATGTCGCATCCTCCACGGAAATGCATATCCGTTGATAAATGCTGCCATATTTCTATCCTCCCCATCCTCGGAGAGAATCAACTCAAAGTTCTGTTCCGTCTGCTGCTCCAGACTATGTAACACGGCTTCTAATGCGCGTACATTCTTATATATGGAAACAATTACCGTTGCTTTCATAAGTTGGTAATTCCTTGTTTTATATGTTTATACCAACGATGTGCGATGATATATTCGGCAGCATATGCGGGATCAATCCCCATAGTCTTTGCATAAGCAGTAGCCATAGTGCGCAGGGCATCGCGGTCGATATTGAGCCGCTCAAAATTGCGCAGCCCTTGTTCTATTCCTATATGCCGATAGAAACGGATACGATTCAAATCTATTATTTCCACTTTACTTCCATCTTCATTAAACAGAATATTTCCACCTGAATAATCCTTATGCAACACACCTTGTTGATGTAAAGCCGCCGTAAACTTACCTATCGCTGTCAGGATTTTCTCCCTATTAGGAAAATCCTTGTTGCCAATTAACTCGTTGAATGTATGCTTGCACTCCGATTCGCAGCACACATACCAACTCTCACGTAAGATACCTGCATAGCGTATCTCGCGGTATGCGACAGGTTCGGGCGTGAGAGAATGTAAGCATTGGGCATATTCGTAAGACCGACGTGCTTTCGATTTGACAAGCAGCCCATAGATAATACCCCGCAAAAGAGAGGGCGTAGCAAACTGTTTGGAGACAAATCCGTTGTACCGCCGCAGCGTGTTGCGCCCTTGGTGAATGATGTCGCCGGACTGCCAATGCGTGTAATTGCCCACTATATAGTCGGTTCGAAAGAAGTTGATGAACCGCGACCAAGAGCGATGGTAGTGTAAGGGACCACCGAGATAATGCTGCATATATGCGGGGTGCCGGCGATTGACAGCATCCACGATAGCCCGTTTGCGCTGCTTGGCATTCGCTCGCCGTGAACCACGGCGGACACGATAGAATAGTCCCACTTCGTCCAACAAGTGGTAGGTACCGCCCAACTCCATCATGCTCAACCAGAAATCCCAGTCCTCACGATAGATGTCCTGCTCACAGAAACCGCCTGTCCGTTCCCAATCCACTTTGCGGAACAAGGATGTAACGGGTATCATATTCTTTCGCGCCAAGAGAGCATGTGAGAAGCGCGGCAGTTTCCACGGCTTATCCACATCGCCAAACATCCGCGCATGGCAACCTACTACACGTACATCCGGTTGCTGTTCAAGCACTTGCACAGCGTGTTCGATGTAGGTAGTACCGATTTTATCGTCCGCGTCCACGGGCAAGATATAGGTACCATGTGCCTCGCGGATAGCATGATTGCGTGCCACAGAGACCCCGGCATTGGTTTGCTGTAACACACGGCAGTTGTCGTGTTCACGGGCATAAGCAGTGATGATGGCCAGACTATCGTCGGTACTGGCATCGTCCACCATCACTATTTCCAAAGGGCGATAGGTAGACGCCTGCACGCTATCCAACGTCTCGCGGATAAAAGGTGCTGCGTTATATACAGGTATGATGACGCTAACGAGTGGCTTCATATTCGATCTTTGTGTTGGGTGAGTTTGCGCCAATAGTAGAGAAAGGGATTCTTGTATTTGAGCAACTTCCACGGACGCGATGAATGGGGGCGGTGCAAAACAGGATTGTTGGTCATCAAACGGTTCTCCAACCCGAGTACAGTGGACCTGTGGGTGATGAAGACATCATACCAATTCTTGGTAGGATCGAGTTGCATGAAGTCGTAAGCATGCAGGAACTCATTGGTAATCAGAGTGCAGCAAAAACTGAACCGTTTCTTTGTGGTATGCACGCCACGACTCCAACGATGAGCATAGTCGTAGGGATAGTTGATGTTACCCTGTTCGTTCACCGTCACGGCGGCTACCATTCCCACGCCCGGTTCCACTTGTTCTCCTAATAACCGGAACGTGTCGGACCGCACCACTACATCGCTCTCCACTATCACCAAGTGCGCTTGATCTGCCAATGCCATTTGCTGCGCACGCTGCAGGACAAGCAGATAGTTGGGCGACGGGTGTGTGGTCAGGTCGCTGAGGTTCACTAATATGAAAGACAACGAGGCTGCCAACTGCTGCAAGCGTTGCGTATTCTCCGGTGTGGAGTAATCATTGTAAACGGTGAGCGTCTGCCCTGTTGCCAATACAGCACGGATAGCCTCCTCTGCGCGATTGACAGAGTCCTTGACAGGCATGATAATATGTAGGCGGGGGGTTACCATGAAGTGATAAGTCCTGTTTTAGTGACAGTAAAAAGTGCACCAAATTGGTTGCCAAACTGCGTTCCAAAGTCTGCGGCAAGGCTCAGTCCAAAGTCCAATCCCCATGCTTTCTCCACGTGTTTCTGCACCTCAAGCAGTAGTCCTGTGTTGGTCGAGAGCAGAGCCGTTGTGCGGTTGTCTCTGCCATAATTCTTTGTATATGAGCCGATTAGGCGGTATCTATAGCCAAATATATCTCCGCGCACGCCCACAAAATGTGCCTGTACGCGGTTGTTTTTTGTATCACACGTGCCATCCGCGTTGTATATCGGTGAGGTTATAAAAGGCGTACCGATGGTCCGGTAACCATAGTTCCAACCATTGCGGTAGATACTGTTTCGATAATAACTGTCCGCCCCGCCGTAGATATATCCGTCTTTGTCGTGATAGGGTCCCGACTGGTCGGTCGTATTGATAAACTCGTAGGTTAAACCACTGATATACTGCCACTTATCTTGCGTTACATTCACACCCCACACGCCGTCTGCCACGTTCATAGTTGTGCCTATCAGGCGTATCGGTCCGTCCTCAAATATGTTCTGCCAGTACGCACTCACTTTCCACCCGTCGCCTTTTGCGTCTATCGTAAGTATCTGACTACCAATATGATTGCCCTGCGCATTGATTTGGTCGTTTGCCATACTTCCGCCCGCGCGAACCAGCACCGCATTCATAAACAAGTGCATATCGTTTCCCAAATCGCCGTATATGGGCGAATAGCCTCCCCATTGCGCCACATGGTGGAACTCATAACTCACATTCACCGGCAACCGTCCGCCTATACGTCCGCCCACCCATTTATGGTGCACTTTACCCTGCGTGATATACACATTATCGGTCTGCCACTGGTTGGCAAATCCGCCCTTAACTTCCACATAACCAAACAGTCCGGGGAATGCCGTCCATCGCTCAATCCCCACACGCACCCCCGGCATAGGTCGCGCGTTGGCGGAATACAACAGTCCCCCGCTCGTCAGTGTCGGGTCGGGCATTCCATACACTTCGGGTTGCACACCTGCCGTTATATCTATAATGTACAGGCGCGCGTGCGCGTACGCGAGAGTCGTGTATAAGTTGCCCAATCGGTTCTGCGAGGGCTGTATCGCCTCCGTCAGCGACTGCAATCGCCCCGTGAACGTGAACGCGAAATCGTAGTCGAACCATCGGTTGGGGCGTGTCTCCGGTTTCACCACACCCACCGTGATGTTTCCGCTGAACGGTGCTGCGGAAATATCTCCGTGTCGGTTGCTTTGCAACCAAAAAGGCGATGTCTCCCCATACGACGCAACACCCTGAATACCAACCGAATACAACAGTGTATCTCGCGCTTCGTCGGCATTATCCATCGGCAAAGGCCACCAGTTCCAAGCCTCAGCGTGGAGCGTGCCAAGCAGGCATATCAGGGCTAATATGACAGGTTTAATCTTCAATACGATAAAGCGTTTTGATAGGTTTCTCCTCTTTGTTTTCTCCCAACCCGATATAGGCTATTCCGTTGATAGTGAAGCCGATGCGGTTGATAGCCGCCTCTTCGGTATGCCCTGCTAATGTCCATATATCGGTATTCGGGTCATAGCGCAAGATGTCATCAAAAATTTTCCCGTCGGTAAGTGTCCCGCCGAAATGTTGCCCGCCTGCCAAATAGATATAGTCTGCCGAAGCGGCACAAACAGCGTTCTCCCGTTTGCCCGGCACGTTCTTTCGCGCCAGCCAATCTCCCTGAAAATCAATCTCATACCACTCGTTCAGGCTATGCGTGTTATACCCCGTACCGAAGTAGTGTCGTCCTCCCGCCGTTGCTCCCGCACCCGCCATTGATGCATGCTCAGGAGTGCGTCGGCGAGCGATAGTGGTCCAAGTATCTGAAGCAATATCATAGCACAACACATCGGTCGTAAATCCCCAGCCGAACCCGTGCACGCAATAGACGCGACTACCATCGGTATATCCAATCGCCCCCACCGTGTTCTCATTCGGAAAATCGCACAACCGTTTCCATGTATCCGTCGCCGGCGTATATTCCCACCAGTCGTTGAGGTAGGCATCGTCTCCATACGCATACCCGCAGAATCCCAAGCCGATATAGGCTTTGTCTCCCACCACACAGGCACACCCGTTCACACGTTTTTGCAGGGGAGTGGATATGGCTGCCGACCATATATCATGGGTAGTGTCATAGATATACATATCGTTGCATATCGTGTTATCCTCGCCGCGTCCGCACAATACATAACCTTTGTCACCAATGGCAAAAGCCACAGCCGAGGTGCGTGCCACAGGCATATCCGCACAGCGTGTTATAGGCACCTCAATATCCGAGGTGCGGTGGCAGGCAGTGAGAACAAGCGTTGCCAAAAGGAATATGTAGGTCTTTTTTTTAATATGCTGTTTGTTTAGGGGTCTATCGCGGGTCTGTCGGGGGGGCACCGGACTACTCCACCCGCGTCTTTTTCTTGAGTTCAAAGTCGCGTCCGAGGTAGTTCTGCCGCACAACAGGATTGGCTGCCAGTTCCTCAGGCGTACCATGAAAAAGGATTTTTCCCTCGAAAAGCAAATACGCGCGGTCGGTAATCATCAGTGTCTCGTCCACGTTGTGGTCGGTGATAAGGATACCTATGTTTTTGTCTTTCAGCCTCCACACCACGTCCTGAATTTCCTGCACGGCAATCGGGTCCACACCTGCAAAAGGCTCGTCCAACATCACGAACTTCGGCTCAATTGCCAAACAGCGTGCTATCTCCGTGCGGCGGCGTTCTCCACCCGACAGCCGGTCGCCAAGGTTCTTGCGCACATGTGCGAGGTTGAACTCCGAAATGAGTTGCTCCAATTTCTGCTTCTGATACTCTTTGCTGAACTTGGTCATCTCCAACACCGCGCGGATATTGTCCTCCACCGTCATCTTGCGGAACACCGATGCCTCTTGCGGCAGATACCCGATACCGAGTTGCGCACGTTTGTACATCGGATAGGACGTAATATCTTTGTCGTTGAGGAAAATCCTACCCTCGTTGGCGGTTACCAACCCCGTAGTCATATAGAACGTAGTTGTCTTGCCCGCGCCGTTAGGTCCGAGCAATCCCACTATCTCCCCCTGCTCAAGGTGGATACTCACATCATTGACAACGGTACGTTTGCCGTATTTCTTGATTAAATGTTCAGTTCTCAGTATATCCATTTTTTCACTAATGGAGTTTTATTCTATATTAACATTTCAAGATACTCCATCCCTTGCCTATCCTATAACCATCCTATAACTATCCTATGCTGTTTGACACAGAAAAGGACAGAATGAAATGTTTATCTTAATTATTAATTATTAATTCTACGGGGCAATGGTCGGAATGCACGACATCCTGAAGTATCTTGGCATCCACGAGGCGGGGGCGGAGTGGCTCGCTGACCCAATGGTAGTCAATACGCCAGCCGGCATTGCGTTCACGCGCACCAAAACGGTAACTCCACCAACTGTATTGCTCGGCACGTTGGTCAAACACACGAAACGAGTCCACCATACCGCTTGCCTCCCACCTGTCCATCCATGCCCTCTCCTCGGGCAGGAAACCGCTTACTCCCACCTGCCGCTCGGGGTGGTTAATGTCAATAGGCTTGTGGCAGATATTATAATCGCCGCAGACGATGATGTTCGGGCGTTCCTTGCGCAGTTGGAGTGTCCAGAGCATAAAATCCTCCAGAAACTCCATCTTAAAGTCTTGCCGAACATCACCCGTTGTCCCACTCGGGATATAGACACATACCACAGTAATATCCCCAAAGTCGGCACGCAACACACGCCCTTCGCGGTCATATTTCTCAATCCCCATGCCGGCAACCACCTTGTCGGGCGCAGTCTTGGAAAAAATGCCCACCCCCGAATATCCTTTTTTCTCTGCGGAATGGATATAACTATGATACCCCAATTTCTGCATCGCGAGGGTGTCTATCTGCTCCGGCTGTGCCTTGCTCTCCTGAATACAAAACACATCGGGGTTCTCCGCCTGCAACCAATCTAATAGTCCTTTGCCTATCGCCGCCCGAATACCATTCAGGTTGTACGAAATAATCTTCATCAGCGTACTATTTTGTGGCTGCCTTTGTTGGTGCGCACGATGTAAACACCGTGTGGCAACTCGGCATCAACAGGCAGACTCCTGCCGGTCAGTGTGTAGATGCCCAGCACCTGCTCATCCTCTGCTATATTTTCTATTGCCGTCTCACGCGGCTCGGTACCTCCTTTGTAGGAGAAATATATAATGCCGTTTTCCTCTTTGATGTCCGTTATCGGGTGGTCGGCAATACCGGTATAAGAGGTAGCCCCCGCGGGGAAAAGATCTGTGGCTTTGTTGGTGCTTGAGGTATTCGTTTCGGCTTCAATAATATCCACTCCCATATCCCTCGCCGTATTATTCGGATTATTATTGTACCACTTAGAATAGGAATAGTTCACCTTTGTCAGCATCAGCCCATGTCCGTTCAGATATTTGTCCCAACCGATCTGCTGACGGTTCTCTAATAAATAGAAGGTTGCAGGATTCGGGTCATTGCCAATCAGGTTGTGTTGGTCTGTCGTAGAAATCAGCAAAACGGTATTGCTGCCGTTCAGTTCTTTCAGACTATAATATGCCGGATCAACTAATAGTTCGGGCGTGGCCCAACCGCAGAAGAAACGCTCATAGCCCGAGAAGGCACAGGGCGTGTTGCCATCGTTGTTGTAACAGCCATAATCCAATATATCCCAGTCGCCGAGGGTTCTGTTACTACCATTGGCAGTATTATAAAAATCCGGCAAGCCCAGCACGTGCGTAAACTCGTGGCAGAAAGTACCTATACCGTCGTGATAACCCGATATACTGCTCATCTCGTTGCTGCAGGCATATTTGTCTATCTTTTTGCCACCCAAAGCAAGGCTTGTTCCCGCTTCTGTCAGCGAGTAGGCGTGCGGCCAAACAGTATTGGATGCACCACCGTCCGCCTCGCCATACCCCGCATAGAGAATATAGACGAAATCTACCGTATTGTCGCCGTCGTTATCATAAAGCGAGAAATCAATGTTGTATTGATTATACGCTAATTGGCAAGCCTCTTTCACCATTTCCTCCGGATGCGCGTCATTGCCGGATCGGTCATTCTGGCCATAGTAGGAATAATTTTGGCTGACCGTTACAGGCCCCACTACATCAAAATGAGGGTTGTACTGCCCGAACGACACATCGTGAAAATACTGCCGTGCCGAACCCTGTGATTCTACATTGACCGTTTCTGTCTGGAAAAAACTTTTGCGGTAGGTATAAGAGTACTTACGCGTGTAATTCTGCCCATAGATCATAGAGTCAATCTCCGCCTTGTCAGTAACAAAGGCTTTGTCCTTGAAGTTCACAAGGATTATCAGTCCGCGCGGGGCAATATTGGTGGGATAGGCTTGCATGGTCTGCTGCGGCAAACGACGCCCTTTGGCACGGCGCACCAGTATTTGTTCCTCGCTTAAGGCAGGCACCGTCGTATAGTTTCCATCTTCACCTTGCTCTATCCATTCGCCATTTTCATTGGTTTGCCAATGGAAACTCTCGTCACCATGGTTATACACCATTATCTCCGTGCCGTCGGCTTGCGTTACTAATCGTCCTTCTCTGCGGGCAGGCACTGCCCACACACATAGTGCTGCCGTACAGCACAATACTAAAGTTACTATCTTTTTCATTGAGGTCAGTATAATATCACTTCTTTTTTCACTCCGTGTCTGTCAAGCCAACGTTTCTCGCATTGGGTGCGCCGGTCTTCGTTACGGGCTTGTTTGCGGCTTGCTACCACATCGCCTTTGCAGTTGAGAGTGGCATAGCATAGACGCCCGCGTTTATCCTCCTTGATTTGCCACCCGTCCAAAGTCATCATCCAATGCATACGTTCATCGCCGCGCAGATAGGTCTGCAAGGTGTCGCCGTTGGGTTGCACACGTTCTATCACACCAGGATAGGCAGGCACACCGCGGCGAGGCGGTTCTTTGGCATATCCCGCCGTGCATAAAGCACATACCGCTAAGATACAAAATATCTTTTTCATATCATTTATATTCTTTGTTGTATTATTTATCCTTTTTCTCCTCGTTTACCACCGCAACCTTCACCTTCTTAAATAGGTCGCTGGCAAACACAAAATCGTCCAACGCCTCGTTGCCGGTGTGGAAGATGTCGAAACGTGTCCCCTCCCATTCTTTCTTTCCGTTTTTGAGGAAGACGATATTGTCGCCTATCTCCATTATCGAGTTCATATCGTGCGAGTTTATCACCGTACACATTCCGAATTCCTCCGTCAGTTCGTGTATCAGTTGGTCTATCACGATACTCGTTTTCGGGTCAAGCCCCGAGTTCGGCTCGTCGCAAAACAGATATTTCGGGTTCATCGAGATGGCGCGTGCTATCGCCACACGCTTCTGCATTCCGCCGCTTATCTCGCTGGGCATCAGCGCAAAAGCACGCTCAGGGATATTCACACGCTGCAAACAGAAGCGTGCGCGGTCCACCATTTCCTCGTTCCCCATACTCGAAAACATCTCCAATGGGAACATCACATTTTCGAGAACCGACATCGAGTCAAACAACGCCGCCCCTTGAAACAGCATACCCACTTCGCGGTGCAGCAGACGAATATCTTTCTCTCGCATCGTCGCCAAATCCTGTTCCACAATGGGCGGAGTGGTCGTTTTGTAGAGTATCTTTCCCGAGTCTATCGGGTGCAGGCCGATGAGCGATTTCATCAGCACGGTCTTACCCGACCCCGACTGTCCGATTATCATGTTCACCTTGCCGTCGAACATCTTGGTACTCACATGGTCAAGCACCACCGTCCCGTCGAAACTCTTTACTATATCTTGTACTTCTATCATAAGTATCCGCAGTAATTCGGAATTATATGGCTAATTCGTGGTAAATTATATGTTTCAAGAAAGAAGGAATTAACGTCTAATTACACGACAATTAACGTTTTGCTCACAGCAGCAGTTTTGTCAGCAAAAGGTCTGAGAACAAGATAGTTATGCTGGAATTAACCACCGCGCTCGTACTCGCCTTACCTACCTCCAACGCACCGCCGTGTACGTTGTAACCATAGTAACTGCTCATGCTCGTGATGATAAACGCGAACACCAAAGCCTTGATGATTCCGTACCACACAAAGTACGGGTTGAAGGCATATTGTACCCCCACAAGATAATCTTTCACAGTGATTATATCGGTAAACGCGCCCACGCCCCAACCGCCTATCAGACCGATGGTCGTGGAGATAATCACCAAGAAAGGCATCATCGTTACAAACGCCAGTATCTTAGGCAATATCAGGTAGTTAGCCGAATTGACGCCCATTATTTCCATCGCGTCTATCTGCTCCGTGATACGCATCGTACCTATCTCCGAAGCAATATTCGAGCCTACTTTTCCCGCCAAAATCAGACACAGAATCGTGGACGAGAACTCCAACAGAAGCGTCTCGCGGGTCAGCAGACCGGTCGTGTAGGTCGGCAGCAACGGGTTTTCGGTGTTTGTCTTCGCCTGAATAGTCAGAATCGCACCGATAAAAATCGAAATAATCATCACTATAGGCAGCGATTGCAGTCCCTGTTTCTCCAATTCACGCGAGTATTGACGCCAAAACATACGTTGTCTGTCAGGCTTGCGGAACACTTTCCCCATTAGCAGGAAATATTCTCCTATATGTTGAAAAAACTTCATAGCCGTGTAATTTGCGCAAAGTTACTGCTTTTTTCTGACATACACAATATCCCTGCCAAATACCCCCGTTGCGTTGTGCATTTTCTCTTCTTCACAACTTCTTCATATTTCCTTCGCAATCACATAACAAAAACCCTGTACTTTTGCACCGAATTTCAAAGCAGAAGTTATGAACAGATATTTTACTTCCCGTTCTGCCCAAACCATTATCCCAACCCTTCTCCTTTTTATTTCCCATTCTCTCACAGCGCAACCGCTCATCGGTCTTGTCCTCGACGCCGACACCCGCGAACCGCTCATCGGTGCCGCCGTCCTCGTCTCCGGCACTACCACCGGCACCACCACCGACTTCGACGGACTATTCTCTCTCCCCGTCCAATCGTCCGACACCCTCGTCATCTCCTATATGGGTTACCACACCGCCCGCCTCACCCCAAAAACGCAACAAGACACTCTCAAAGTCCTGCTCACTACCAATTCCGAGGTGCTGCAAGAGGTCGCCGTCGTCTCCAAACGCCGTCAGAACTCCGAGATGAGTGTCCTCCGGTCCACCAAGACCGCCCTCAGCGTCCAGACGGGTATCAGCAGCGAGCAGATTCAGCGCACACAGGACCGCGATGCCTCCGAGGTCATTCGCCGCGTGCCGGGTATCTCGCTCATCGACGACAAGTTCGTTATGGTGCGAGGGTTGTCCCAGCGCTACAATCAGGTTTGGATTAACGGTGCCGCCGTCCCCGGTTCGGAGGCGGACTCCCGCGCTTTCTCGTTTGACCTCCTGCCCTCCTCCCAACTCGATAACCTCGTGATTATCAAGTCCCCCGCCCCCGAATACCCCGCCGACTACTCCGGCGGCATGGTGTTGGTGCAGACCCGCGACGTGCCGGAGTATCGCGCATGGCAAATCAACCTCGGCGGCGCGATGAACGACCAAACCCACTGCCGACCTTTCCTACGCACCAAGTTCTCGCCCACCGACTGGCTCGGCTTCGATAGCGGGCTGCGCAGCCTCAGCCAAGGTATCCACACCCCGCTCAAAGGCTTTACCAACAACTCGCCACCGCCACCCTCTCCGATGGCACCACGCAGCAAATCAAACAAATCACCCGTTCCTACCGCCCGAGCCGCTCTTTCTCACTCAGCATAACATACAAACTATAGCAAACTGATACGGAAATGAGAGCCGACAACATCGGTACCTGCGTATAGGATAACCGATACATAACCGATACATAACCGATACATATGAATACTTTCGTAATACTTTCGAGCAACCCACAAGCAAGGAATAAGCAACCCACAAGCAAGAAATAAACTTATTCAACCCATAAACAATCTAAACATCGCATAAACCAATCAACTCATCAACAGATAAACTAAAAAAACAATAAACTAATAAACCAATAAACAACAAAATGAAAAAGAATTTCTCAAAAACGCTGGTGCTCTGCACCGCTCTCCTCGCAGCCGCTTTCGTGGGCTGCAAAGAAAACAACACCCCCACCGACCCCACCCACAACCCGCACGAGGACGGTGGACTCGTCGCTGACGACAACCTCCTCTACGACAACAACGTCATCGGCAATGGCGACGACGAGTTTGTCTTCACGGGCAAGCAGACCCTCCGCAAAGGCACTTACCTGCTCAAGGGTTGGGTCTATGTCGCTGACGGAGCCGAACTGACCATCGAACCCGGCACCGTCATCAAGGGCGACAAAGACACTAAAGCCGCGCTCATCGTCGAGCGTGGTGGCAAACTCTTCGCCAAGGGTACAGCCGACGCGCCTATCGTCTTCACTTCCGAGATGCCTTGCGGACAACGCCGTCCGGGCGACTGGGGCGGACTTATCCTCTGCGGACGCGCCAACAACAACCAAACCGAGCAACAGATAGAGGGTGGTCCCCGCTCCAAGCACGGCGGCAACGACAACGAGGACAACTCTGGTATCCTCTCCTATGTACGTGTCGAGTTTGCAGGCTATCCTTTCCAGACCGACAAGGAAATCAACGGTATCACTCTCGGCTCCATCGGTAGCAAAACCCAAATCGACCATATACAAGTCAGTTACAGCAACGACGACTCCTACGAGTGGTTCGGTGGAACCGTCAATTGCAAATACTTGGTCGCTTACCATGGTTGGGACGACGATTTCGATACCGACAACGGCTATTCGGGCTCGGTGCAGTTCGGTCTTTCCATCCGCGATTCCCGCATCGCCGATGTCAGCCAGTCCAACGGCTTTGAGTCCGACAACTGCGCCGACGGAGCAGCCGTATCGCCATACACATCGTGTGTCTTCTCCAACATCACTTTTGTCGGTCCCAAACTCGACGCTCAGTTCCAAAACAACGCCGACTATATCACCGGTGGCGACATGTTCCCCAACAACGGTTCCTCGCTCGGACGCTTCCAATCCGCTATGCAAATCCGCCGCAACTCCCACCTCAACTGCTACAACTCCCTTGTCATAGGCTGGCCTATTGGTGTCATGATTGACAACGAGAAAGGCAACTGCTGGCAGGCGGCAAAAGACCAACTCATCAATGTGCAGAATGTCTGGTTGGCAGACTGCGACCTCGTCGGCTCCGATATGAACAAGCAGTACAAAGACTCCCTTGCGCTGGACTACAAAGCAAAGACCTTCGACCCCACCGCAGCCCACTCTTTCTCCACCACATGGTTCCTCGCACAACCGGGCAACCGCACCGCCGACCTCGCCTCTCTCTTGATGTCCTCCACCCCCTACCTCCCCACATCTTCCAGCCCGATCCTGACCGCTGCCGACTTCACCGCCCCTGCCCTCAAAGCAATGGAGCAAGTCCCCTTCCTCGGTGCTTGCAATGCTGACGCCGCATGGCTCACCGGCTGGACCAACTTCGATCCCCAGAACACCCCCTACTAATCCGCCTATCAGCCTTATTGGTCTTATTAGCCTTATTAGCCCCATTCGGCTTATTAGCCCCATTCGCCCTATTTGGCTTATTAGCCCCATCCGCCCTATTGGTCTTATTGGTCCAATAGGGCTTATTTTTGGTATTCTATTTGCCCAAGTAAGAATTTTTGTGTATCTTTGCACCCTATTAGTTCAATTAGGCTTATTAGTCCTATTAGACCCATTAGCCTTATTATTAGCCCTATAAAATAGTATCCTTATGCCCCCTCATACCTTTCTGCCCAAGCGTGGCAATTATCATGGGTTGATAGCCTATCAAAAAGCCGAATGTATCTACGATATAACATTCTATTTTGCTCACACCCATTTGGATAAGAGCGACCGCACTATAGATCAGATGGTGCAAGCCGCCCGCAGCGGAAAACAGAATATCGCCGAAGGCAGTGCCGCATCTGCCACTTCTACTGAAACGGAACTCAAACTAATCAATGTGGCACGCGCCAGCCTGCAGGAATTATTGGTTGATTATACGGATTATTTACGTGTACATGCTTTGGAACAATGGGCTATGGATTCCGAGAAAGCACGACAGGCTCGCCAAGTGTGCAGCCGACACAATGATACGGCTTATTATCGTACGGCCATAGCCGAACGGAGTGCAGAAACAATCGCCAACATCGCCATCACGCTGATTCATCAGGAGGATGTGCTGCTCCGCAAACTGCTGCAACGTTTGGAAGATGATTTTGTTCGCCAAGGCGGCATCAAAGAACGTATGTATGCCGCCCGCACAGGCTACCGACAGGAGCAAGACACCCGCCTCGCTGCCCTCGAAGCCGAGAACAAACAACTCCGTGAGAAAAACACCCGCCTACAAGAGGAGAATACGCGTCTAAAAGGCAAAATCGCTGCCTTAAAGAGCAATTAGTATTAGTTCCATTCGCCCTATTGGTCTTATTAGCCCCATTCGCCCCATTGGTCCTATTGGTCCTATCCTTAATTTGCCCACCTCAATTATTTTTTGTATCTTTGCCGCCATAATTACATCACCGCGCTTATGACCACCAATCCTTTCATCGCCACTTATATCAAAGAGTTAGACCGCCTCTATCTGACCGGTCTCACCACCGAGCACTCATTCCGCCCCGCCTTGCAGAAACTTCTCGAGAACCTCTGCCAATGTACGGTGGTCAACGAGCAGAGCCATATCGACTGCGGTGCGCCCGACCTCACACTCCTGCGCAACAACCTCCCCATCGCTTTTGTCGAGGCAAAGAACCTCGAGGACGGAGACCTCGACGGGCGCAGGAAGAACAAAGAGCAGTTCGACCGATACAAAGCATCTCTCGATACCGTCATCTTCACCGACTATCTCGACTTCAAACTCTACCAACACGGCGAGTGGGTGATGTCCGTCCATCTGGCGGAGATACAGGGCAAGCATATATGCCTCTGCGACGAGGCACGCCTCATCGAATTGGCGGACATCGTCCGTCAGCAGACACCCCAGCATATCACCTCCGCGGGCAAACTGGCGCAACTCATGGCGGCGAAAGCACGCCTCCTGCGCGACATCATCGAGACCGCTATCCATAACGACCAACAGCAGAACAAGACGCCCTACGAGTCCGACCTCCTGGGCTATATGCAGTCCTTCCAGGATGTTCTGCTCCACGACATCACACCCAAGACCACCATAGTCTTGCATATCTCGCAAAAAAGCAGTATCTTTGCACCCTAACTAAAATAATCAATTAATTATGACTATCGAGAACGAAAAGGCAATACGTGCCATTGTAAGGTCTTCCGTAAAAACGTTTGCAGGTGCTTTTGCTGAAAAACATCTGTCTCAAGTAGATAATGAGGATGGCATTATCAATTCAAAAATTCACAACGTTTTCATTGCTGCACTTGGTTCGGAAATACAATACTATTCCGCCTTATGTCGTTCTTTGGATAGCAGTCTCGGCAATATGCTGGAAGCAATGGCGATCAGCATTGCGGAAATGCATTATCGCGTTACACAGCAGGTGGAGGGTGATTTGTATCAGGAACAGACGGACTATATTGCAGAACTATTGGAGCTATATAAAAACAACGATAGAAAACCGGTAAAAGCAGACTATATTGGTATTACGAAAAAGTGCAACGAAGGTTCTAAAAAGAATAAACGCCATGTCAGCGACTACTATTTGTTTGACGAGCAAACAGGTATGCACTATCTGATAGAACTCAAAATCGGTGGCGATTTGGATAATAAGAAGTCCCGTTCGGAAAAAGAAGCATTATTGGAGCAGTATTGCATCCTTGCAAACACATTAGGTTCAGAAGACAATATAAAGATATACTTTGCTACTGCATATAACCGTTATGGTGAAGGTCGCCCTTGGACACAAGGGCGTGTATTGCAATTCTTTGCCAAAGACGAATTGCTGATTAGCGCAGATTTTTGGAATTTGGTCTGCAAGTCCGATAAAGGCTATGAGATTGTATTGGATGAGTACAAAAAATCCGCTTCAGTCATTGTGGATGCTCTGAACGACATAAAAGATACATACCTTCCGAACTAATGCCATCCTCGCAGCAAACATATCGTATAAATGTCGGGGATAGCCATGATTTGATAAAACAAATTCCTACTCATTCCGTAGATTTCATACTTACAGATCCCCCGTACAATTTAGCACAACACTCTACCGGCAATATCCCTTTGCCAGGGCGTAGTGCTATGAATAACGATTTGGCCCCATGGGATTTAATTGAGTTCAAACCCGAAGAATGGATAGACGAGTTTATTCGCATTTTGAAACCGACGGGCAATTTGTTTATATTCACGTCTTACAACCAAATCGGCAAATGGTATGAATTGTTAGACAAACGGTTTGATACCACCAATTTTCTAATATGGCATAAGACCAACCCTGCACCTAAAATTTTCAAAGCAGGTTTCCTCAATAGTTGCGAGATGGTTTATACCTGTTGGAATAAAAAACACACATGGAATTTTATATCGCAGGCGGAGATGCACAATTTCATAGAGAGCCCTATTTGTATGAAACCGGAACGATTGAGTAACCCTAAACACCCCGCGCAGAAACCCATTGCCATTTTGAAGAAACTTATCAACATTGCCAGCAATGAGGGCGATGTCGTTTTCGACCCGTTTATGGGTGTAGGTTCGAGCGGAGTAGCCGCTCTTATGACGAATAGGAAATTTATCGGTTTTGAAATAAATCCCGAATACTACAAAGCAGCAGAAATGAGAATGAAAGAACAATCTTTGATGAAATCATTATTTGAGCAGGAGACGGTTGGCGAACAGTATAAATCTCCTGCCAATTCTTACTATACAGACTTGAAGCCAATCATCAAATGGCCTGGAGGAAAAGAAAAGGAAATTCCGCATATTAGACGATATGCACTGGATTTCTTCGAGAACTATTACGAGCCTTTTGTAGGTGGTGGCTCTGTGTTTACCTCCTTTGATGCAAAGCGGTTGTTGATAAATGATAAGTCCGAAGAACTGATTTCTCTATACCACACTATAGCAACACAGAATGAAACCGTGTTCTTATGGTTGGATGATATTATTCTTGCGTGGAATAATATGTTAGACTTTGTGGGTGCTCATCGGGAATTGGTGGATTGGTACATCGAACTACGCAATGGACACACAGATGAGGTTACAATCAAAGGACGATTACACACATTTATTAAAAAAGAATGGAATACTTTGCTGCAAATTCTTCCGTCTGCATTTGAATGGAAACTCAATCTATACGAAAATGAATTGAGTAAAACTTTGATTCACAAAGTACTACGTATGCATAAGATTGAGAGCGAAAAAGGCAAAATGCCTGAGACAGATATTTATGACAATATCGAAACGGCTTTTATGGGGGCATTGTATATGTATCTTCGCGGGCTGTACAACGATAAAGAACTGATGCAGCAACAACCAGCCTTGGCAACGGCTTTGTTTGTCTATTTGCGCAATTATGCATATAGCGGGATGTTCCGCTATAATGCCAACGGAGAATTTAACGTACCATATGGCGGAATTAGTTACAATCACAAACTGTTGACCGGCAAGGTGGAGTATTACAAATCCGCTCCTTTGCGGGAACATTTTGCAAAAACCACAATCTCCAATCTGGATTTTGAAGATTTCTTCCGCAAATATCCGCCTACGGAAAGAGACTTTATATTTTTGGATCCGCCTTATGACACCGAGTTTTCAACATATGCACAAAATGAATTCGGTAAAGAAGACCAGATACGTCTGGCACATTATTTATGCGAAGAGTGCAAAGGTAAATGGCTGATGATTATCAAATATACCGACTTTATCTATTCGTTGTATAACAAACCGAATATCTATATTCAAAAGTTCGACAAAAAATACCTCGTCAGTTTTATGAACCGTAATGACAAGGATGTAGAACATCTGATAATCACCAACTACCAAAACAAATATGATTGAAAGAAAGGTATATTAGTCCAAAAACAAATAATACTATGGCAAATGTAACATACTTGATAGGAGCAGGCGCAAGTGCCGGCAAACGTGGACGAGACTTACCAAATGGAATTTCTAAAGATAATCGAATTATAGAGGGTTTGCCTTGCGTAAATGAAATTTCCGTCTGTTTATCTAATTTGATTTATGATATTAAAAACCATAGTGTTGTTTCGCAGTACATTCCTCTAAAAAAAGGTCTCTTGGAAAGATTGGAAAAATTGTACAAAATGAGTGAAAGGCATGCTACGATTGATACCTATGCCAAGAAACTAAAACTAAAGAAAGATAATCTGGAGTTCCAACAAACGGAAATGATGCTTGCGTATTTCTTTATGGTAGAACAACTCATACACAAACCAGATAGTCGCTATGATACGTTCTTTGCGAATATACTTGATACTCAACTGAACATCCCTGAAAATATCAATATCATTTCATGGAATTACGATAGCCAGTTTGAAATTGCATATCAGGAATATGAAGTCGATAAACCACTACCTGTAACATTCAAAGGTACAGAAAATCTAATAGACACTCCAAAGATATTTAAGGTAAACGGAACAGCCGCTTTTGAAAACCTTTCAAACATAGCATTATTGAGAGGGAAAATGCCACTATTAGAAAATGGAGCAACCGATATGCAACTTAGTAGTGATGGCGTAATGTTTTTATTAGATTTGTATAAAACAGTATCTCAGCCGACAAAGAAACTAAATACACGCTTATCCTTTGCTTTCGATGATACGACAGATGATACAATGTTTGATAAAATAGATAAGGTAATGTTTGATACAAACGTTTTGGTTATCATCGGTTACACTTTTCCTTTCTTTAACAGGGAAATAGACAGAAGAATTTTGTCTAAATTAAAACCATATGCAAAAATCTATATCCAAGACTTGAATCCTCAATACGTAAAGCAAAATTTACAGGCTGTATTGACGGATACACAAAGAAATATGCATATTATAGAATTAGAACGTACAGACCAGTTTTATCTTCCACCAGAATTGTAGCCTTTCCATAAGCAATATAGATTTAGTCCAACGTATGAATATCCACTTTGCAGGAATACAACCGTTTAGGCATCCCTACGCAAATAGATTACAAGAAACAATGCCTTCTGTTCCCGCAGATGTCACCCAAAGCGACACCCATGTCACCCAAAATGTCACCCAAAGCAGTACTAATGATTCCAAAGCAGCAACGTATATGCTCACACCTCGTCAGCAGCAAATCCTGCAAATGATGCAAACAGATGGTTCAGTCTCGGCAAGTACTATGGCTGTGCGATTAGGTTTCACCGTCCGCACCATCCGACGAGATATTGAGACATTGCGCAAGCACTACACCATCCGGTGGATCGGTTCTTCCAAACAAGGTCATTGGCAGATTCTGCCACAGAATGTTGAACAATAGAGCAGAAAAAATATTAGCATAAAATGGCGGTGTAAATACCCATTATACAACAATATGAGCGACAAAATATCCATACGTTTCTTTGAGGACCGTGAGGTGCGGGCAATCTGGGACGACGAATACGCCAAGGTAAGTAGAAAGGGGCATCACAGCTTCACACCGGCTCTGCTATCGGAAACCCGAATAGCAGAGCCGGTGTGAAGGTAAGTCAGGAAACGTAAAAACTACCTTAAACTTTGTGGCGTTGGATTATTGCGGTATTTGTGCGCCGCAGTTGGGAACTGCGCCGAAGAGGTCCAATGCTTTTTGCCACGGATAACGGTTGGCAAACATTGTAACAGATGACTGCATCGTACCCACCATATTCATACCCATCGCTTGGCGGAAAGTGTTGGCAGCCGAGTTGGGGTTGTAGTCTGTTTTCTCTTTGTACGAGACATTCAGGAACCCGTTGAGGTACGCCTCGTCAATCTTTCCTTTGAACAGACTCGGGTCTTTGAGCGACTTGTTTCTACGGCAATCGATTGCCTCCACATCGTCGAAGTCGTCGGCTTTCACGCGCAGCAACATACCACCGCCCGGCAGACTCAAATCGGTTACGCGGTTAAGGAAGAAAATATTGTCCTCACACTTGTCCACACGCTTTGCCTCGCGGTTTTTGTCGCTGTCGATATGTGTACGGTCGATAGCCGAGAATACTGCACAGCCGAAGATGTTGCGTTGGATAGTGCAGCAAGTACCGGGTTGCAGACGGAAACCATAGCCCATCGAGGCAAGGTCTTTCAGACGCGACCATGCAAAAAGCACCGTATTGTCGCAGAAATTCACCTGCGTCATGTTTTGCGGGTCGGCACCACGTACGTCCATAGTAGCCATGCGCACATTCACAAAGATACAGTTTTGTACCGTGATGGCACCTTTCAGCAAACCGTTAATGGCATAGTTGGGCGCGTTGATAAAGGCACAGTTGCGCACTACCACATCCAACGTATTCACGATACCGCGGTCGCCGTTCAGGTATATCATATAGGACTCTTTGGTGAACACTTTTTCTGCCAAGTCCGGACCACCGATACCCTCTGTACCAATGGGGTTCATCATCGGCGTTTCCACGCCTTCGGGCTGTCCTTCACGACGCGCGTTGTAGGAAATAGTGTTGCCGCGGTCGAAAATCAGACCGTCTATCACCACTTGTTTGCCGGGGGCTACAATGCTGGTTATCTGCATGGTACCTTTCCCTTGCGCCGAACCGTTGGACTCTGCCGAGGGTTGTATCAGCGTCTTGTATTTCAGCACATCGCGTTCCGTAAAATCGCTGTTGTAGCCGCCCTTGATAGTAACCGGTTTGCGGATATCAATCGTCCCGCTATTCAGCATACCGAAATAGTTCCCTTCTGCCACCAAGATGGTAGCACCATCTCCTGCCACATCCAATGCCTTTTGCAAGTTCTTGAATGGTGCTGTCTTCGAACCGTCGTTCTTGTTACTGCCGTTCTCACGGCTCACATGGTAAATGGATTGTGCCTCTGCGGACAAACAGCCTGCCATCAAAAGGGCAAGCGTCATAACAATTGTCTTTTTCATTTTGATTAGGGTTATTTGGTTAAACAATTCATAAACTGCGCAAAGGTAGTAATAAAATTTAACGTCCGCAAATCTGTTGCGTATTTTTTATTCGTAGCATTAGGAGAAAGAGAACAGAGAAAAAGAGAAATACACATATAAATAAAGGATTATTTCGCCATACTCAAACCGTTTTCTTATGCGATTTATATGTTTCATAACACATTTTTATACAAAAAAACAACATAAAATTTGCACATCTCACAAATTAGCTATACCTTTGTTGCCGAAAATGGAAAAATCATATTCTATTGTCCAACAATAACCAACAATATTAACTTAACCTATTAAATTCATTATTTTATGAAGAAATCTTTCTTTCTGGCAGCCTTTGCTGCCGCTTTGGCACTCGTAGGCTGCCAAAAACAATCGGAACTGGACTTTGATGACATCAAAACCAAAGCCACAGTGCAGGGTTATGTATATATCGATTTAGGATATATACAAGAGGGTACGGGTTTTGCCAAACTCAACAAACCCGCTGAGGGCGTAGCAGTAGCTGTCAAAGTGGATTATCAAAAGTATGACAAAGATGCTGCCGGAGGACAAAAGTTCTTTGAGGCTGTTTGTGATGCCAATGGTTTCTATAAAGTGGAAATTCCTGTGGGACAAGAGGCTATTGCCGGTATGAATGTTTACACTCGTCCGTTCGTTGGCAAGTATTACGACCTGGTTAACGGGGCTATCCAAGAAGTGGAGGTTTCCTTTACCGAGGAATCTACTTCTGTTGATATCGAGAGTGGCAAGGTGTTTACCGCTGCCAACATGATTGTTACCAAAGATGTAGAGAAACCTATTCTCACACGCAACCAGAAAGTAAAAGTATCGGGTAAAATTGTCGAGAAATTCGAGAAAAAAGAATATGTGGACAAAGAGAATCCTGATAAAGGTTACTACGGCGTGGTAGGTACCAACAATGCTACCCAGACAGTTACACTCGTGGCTACTTTCACCAATACGGATACCAAGTTCAATGGTCAAGAACTGATTTACAACCTCACTACCGGTGCCGGCGGTGCATACGAACTTACTGCTGACTTGTATGACGCTTGGGATATCAACAAAACCGAAGTGAAAATCGAAGCAAAATCATATCTCAACAAAATTAGCCACTATTATGAGAAATATGATGACGATGAAAAGAAATATCTCAGCAAGATACAAGAAGTATCCGGTTATTTCGAGCGCGGTGAAGTTAAGAAACCTTTGTCTGATGGTTCGCTGTTGATTGGTTGCGTAGTAAGCGATTTGGTAGTGGAATTCGTTCCTAATTACGCAAAGGAGACTATCTATGGTATCGGAAATCCTGACATCGACAAGAAAAACGATAAGGGTATCATGATATACAAATCTCACAACCCGCTTGGTTGGGCATACTAATCACTTCTAATACATAATTGATTATGAAGAAGATTCTCAGTATTTTGCTTGTGGCTGCTATGGCGGTCCCTGCAATGGCGGCTCGTGAGAAAGAAACTCCCGAGCAGAGAGCCCAAAAAGACTATTCTACATGGATGCCTGCTGAGGGCGATTTCTCCGTAGGTTTTGCGCTTGACCCATTGGCTACTTTTGTGGGCAATTTGTTGAGCGGCTATACCGGACAGAATAGTTTGGACAAATTGGCGGGCGACCCGTTGTTGAAAAAAACAATTGGTGCCAACCCGATGGTGTCTGTCATGGGTTCATATATGTTTACCGATAAGTTGGGCTTGAAAGCCAATATCGGGTTAGGTCTGACTTCTAAAGCGGAAAATCATTATGTGCTCGATGATGAAGCACTCTACTTGGACCCGTTGAGCAAGGCAAAAGTAGTGGATAGTCGCAAGGCTAACCTTACGTATGGTAGTATTGCAGTAGGCGTGGAGTATCGCGTTGGCAAAACTCGGCCCGTACAAGGTGTATTCGGCGGTGGCGTGAACTATGCTTTTGGGCAGCGCACCTACAGATTCAACTATGGTAATGCTATTACCGAGATGAACCAAACCCCGACTATCAGTGCAGATGCAAGTACCAGTACGTTTATTCCTACCCCGACATATAGTGCAACGGCTGGTTATATGCCTAACGCACGTCTTTTGTCGTCGCAGGCAGACAAACTGATTCACATGCTTGGTGTCTATGGCAGCGTGGGTGTAGAGTGGTTCGTAGCACCCAAGATTGCACTCGGCGCAAATGTTAATGTGGGCTTGTACTACGAAGTAAATCCTTCTCGCACCTCTATCTACGAGGGCTGGAACATGCAGACGAAACAAGTGGAGAAATTTACCGAACAGGTGGCTCCCGCTTCGCATGGATTCCATTTTGGTACAGATAATATCGGTGCCAACTTGTATATTGCATTCTACTTCAATAAAGACAAGTAATTATAACTCATCAAACACCTGACTATTGCATGGCTGTCAGGTTTTATTAAATAGAATTTATGGGGCGGCTGCGCGATGTGAATCGGGCAGCCGTTTTTTTTGTGCAATACGATGTGTCGGGCTTTAGAAATGGGGTTGACCTAAGAGGGTGTAGAGACGCTTTTGACCGCATGAAGTGAGGTGCTCAATGTAGATTTTGCCATCGTGCAGGATGATACGGGATGAAGGTACGGCGGCGGTTTGAGAGGAATGTAGGTCGGTGGCAGGGGTGTGTTGCAACACTATACGCAGACCTATATAATTGAGGCGGCGGTGTTCCGTTTCATAGAGACGGTAGGATACGAATGCGATATGCTCCTGCCGGGGATAACAACCGCCTCGGCATACGCGACGGTCGAACTTGTTGAAGAGGGCCCCGGTGGGGTTGTCTTGTTCCTCTTCCGGGTACTCACCATAATAGTCGGAACACCATTCGAGTACGTTCCCGCTCATATCATACAAACCGAGTTCGTTGGGTTTCTTCTGTCCTACCACTTGTGTGGAAGTGGGAGAGTTGGAGGCGTACCAACCTACCTCGTTGATGTTGTTGCTTCCTGCAAACAGGTAATGGCGACTCTGTTTGCCGCCTCGGGCGGCATATTCCCATTCCGCCTCGGTGGGCAAACGGAAAAAGTCGCCGTGCTGCAATTGTCCCGATGCGGACAGACTGTCGTTGAGGGCGGCTATAAAGGCAAGCGCATCGTTGTAACTGATATAGTATGCGGGGTAACCTATGCCGTATCCCGCTTCTGAAAACCATTGATGAGTAGCGTCTGCCACCGGTTGCTGACGGGTAACAGCAGACCAAAGTTCCTGAGTAACAGGGTATTTGCCTATCTGATAATCACGAAGGTTCACATAGTGCACCGGTTGTTCGTCAAACAAAGCCTTGGGGTTGTAGTTGGCTTGGGTGGCATCATCTTTCTGCGCGCCCATCAGAAACCGACCGCCTTCTACTTGCACCATTTCGAATGGGATGCCATCTACTGTATATACGCGTGAAAAACCATGTATCGGCAGACCGATACATAGCAAACAGAACCATAGTTTCTTCATGTATGGAGATTCTATTTTGTTTATCTTAGTGAACTTTCTCTTGTGGGTTTTGGTTTGTCAGACTTTATTGTACGTTCCCGGACCCCGGTCTTACTTTATCAGACCTGTCTCGTAGGCTTGCAACAAGTTCTGTGTCCAGAGTGCAAAAGTAGTATTTTTCCGGCATATATGCAAACTTTTAATCAGCGTTGATTCTGCAATAGGCAGATAGTTTTGTATATTTGCAAAAAAAACACTACCTTTGCAGGCAAATAAATTTAAGATTCTATGGAAAAAGAAGAACTTAGAAAACTGATTGCTATTTGGTTTGAAGAGGATATCCGCGATGGCGACCATACCTCGCTGAGTTGTATTCCCCCTACCGAGATGGGCTGCCAACAACTCATTATCAAAGATACAGGCGTACTGGCAGGCGTGGAAGTGGCAAAAGAAATCATTGCCTATTTCGACCCCGGGTGCCGTATGGAGCAATTCCTTGATGACGGTGCATTGGTCAAACCCGGCGATGTGGCGTTTAAGGTCTATGGCAAAGAACTGAGCCTGCTGCAGATAGAGCGCACTATGCTCAACGTGATGCAACGTATGTCGGGTATCGCCACCACTACACACAAATACCAAAGCCTGATTGCTGACACCGGTTGCCACGTTCTCGACACACGCAAAACCACACCAGGATTGCGCTATCTGGAGAAAGAGGCGGTGAAAATCGGCGGCGGTATGAACCACCGTATCGGACTCTTTGATATGATTTTGCTCAAAGACAACCACGTGGATTTTGCAGGCGGTATCACTGCCGCTCTCACCCGCGCACGCGACTATTGTAAGGGGAAAGGCAAAAACCTGCGCATAGAGATAGAGACACGCAACGAGGACGAGATACGCGAAGCACTGGCTACCGGTATTCCAGACCGTATTATGCTGGATAATTTTACCCCGGAACGCACCCGCAAAGCCGTGGAACTGATACGCGCATGGGAAAAAGAAAACGGCAAACATATCGAGATAGAGTCTTCGGGCGGTATCACACTCGATACCATTCGCAACTATGCTCTCTGTGGCGTGGACTTCGTCAGTGTAGGTGCACTCACCCACTCTGTCAAAAGCCTCGACATGAGTTTCAAGGCGGTCAAGGAATAAACCAACCGGCCTCTAAACATCTATCTCAAATTCAAAACATGCTCTCGCCCCGCCAACGATGTTTTTTATATCATTGGCGGGGTATTTTTTGTGGTTCAAATCGACAATCGATTTGTAAAAACAAGTTTTTTTTCGTACCTTTGCATTCCATTTAATTGAGTATCATTATGCAAGTAGAATTGGTGTTGCTGGTGCTGTCGTTGTTGTTCTTCGCCAGTATCTTTACTGACAAAATCGGATATAAATTCGGAGTGCCGGCGTTGCTCCTGTTCCTCGCCGTGGGTATGCTGTTTGGTCCAGATGGCATCGGGCATTTCTTCAACGATAACGGCATGGGCTATATGCTCGGTGTCAGTTCGGCACAAGCAATAGGTACCATTGCGCTCTGTATCATCCTTTTCTCGGGCGGTATGGACACCAAATTGTCGGATATACGCCCCGTGATGGCACCGGGGCTTACCCTCGCCACTATCGGTGTGCTGCTCACGGCTGTTATCACCGGCGTTATCATCTATTTTGTCTTCGGCTGGCTCAATGCCGTAGCAAGCGTGAGTATATGGGTGGCACTGCTGATGGCATCAACGATGTCGTCCACCGATTCGGCTTCCGTATTCTCTATCCTACGCACCAATGGCGTGGGGCTGAAGCATAACCTCCGACCGCTCCTTGAGTTGGAATCGGGAGCCAACGACCCTATGGCGTATGTGCTGACCACCACGCTTATCGGGGTAGTTACCACAGCATCTGCAGATATTTCTATATTGGCTATCGTACAGACTATCGTGGTGCAACTCGTGATGGGCGCCGTGATGGGTTTCCTCTTCGGGAAAGGTATTGTGGAACTGATGCGCAAGGTGCAACTCAGTAACGAATCGCTCTACCCTATCATGGTACTGACGGCGTGTATTTTCATTTTCTCTATTACCTACTATTTGCAAGGCAACACCTATCTGGCTGTGTATATCGGCGGTCTGGTTATCGGCAATAGTAAGTTCACACGCAAACGCCAAACCCGCAGTTTTTTCGACGGACTGACGTGGCTCAGCCAATTGGTGATGTTCCTTGTCCTCGGCCTGATGGTACACCCCACCGACCTGCTCAAAGTGGAAGTACTGGTACCCTGTTTGGTTATCAGTATCGTGATGATTTTCATCTCGCGCCCTATCTCGGTATTCCTATGTATGATGCCTTTCCGCCGATACACCAGGCGCGACAAACTGATGCTCAGTTGGGTGGGACTCAAGGGAGCAGTACCTATTATATTCGCCATTCTCTGTAAGGCTGGCGGTGTGGCGCATGCCGACCTTATCTTCAATATCGTATTCCTCTGCACTCTGGTTTCGTTGATTGTACAAGGCACATCACTGTCGGCTATCGCCAAAAAACTCAATCTGGCAATGCCGCCTGTGCAACTGAAGAAACTGGTGCATTTCGACATAGACCTGCCCGAAGAGATAGAGTCGTCCGCCACGGAGATGGAAGTGGATGCACCGATGTTGGCGAATGGCAATATGCTCAAAGACCTGACTATCCCTGCCAAGACGCTGATTATCATGGTGCGCCGCGGAGAAGACTTCTTTGTGCCTACGGGTAAATCCGAGTTAGAGATAGGCGACCAACTGCTCGTCATTACCGACAACGATGCCGCCCTTGCTGCGCAGTACCGCGAAGCCGAAGAAGAGGAAGAAAGCAACCACTGGGGACCACGCCTCATCAACAACACCACGCTCTTCCTCAAAGAGAAATGGCACCAAATCTCCCACCCCACTAAGAAGAATAACGGATAACTCTTCGTGGCAATAGTATGTCCTTTTTCGCTGAAAAAGCGCGTCATAAGAAATAGAGAACGCCCAAAAACAAAATAGCATCATCTACCATATTGAATAAATGGCAACCATATATTATTTGGTATGGAATTTATGCACCAATTAGTAACAAAATGGGCGTGATTACGACTAAAGTTCAAGTAAGCGAATCAAATAATATGCCAATAGACAGGATTATATCAGCCAACTTGCCGGTAAGGCGTGGAATGGGAGAGTGAAAATCATTACTGGTATTCGTCGTTGCGGCAAGATTTACACCGCCACGGGTATAGAAGTGAAATAGACACCCCACCCACGCCATAGGAGAGACTTGGCAACAATTATGGGCTGCTCACACATTGGGGCAGCCCATATTTTTATAGTTTTGTCTATAGCCTTTGCATTTGCATATATCGTTCAAAAATGTTACCTTTGCACAAATTTTAAGTTACACTTTTATTTTGTACACACAAGATTTTCAGTTGCGTATTCGCTTAAAAAGCAGTAATTTTGCAGAACAATAATCATTCCTGCCACGCATTGTGGCTATTCAACAAACAAAATACATGAAACAGACAATTTTCCTTACCGGTGCTACGGGCACTATGGGATATGCGGGTATGCAAGAGATACTGCGCTATCCGGAACGATATACATTGCGCATACTGGCGCGTCCGAGCGCAAAAAACAAAGCCCTGCTGGCACCCCTGCAAGAACAAGTGGAAATCATCTGGGGAGACCTGACAGACTATCAGAGTATCTTGCGCGGCGTAACGGGTAGCGACATCGTGCTGCACGTGGGCGGTATGGTATCGCCGCAAGCCGACTACCGACCTACTGCCACACGCAAGACCAATATCACCGCTGCAACCTATATCCGCGATGCTGTTTTGGCACAAGGCGAACACCAACCCCGCGTGGTCTATATAGGCAGCGTGGCACAGATGGGCGACCGACGTGAACCCCTCCATTGGGGGCGTACAGGCGACCCGATATGTGTATCCGCCTACGACCACTACGGACTGACAAAAGTAATGGGAGAGTATATACTGACCAACTCGCCTATCCGCAAATGGGTCAGTCTGCGCCAGTCGGGTATCCTCTACCCTGCTATCCTCAAGAACTACGACCCGATAATGTTTCACGTCCCTATCCGCGGTGTGCTGGAATGGGCTACGGTGGAAGACAGCGGGCGATTGTTGGAGCGCGTATGCCGTGAGGAAGTGCCGGACGAGTTTTGGAACAACTACTACAATATCGGTTCGGGCAAAGAATACCGCATCAACAACTACGAGTTCGAGTGCCTGCTGCTGGACGCTATCGGTTGCCCGCGACCCGAAAAGATATTCAACACCAAATGGTTCACCACGCGCAATTTCCACGGGATGTGGTATGCCGACGGCGACCGGTTGGAAAACTACCTGCACTTCCGTGCGAATGTACCTGTGCGCGAGTACTTTACTAAAATGGCACAGGCGGACAGCATACCCGCTGGTATCAAATTTGCGTCCAAGACCAAGATAGCCAAGTTGTTCCCGCACTGCGTGAAGTTGGCTATGCGGGCAATGGCGAACTCCAAAGAGCACGGCACGCAATGGTGGATTAAAAACAACATTGAGCCGCGTATACATGCCTACTACGGCAGTATGGATGCCTATAAGGCTATACCCGACTGGAAGAATATGGACCTAAGCCACAACAGCGAGGAGGCTGTTACTCTCGATCATGGTTACGACGAGCAGAAACCGATGTCGCTGTTTACCATAGAAGATATGCAGAAGGCTGCCGTTTTCCGCGGGGGCAAGTGTCTCTCCACCGAGATGACGCAAGGCGACTGGGACACGCCGCTGGAATGGCAGTGTGCCGAAGGACACCGTTTCACCGCCTCGCCGCGCGTAGTGTTGCTCGGCGGACATTGGTGCCCCGAGTGCATGCCATGGCCATACCGAGACGAACCGAATCCGCGCCCTTGGCACTGGGACAAGATAGCAAAGCAAAACCCGTTCTTCGCGCAGATTTGGACCCCGCTCCATGCCCCCACAGAGGACAACGTCTATGGTCCCGAAGTCTTCGACGGGTGGGAGAAATAGTGCACCTCAAAGCATACTATCGCAAGCCCTTTCGTACCCCCGAATAAATTTAACACCACCTAACAAGAGCCTGTATGACACCACCGTCATACAGGCTCTATTGCTACTTGCAATCTTTCTCGTATCCTTCTCGATACCTGCGTATAGGATAACCGATACATATATATACTTTCGTAATACTTTGAAGCAAGGCATAAGCAAAGTATAAACAAGGAATATGCGAGGGGCAAGCACCATATACGCAGTATCCGTGCCAAGTATTTTCAATGGGCAAGTTCAACTTGGAAGTGCAAGAGTAGTGCAATTACCTACAGCCTGTTGATACATAGTAAAATGCTGACAAATAGGATTTTACTTGCCAGAGTGGGATTTTTTGCGTACCTTTGTACCCCGAAAAGACTTTGGAGAATTGTTCTATGTATTTTGACGAATTAGCATTATCAGACGATGTATTAGACGCGCTATGGGATATGCACTTTGACACGTGCACCCCCGTGCAAGAAAAAACTATACCCGTTATCTTAGAAGGAAAAGACGTAATCTCGTGCGCTCAAACGGGTACGGGAAAGACGGCGGCATACATACTCCCCCTGCTGACCAACCTCGCCTACGATGGTCACGACCCCGACAAACTGAACGCCATCATCATGGCACCGACGCGCGAACTGGCGCAACAGATTGACCAACAGATGGAGGGCTTCGGGTTCTATGTACCGTTCTCGTCGGTGGCTATCTATGGCGGCAACGACAGCGGCGCGTGGGGCACGCAAGTTACGGGATTGCAGAAAGGAGCAGACATCGTGATTGCCACCCCCGGGCGACTGCTGAGCCAAATGAATATCTACGACATTGACTTCTCGGGCGTGAAATACTTTATCCTCGACGAGGCAGACCGTATGCTTGATATGGGTTTCTACGACGACATCATGAGCATAGTCAACCGCCTGCCCAAAGAGCGACAGACGATAATGTTCTCCGCCACGATGCCCGACAAGATACGCCAAATGGCACGCGCTATCATGCACCACCCCGTGGAGGTGAAGATAGCCGTTTCGCGTCCACCGGAGACCATTCACCAGATGGCGGTGCAACTATTCGAGGCACAGAAAACGGCGATGGTGCAACAGTTGTTGGAAGGCAAAGGGCTGAAGAAAGTGGTGCTCTTTGTGAGCAAAAAACAGAAAGTGCGCGACCTGACCCGTACCTTGCGTGCGAAACATATAGACGCCCGCGCGATGTACTCCGACCTGGAGCAGAAAGAGCGCGATGAGGTGATGCTCGATTTCCGCAACGGCAAAGTGGATGTATTGGTGGCAACGGACATCATCTCGCGAGGGATTGATGTGGACGACATACCGTTGGTAATTAACTACGATGTGCCACGCGACGCGGAGGACTATGTGCACCGTATCGGACGTACCGCACGCGCGGAAAACAAAGGCGAAGCGGTTACATTAGTCAGCCCGGAAGACGCACGGTATTTCCAAAAAATAGAGCATTTCCTCAACAAACAGATAGAGCGTCTTCCATTGCCCGATGCCCTGGGCGATGCACCCGCCGACGCCCTATACGCCCCTCGTGCCAAAAAAGGTGCCGGAAAAGGTAAGTTCGGTAGAGGCAATTCGGGCAAAGGCGATTCTACGAAGAAACCGTTCCATAGGAAACGTCCGGCTAAGTAAGTGCCCGGAATAAAGGCAATTGACACATAATTGGAACTATAGTCCACTATTACAATGCTCTCCAATGTCGTTGTGTGCGCAGCACACGATGACATTGTTTTGTTTTTATCCTTTCTGTTATTCGTTATGAGATAGTTTTTACCCAACTATGACAGGCTATGCTGATTAAGCGTTTCTCTAAAAAAACACATTTTTCTTGTAGTTTTCGGGGAGTTTTTGCGTCTAACGGATAGAATTGGCTGATTCAACAACAAACAAATTCTTTGTATGTAAACCGATTGGTGGCAGACCACCTGTCAACAAACAACAAAACAAACTGATGGAACCCACAAAAGAACAACAATTTGCCCAACTTGTCCGGCGGCACAAAAGCACGATATACAGTATCTGCTATATGTTTTCGTCGGACAAAGATGAGGTTGCCGACCTGTTTCAGGATATTCTAATCCGGCTCTGGGACGGCTATGAAAAATTCCGCGGCGAGAGCAAGGAAACCACATGGATATACCGCGTGAGCATGAATACCTGTATCTCAGCAGACCGCAAGCGCAAATCGCGAGGTGAGCGTGTGCCTCTGAGTATGGATATAGACCTCTACACCGACCAAGACGATGACACACAGCAAGTGCAGGCACTGTACAGCCGTATTCACCGGTTGGGACTGGTGGACAGAGCCATCGTAATGCTATGGTTGGAGAACCTCAGTTACGAAGAGATAGGGCAGATAGTAGGCATCAGTGCCAAAAATGTGTCTGTCAAATTGGTGCGCATAAAAGAACAATTGAAGAAAAGTTGAACGCATTTAATCATTACAACTATGGACGAACTACAAGAAATGCAGGCTCAAATGGCTCTGCTCAAACAGAAACTAAATAACGAAGAGATAATAAACGACCGACTTCTGCGTGAGGTAACGCGCCAACGTGTACAGCGGCTGAGCAGAATGGTGTGGATAGAAGGAATTTGTGCCTTGTTTGTTGTAACCTTCGGCAACTATATCTTTTACGGGTTTGGTTGCTCGTGGTGGTTTATCGGCGGCACGACCCTAATGATGCTTGTATGCTTTTTGGCAACACTGCTTCCGCACCGCCGTGTAAAAGAGCGCGAAATTATGCAAGGCGACCTGCTCACAGTGTCCAAACGAGTACGCCAACTGCGTCAGTTCTATAAAAATTGGATACGGATAGGCTTTTCAATGGTTGCGATATGGCTCATTTGGTTTTTTACGGAGTTGTATTTGCACCATACCGATGACCTCACTTTCGTTATCAGTATAGCCGTTGGTGCGATTGTCGGAGGTGCGATTGGTGGAATCATCGGCAGTCTGCAGAACAAGAAATGTATCCGCGAGATGGATGAGATTATCGGGCAGATAGAACACTAAAAGTGAATAGTGCTTATTTATATTCGTGGAGGTTGTCCTACGCAGGGCAATCTCCTTTTTTGTATCATTTTGTGCTGGATGTCATAGTTTACGGATACGCCATTCGTTGGGGTAGAGATTGTTGAGGCGGGAACCGACGTTCTTGGCAAAGCCGAGGGGAATGTCATCATACGTAAGAAGGACAACACCCGTAGGCAACTGTGATAAATCGAGATTGAGTGCCTCAGTGCGGAGATAAGAAAGGGCTTGCTCAAGATTGAGCGACAACTGTTGGAAGGCGTCCTTGCGGAGGTCCTTTGCCATGCTCAGCGCATGCTGCGGAACGATACCTTTGCCACGCTCCTCACCCAAACCGAAGCCCGTAGAGATACAGGTGAACTGCGCTGCAAAATAGTCAATCAAATCCTTATATTTAGCGGGATACGCCGTTGCGAAACGATCGTTCTGCCGGATTGCCCAATGGTCCGGGTGTTGCAACCACGCACGCATTTCCTTCTCGTAGGTAACAGGCGTAGCGGTTGTGCGTTTAGGAACTTTTATCTTAAGGGGGGTAAAGGCAGCCTCATGCTTGCGCAAGGCACAGATATATAATCCTTCACTCTTGGTGCGATGGGGATAGAAATGGTAGCCGACAGTTCCCTCGCTGATACCCCATGCGGGGTCGGTGGGCAGAGGTAAGACATCCGCACCGAGCGTCTCCGCCATCCATTGGACATTCTTTTCGTTTTCTTCGTTATTGAACGTGCATGTGGAATAGATGAGTATTCCGCCCGGCTTGAGCGCGTCCCACACATCGGTCAGGATAGTACGTTGGCGGTCGGCACACATCTTCACATTTTGCGAACTCCATTCATCGCGGGCGGCAGGGTCCTTACGGAACATACCTTCGCCCGAACAGGGCGCGTCCACCAAAATACAATCGAACAGATTGGCACACCGCTCACCGTATTCGGCAGGCATATTGTGCGTTACCACCGTGTTGCCATTGCCCCATTTCTGCACATTCTCACTCAAGACAAACACACGCTGACGGACTACTTCGTTGGCAAACAACAATCCCTCGTCGCCGAGATATTCGCTGACAAGCGTGGATTTTCCGCCTGGTGCCGCACATAGGTCCAAGACAATACTATCCCGACTAACATACTGCTCGAGAGCCTGTTGCACAAACATTGATGCCGCTTCCTGCACATAGTAACAGCCCGCATGGAAAAGCGGGTCGAGCGTAAACTGCGGGCGGACGGAGAGATAGTAGCCATCCAGATGCCACGGCACCTCCTCGGTGTCGCAATCAAAGGTCAATACATCCATCTTGCTATTGAGCCGAATACTCGTTGGAGACTCTGTTTCCAAGGCACGGAACAAATCGTCTGCCTCCGCCCCCAACTGCTGGCGCATACTATCTATAAAATCAATTGGCAACATACGCTTTTCTCCCAAATTAAATCAACGCACAAAGGTACTATTTTTTTTGTATATACACAAGAAATAGAGCACTAACATTTCCATGAAGCAATAGTCTTTTGCCGTAAAATAGTGGTTCAAAAGCCATATACAGATGCCGCGCAACAAGAATGGCACTATCTTTGTACTACATTTTGTAAGTTACTCAAAAATCTATCAATTTACAAAAGACAAACGGCTATGAAACAGAAACTTACCATTCTATTGGCGTTGACGGGTTTCGCCTTGTCGAGCGTGTATGCACAGCCGGCCGACACTCCGTCCGAAAGCAAACATATCGACACACTGGCACACTGCCTGCGTATGCGGAATGACAATGCAGAAGTGTATATTTATCATAGTGTACCTTATGCCTACGCCGAGAGATTCCGCCAACCCGTGTTGGCAGATGGCATAGAACCCGCCGACGACTATATCCACAGCAACGTGGCGTGCTATCAGCGCGTGCAGCCTGCCGACAGCACAAAGAAATACAGCGAGGCAAATATCGTATTGGCAGAAGGCGAAGAGTCGCCACTGACAGAAGACTGCCTGGTGCTGACCATCAACTCACCGAAACCGTTGGATGCCGCCCCGAAAGCCAACCTGCCGGTATTGGTCTATATACACGGCGGCAACTATTATGCAGGCAGCGGAGAACGCGTACCGACGCAGTTGGCAGAGTTTGCGCTACGCGAACAGGTGGTGACGGTAACGGTAACCTACCGTTTGGGTATATTCGGCTATCTGTATCAGCCCGATTCGGCATCGGTCAATTTGGGTTTGCAAGACCAACTGACGGCCCTCCGATGGGTACACAACAACATCAGCCGCTTTGGCGGTGATGCAGACAACATCACCCTTGCCGGACAATCTGCAGGCGCACAAAGCGTTGTATATTGCTTAGCCGATACAGCACGTGTACCTATCAACCGTGCGGTGGTATTCTCGGCACCGATGGGATTGACTACATCGAAATGCTTGGGCAAACAGCGTACAAAGTTCGTGCGCAACTATCTGGGTAAACAAGACCCATGGACGTGCAGCGCAGATACGCTGATGGCTGCACAGTTGCACTATATGCATACCCATCAGGCGGCTTGGCACTCCCTACCCTTCTCCCCGACGGGACTGCCGCAGATGCCATGTTATGGAGACAAGGTGAAGTGGCCGAAACAAGTGGTCGTGTGCGCCCAAAAAGACGACGGCAGTATGTTCGGACCGAAACCGCTGTGGCCTATGGTAACGAGTTACGTATTCACCGCTCCCGCAAAACGCTACACACGCTATCTGAACAAACAGGGTGTAGATGCGCAATATCATCTCTATACTTGGGAACCACGAGGATCGGAACTGAAAGCGGCACATTGTGCCGAATTGCCGCTGCTATTGGACGGCACCGAAGAATACTGGGTAGGGTCGTGGATAATGGGCGATGTAACATTGGATGAGATACGCCCGCTGCGAACCAAGTTTATGGACGATTTTGCCCATTTTATGCGCACAGGCGAATGGCTGATGTAGATGTCCGAAATCCCTATTTGTGGGGAAAAGGTGGGAGAAAGTTGCGTACATTACATTTTTTGTGTACCTTTGTACACTAAACATCATATATATGAATTTTGAAGGAATCATCTTGGGGTTGGCGGCATTTGCATGCATCGGACTATTTCACCCCATCGTTATAAAAGCAGAGTACTATTTTGGTACACGTTGCTGGTGGATATTTGCCTTGATAGGCACACTCGCAGCGGTGGGGTCGCTGTTTGTGGATACCACTTACCTGTCGGCAATGTTAGGCGTGTTCGCATTCTCATGCTATTGGTCAATACTCGAAATCTTTGAACAAAAAAAGCGTGTCGAAAAAGGTTGGTTTCCGCGTAATCCCAAACGAAAATAAACAAGCGTTTCCTATGCTGCAAGCGGCAAGAGAAATAAAAGAGGTTGCCCTATTCAAGCAACCTCTTTTGTTATTTGGTATATTTTGCAATGTATCGTAAAAAATATCAGACACGCATTTGCATGGCGTTGTGGAGACAATGGACTTCACAAGGTCCCATAATGTTTTCAAGGATACCATCAGCCTCAAACATCACATGCTTGCGAGTGATGATTTGTATATCCTGCCCCGTAAAAGAATGAATAAACGGCAACTCGGTCAAATGCCCGTTGAATAGTTTGGGTATGGCCTGCATCACCTGTTTGAAAGTAGGTTTCTTGACAAATATAGAGTGAAATACTCCATCGCGGGGATCCGCATCTGGATTCTGACGAATACCACCGCCCGAATAAGGACCATTGCCGATATTCATGGTAAAAAGCATATCATTGACAATGGTCTTACCATCCACCACCAACTGCATTCTAAAAGGCTTCTGCACACAAAGAGCCGCCAAGAGAGCAAAGAAATAGTTGACGTGATGACTGCCGATATAATACTTGAAAGTAGCCGCCCATTCACAGCAAAGCGGGTCAACGCCAAAGCCCACAGAATTAACGAAATATCGGTGATGCTCAATACCGTTTCGCCAATAGGTAAGACACCCTATATCTAACGGTTGGCACTTGCCGTTGAAAAAGCGGTCCAAGGCTTTCTTATAGTCTTTGTTCAAGCCCCAGAAACGTCCCCAGTCGTTGCCCGTACCGCGCGGCATCAAGCCAAAGCAGACATTGCGGCGTTGCTCGTCGGATATATTGGCACGCATAATGCCATTGATTGTCTCGGAAAGAGTACCATCGCCACCCAAAACGAGTATCTCATCGTATCCTTTTTCCACCAACTCACGACCTAATTCAATAGCATGCCCCGCATATTTGGTTACACGGTACGTAAAAGGCTCATGACGCCGGCGCAGAAGTTTCCAAAGATATATTCGCTGCGCACGAAAGGCTCGTTTGCCGGATTTCGGGTTAATGATTATTCCTAACACTATTCAATGCGTAATGCGTAATGCATAATTACGTTCTTGCATAAACGCGAGTGCAAAGGTACAAAAAAAACAGGAGACTGCCAAATAAAAATCAGAAATCGTCGTCAGACAGGGCTGTTTGTGCTTTGGTAGAGGCATTGACCGCTTCTTCACACGATTTCTTCAGACGTTCCGTCATTTTGGGCATATAAGCCGGTGCGATGTCGTAATCCCGGGCATTGCCTTCTGCCAAGACGATGCGCACCTTGACAATACCGATACCCTGCTGCACTTTGGTAATGAAGTCCTCCGGCAGTTGATAACGAGTGTAAGTGCGGTAATAAAAGAGTGTTGCACCATTAACCACATTATTGCTTTTCTCCTTCTGCACCGGGTCGTTTGCCACACGGGGAAGAGTCATCTTGGTATCATCCGAGAAACGGACCAAGATACGCGAGGTATTGTCAAACGTGTTGTAATCGGTAGAACCGGTGAGTTTCAGCACCAGATATGATACCGTATTAGCACCTACATTCTCTTGTGCAACAGCCATTTGGGGCTTATATTGTGCGCCCTGCGGTTTAGCATCGGGAAAGACGACAAACGTACCACGCTGTTCCTCTGCCGAGAGAGTAACAGCAGCCAGTAGAGCCAACAAAAAAAGAGAGCGTTTCATATTGTTTTGTTTAATGATTATCCGATTTCAAAAAAGCCAACAGAGCAGCCATATCCGGAAAGACCCGGTCGGCTCCCTCATTGCGCAGGAGAGAGTCTGCGAGGGGACCTGTGTTTACCGCAATAGTGTACAAACCGGCCGCCTTGCCCGCACGGACACCGAGAGGAGCATTCTCAACGACACAGCATTGGTCCTTGGGGAGACCGCTACGCTCCCATGCTTTGAGATATGGCTCGGGATTGGGTTTACCATAGGTAACATCGAAAGCCGTAATCATCCGCTCATGCGAAAATATACCCGGGAAATGAGAGTCGATATTGTCAAATAGACTCTTTTGTCCCGACCCTGTAACAATCCATATTTGTGCGCCCTGCGATTGGAGAAAAGCCAATACATCCCTCACACCGCGCATCGGTCCTGCCCCGCCACGGCGTTGGAAAGCCGCCGATTTCTCGTGATAGATAGACCAAACCTCTTCGTCGGAGGCATCACGATGTTCGTATTTGAGTATGGCTTCGCGGATGACGTCCTGACCGGTACGCCCCTCATTGATGTAGCAGTCCTCTGCCGTAAAAGGCAGTCCGTGCTGCGACATCACCTCTTCCCACGCTGCGGCATGGTTGGGCATACTATCGAAGAGGACACCGTCCATATCGAAAAAGAAACCTTGTTTCATTTGCTGTCTGTATAGAATTTCTATATTTCTATTATTCTTCCGTTCTATATTTAGTATTGTCTTTCGCCGAAGATTGCACTGCCTATACGCACCATAGTGCTACCGGAAGCAATGGCCTGTAGATAGTCCTCGCTCATACCCATACTGAGGGTATTCCACTCTGGATGAGCATGGTAGATAGCCGACAACGCATCAAAACAGCGTTGTATCTCCGCCGTATCATCGGTGTTGGTAGCCATACCCATAATACCCTCTACGTGTATGTTGGGCATTTGGGCGAGTACCCCGCTATCCAACAGGGCTTGCAGTTCGTCGGGCGTGAAACCGCTCTTGGTTTCCTCACGGGCAACGTGTACCTCGAGCAAGACATTGACTACCACGTTGATACGTGCCGCTTCGCGTTGAATAACCGCCAATAGGTGCTGACTATCCACACTATGTATCAGATACACAAAGGGCACTATCGCCCGCACCTTGTTGGTCTGCAAATGCCCAATCATGTGCCAACGGATATCTTTGGGCAAGAGGTCGTGCTTCCTGACCAGTTCCTGCACATGGCTCTCGCCGAAATCGCGTTCCCCTGCCGAGTATGCTTCGGCAATCATCTCTGCGGGGTGGAACTTACTGACACACAGCAATGTAACGCCCGCAGGAATGTGGGTGCGAATAGCAGCAATATTTTGCGCAACAGACATAAATCAGTTTACGGCACGATAGACCTCGAGGATGGGAGAACGGGTAATAGAGACAATCTCACAATCGAGTGTCTCGAGGTATTTGCGGAGATTGTTGAGTGCTACATCAATCGTGGTTGCCTGTACGAAAATGCTAACGGCTTTGCGTTTCTCCTTTCCATCGTCCTCTACGGTAATCATCTCAACACGGGCTTTGAACCAGCGGTCGCCCTCCGGATTCTCTATCAAATCATAAAATTGTACTTTCTTGCAACTCGGTGTTTCGCAATCGCCGAAAATAAGCGGTTTGATGTCCTCCATCAGCCGGTTCTCGACATCGGCACAATTAAGTCCCTCCACGAGGTAGGTTTCTTTTACATTCTTCGGATTATCCTCGCCCGTTTGGCGTTGATAATTCACTTTGACTTCGTAAAAAAGCATATTTCAATTAACAATTAAAAATTAACAATAAAGGTACAACCACAGGGTATCCTCAGGGAAAGAACAGGGAGAATGACATATTCTATCCTATAACCAACCTATAACCATCCTATAACAAATCAGTAACTGACCAGACTCTTGACATCGGTGGCTGACAATTTGCCCGAAGGCATAGCACGCAGACTTCCCGACCAGAGAAGCAGCGGCGCTGTGGGCTGACTATCAATGATATAGTCGATAGTAGTATTGTCATTTGCCATCAGTTGCCACCCGGGTTGGAGTGTAAAATAGACATCCCCCACACAGCGTTTGTTAAGCGACTGCATATAGACAGGGTTGGTCAGCACTTCCGCCTGCGGAAAAGCAAGTTGCACGCCCTCGAAATCCATTAGGAAGTTCGCCACCTGACGCTGGATAGTCTCCAAGGAGAGACGTTTCTGCTCAATAAGGGTGCGATTAAGGTAGATAGAGTGTCCGAAGCCGCCATCCACCCAACGTTCATGTCCGTAGATAGCCATCAGATAGGTGCTTGTCAGGGCCGCCGCTTTATCCACATTGAACTGTTGTACAGGTAGTTGCGCAGAGAGCATAACCTCTTTGCTTGTACCGAGGACGGGACGCCCGACGAGGAGAATCTCATAGTTGTCGTGTCCGATACGCTTGTCGAGTTGCTCCATAAGGTACCCCAAATCCTGATTGAGCCACAAGTACATATCCTCCTGCTCGGCGGAATGAATTTGGTCAGAAGTGGCTTTGGGAGTAATGGTATTGAGTTCGAGCATCAGCAGGTCCGGCGTGGGGTCGGTACCGAGTTGCACGTTTTTCTGCAAAGCGAGTGCCAGTTCGATAACAAGCGTATTTGCCACAGGCGACTGACGAAGAATATCTTTCGAGAGATAAGAAAACGACTTTTTGCGCTCGGAATCAGTAGGATACATATACATAGGTATATCCATTCGAGGTGTCCACCAGCGTGCCGCCAGTTCGCCGAAACGCCCGCTGATATTCTGCTGATCCGCCGCAGACGGCAGTCCTTCGGGATAGAAAGAGGAGGTTGCCCAATGTTGCTCGTCGGTATCTATCCAGCAGCAAGCATTCGCAGCATGCCCCGCCAAAAGGATGGTGGTCTCGGGGTGAATACCAATAGCGTATATTTTTGATTGTGCGCCATGCAACATACGCATCTCGTCGGCGATGGTAGGCGAGAGCAAAGCACGCGGCGAGAGTTGACGCGACGTGCCAATCCCCTGGACTTGGTTGTCCTCCAGCAAGATATGCGACATGCGGTCGCGACGGGAATAGTAATAATCCATCGCATAGCCATGCTCCATCGGCGTGGTGCCGGTCAGATAGGTTGCGGTAGTCTCATTACCGCCATAGACGACGTGCGGGAACGAAACGGACGTTTGAAACGCCTCTTCGCTGAGGGTTCTCAAACCGCCTTTAGCCCAATAGGGACGAAGCAAGGCAAGGTTCTGCCCTGTCATTCCGTCCACCACCGCCACCACCGTCAAACGGGGCGCAGCCGAGAGCAGACAAGGAAAGAGAATAGCGATTAACGTATGATATAGATGAGTCGTGCGCATAGATGAATAGCAGGAATAATGAGCAGTCGCCAGCCGAAACCGACCAGCGGATGAATAGAAAAAAACGTGAGAAAACCGACGATGAGCAGCAAAGCGAGATAGACAATGCCCATCACCACCTCGACCCACCACGACCATTTGCCGCGATGTCTGTCCCATAGACTGACGGCCACAAGGGCAAGCGCCAAGAGAGCAATACCCAAGTACCATGTAGCATACCAAGGTACAGGTTGTATTCCAAAAGGCTGAATATCATCGGATTGCACCAACGGAGTACCATCCGGCAAACGGGCTCCCGCCATAAAGAACATCAGTTCCTCTGGCAAAAAGAGGCGTTGTTCGCCGTGCATAGGTCGATCGGCACGCCTGCCAAAAAGGAGGTTGATACCAAAATTTGCCCACGAAGCAGGGCGGGTGTATCGGCGCAGAAAATCGCGATAGGTCTGCCCTTCGGCACCTGTATATGTAGAGGTAATACTGTCGCCGAGCACCTGCTTGATCAGTTGATATGGACGTGTGGCACAGTTGTCGAACACAAAATTATAGAGATAATATCGGTTCTGCGGCTCATAGTTGACGACCAATGCTTCGAACAGCGATTGGCGTTGCGGCAATGTCAGATTGAGCACCTGCTCATAAACCGGACGCCGGTTGTAGGCATAGCCGAAAAAGAATGCATCGGCGGACTCTATACCGAGTTGGTAGTAGGTCTCACCACGCACAAACTTCCAATAGAAATGGTCGGTATTAAAATCGAAGATACCATAGTTGAATACCACATCCAATTGGTTGGCTGTGTCCTGCACACGCAAAGCGGTATGCCCATAGCGGGCATACAACTCACTCCCCGGAGCGCAAGTGAGCAGCGAGATACGCGACTGCTCGCTCAGATACTGCCCCGCAAAGGCAGAAACCGCCGACAGAACGGCTGCCAACAACATACAAAACCTATTGCGCATAGCAGTAAATCAGATTAGGAAGAAATGTAAACAGCAACCCGAGCAGAAACCCGCAAACGACCTGCAATGGTGTGTGGGCATCAAGATACAGACGGGCATACATCAACAACAAAGCCAATACAAACATACAGATTACAAGCCACATAGACGGCATAATACCCGTACATAGGCAAAAACTCATCACGCCGCCTATCAGTCCGCCCAGACTGCTCAAATGCGCCGATATTTTCCACCAATGGTTGATAATCGTTACCAAAATGAGCGCAATGGTGGCACCGACAGCCGTCAGCAAAAGATAGGTCGGCACCTTGAGGGCACTGAACATAAAATAGCACCAAAAGACAAAACAGCAGACGGTGTATATATAGGGAGTAGTGCGCTGGGCAGAGCGGGCAATATAGAGGTCGCTCACACTACCGCGGCGTATGAGCAGCAGAATAGCAGTCTGCGGAATGATACAAGTCAACACCAATGTCCCGACAACACTCACCCACCAATAGACCGCAGGCAAAGGCAGGAAATGTACCGAGAAAGCGGCACAGAAAAACACCATCCCGTAGGTAGGAATAAACAGCGGATAGAGCAATATGCTCAACCCCTTGGATAATATGTTCAGCAGTTGTTTCATTGCATTACGGAACGGCGCAGACGAGCCACCGGAATACCGAGTTGCTCACGGTATTTGGCTATGGTGCGGCGGGCTATCTTGTAGCCGTGTTCACCCAACATCTCCACCAAACGGTCATCGTTGAGCGGTTCTTTTTTGTCCTCTTTATCAATGATTTCCAGAAGGATATGCTTAATCTCCCGCGTGGATACCTCCTCACCTTTGGTATTGGTCATCGACTCGGAAAAGAAGTATTTGAGTGGATAGATACCAAACTGGGTCTGCACATACTTGCTGTTGCTCACACGCGAGACTGTACTCACATCATAGCCCGTACGGTCGGCAATGTCTTGCAGAATCATCGGTCTGAGACAGGTCTCGTCGCCCTCCATAAAGAAATCGTGCTGAAACTGCATGATTGCTGTCATTGTGCGTGTGAGCGTCTCATTGCGCTGGCGAATGGCATCGATAAACCAACGTGCGGAGTCCAGTTTGTTACGAATAAAACGCATTGCCTCTTTGGTCTCCGTCGTCTGCTTGCCCTTGGAGTACTGATCGAGCATATCGCTGTACTCACGGCTCACGTGCAATTCGGGTATATCGCCCGTATTGAGGGTTAGAATCAGTTCTCCGTCGCGATTCTCAATGTAAAAATCGGGAATGATAGTGGTACGTTGGGTGTCGTATGCCGTCCCCGAAAAGGCATTGGCGGGCTTTTGGTTGAGACGCAAAATCTCGTTCACCGCATCCTTGAACTGTGGTTCGCTTACGCCGAGACGCTGTATCACCTTATCAAAATGGTGCTTCGAAAAAGCCTCAAAATGGCACTCTAATATCTTGGTTGCCAGTTCGATAGCAGGCGTCTGCGGCTTGCGGTGCAACTGGGTTAGCAAGCACTCTTGCAGATTGGCAGCCGCCACCCCGGGCGGGTCGAACTGCTTGATCTGATTGACAATATCCGCCATCTCCTCATCGCTGACCGTCAGGTTCTCCTGAAAACTCAGGTCATCGACCAACTGTTCCACCGTGCGGCGCAGATATCCGTCATCGTCAATGTTACCGAGCACCCACTTGGCGATATGCCGCTGGGGTTTGGTCATTTTGGTGAGGTAGATCTGCGATTTCAGTTCGTCGGTAAAACTTGTCCCCCCCGAGAAAGGTATGTCGCGCGACTCGTTTTCAGCCGAACCATTGTTGGTGCGGAGCATATACTCAGGCGTCTCATCATCGTTGACATATTGGTCGTAGTTGAAGTCCTCGTTCTGCAACGGGTCTCCCCCACCCTCGTCATCATTGCCTTGCGGATAATCGTTCTCTTGTTCGCCGTATTCGTCGGCGGAGTAGTCGTCGGTATGACTTTCCTGCTCTCCCCCCTCCTCCAATGCAGGATTCTCCTGCAACTCTTCGTTGATACGCTGTGGCAGTTCCACAGAGGGCAACTCCAGCATACGTATCACCTGTATCTGGGTGGGCGATAGTTTGGTCTGGAGTTTCTGTTGTTGGGTTAGAGAGGCTGATTGCATAGTCCGGTTTCTTATTTATTCACCAACGCAAGCACGTTGGTAGTGATATATTCGAGTTGTTCGTCGTCCAATTCGGTGTGCATCGGCAGCGACAGCACACAAGAGGCCAACCGCTCGGCCACAGGAAAATCTCCCGCTTGGTAGCGCGGGTCCTGGTAGGCTTTCTGCAGATGCAATGGCACGGGATAGTAGATCATGGCGGGTATGCCCTTGGCTTGCAGCCCTTCGCGCACTGCGTCCCTGTCCACCCCCTGCAAGCGCAGCGTATATTGGTGATAGACGTGAGAGGATTGAGGTTCGCGCCCGGGGATGAGAACATGTTCGTCTCCCGCAAATGCCTTGTCGTAATACGCCGCCGCACGGCGGCGAGAAACGATATACTCGTCCAGATGGGGCAGTTTGGCATCCAAAACCGCAGCCTGAATACTATCCAGGCGCGAATTGACACCAATCATATCGTGGTGGTAACGCACCACCATACCATGGTTGGCAATCGCACGCATACGCGCAGCCAACTCGTCGTTGTCGGTGAAGATCGCCCCGCCGTCGCCGTAGCAACCGAGGTTCTTCGACGGAAAGAAACTGGTGCAACCGATGTCGCCTATCGTTCCCGCCTGTTTCGTCGTACCGTCTGCAAATGTATATTTGGCTCCGATAGCCTGACAAGCATCCTCTACCACAAAGAGACGGTGCTCATGGGCAATCGCCATAATCTCCTGCATATTAGCACATTGCCCGAACAGATGTACCGGTACAATGGCTTTTGTACGCGGCGTAATCGCCCTGCGGACCGCCTCTGCCGACATATTCATCGTCTCCCAATCCACATCCACTACAACAGGCGTCAGCCCCAGAAGTGCCACCACCTCGGCGGTAGCAATAAACGTGAAAGTAGGAGTAATGACCTCGTCGCCCTTCTGCAACCCGAGCCCCATCAGCGCGATTTGCAATGCATCTGTACCATTGCCCACGGTTATCACGTGTTTAGCACCCGTGTATGATTCCAGGCGGGTTTGAAAATCCGTTACTTTCTGCCCTTTCACAAATGCGGCACTGTCAATCACTTCCTGTATGCCACGATCAATATCCGCCTTGATATGCTGATACTGCGTCTGCAAATCCACCATCTGTATCTTTTTCATCCTACCACACCATTATTAACATTCTGTATATCACCTTTCTACAATAAATTCCACCTCGTTCGGATACGCACGTGCGCTCAATATATAGGGATTGGTGTATCTTACCTCCACACCTAATGTCTCTGCACTATCGGCGGGATATTCACACTGCGCCACCACATCATCGGCGTTCACATCGCCGAATCGGCTCATTCCCACTTGCACGGTTACCTCCGTCTCTTGCGGGAAAAGACGCACAAACTCTCCTTCCGGCACATTCTGCACCACTATAGGCACGACAAATGCCTTTTCCGTAAAACGCTCGGCAACCACGGTTAGGGAGACACTGTCTTTGCCCACACGCACCCCCTTGGGTACCTGCAGAGCCACACGCGCCACCGTGGTATCTTTCAGTTCGCTCAACGCCACCCACTCGCTGTGTATCACACGGATGGTATCAAGCACATCTTTTCGCCCGTACACTTTCACATACTCGGGCGACAATTTCGGGTCGCCCGCCATGTAGTACTCCCTTGCCGGCTGCACATTCCCGTCCCACTCAATAGGAAGCAAACGCTCATCCTGCCGGTAATAGTTGCATACTATCTGCTCCGGCGTAACGGATTGCAACTTACTGGTGCCCTGCAATATATCCGTTATACTACGGCGTATTACATCAGACGAGATACGTATCGTACCTTTGTCACCATGGATTTGATTACTCAGGTCTATCGTCAGTTGCGGACGTTCCGTGCGATACGTATGGAGACGATAGCCTGCATCGCGTACATCAACGAGCAGAGTGTCCGGCAAGCGATTTTTCTCTATTCCCACATTCTCGGGAATACCGGCATAGGAAACGATAACGGGTATCGTGGCATTCCGTACCGATTGCAGCGCATGCCCGTACCAGAGGGCTGTTGCCAGAAGTACAAAGAACAAGAAAGTAAGTATATCACCCCAATGCGTTTCTTTCATCAGGGTGATACACCATTTCTTCAGTCGTTGCAATACGTCCTTGCCCATACCGAACCCAATAACGTATAATTATATGGCTAATTCGTGATTAATTATATGTTTCAAGAACATCTAATTAACGTCTGATTAACACGTTAATCAACGTTTCCTACAAATTTACTTCTTCTCGTCTTTCGGTGCAGTCTGAGCGTCGGCAGCATCAGCAAACACACTGTCTTTCGAAACCTTGATGGTTACATCTTTGGCAATAGTGATGATAAAAGCGTTTTCTTGAACCTCTTTAATCTCACCATAGATACCGCCCGCGGTAACCACCTTGTCGCCCTTTTTCATTGCCTCGCGTTGTTTCTGCAACTCTTTCTGTTTTTTGGTCTGAGGACGAATCATAAAGAAATACATCACCACAAAGATCAAAATCATCATTACCCAGAAACTCCATTGGCTCGCACCTTGGTTAGCAGCCGCTTCGGCTTGCAACATAATCAAATTAAGCATATTCATTTATTGTTTAGTTATTATTTCTATATTTTACTTTACCCCTATTCTGCGAGCCCCCTCTTTGAGGGGGTTGGGGGAGTCGAGGTCATCCTATTTCAATGTAACCGCTTTTACCAGTGTATTGTCCTGCTTCATCTCACGCAGAATCTCGTTCAGAATACCATTGATAAAAATATAACTCTTCTCGCCGGAATACTCCTTGCCCAACTCGATATACTCGTTGAACGACACCTCGAGAGCTATGTTCGGAAAATTCAGTATCTCTGCCAGTGCCACCTCGAGTATGATTCTATCCATGTAGGCGATGCGCTCGGCGTCCCAGTTTTTCAAGTGGGAGTTGATCAAGTTCTCGTATTCCTCATGCCCCCTTATGGCATAGCCGAGAAGTTCTTGGGCGAAACTCAATTCCTCATTGCTGTCAAACTCTTTGAGCAGTTCCTGCCCGGGAGCAGAGTCTTCTTTGAAACGTTTGATGGTCTTGATGACATAACTCAATACAACATTCAGGTCGGTCGTCCAGTTGGAGCGGTCCAATACCACCTCCATCTCGTCCAAAGCCTCAACCATAGCCTCGCTCTCGGGTACCAAACTTTCAAAAATGCTTCGCCAAACCTTCTTGTCATCATCATAAGTGCAGGTCTCTGCCGACATATAGTCTTTGTAGAACCGGCTATCCAACAGTTGTTTATAGAGTGCCGTTGTGGCATTCATACCCGCATTCCAATCCAAATGATAATTGTCCAAATGGTTGCGAAGTGCCCGATTGCCGAATATCTGCCGTGCAAAGCGGTTTTCTACAAAACGGCGGTTGGCCACATAGTCGGTATGAAGCACTTTCGCCCGCGCCTCCGCCTGCGCAATCTGCCCCTCTGCATACGCCGTCAGTTCATTTACAAAGTCCAACAGAACCATATACAGGTCGTAGGTACTGTCGAAACTTTTTCCCAATTCTTTTTGTGCAGTCAGCGAGGTTTTATCCCCGTCCTGATAGAAAGCGAACAGCGTTTGCACGACGCGGGTTCGCACCATTGTTCTATTGATCATTCTGTTTGTATTACGTTCACAATCTTTTTTTGTGCTATTTGCCCGCAGGCAACGCACCACAAATTACGTGCAAAATTACACAAAAATTTTGTACTATGCAAAAAAAGCAGTAATTTTGCCGCCGTTAATTTTAACACAAACATTTTAAGATGGAAAATAATCGTAGATTTGAAGACAGAAAAGAACCGGAGATTGTTTACTCCCGTTCGGTGAAGGCAGGAAAGCGCATTTACTATTTGGATGTACGCAAAGCGCGTAACGAAGATTTGTATCTGTGCATTACGGAGAGCAAGAAGAAAGCAACCGGTGAAACGGAAGTTCCCCAGTTTGAGAAGCATAAATTGTTCCTTTACAAAGAAGATTTCGCCCACTTTACAGAGGGGCTGCAGGATGTAATCAACTACGTGCAAGACCAACTCGGTGCTATCGAGGCACGCCCCGAATGGACTCCGGAGAACACCGATGCCGCAACCGATACGGAGGCAGATGCACCCGCAACCGACGAACCCAAAAAGAAAAGTCTCTTCGGCTTCCTCAAAAAGGACTGATTACAGAAAGACAGAACAATAGAATAAATAAACTCGGTTGTCTAACGCAAGTTAGGCAACCGAGTTTTTCAATTACACATTACACATTAAAAATTACATTATACATCACATTCCCGGCGGTGGCCCCATCGGGGGCATTCCCCCGCGCGGACCACTCTTGGAACCGCCTTTGTCATTCTCTATCATTTCCTGAATATGCCCGCCCATACCTGTGGCTTTCAGTTTACCCATCTTGTTGAGTTTGTAGGTGAAGGTCAGCATAAAATAGGTAGGCAACGTATTGTATTTGGCGTAACTCACATAGTTCTCCCCCACCACCTGCACAATGTTTTTCTTCTGCTGAAGAATATCATACACTTCGAGCGAAAGCGTGGCATTCGCCCACGTCTTATCGATGGATGCGTTCCAAATAATCTCGTTCACATCGCTCAGCCCCGTGTAACCGTAACGCGCTGTGTACCCGCAATCGGTGGATATGTTCCACGACTTGGGCAGATGAAACTCCAAATCGCCCGTTACACCCCAGTTCCACACGTTGCTCACGCTGTTCTGCGTCAGGTTGTTTTGCGTCCGGCTATAGGTTCCGTTGGCACGCAGCCCCACATCAACGATACTGTGCGTGAAACGCAAACCCAAATCTTCATTCACCTGCAGGTTACCCGTCAGCGAGCGGTCGCCAACCACCATATTACCCTCCTCTATCATCTTCGCAATCTCGGCGGCTTTCTGCTCTTTCAGAATATATGCCACACGCTGGTTGTAACTGATGGCGGTGCGGGTATTGAATTGGAACATTTTGTTGGCAAAAGGCGTGTTATACATCAGGTCCGCCCCGATGTTCCACGGCACCACATCGGCATTCACCGTCTGCTGGTAGAGTTTGCCCGTCTCGTCATAAATGGAGTTGTTCACCAACGCATCCTTGGTCAACGTGGCACGAATACCCGTCATAATGCTGGAGAACTTGTCCTGATTGAACCGCGAATACATCGCCATCAGGTTATGCCTGAACGCCGGTTGCAACCCCAGGTTACCCACCGTCTCGTTCATCGCATTCGAGTTGTTGCGCACAGGCTCCATCTGCGTAGTCGTCGGTTGGCTCACCGTACCCCGATAGCGTATCCGCGCAAACTCTTTCTTGCCGAACTTGTACTTGAAATTCACCGTCGGCGACCAGTTCCACACGTTGATCAACGTATCCTGATGCAGCACTTGCCCGTAGTAGGTGGTAGTATGCGTCTGCGAAGCCAACACACGCGCTCCCACCGTCAAATCACTGTTTTTCGTCACCCAACGATAGTTCAGTTCCAACTGCTCCGAATAGAAACGGTTGCTCAACTGATTGCTATATACCGAGTCGTAGGCATAATCGCCTGATTCCGAGTCAAATGAGTATTGGTCTTTCTGTGAGTTGCGGTTCCGTCCCGAGAACTCCGCCGCTATCTCAAGCAGGTGGTTGCGCTGATAGATCGGCTCCACATACGATGCCCGCAGACTGTAACTCAAGTTGTCGTTCTTCTTATGGGTATATTGGTTCACCGTCGCGCTATTCGTCAGATTGTCAAAGGCATAAGTATTATTATAACCCGTTGTATTCCCGTAGTTCACTTTGCCCACAAGGGTCAGCGCACGCCCGGGGTGGAGAAACTTGTGGTTGTAGGTCAGTTTCAGTCCGCCGCTGATTTCGCGCGTCGAATCCAACTGCATCTGATAACCGTCGTTGATAAGGCTGTCTTCGCGGTGGTAGGTATAGTTCTCGTTGCTCAGGTTGTTCTGCCCCGTGTAGGACAATGTCGGCTGAATAAGCAGTTTGTTGAGCGAGTCGATCTGATATTGCAATTCAAGCCGCACATTCACATCCCAAACGCGCGACCGTTTGCTGAGCGAATCGCCATTGAGATAGGTATAATCGCCCGCATAGGATTCTTTCTGCGTTTGGGCGAGCGTGTAGTTGTTCGAGTGGTTGAGCGACACATCGCCCCCAAGCAATAGACTCGTTTGGTTGTCCGATTTCTTGATACGGTCGTTAAAGTCAATATTCGTGTTTACACCTAAGTTCTCACTCTGCGTGATACCCGAATTGGCATCCATACCGAATCCGCCCCGTCCGCGACCCATACGCACCTCGTTGGTGTTGTTTGCGCTACCTATAATCGTCGTCTGACTTGCGCCCAACAGGATATTGGTAAACAAGTTGGCATTATACCGGAAATCGTCCTCAAAGAAATGTTTTGCCAATTCGCCCGACGTACTCCCGTAGGCAGGGTCGCCATAGTTGAACCAACCGCCGTTTTCCGTCACCATATCCGCACCCAACGAACCTGTGTATTTGCCGAATACACCATGCTTACGGTCCTCCTTAAGTGTCAGGTTGATAATGTGTTCCGTGTCGTCGTCCTCAAATCCCGTCATCTTCGCCACGTCCGATTTCTCGTCTATCACCTGTATCTTCTCTATCATCTCAGCGGGGATATTCTTTGTGGCCGACTGCACATCGCTGCCGAAGAACTTCTTGCCGTCTATCCGCACCGCCGTAATCGTCTCGCCGTTCACGGTTACATTGCCCTCCTTATCGACGGTAACGCCGTTCATCTTTTTGAGCAGGTCTTCCACCATCGCATTCTCCCCCACTTTGTATGCCGATGTGTTATACTCTATCGTATCGCCTTTTACGGTCATCTCCGCTGCGTGCCCCTGCACACTCACTTCTTGCAACGCCAACACGTCCTCTTGCAAACGTATCGTCTTCATAGTCAGCACATTATCCTTCGTGTTTCGCGCCTGCACATCCACACTTAAAGCCTGCTCCTTATACCCGATATTGGATATATAGAGTTTGTATTTCCCTGCCGCAATGCCCCGCAACGTATATCGCCCCTCCTCATCGGTCTGCGCCCCTTGCACCAACGTCGAGTCCGTCCCGCTGTATCGGAAAAGGCGTATCGTACTCATTTCCAACGCACTGCCATCGGAACCACTTACTACTTTGCCCGCTATCTCATAGTGCATATTCTCCGCCTGCGCAAGCCCTATACCTGCCCACAAAAAAACGATTATCAGTCTAAAATGTTTCATACTGCACCCCATTTTGCAAAACCTGTGCCAAAAAGACAGCAACCATTCCATTTTCCTGCAAAAATGCCGATATGCTGTTATTTTTTTCATATTTCGGTGTCCGAATCTTGTTTTGTTGCCCGTTTTCTATGCAGTTTATGCAATACGATTTATGTATAAACCGTATAAAAACAAACTTATCTTATTGGCTGCGCTGCTGCAGGTTTCGTCTGTTTTAATGTCCAATCTCGGGTGTATCGCCCTACCACTACCCTACCACTACCTTCTTTTGTACCACTCTTATACCTGTTTGGGCAATATGCATAAAACACCGATTATTCAATCGCACCCCACCTACGCTTGCTAAACAGACGACAGGGGATAATCAGTAAAAAATGAATGGATTATTATGTGTCGTCGGTTCGTTGTCGTTTTGGCGCGTTCTGCTGCCTTTGTGTTGTTTTCGGGAATATATGTCAGATTTTTCGGTATCTGTTTTTTATACCAAGAGAAAAAAATGCAAAAATCAACTTTTATAAGTCAAACGCTTGCACATGTCTTTTATTTTGCGTAATTTTGTGCAAATTTTATATTTTACACACAAATAAAGTAGTAATTAGTAAAATCAACTGCCCGCCATGAAGAAATTATACCAAGCATTACTATGCAGGCACGGAACGGTTGGCGGCGGTCATCGGCAGCGGGGATTGGACAATATAGTCTCACCGATAGCCCCGTTCTGTTCACAGCACGAACAAGACATAATAAAACCGTTCTATACTCACTACCAAAACTATGACCCGTTCTATTATCACGGAACGGTTAGCCAACCGGAAAAGACGGAAGATATTGCGGGAGGGACAAGTTTGGATTTGGATTATCAATGCAAGCCAACCGATTTGGTGATGGTGGATATTCTCCCCAAACAGGACATACTGCTCGGCTCTATCAATCAAAACGCCTCAATAAACGAACAGGAGAAAGAAGTCTATTTCTACCACGGAGATAACACAATAAGTAACGTCTGTTTTCGATATAAGACAGAACGCATGTTTTTTTTGTTGATAATAGATATTTGAGTTGTTGTTCCACTATATATTTGTCTATATTCGATTTAATTTTTCGTGTATTTGTTTCCCAAACGTGTAGAATGAAAAATTAATGGTTCAATTACATGGTTAATTACATGTTCAAAATGAATTAACGTTTCCCCGTAGTATATTTGTCTATTTTTGGCTTAATTTTTCGTGTATTTGTTTCCAAGCGTAGCGCATATTG
>ULPT01049146.1_pt1 | contig 125518 bp, 91 predicted proteins | sample 1953751 | NCBI WGS metagenome assembly ULPT01 (sample SAMEA4835636, study PRJEB28245) | human gut metagenome | biome: gut microbiome; material: fecal sample | place: Denmark | collected 2008 | reverse complement strand
AGTTCGTTTTGTCTTATAGTTTTTCATTATTTCGAACTCACAATAAGTAGTAAGTGAGAAGAATCGCAGAGATAGCACAAACTTATAATAGACCATAATTACATTACTCTTGTTCGTTTTTCGGAGACAATTACGCACACGGCACGAATTTTGCACCATCAGTGCAAACACAAAACACATATACTATGAGAACAAGTACTAAAATCTGGATGTCGCTGGCGGGTGTCGCACTCGTGGCATTGGGTGTGGTTTGTCTCGTCAATTCGGGTGCCACGCTGTTAAGTTTGGCTTGGGTTATCGGACTGATTTTCCTGTTCGCAGGCTGTAGCGAGTTCGTTGCGTGGTGTCGTCTCCATCGCTTTATGCCGCAGGGTGGATTGATTTTTCTCTCCGCACTGCTGCAAGTGGTCGTGGGCGTATTTTTCTTGGTGCACCCCGCATCCCTTATGGTGGCTCTGCCGTTTATTTTTGCTTTCTTTGTCCTCTTCGAGGGCATCCGTATAGCCATCGAGTCGTTTGATTTCAAGCAAGTCGGTTTCCGCTATTGGTGGGTATTGTTCTTGTTCGGTCTGTTGGCTGCCGCTTTTGGAATCTACGGACTCTATCGCCCTGCCGTCAGTGCGGAGACGCTTACCATCTTGGTCAGCATCGGTATCATTCTCGCCGGCGTAGGCTATTGGGGGATGATCTACGGTATCAATCGTTGCGAACGCAAACTCAAGCAACTGCACGACCGCTTTTACAATATCGAAGATATCGAAGCCGAAGAAGTAAAATAATAGACAAAACAGACAGAAAAGAGGTTGCCTATACACGTCAGGCAATCTCTTTTTTGTATCAAAAACAAACGATATTTGCATAACTCGGAGAAAATATGTATCTTTGCAGACTTATAAAAGTCTATCAGTAGATGCGAAAGATACAAAAGATATTTATTCTCGGTATGGCAACGTTGTTTGCCGTACAGGTCAGCGCACAAGTACATATCACCATTGCCAATCCCGAGACGTGGACGACCGATGAACTGAGCAGATATGTAGGGCAGACAGTTGTGTTTGACCAGCCGATGTATGTCTGCAACAACTATTACAGCAGCCTCACCATCGCCCCACGGCGAATCTTCTCGCCTACCAACCAAGCCATTCCCCGCAGTACGGAATACAACTCGATCCTTTCGCTCAACAACAGCGGTACGATGAGTCTGGCCGGCGTATCGGGATATCACCGTATGGGCGAGAAAATCTACAATCTGACCGTGCGAGTCAATTCGCAGAGCAGTCTGACATACAAAAGCGGTTCGTTCCGCGGCAACACCCGCGCTGACATCGAGGCAGGGCTGCCCGATCTGGGCGACTATCGGTTGCTGGTATGCGCGGCGAATCTGGAATACTATCTGGTGGAAAACTTAGGTACCGGCTATGATCCCGATAGTTACTCACAACACCAAAAACAGCGTACCAAAGTAAGCAAGGCCTTAGCCAAGATCGGCGCTGACATCTATGGTTTGGTGGAAATAGAGCAAGGGCAGAGTGCGCTCCGCGAGATAGCCGAAGACCTGACCAAAAACACAGGACACGAATATACCTATGTCAACGACGGCGGTTCGGCAAGCGGATCCTATACCAAGTCGGGCTATGTCTATCGCATAGACAAAGTGCAGCCGGACGGCAAACTATACAGCAACAATGAGCGTGTACAAAACCGCAAGAAGATACAGGCTTTCAAGGAGTTGGAAACCGGCGAAGTGTTCTTTTTTTCGCTCAACCATTTCAAAGCCAAGTCGGGCAGTGGAAACGGAGCCGATGCCGACCAAGGCGACGGACAAGGCATATTCAACTACTCACGTACATTGGAAGCCAAATCGGTTATCAATCAGTACAATAGTATCCGTCCACAGTTCCACGAGAGCGACCTGCTCATCATGGGCGACCTGAACGCCTACGCCAAAGAAGACCCTATCACCACGTTCACCACAGCGGGCATGTTTGACTTGCACCGCGCCTTCCATGGCGACACAAGTTATAGTTATACCTTCCATGGGCAGGCAGGCTACCTCGACCACGCAATATGCAATACCACCCTGCGCCCGCAAATAACGGGTATGGCGGCATATCATATCAATTCCGACGAGTCGGACGAATACACCTATGATAAATCGAGTGACCAAACGATGTTCCGCTATAGCGACCACGATCCCGTTCTGGTAGGCTTGGCATTGGATAGTACCCTTGCCGCAGTCTCTACAGATCCGATAGTGAATAATTTCGGTATCGTGGATAACGACGGCACAAAGATGCTTATTTTCAGCGACTATATGACCATATACAACGCCTACCACCCCGACGAAAAGAGTTACTACGCCGTCTATACGGCACAGGGCTGGCTTGTAGAGCAGGGCAACATCAACACCACGCCTTACACTCTGTCCGTCCCCGCCACATCGGGTGTATATATTGTCTATGTATATAGCCACGGACAGACCTACCAACGCAAAATCATTGTACCATAATGGACTTGTTTTCGGAAATAGAAGCACCCGAGCGGGAGGAGATACTTGCGTTGCGCAAGGAATTGGAGGAGCAAAACTATAAGTACTACGTCCTCAATCAGCCCGCAATGTCAGACCAAGAGTTTGACCAAAAAATGCGACGGTTGCAGGACTTGGAAGCACGCTATCCCGATATGTTCGACCCTAAGTCGCCCACGCAGCATGTGGGTTCCGACCTCGGGAAGAAAGGTTTTGAGCAGGTGGTACACCAATACCCTATGCTCTCGATGGCAAATACCTATTCGCGCGAGGAGGTAGAAGACTGGATTCGCAAACTGCCCGAAAACGTGGAGATTGTATGCGAACTGAAATTCGACGGATTAAGTATTTCCCTCTGGTACGAACACGGGCAACTGACCAAAGCCGTTACGCGTGGCGACGGACAGAAAGGCGATAATGTAATCGACAACATCAAGACCATTCCGTCTATTCCGTGGCACGTGGAGGGCACAGACATACCGGCACATTTCGAGATGCGCGGCGAGGTACTGCTACCATGGAAAAACTTCGAGAGGCTGAACGCCGAGCGCGAGGAGCAGGAAGAACCGCTCTTTGCCAACCCACGTAATGCCGCTTCGGGTACACTCAAACTGCAAGACCCGCGCGAGGTAGCACGCCGCGGACTGGATGCCTATCTCTACTATATGTTGGGCGAATATCTGCCCGCCACCACCCACTACGACCGCCTGCAAACGGCACGGCGTTGGGGATTCAAAATAAGCGATGCTATACGCGTATGCCACTCGCTCGACGAGGTGATGCAGTATATCCGTTTCTGGGACACCGAGCGACGCAATCTGCCGGTGGCAACCGATGGCGTCGTGCTAAAAGTGAATAGTCTGGCGCAACAGCAGGAATTAGGCTATACCGCCAAAACACCGCGTTGGGCAATAGCCTACAAGTTCCAAGCCGAGCGACAACTGACCCGTCTCAACAAGATAACATACCAGGTTGGGCGAACCGGAGTGGTTACCCCCGTGGCAAACCTCGACCCTGTACAACTGTCGGGTACGATCGTACAGCGTGCCACCCTCCACAACGAGGATTTTATCCGCTCTCTCGGTATTCGCGAGGGCGATATGGTATGGGTGGAAAAAGGCGGCGAAATTATTCCCAAGATTGTCGGAAAAGAGACCTCTCAAACCGCCTCATCGGAAAACACGGAAGAGAGTGCATTTCCCACTCTTTGCCCGGAATGTGGCACACCCTTGGTACGTGTAGAGGGCGAATCGGCATGGCGTTGCCCCAACGAAATGACCTGTCCGCCACAGATCAAAGGCAAGATGGAACATTTTGTTTCGCGACGCGCAATGAACATTGACGGACTCGGCGAAGAAACCATTGCCCTACTCTACGAGCAAGGTTTATTGCACAACATTGCTGACATATATGATTTGACACTCAGCGAGTTGGCACAGCAGGAACGCCTCGGACAAAAGTCGGCACAAAACATTCTCAATGGTATAGAAACCTCGAAACTCGTACCTTGGGCGCGTGTGCTGTTCGCTCTCGGCATACGTATGGTGGGCGAGACAACAGCAAAAAAAATTGCACGCCGTTTCCGGAATATCAACCTGCTGATGACGGCTACACACGACCAACTGACGGCTGTAGAAGATGTGGGCGACCAGATAGCCGACAACATCATCGCCTATTTTGCCGACGAACGCAATAGGGAGATTGTCAGCCGTTTGCGTGCTGCCGGTCTGCAAATGGAGTCCGCCGAAGATACAACGCCTGCCTCAGACAAACTGACGGGGCAGTCTATCGTTATATCGGGAACGTTTGCACGCCATAGTCGCGATGAATACAAAGCCCTTATCGAAGCCCACGGCGGAAAAAACGTAGGCAGCGTAAGCAAGAAAACATCTTTTATACTCGCCGGCGAAAATATGGGTCCCGAGAAACTGAAAAAAGCAGAAGCACTCGGTGTTCGATTGGTGAATGAGAATGAGTTTTTAGAAATGATAGGAGAGAACGTATGAGCCTGAAAGAAAGACTTTTTGAACGCTATATCCGCAAACACCCGCAAAAACAAAGCGGTTTCCCGAATTGGGAGAAAGTGCGGAATATATGTATATTGGCAGAAGCCGCAACGGATGACCAAGAGGCTTTAGCCCTTGCGGACTGCTCCGGACAATTGGAAAACACAGGCAAGACCGTGCAACTGGTTACCTATGCCGACTCTCCGGAAAGAGTAGGACAAGGATTGGTATTCTGCCGCAAAGATTTTTCCCTTTTCGGGCGTCCGCACAAGGATGTTACAGACCAATTAGCCGAACCTACCGACCTGCTCATTGATCTGACCAAACACCCGCTGTTGCCTATGCGCTACCTTGCCTTTTGCACCAATGCCAGGTTTAAGGCAGGCAGGAAACTATCCGAAAAAGACGAAGACGGCATACACAATATGCTTATTCAGACCGATAACACCGATACGGAATTTGTATTCCGGCAAATAATACATTATATAGAAACCATACGAAGCAATGACTGACTTTCGCGAAAGATACAATCGTGCACTGACCGACTTGTACGGTCTCGGCACTGCACTCATCACACCATTTAAGGACGATTCGAGTGTCGATTATAATGCATTGGAGCGCCTGTTGGATATCCAACTCTCCGGCGACACCGATTATATTGTGGTACTCGGTACCACCGGCGAAGCCGCCACGCTGACCGACGAAGAAAAGACCGCTGTACGCGATTTTATCGTCAGTAAGGTGGCTGGGCGCTTGCCGTTGGTATTGGGTGTGGGCGGCAACTGCACCGCACACGTGGTGAAAGAACTGCACCGTCTCGCACCCGTTCTCACTGCACATTTCACGGCTGTCCTGTCGGTTTGCCCCTACTACAACAAGCCTTCGCAAGAGGGTATATACCGGCATTTCTGTGCCATAGCCGAAGCATCGCCTATACCCGTACTCTTGTATAACGTACCCGGGCGTACGGGCGTAAACATCACCCCCGAGACGGCTCTCCGTATCCATTCCGCACACCCTGACAAGGTATGCGGTATCAAGGAGGCGAGCGGCAACGTACCCCAGATAGAGCACCTCTTGCGCCAAGCACCGTCCGACTTTCTGGTTATCTCGGGCGATGACGGTATCGCCTGCCAACTGATGGAAGCAGGTGCTGCAGGACTGATTTCTGTCGCAAGCAACGCTTTCCCCGCTGATTTCCGCAAAATCATATACAACAAAGACTCCGCATTACAAGCCCGCTATGCGCAGATGGTACACCTGCTTTTTGCAGAGGGTAACCCTTCGGGAATAAAAACCGTACTCGCGGCACAAGGCATTATCTCCAACTGTCTCCGGTTGCCATTGGTACCCAATTCCGACGAGATACAAACCGAGATACGCTGCGCATTGCGCTCCCTAAATGACGAATAAACTATGGAAAAGAAAGATAAAAACGATTTGTCCTCGCAGGTAAATACCTTGGAGCGTGCCTTGGGCGAACGGATGTTGCATCATGGTTTGGTCATCTTGCGCCAATGGGTAGCCGAATTGGGTATGGCGGTCTATGCGGATAGGATTGACCAACTGGAACAGAACTACCAACGCCTCTTCGACTATTATCTCACAATGGACGACATCAATCGCGACCGTCTCTTGGACGAGATGACCGGGGAAGCATATCGGTTGGAGGATGACATCTATGCCGAGATGCGAATCCGGCGCGGATTGTCGCCCGAGATGCACGGCTTCAACGGCAGCAACCCGCAGAGCGTAATGCGCTATTTCTCTTCCTGCGTACAGATGCAGACCGAGGACTTCGATTGGATTCGTACACAGTTGCAGGATAAGGAACATTCCACAATGGCTCTCCTGGCGATTGCCGCCCTGTCGTCCAACCTGCGCGAATGTTTCTCCGAAGAAGCGATTCTGCTGCTGATTGAGGCAATAGGATCTGAAAATCAAGTGATTGTCAGCCAAGCCTTGGGCAGCGTCATCCTGCTGCTGGCACACTACGATGTGCGTATCGACTATTTTCCCGCTATCGAAGATGCCTTTGCCGCCGCCATCGACACCGATTCGTCGTTGGCTCTGGATACACTCTGTGCACTGATCCGCTCCAGCAAAGTGAATATCCGAGACCTGACGGCAAAAGGCGAACTCAATGCAGACGATATGCCGGATACACTCCGTGAGGTATTAGGTATCGACGAGAACGATGACCCGAAGCGCAAATTAGCCTCTATCGAATCATGGATGCCCGACAGCGAGCGGGAATATATGGCGGGCCTGGTTAGCATGTTCCCCGATACGTGGGTCTATAATATCATTGTGGGCGAAGACCCGGAGAATCTACGCCGTATACAACTCACATACCTTTCTATCGGCAAAATGGACCTACTGTGGGACGATTTGGAAGTAGCCGAACAATGGCTTGCCAACCATCTTGTGGAAGAGCAGCCCACCCCGATAGACTATATCAACTATGCCCATTGTTGTTTTGTCCGTGGCGACCGTTTGATGGCGTACGAGAACTATCGCCAGGCACGCTCGATATGCAAGTCGGCAAAGGCATTTTTCGCCCTGTTCCGACCCGACAGACAATTGCTGGTTGACCATGGTGTACCACTCGAACAGGTTTACCTGATGGAGGACCAATTGCTCACTATCAACAAGTAGTACATTTTCCCTGCTCTTTCCCTGACCTTACCCTGATGTTAGCCTGATGTTAGCCCATAGATTGTTGAACCATAAAAATACTCATTTATGACACGAATAGCATTTTTCGGCACCAAGAAGTACGACCAAGAGACGTTCTGCACGGTAAACGACTATTTAGACGCTGATGGTAACAAGCGTTTCGGTTTTGAACTGAAATACTACAAAGCGCACCCTACCATGGATAACGTGCTACTCGTACAAGGAGCCACTGCGGTGTGCGTCTTTGTCAACGACCCGCTCACAGCGGACATCATTGCCGAGATGGGGCGTTTGGGTGTAAAACTGATTGCGCTGCGCTGTGCGGGTTTCAATAACGTGGACTTAGCCGCAGCACGCCAGGCGGGCATTCGTGTCGTACGTGTACCCGCCTATTCGCCGCACGCCATTGCCGAGTTCACACTCGGGCTGATCCTTTCTGCCAACCGCCATATACCGCGTGCCGTTACCCGTACACGCGATGGCAATTTCTCGCTGCAAGGATTGATGGGGTTTGATTTATTTGGCAAGACTATCGGTATCATCGGCACCGGGAAAATTGCAAAAGTGTTAATCGAACTGCTACAAGGTTTCGGTATGCGCATTCTCGGGTACGACCCCTACCCTGATTATGCTTTCGCCGGAAAATACGGATTGGAATACGTAGATTTTGACACACTTCTCCGTAAAGCGGACATCATTTCGCTCCATTGCCCGCTTACACCCGAGAACCACTATATGATTAACACCGAAGCCATCAGCAAGATGAAACAGGGTGTGATGATTGTCAATACCGGTCGCGGCGGACTGATTGATACCGAGGCACTGATACAAGGGTTGAAAAGCCGCCATATCGGCTGTGCCGCTTTGGACGTATATGAGGAAGAGGGAGGCTATTTCTACGAAGACATATCCGACAACATCATCGAGGACGACACCTTGGCACGCCTGCTCAGTTTCAATAATGTGTTGCTCACCTCCCACCAGGCGTTCTTCACGCGCGAGGCATTGACCAATATCGCTACTACCACGCTCCAAAATGTAAAAGATTTTGTAGAGGGCAAGGAATTGGTAAATGAAGTCAAGGGTTGAGAGTTGAGTGTTTAGAGAAATTTTCAAGATAAAAGTTAAGAGATGAGAGTTTTGTTGATAAACGGCAGCCCGCGACTACACGGAAACACAAGTATTGCGCTGGCTGAGGTAGAAAAAACATTGCAAGCAGAAGGTATAGAAACCGTTACGGTACAGATCGGTACGCACCCTGTGCGCGGGTGTATCGCCTGCGGCGGGTGTGTAGAGAAAGGACGTTGCGTCTTTTCCGATGAGGTGTACGACCGCCTGCATGAGATTTTGGAGACAGGTATCGACGGACTGATTGTCGGTTCACCGGTCTATTATGCCGGACCTAACGGTTCGCTCTGCGCCCTGTTGGACAGATTGTTCTACTCGAGCGGTTCGCTCTTGGCATACAAACCTGCAGCCGCCGTGGCTGTTTGCCGCCGAGGCGGAGCAAGTGCCACCTTCGACCGCCTGAACAAGTATTTCACTATCAACAATATGCCCGTTGTGCCCTCGCAGTACTGGAATAGCGTCCACGGAGCCGCCAAAGGAGAAGCCGCACAAGACCTTGAGGGATTGCAGACGATGCGTACTCTTGCTCGCAATATGGCGTGGATGCTACGCGGTATGCGCCCCGAAAACCGGCCGCAACCGGAACCACGCCAACGAACAAGTTTCATTCGTTGATAAGGCTCTCCGTTAATAAGACGTCATTTTTTAGAAACATATAATTAGACTCATTAAGCCGTTAATGGATAATTGGTAAGGAATTATATGTTCCAAAGACGTTTTCCCTTTTTTTATAAATAAACCGGGCTGTCTCATTCAGAGAGACAAGCCCGGTTCGTTATTCTATTATTCTATCAATGTGTTATCGCGGGTCATAGTTACCACAACCGCCTATACCAATGCCGGCATTGCTGCTGACTGAATAGAGAATTGACTCTGATTCGTAACGGGTTACCTCCGTAGAGGGTGCAATATATCGTTTCATAAGTTGTATCTGTTTATAGGTTATTGTGCAATTTTTTGTCCCTGCAGGTTGTATCTCACGCCATTGCGGACTATATAAACCTGACCGTCTTCTATTACTTTCCGTGCTGTAACGCTATCGGTGGTGATGAGGTCGAAATCCGTACTAATCTGTCCGTTCATTACCACACGCGCACGCACTTTGTTGCCCAGCGAAGAAGCCAACGTAAAGTATGCACGGAAACCTTTGGTATTCACCGGATCCTGCGGTTGATAGAGTGTGTTGTTCGGACCGAGATACCATTTGCCGTCAGGCACTTGCATAGGCGAATAGGTGCCTGTCATAGAGACCAAGCCATCAGCAGGAGCCAGCACGGTAGCAGCCTGCATATTGATAGTAACTCCCTTAAAGACAGGCGAATTAATAGTACTCGCAGGACGGAACAAATAAGGAGTACCCGCCTCGACTGCGGTGGCAGTATTGAAATGAATATAGAGCAAGTCCTCGCTCTGCTTTTGCGAGTGGTCGAGTTTCATCAGTTCACATTGCCCGAATGACTCGGCAACCTCGTCTGCCGTCAGCGCAAAAGGCAAACATAGCGTATACCATGCCCCGTCGGCAACAAACGATCGATTGAGTTGAGCGTACACATACTCGCCATCCAACGATCGCAATTGCGTTGGAGTATCTGCGCTTGTCTCGTCCAAAGCAATCGTACCATTTTGTATATTATGGTCTTTCCATTGGTCCGCGGCTTTGTAGGCATCAACAGATTGCTGCTGTACAAAGACATTTTGTGCCCCAGTTGCAGAAAATACAGTATTCCCTAATGTCGGAGGTTGTTCTGAATAACAATAAATAGTTGTTAGACTCTTTTGAAGATAAAATGCTTCTTCCCCTATGCTCATTACCGTATTTGGAATAATCAACTTTTGTAAATGATAACAAGAGGCAAATGCCCAACCTCCGATAGTAGTTGTACCTTGAGGGATGTTATAATACAGATCTTCTTTTCCAACCGGATAAGCCACAAGTTCTTTTTCATCCGTAGTAAACAACACCCCATCAATGGTTTTGTAGGTTGGGTTCTCTGCATCCACCACAAATTCAGTTAAATTGTTAAGCCCTGTAAAAGCGTGCTCTCCTATTTCTCTAATAGTACTCGGCAGCGTTATGGAATGCAATCCCCCATGCCAATTGGCATAATATAGCGCATAATCCCCTATACGTATTACCGTGTAGGTAATATTATTAGTAGTAACAACAGAAGGAATGTCGGCTTGAGTTAAACCGCTGTAGTTGTTTGTAGGATCCCCCGTATTGGTCAATTCCACCGTTTTGTCGTCCGTGGACAGGACGTTGTATGCAAGCCCATCAACCATAAAATTATAGGCAAAGGTGTTTAGTGCCGTAGAAAGAGACAGCAACACACAAAGAACTTGTTTGTAAGACATAGAATCAAATATTTCGTTATTCCAAATAATAAATATAAAAAACGGACTAATAAACAATTCAAGGCCATTCACCTCAAACTTATATTAACCTAAATACATACAAAATATATGCCAAGTTAGTTTAAAACCCACATAATTTTATACCGATTATAAAATTGCAAAGTTTATTTGGCAATATCAGTCTGCCAATCGCTCACTGATGTCTTGTAGGCATTGGCGGCAGAGACATTGGTCTGGATAGTGCATTTGCATATAGGTTCGTGCGCGAACTGACAAAGAAATGCCGACACATTGGCACAAAGCATTGTGGGTACACACAAACGCTTTTCCGCACCGCGGGCAGCATTTATTCATAGGCTTTATAGGTATATTCATAGCATCAAATAATTTGCCGCAAAGATAGAGAAAATATCCGATATGTGCAATAGATGTCGGTTTGTACGGATCTTGAAACATAAAAACAGGATTGTTGCTCTCTGCATAGGAAACCGGACCATAGCATTATGGTTACACTCTATAGTGTGGGGCAATAATCTAACTTTTTTCCAAGATATAGAAGAGTTTAAGAAGTTGGAAGATACACATATTTTTTATAGGAATACGGGGTATGGGTGTTTTATGTGTTGTTAAACATAGAAACGTTTCGAAATGTATCATTTTATATGTTTTTTTGTGGAAAAATTTGCGTATGTGAATTAAAAGCACTACTTTTGCACTCTGATAAAACATGGTCGTTTTTGTGCGACAAGTTTGGAGTGGAAAATATAGAGGAAATATAGACAACGAGTGGCAAATGCTTGGTAAAGCGAATGCCGCGTGTGACAAAAACGCCCACTTTTCCGCTACTACACGATTACTACAATTTATAACAACTAACTAATAAACAAATAAACAAATCAATCTTTTACGATGAAACACAATCTACTCTTACTTGGAGTGTTGTCGACGTGGTTGCTTGTAAGCACTACGGTACAGGCGCAGATTTCAGGTACTGTTTTGGAAGCATCGACAGGTGAACCGATTATTGGTGCCAGCGTTCTCGAAGTGGGCACTACTACGGGTAGTATCACCGATTTTGACGGTAAGTTTACGCTCAATGTAGCCGAAGGCACACAGTTGCAGTTCAGTTACATGGGCTTTTCTGCACAAACGCTCCCTGCTAAACAAGGTATGATAGTTCGCCTCGCTGAGGACACTTATCAGATTCAGGAAGTAGTAGCCATCGGTTACGGCTCACAGAAAAAGAAAGAAGTTACCGGTTCGGTGGCTTCAGTGAAAGCAGAAGACTTCAACGCCGGCGTAAAATCAAGTCCTGTCGGTCTGTTGCAAGGTAAAGTAGCCGGTTTGAATATCTCGCGTCAGGGCTCTGATCCTACTTCTACCGGTTATAACATTCAGATTCGTGGTTTCTCTACGTTGGGCAAAGGCACAGGCTCTTCGCCTCTTTATGTCGTAGATGGTATTCCTACTGACAACATCGACAATATCGCTCCCGAAGAGATTGCTTCGATGGACGTCTTGAAAGACGGTTCCGCTGCGGCTATTTATGGTACGCGTGGTACGAATGGTGTGATTCTTATCACTACCAAACGTGCGGCACAAGACGCAGGTATGGATGCGGCGAAGTTGAACGTAGAGTATAATGGCTATGTATCGGTTGCTGCACCTTATACCAATACGGGTTTTGCTACCCCTGAACAATATCGTCAGTTGGCAGAAATTTCCAATGGCAAGGTGGCTCCAAATATCCAACCGGGTGGTTATAATACCGATTGGATGGCAGCAGCCATGAAACCCGCTGCTGTTACTACTGCACACAATGTCGCATTGTCCGGTGCTGCCAAAAACTTCAGTTATCGTGGCTCTGTGAATTATAAGTATGCAGAAGGTTTGGCTTTGAATACGGATCGTAATGAGATTATTGCCAAGTTCGCAGCAGACCAACAAGCATTGCAAGGTTGGCTCAAGTTGCAATATGATTTCTCATATATGCACTATCGCAATAATTACGATTGTGGCGACTTTAAGCAGGCGGCTACACTCAATCCTACCTATCCGATATATGATGAAAAAACCACTTCCGGATATTTCATCCCGAGTGGTTCCGGACAATCCAACCCGATTGCTGCTACCAATCAAAAGGAATCATATCAAGAGGGTAATTTCTTCCGTGGCAGTGTGAAAGCCACCATTGATATCAAAGCCGTTCCGGGTCTGAAAATCAACGGGTTTGCTGCTATTGAGGAGGGAGATAACAACAACTATTCCTATACTTCGCAAAAATACGACACCGATTTAGAGAGTGCCGGAAAGGCAAATCGCAGCAACAGCCGTAGTTGGAATCAACTCTATGAGGCAACGATTGACTATGCAGGCAGTTGGAATGGTCATACTTTGACTGCTGTAGGTGGTTTTTCATACCAACAATTTATGTATGATGGTATGAATATGGAGAACTCCGGTTTCCCGACGGATGCATATAAGTATTATAATATGTATGCCGGTCAGGCTGATAAACAGAAAATGAATATCGGTTCTTATCGCAATACCAATAAGTTGGCTGCCGGCTTCTTGCGTGTTAATTACAACTATGATGAGAAGTATCTCCTTTCGGCTTCTGTTCGTGCGGAAGGTTCGAGTCGTTTTGGTGAAAATAATAAATGGGGTTGGTTCCCTGCTGTAAGTGCCGGTTGGCGAATCTCGGGCGAAGATTGGATGCTCGACCAAGATTGGTGCAACGATTTGAAACTCCGTGCCGGCTTTGGTATTACGGGTAATAACTTGGGTAGCGACTTGCAGTCGAAACAGTTGCTTGAGACAGGCGGTACATTCTGGTATAATGGTCAGTGGATTGCTTCGTATGGTGTGGCGCGTAATGCTAACCCTGACTTGCGTTGGGAGAAAAAATATGAGTACAACCTTGGTATCGACTTCTCTTTCTTGAAAAATCGTTTGAGTGGTAATATCGACCTCTACTATCGTGATACCAAAGATTTGCTTTGGGAATATGATGTGCCTACTCCGCCGTATCAATACAATAAATTGCTGGCTAATGCAGGTGAGATTACTTCAAAAGGTATTGAAATTGCTCTGACAGGTATCCCTGTTAAAACACGCGATTGGGAATGGGCAAGTACATTTACCATTGCTTTCAACGATAACAAAATCAAGAAGTTGTCAGATCCGGAAAAGGGATTCAACTATTCGGAAATGCTCACAGGTAGCGTGTGGGAGAATGGTTTGGCTAATGTAACAACTCAGAAAATTGTTGAAGGGCAGTCGGTTGGTACTTTCTACGGCTACAAGGTGGTAGAAGTAAAAGACAATGGTGCGCTTGTTTATGAGAAATGGACGCAAGAAGATGTAGATGCCGGTCTTTGCGATGCAAAAGAGAAGGGACAGAACAAACTGCAAGTAATAGGTAGAGCACAACCTATCTTTACGTATGGATGGAACAATACCATTCGTTGGAGAGACCTTGATATTACATTGTTCTTCCGTGGCAACTGCGGTAACCAAATCTTAAATGTAAAACGTTGGGCGTATGGTCCCACAAAGGCTGTACTCGCAGGCAATGTATTTATGAAGGATGTGGAAGCATTGGCAAATGGTACAGGTGCATACCGTCAAGGTAAGTTCTCCGACTACTATTTGGAAAATGGTGGTTTCTTCAAATTGGATAATATCACGGTTGGTTATACTTTCCGTTTCAAAGACAACAAGTATGTTCAATCGTTGCGTCTCCATGCTACTGCAGAAAATGTATTTACGCTCACTAAGTATTCCGGTATCGATCCTGATGTTAATACGGCAGATGTTTGGAATCCGGGTATTGATGCTTCGGGCTTCTATCCCTCCACTTGCAATGTAATGGTGGGTGTTAATCTAACCCTTTAATCTATAAAGACTTACATATATGAAAAAGATATTGATTTGTGCTTTAGCGGCTGTTGCATTGCTCTCAACAGGCTGCAAAGATATGCTTGAGGAAGAGGTTTTCGGACAGCCTACTTCCGAGGAGATGCTCACCAATCCGGAAAATGTGGCTATGGTGGTAGGACAAGCATATTCCGAAGTAAAGTGGTTGCACGACCACTGGGGATATTGGGGAATTGCTACTTTGTCAACCGACGAATGTATTAACCCGCAACGCAATAGTGACTGGAACGACGACGGCTATTGGAAAGGATTTAATGACCACACATGGTCGCCTAATGACCTCTCGTTTGAACATGTTTGGCAGTATTCAAACGCCGGTGCTGTCCTTTGTAACAAGGTGTTGGAACAATTAGGTACCCTTGAGGAAACTTTGGACCCCGCGGTATATAGTCGTTTCGCTGCAGAATTGAAAGTCTTGCGTTGCTACTACTATTATACACTCTTTGATGCTTTCGGTCGTATCCCGTATCTGGATGATTATAGTTCGGAGAATGTGCCACAAAGCGAAACATGGGAAGTTTGGAATAAATTGGTTACCACATTGGAAACAGAGGCTCCCAATTTGCCGGTCGTAACAGATGAGAATCGCGCAATAAACTATGGTCGATGCACTCAAGGTATGGCATATTCTCTATTGGCACGCCTCTATCTAAATGCACAATCGTTTGGAGTAACGGCTGCCAATTGCGGTGTTGAGGGAATAAAATCGGATAACGATTTCTATACCAAGTGCGTGGAATCTTGCCAAAAGGTTGTGGATTCTAAGTCGTATAAGATAGAAGATGACTTCTTTACCAATTTCAAAATCAATAATGAGGGTAGTCTTGAGAATATCTTTGTGATTGTGGAAAATGGTAATGCTTCATTTGACTATCGTGATGTAGCAGGTAAGATGGCAAACAAACTACGTATCACGATGTTGTCGCTCAACTACTGCCACCAAAAAGCATGGGGCTTGATTGAGAAACCTTGGAACGGTTTCTGCTGCCCGCCGGATTTCTTGTCGAAATACGAATATGGCGTTGACCATCGTGGTGCTTGCGACTCTATCAAAGGTACACATGGTTGCGATGGTTGGGGATGGTTCCTCGGACCGGTTTACGCAAGCGATAATAGTATGGATACATTGGTTATGGATGATAAACCGGTTATCAAAGTACGCGTCATCGATGGTGATACGGTTTGGGTTAAAAATCCTGATGGAACTTTCTTTATGCAGAACAATAAAAAAGTTCCTGTGAAGGATACACTTGCCAACAAGGCTGTTATTGTATCGAATATAGAGGGTGTCGTTTGTGTAGGTAACGAGTCGCATAACTATGGTGCACGTTTCCTGAAATACGAAGTGGAAAAATTCGGTGTGAACAAGTATTGCGAGAACGATTTTGTGCTTTTCCGTTATGCAGATGTACTCTATATGCAATATGAGGCAGCCTTGCGTGCAGGAGACAATACTACATGTGCTAAACTTTTGGCAGACCCTGAGTTCCAGAAGATTCGTACCCGTGTGGGATGTAAACCTTATGCTTCGCTCGATTTGGAGGAACTTTTGGATGAGCGAGGACGTGAGTTTGCATGGGAGATGCTTCGCCGTCGCGACTTGATTCGCTACAATAAGTTTGCGAAAGGAGCATGGTTGTTCAAACCGGCAGAGGCAGATAATCACCGTGATTGGTTCCCTATTCCACGTAAAATGATAGAGACTTCAGGCGGATTGTGGAGACAAAATGAAGGTTATACAACTGATAAATAAAAATTCTTCTTTTGGAGAACGAAAATAATTAACTAATCTAACAAACAAAATTTCAAAAACAATGAAAACAAACAAATTGATGTTGGCTGCTATGCTGTTTGGAGCAGTAGCCATGGTAAGTTGCAAACCAGATGAACCAAAACCAAACCCACAACCGAATCCGAATCCGGAACCGGAAGTAGTTGTTGAAGATATGCCCGAATTGGCTACGCCGGGTGCAGGAAAAGCAACTATTGCTGTCCGTGTTCCCGAAAACACCGTTAATGGTGTATGGATTGTAGGTGGTTTCTCTGATTCTTGGAAACATCTTCAAGAAGTAGCAGATCCTTCGTTATATCGCTTTACTCGTGTAGAAGGAACCAAAACTTGGTGGCAAATCACAGTTGATTTCGATGCAAGTTTGGAGTTTAAGTTCTTGCCTATTTGCAAAAAGGCAGATGGCAGTGAATATACCGCATGGGCTGTAGAACCTACCGGAATGCGCGTTATGACTGACAATGAGCCTGCTGATGATGCTGATTTCAATAAAGATAATCAGAAAATGGCAGGGGAGAATGCAGTTACTTACTTTGAAGTAAAAGGTTGGTCTGTTGACCCAAGTGTTGTATTTGCAGACAAAGGCGCATACAAGTTCCAGATTACGCTTAATAAGATAGACTCTCTTCCTATTCCTGCAGGTGATGTAGTGCTGACCGGTAGTTTTGAGGAGCAAAATTGGGAAAATAGCAAGCGTGTTATGACAAAGGTAAGCGAAGATGACAAAGCCGTTGTTTATGAATATGAGGACAATGTTCCTGATTATTTCGCCTTCAAAATATTTGTACAAGAGGGAGAAAAACAAACTTGGGCTAATGGCGAGAACATTCCTCTGTCTGTTGACATTGTAAAGAATGGTGTTGTTTCTTACGATGGCTTCACATTCCCCGCTCCTAAAGCAGAATAAGTTTTTTTAATACGAATATCTGTTTATAGGCTGCCTGACCGCGTGGGTTAGACAGCCTACTTTTTTGTATCTAAATAGAGAAAATGTAAGGAGGATACAAGCATAAGCACAACCACATTGTGAGAGTTGGTATTTTCTGCTATCCTATCTTACCCACGATAGTCCTCCATATCCTCATGGATAAATAAAGATACTCTATTTATCCACAATAGAAAAAATCCACTTGCGGACAAATAAGAAGTAAAAATCCGGCAATATATTTGGATTGACGGCTAAAAAATTGTACCTTTGCAGCAGGTAAACAGAATATAGGCAGTGCAACTGCGTGGATAAAAAACAAACTTATCAATGCTTATATTGCATACAATGAATCATCTTACCCTACTCTCCCCTGCACGGGATATTACCGTTGCCCAAGCCGCTATTCAGGCGGGAGCAGATGCTATATACATAGGTGCTCCGAAGTTCGGCGCACGACAGGCGGCAGGCAACTCAATACAGGATTTGCAGGCATTGACAGACTATGCCCACATCTATGGTGTAAAGGTCTTGGTTACACTCAATACCCTACTCCGCGAAGACGAATACGCCGATGCAGTGGCGTTGGCGCACAAACTATATCAGACAGGTGTGGACGCACTGATTATACAAGACCTACACCTACTTGATTTTGATATGCCGCCTATCCGTTTGCACGCCTCCACCCAATGCGACAACCGTACACCGGAACAGGTTATCCGTTTGCAGCAGTTGGGCTTTCGCCGTGTGGTCCTGGCACGTGAACTCGGCATAGAGGAGATACGCGCCATACACGATGCCGTAATGAATTATTCGGCGGCACACAATGAGACACCTATCGAGTTGGAAGCATTTGTACATGGGGCTTTGTGTGTATCGTATTCCGGCAAATGCTACATGAGCGAAGTACTCACGGGGCGCAGTGCAAACCGCGGTTGCTGCTCGCAAATGTGCCGTATGCAATATGACCTGTTGGACGCAGATATGCAAGAGATATACGACAAAAACGGACAGCCTATTCACCAGCGATATTTACTCTCGCTGCAGGATATGGACAGATCTACTTATCTTAAGGAACTGATAGATGCAGGCGTTACCACCTTTAAGATTGAGGGACGGCTCAAAGATGCAGACTATGTAACCAACCTTACGGCTTACTACCGGCAGAAAATAGATACCATTTGCCCATCTGCAAATTTACCGATTTACAGATTTACGTTTTCTCCTTCTCCCGCCAAAACTTTTCACCGCGGCGGAACAGACTATTTCCTGCATGGGCGCACACCCGCCATGGCTAATTGGCAGACACCCAAATCAACAGGCGAATATATAGGTGAAGTAGTAGAAACAACGGGCTATGCCCTACGGGTTCGATTGGCAAAAGATATTACGCTGCACAATGGAGACGGGCTATGCTTTGGGGACCGGGGCTTTGCTGTAAACCGCATAGAAGGCAGTACTGTTTTTCCGAACACAACAGCCGTTTTGCCTCTGCTAAAAGGCAAAAGAACAGCCCTTTATCGCAATCTCGATACAGAGTTTGTCCGCTCTTTGCACGCCGAGCGGCATATACCGATTGATATTGTTTTTGCGGAAACAGACAACGGATTTGCTATCCGTGCCGGCGAAACGGAATGTACCTTCGATTATCCGCATGAACCTGCCAAAAATACAGAACGTGCATTGGAGGCCATCCGTACCCAACTTGCCAAATTAGGTGATACACCCTTTGTAGCGCAAAGCGTAGAGATATTGTCCGCACCCTATTTCATTCCGATAGGGCAACTCAACGAATGGCGGCGAGTGGCAGTACAACATCTGATTGAATACCTGCAACGCATACATCGCCCCGTCCCCGATCATCGTGTCCCAAGAGAGGTAGAAAAGGAGGCTATGCTGCGTACTATGCAAGCTGTACAGCGCGATACGACGTATCCGCTAATGACTTGCCGCTATTGTCTTTTGCACGAAATGGGGCATTGCCGCAAGCAGTCGCCAATGCACAACGAACCGCGCTATTTGCGACTACGCAACAACACAATTGTGGCACTCACATTCGATTGCCACAACTGCCAAATGCTAATTAATAAAACGGAAAATTAGTTCCGTCTATTGAGAATACGTTGATATATCTCTATCAACCGGTCTGCAATATGCACATTATCCAATCCGTGGGAGACTATATATTGCCTGCCTGCGGTTTTGCCTTTGTATTGCAGGGCTTTGGAAAGCAACCCAGCCAATTCCTGCGGAGAACGTGTATTGGCAACAAAGCAACCGTCTATATCTTGTATCCGTTCCCTGACATCGCCCACATCCACCGAGACGATAGGACACCCGCACGCCATAGCCTCTTTGACTACTTGCGGACTTCCCTCGCGAAGGCTGGTAAGCAACAGACAATCGGCAGCACACATCAGACGATTGACCTCGGAACGCGAATAACCGCGCAATTCCACCAAGGACACACGCCCCCCCTGTTCCCCATCAGAGAGGAGAATTTCAGTATTTAATATAGCGATCGATTGTTGTGCCAGGGGAGCATCTTTCACCGCATTGTCAAATGCGCCTGCAAACAATACCATAGGTTGCCCTAATACGCATTGCGCATCCGGCATTGTACATTGCTTGCGTGCATCTTCGCGAGAGAGGAGTTGGTCATCGGTTAAGTTAACTCCACACGGAATGAGCGAATAATTCGCAATAGAGTATGCCTTTGTAGCAATCTCCACATTGCGTTGGGAAACAAAGATATTCCATGCAGAGAGTCGCATTGCCAAGCCCGAAAGCCGCAACACTTTCGGTTCGTTGATGTCGCTACCATGATAGGTAGTTACCACATAGGGGACATTGCGAATTTGTAAATTTGTACATTTGTAAATAGAGGCGGAGAGTCCTGCTAAAAGTCCGCTCAAGCCATAATGAGCATGGATAAGATCCGGTCGCACCCTACGTATCGTACGGCACAGGCGCGGAATCTCACGCATATAGCCGACAGCGCCTTTGCGTCGTACACCAAACCGCTCTACCACAACACCTTTTTGCTGCAAAGCCTCTATCTGTTCTTCGACAAAAGGCGTAAAATGATTGCCCTTATCCGCCGCTACAACCAGTATCTTCAGGGGGGCATTATTCATAATTCCAAATTCTTCATTCATAATTGGTTAAAAGGCTTCGGTGGCGGTAAGATAAAAAGAGTAACTGCGCCACGTATTCCACTCCTTGTATATATTATTGCGGGCGAGGTCGAAACGGATATTCACCTTGGCACGGTTGATACCGATGCGCAGACCGAGGCCATACCCCACCTTGGGCATTGCCCATTGCCAACGAGCGGTATTGTACACATCGCCTATACCCGCAAAAGCAGTAGCGTGAATAAAACGCCAAACGGGAATCCGCAATTCACCTTGGAGCGCAATCATTGCATTGTCACGGAACATATTGCGCGGTATGCCGCGAAGCAAGTCCTGCCCGCCGAGTGTGGGGAGCATCTGGAAAGGAACCGCCGCTGCGCCGTTGGTTGCGAGAGCCCAGTCGGTACGAAACTGCCATGCAAAAAGGAGTTCTTTATAAATAGGTACGAACTGCCTAAGGTCGGCTTGCAAGTATGTGAGGCGTGCGGTAGAACCGATTAAGTGGTCGTAGTGGATGGCTGTGAACTTGAAAAAAATACCGCTATGAGGATAGTAAGTAATGTCACGCGTGTCGTATTGCAAGGCACCCCCAAGCCCCCACATAAGCATATCGGGTGCAATGTCAGTATGCTCCTGCCTATAGTCAAACAACGGTCCGACAGACCAATGACGGGGAAGGGCGATAAGTGGCTGCAGGTAGAGATAGCCGCGCCGAGAGTTGTAGGCTGTACCTTGCCGAGAAAGGTCGTTCCAGGCAGTGTTGCAATTGCCGCGCGGGTAGTAGGTGTCCGGATAATCGCGATAACCTCCCCGGAAAGAGAGTTGCCACGGAGTCTTGCCTCCGAAATAAAGGGTTCCCTGCACATTGATATACCACTGCCGGCGAAGCGAATAGGCACCATCTAATTGCACGATAGAGGTGCGCTGTTGGTCAGAGAGACGGAAATAACCTTGTGCGGCAGCACCGAACAGCCAGTTGGTCTCAGGGGAATAATTGATTACCGGAACACCCATAGCGGGCAAATCTATGGTATGAGCACCATAGATTTGCCCGCTAAATACACAATGCATCATACACAATGCACCAATGATACGGGATAAGTGTGGTATCCTATGCACAATCACCCACTAATCACCCACTAATCACCCACTAATCACCCACTCTTATAAAGGAGTTGCTATGGGGATTATCGGGAAAGAAATCAGACGGTCATAATGTCTTTTTCTTTCTTGGCGTAGAGATCATCAATCTGACGGATGTACTTGTCGTGCAGTTTTTGCACTTTCTCCTCTGCGTCTTTCTCAGCGTCTTCGGGCAATCCCTCTTTGATTTGCTTTTTGAGGGTTTCGAAAGCGTCGCGTCGTGCATTGCGCACCGATACTTTGGCATTCTCGGCTTCGCCTTTGCACTGCTTGGCGAGTTGCTGACGACGTTCCTCGGTAAGCGGCGGCAGAATCAGACGAATGCACTCACCGTTGTTGTTGGGTGCGAGTCCGATATTGGAGTTGATAATAGCACGCTCAATCTCGCCGAGCATTTTTTTCTCCCATGGTTGAATCTGAATGGTGCGTGCATCGGGGGTGGTAACGGTAGCCACATTCTCCAGAGGCGACAACGTGCCATAGTAATCTACACGTATAGGGTCGAGAATACGCGCACTGGCTTTGCCGGCACGGATATGTGCCAAAGCATCGTCTAAGAACAAAATGGCAGACTGCATCAGTTCCTCTGCGTCTGCTTGGATTTTTGAAGGTTCAATCATTGTTGTATTGTTTTTTTTAAGGTATCCAGGATATCTATTATTTTTAGAAATTCTAGGGCTTTACAAGTGTTCCGATAGTTTGACCGGAGATAACTTTGAGGAGATTCCCCTCGGTATCCATATCGAATACGTAGATGGGCATTTGGTTCTCGCGGCACATAGTGATAGCCGTCAAGTCCATAATCTTCAGTCCTTTAGCCAGGATATCATCATACGTAATTTCGTCATATTTGGTTGCCGAAGGGTCTTTCTCTGGGTCAGCGGTGTAGATACCGTCCACGCGGGTCCCTTTGAACATAATGTCGGCTTCGAGTTCGATAGCACGAAGTGCGGAAGCGGTGTCGGTAGTGAAATAGGGGTTGCCTGTTCCGCCTGCGACGATGACGATATTACCTTTGTCGAGAAGACGGAGAGCCTTTGCCTTATTGTAGTACTCGCCTACGGGTTCCATACGAACAGAAGTAAGGACACGCACTTTCTGCCCCATAGATTCGAGGGCGGATTGAAGTGCGAGCGAGTTGATGACCGTAGCCAGCATACCCATTTGGTCGCCTTTGACACGGTCGAACCCTTTTTGGCTGCCACTCAGACCGCGGAAGATATTACCGCCACCGATGACAATACCTATCTGCACACCAAGGTCGGCAATCTGTTTAATCTGACGGGCATAGGCAGCAAGGCGTTGCTCATCAATACCATAGCCTTTTTGCCCCATGAGACTCTCGCCCGAAAGTTTGAGAAGAATACGTTTGTACATGGTTTGTTTGTGGTTGATATTCTCTGTCGGGTCAGCCAGCGAAGCCACTTCAGCAGACTCCGGCTGTTGGTACCACGACGCATACATTGCATAGTTGTGGGCAATCTTACGATTGATCTCGTTGGTTTGTGCGGCTTCGGCTTTCTTGATAAACTTAGCTGGCATACCGCCCCACACTTCGTATGCTCCAATCTTTGTGCCTTTGAGTACCAACGCCCCCGCAGCCACGATAGCCCCTTCGCCGACCTCGACATCATCAAGCAGCGTGGCTCCCATACCAATGAGGGCATAGTCCCTGATATGCGCACCATGAATGGTTACATTGTGTCCGACAGAGACATAGTCACCAATCTCGATAGTGGATTTCTGATAAAGCGTGTGGAGAACGGATCCGTCCTGTATATTCACATGGTTGCCAAGGCGAATAGAATTGACATCGCCACGCAGGACTGCATTGAACCAAATGGAACAACCGTCGCCGATGACAGTATCACCGACGATGGTTGCATTTGGGGCTATAAAGCAATCCTTACCAATCTGCGGTGTAAAACCGCGAAGGGGAATAAGGAACATACTCCTAATTATGAATGATGAATTATGAATTAGCGGGCATTGATGATAGCGAGGAATTTCTCGGCTACGAGGGCGGCACCGCCAATCAGACCGCCATCTACATCAGGGTTGGCGAACAACTCTGCAGCGTTCTTGTCGTTGCAACTGCCACCATAGAGGATAGTGGTATCGTCTGCCACTGCCTGACCATACTGCGCAGCCACCAACGAACGGAGATACGCGTGCATCTCTTGTGCCTGTGCGGGAGTAGCGGTCAGACCGGTTCCGATAGCCCAAACTGGTTCATAAGCGAGAGTGATATTTTTCCACTCCTCTGCGGTGAGATTGAAGACAGAGCCTTCCAACTGTGCCTTAACGACCTCGTTCTGCTTGCCCGCTTCGCGCTCCTCTTTCACCTCGCCGATGCAGAAGATAACCTTCAGACCGTTAGCAAGAGCCAAACGCACTTTCTCTTTGAGGATAGCATAGTCCTCGTGATAGTAAGCACGGCGCTCCGAGTGACCGAGAATGCAATATTCAGCCCCCGTTGATTTAACCATTTCGGCACTAACCTCGCCCGTGTAAGCACCTTTCTCATGGTCAGCGCAATTCTCTGCAGCCACCTTGACAGGCGTATTCTTGAGCAGTTCGGCTACGGTAGCCAAGTGAATAAACGGCGTGCCGATAACGACAGCGCACGAGGGATTCTTTACTGCTTCTTTGAGTTCGGTAGCCAAGGCTACACCTTCTTGCAGGGTCTTGTTCATTTTCCAGTTGCCTGCAACCATTTTTGTTCTCATAAATGTTATAGTTTAGTTTATGCGTTTATTAGTTTATGCGTTTATGGGTTTATGGGTGGTTTAGTTGGTTTATCGGTTGAATGGGTTGAACTATAGAACCTTATTAACCCCTTCAACAACGTATCAACTTATCAACTCCTAAACCAATCAACCACTCATCAATTACTCTATCCGATTTCGGATATTGTATTTATCAATAATCGTGCCGTTTTGTATGACAATTACCCCCGGATTGGCCCGGACGATGGTCTTGAGTGTAACGGGGTCGCATGTGCAGAATATGTCTTCGGGATGATTGAACGGCGTAACCATATTGCTTATTTCGTCACCATTAATAGCAAAACAGAATAATTCGATATCCTGTTCGCCGGAGCCTGTAAGGATATAGAAGGGTTCATTCTTGTTGATACAGCGATGATAGAGGGCGGTTATGCGGTCAATCTGTTTCAGATCGGTCTTCGCAAGGTCGTACATAACAACCAATGTAACAGGCACTTCCGATTCAAGCACATCGTATGTAATGTCGTCATAATTGAGGGTAAGTATCTCAAAGTCGTGAATCTTCGGTTCATAGCCTTTTTTCACCAACACAGATTTCTGGTCAACAAAAGTCCACGTGCTATCGCCCTTCGGGTAGTTGTCAAGCGTAAACTCTTGCTGCACACCGTCTTTCTCATAGACAAAAGTAATGGCATATTGGTCAGGCTCAGCATCGTCGGGTATCTCCATCAGTTCAGGGATATTGTTGCCAATCTTATAGGGACGGAAGTCCAATAGTGGCAGATGAGTGTGCGTATAGAGCATCAATCCGGATACAATAGCGAGTCCGACAACTGCAATACCCAACTCTGCTCCCCAGACAAACGTCTGCGGGATATAGCGTTTGGTGCACAACAGAATAATGACGAGTGCCATAAGGACAACATTTTTCCAGAAAGTAGCCCAATTGCTAATAACGAGTGCATCACCAAAGCAACCGCAATCACTCACCGGGTTCGCAATGGCGATATAGAGTGTCAGGGGTAGCATAATGACATAGAACGCCAGTGAAAACCAACTTGTCCACGATGTACGGACATTGAACAACATACAGAAACCGAGCATAAACTCTACCGCAATAAGGCACACGGCAGCGGCTCCTGCGAGCGGCATCAAGTCTGTAAAGAACCCGCCGAAAGCCTTGAGATAGTCTTCGATTTTGTAAGTAGTGCCAAGCGGATCTACGGCTTTGACAAAGCCCGAGAACAAGAACGTAAGGGCTAACAGCGTGCGAGCAACGGAGCCGACGATGTGGAGAGGTTTACTTTTTTTCATTGTTGTCTGAAAGTTTTATCAGGTAAAACACTGCATAGTTGAGCATATCAAAATAGTTGCCGTCCGCTCCCTCTGAGATGAGAGTGTGGTTGTCGTTGGCGGCAATCGATTTGTTGCGATTGATTTTGGTGAGAATGATGTCGGTGAGACTGGAAGGAAACATGTCGCGCCATGCCTCGCCGTAGTCGTGGTTCTTGCGTAGCATCAGTTCTTTTGCCTCGCGAGTATATCGGTCATATAGTTCGGTAGCACGCTCGGCAGTCATATCCACCGAGTCGGCATAGCCCTCGCGCAGTTGGATAAGCCCCATCACAGAGTAGTTGACAATAGCCATCATCTCGCCCTCGATGGATTCCCCTACGAGGTTAACGCCGGTGGTTTCTATCTCGCGCACCCGTTTGGCCTTGATGAAGAGTTGGTCATTGACAGTCTGCGGGCGCATGATACGCCAACTCGGTCCGTAGTCCTTCATCTTAAGCACATAGATACGTCTGCAACGCGCTATCACTTCATCATATTGTTCTGCTGTAGTCATATTTATTGTATCAGTATTTTAGTCGCTTCACCGCCACAACGAACAATATACACTCCCGCTGCGGGAACGACAAAACGTGCATAGCGGGTGTTGTTTACACGGGCGATGATACGTCCTGCAAGGTCGGTGAGATATATGGTAGTGTAGTCGGTTGTCTGTACTTCCACGGTATGCTCTATGATGCGTATCGTATTGCTATTAAGAGCGTTATGCATAGCTGTAGGCTGCTGATAGAACGTGGCGGTAAGCATAGTGTCGGAGGATATAGTTACCGTACGTTTACTATTGGTGTTGCCATCACTCCAATGCCCAAACCGATAGCCCTCATCAGGTGTGGCCACGATACTAATAGTGGTTCCCGCCAAGTAGCGTTCCAACCACGGCCGTGCCGAAACGCTACCACCCTCGCCTGCTGCAAGCGTCAGGGTATAATAGAGTTGCGGGGCGTCCTTTCCGACAAAGACGGGCGTAATATTTGCCGCAGATGCCACTATATGCAGAAACGGATTGCCGGCGGCTTGTACACCGTCTATCAGCCAATGACTGAACGTGTGGTTCTCATCAGGATATGCAGAAACAGTCAACAGGTCGCCATCGCAATAGGAATAAATACCCGCAGCGGGCGTGGTGGTACCGCCATTGGATTCCACTATCGTTATCTGACGGGGTGTTACTTCCTCAAAAGAGGCAATGAGAGTGATGTCTTCGGTAAGCACAACGGTACGTACCGCATCGGTGTTATCATCGCTCCAGCGTCTGAAACGATAGCCGTCATCCGGTGTGGCAACAATCCGGACGCTTGTGCCGGCGGGATATGTGCCATTCACTTCCGCATTGACATTTCCTCCATACAGCCCTGCTATAGTCAGTTGATATTCTTCGGGTTGTGCAATAGTATTAACCGTGAAAGCAACCGTCTGCTCGTCGCCGAGCAGGTAGCGTTCATATCTGTCCAAAGGAGAAACTACCAGTGTGTATTCACCGTCTGCGAGATCGTTTATACGATAGAAATTGTCAGCAATGATTGAATCTTTTCCGTTGCACGATACCCAATACTTAGGGGCAAGGCTCTCCCAAGTTGCAACCGCAGTCGCACCATTGCAAGCCACTTTGAGATTGCTGACGGTATAGTCGGGCGTGCCCGCCACTTTGAACGAACCGCCGTTGGCAAAGCCCATTGTGTTACCCTCGGCATCCACCGCACAGACCTGCCAACTGTAATATCCGTCGATGTCAAAAGTCAACGATACAGGTATCGTCTCCACGTTGGCATAATAGTACACATACCCGCCCAAGACGATACGGATATGGTATTGCGGTGCCGCTACTGCTGCATCCCACGAGAAATAATAGGTAGTACTATCGTGCGTTGTAGCAGACAGATTGGTAGGAATATAGGGATTCTCCAAAGTGGTGAAATTCTCTCCTTGTACAAAGTCGGAAATCGGAACTAACTCGTCGTTCACCGCCCGCACTTGCCAACCGAAAGTATATGCCCCCGTGAACATCAACCCCAGGTCCTTTTTTTCGCTATAATAGGTAGTGTAGCGGTCGCTGCCTACCTGCTGCAGGCGCACCTCATAGTTGGTTTCCGAAGGCGAATCCCATGTAAAATCCGCCCCTGCCAACGATACGGATACTTGCAGATTAGAGGGGATATAAGCCGATGTAAACGCATCACACTCACCGATATACAGATCCCAATAGTTTGCCGTTTCCTCTGTGGAGTTTGAGTTCTCGCCCATCAGCAGGCATGTGCTGCCATGCGGGAACTTAGGCGAATAATTGGTTTGCTGTGAAATGTCCGGCGTGGCTAACACACATTCTATACTGTCTGTGGTGAGCGTCAGGTTGGCAGACCACCAGTTATTCCCTTCCGCTTGCGGCGTCATACGATACAATCCGCCCTCTGCCCGATAATACAGAAGCAATCCGTCGGCAGTGTTCAATCCGCTGTTATCGGGTACGTGTATACGAATGGCAAACGTGTGCTTCTCCAGCTCTTTGGCGCGATAATAGATATAGCCTTTTGCCAGTTCGGGCGTGGTGGACGCATAGTTCTGCAATGGCGAACAAACGACCACCGTGTCACTTAGCGCAAACTCCTCGCCTGTGGTAAAGCGCTCATTATTCAACCAATACGTATTGTAGCAATAGAGTTGTCCGTTGGTGGTACCATCATCAGAGATATAGAATCGTGCCGAACCGAAATTTCTCATTTGCTCGGGAGTATTTACAAACTGCGATACCACACCGCGCACCAGATATGGCACAGCGGTGGCATTTGCATCAGGCAAAGCGGATATCTGGTTTTTCGCCTCGGCGACAGTCAGCGATGTGATCGTTTTGTTTGCTAATGACGAGTAGTACAAATTCTTGTCGGACGCATTATATCTCCCTATCAACAAATTATCTTCCGATAGCGAACATGTGGTGGTATAGGTTGCTTTGTTGCCGACCAAACCAATGTTGAACACATAATTTCCTAATGTGTCAAGCGTCACCGTAACCACACCTGAATTGAGTGTATCGGAATAGGCTTTACCGCTATTGGCATAGTTGATAGCCGTCATTTTGTTTCCCGCATAGAGCGTTCCCGCATCAATGCTATTACGGAATATATATGTTCCCACAATCGAACTGCGGTCAACCGGGATTAGTCCTAACGACAAGACAGCACCTATAGTAATCGTTCCGTTCTGTCCCTGATAGTCTGCCGTATGGAGTTCCACTTGCAGGAAATTCACCCCATAACTGTCAGTATAATCAAAGATATACGCATCTGCAAAATTCAAATTCGCCTTATTCTCTTGGTTGATTGTACCCTCTCCGAGGAACACCGAGTCGTTGGTTACAGTCAGCGGAAACAGGCGTTCTCCGCGGGCAATCTTGGTAAGGATAGGATAAGCGGTGGTGCTATTGTCGGGCAATATTCCCAAAGATAATTCGTATTCGCCGACAGGCAATGTTGACACATTGCGATAAACGGTGTATGGTTTCAGGTAGTGATATCCGGGAAGAAGGTCATAGTTGGCGTCGATGGGCATCTTGGTATAGTATTGCCCGTCTTTATAGATGATATAGGTAATTTTTCCTTCCGAAGCCGTTACACCCGCATTTGAGAACGGATTGATGCTGAATGCCAAATTGTCATTAATACCGATGCGGCGTTGCGAGACACAGCGTACTGTATCGGCTATAATCACGGGGATAGAATCCCCGCCATTGTTTGGTTGAATGCCCGTAAAAGCACATACGTATTCCGTGAAGCCCTGACCGCTGGCAGCACCGCCTGTACCCTGCCCATAGGGATTCATCGCCGAAATGGCAAAATGTCCGTTGCAATAACCGTCCCACCCCCAGTTGATATGTACATAACCATTGCTTTGCATACCATCGCATACAAAAGCATGCCCTTCGTTGTTAGGGGTTCTTCCGGTCATAAAAATGGGGTGCCCGGCCTGTAAGTCTTGCGCAATCCGGCTGAGCATCTCGTTTTCATTCATATAATTTTTAGGCAAGATACGTATGCCTGCGTCATAACCGAAATGGTGAATAAGGGCTGACAACATCGTACTGCTTACTGCGCCACTACCACCACTAGCAGAAGTGTTGTATTCCATATCGCAGGCAATACCGACATGCGACATCAGCGTGGCGACGGCATTGGCTTGTGCGGTAGTGTAATTGTTTCCACTATAATCAGGGAGCATATTTGCCCAATCATAGGTGGTGTTTCCAAAATTAGCGGACAGGGTCTGCCCACCGGCCTTCCAATGATAGGAGTGTGAACCGGTTCCTCGTGTGGGGTGCTTGTGGTAGTACATAATCTGACCGACAGCGGTCGCCACACACCCCGTAACACATTGTATGTCATTCAGCGTAGGACACTGATTATAAAAAGGCGCATCTTGTCCCCATACCGTTGTGCCTAACAACGGCGACACTATCGGATAGGTGATGTCCTCAGCCGTTTGTGTGGCAGCGGCCGGCATTTCTGCCGCACCGGCTATCTCGTCAGCGTACATCTGAAGCCCAAAACGCATATTGGCAGGCATATTCTCTTCCGAGAATGTGCCATGGTCCGCATAGCCGAGAATAGCACGAGTGTTGTCATCGGCAGAGACAATCACAAAACCGCCGTCCGCTGTTTCCGTATTGAACACATAGAGTGCAGGCGTTTCGTTTATCTGCGCTTGGGTGTATGCCAAGCGCACAGGTTGCCCATCAACGGAGGGCATTTGAGCGCGTTGCATACGTTTTCCGATAGTTTGGTTCTTTCCGCCGGCAAATCTACCTGCGATTTCCGCCGCTTCTTGAGCGGTGCGCGGGGCCGCCACAGACAAGAGAGTCCATAGCAAGCAGCCTGCGAGAGTAAATAGATGTCTTCTCATAATGGCTTAAGGAATTGGAGGTTAATTAAAAAAGTTGATTTATTGCATCAGCCTCAGACACGTCTCTGTATCCACCAACTGTTGTTCTCCTGTGGTCATATTCTTGAGCATCATTTTCTGTGCTGCCATCTCGTCGCCACCGATGATGGCTACATATGGAATATGTTTTGCATCGGCATATCCCATCTGTTTTTTCATTTTGGCGGGTTCGGGATATACCTCCACGCGCAGTCCCCCTGCACGCAGACGTCTTGCTAGCGAGATAGCGTAGCGCAGTTCGTCTTGTCCGAATGTAGCAAAAAGCAACTGTGTAGTGCTCTGCAAATCAGCAGGATACAGATTTAATTCGGTCAGCACGTCATAGATTCTATCTGCGCCAAACGAGATTCCCACACCGCTCACATCGGGCATGCCGAATATACCCGTCAGGTTGTCATATCTGCCGCCGCCGGTGATACTGCCCATCTGTACATCAAGCGCCTTCACCTCGAAGATAGCACCCGTGTAGTAGTTCAGTCCGCGTGCCAGGCACAGGTCCAGAACAATATCAAGACCTCCCCTAACCCCTCCTTCAGAGGAGGGGAATTCAGCGTTGCACCCAACTTGAGATTCATATAGGTCAAATATTGTTCTCAGTTCCTCGATGCCTTTTTTGCCGACCTCGGATGCGGCGAGGATGTTCTCTAATTGGTCGAGTTTGTCGATATTGCTGCCGTTCAGGTTCAAAATCGGTTGCAAAGCCTCCACAGCCTCCACCGGCAGACCTTTCTCAAGCAGTTCTTTATTAACGTTTTCGATACCAATCTTGTCGAGTTTGTCTATGGCCACCGTGATGTCGATTATCTTGTCGGGTTGTCCGATTATCTCGGCTATGCCGGCGAGAATTTTCCGGTTGTTGATATGCAGGCACACGCGAATACCCAATCGGCGGTACACTTCCTCCACAATCTGCACCAATTCCACCTCGCTCACCAACGAGTTAGTCCCGATTACGTCCACATCGCACTGATAAAACTCGCGGTAGCGACCTTTCTGCGGACGGTCGGCACGCCAAACGGGTTGTATCTGATAACGCTTAAAGGGGAACTGAATCTCGTCGCGGTGTTGCACCACAAAACGCGCAAAAGGCACGGTCAAATCATACCGTAATCCCTTCTCGCTCACCACGTTAGTGGCTTTGCCGATGCTCAAGTCGGTCTTCTCGGTCTGTTCGCGGAGCGGGGTTAGCCAATCGCCCGAATTGAGTATCTTAAAGAGCAGTTTGTCCCCTTCTTCGCCGTATTTGCCCATTAGCGTACTCAGGTTCTCCATCGCCGGAGTCTCTATCTGCTGAAAACCATAGAGGGCAAAAACCGATTTGATGGTATCGAAAATATAGTTACGACGCGCCATTTCTACGGGGGAGAAATCGCGGGTGCCTTTGGGGATGCTTGGTTTCTGTGCCATAATTGTCTGTTGCGGATATTCCGCCGTCTGTTAGAATGTTAAATAAATATACTCCTTATATATAGTGTGTCGGGAGGTTGTCAGGAGGTTGTCAGGAGGTTGCCGAGACGATACCGATAATCCGGCGGCAATATACAAATCAAAAATTACAAGGTTCCGAAGATGGAACTGTAAATTTTCTCTGTTGCTCCCAGTTCGGTGTCCACATATTCGCGGGCCTTGCGTCCGATAGTTTCATAGTTTGCAAGGGCGTTATCCATCTGTGCCTCAAACTCTTTGTATGTCTTCACCGAGAATCCTGCGCCTGTATGTATCAGCCCGATGGCTTCTCTAAAATGCTGATACTTAGGTCCGAACAGCACCGGCACACCATACACCGCCGCCTCTATCGTGTTGTGTATGCCCGAGCCGAACCCTCCGCCGATGTACGCCACATGCCCGTACTGATAAATCGACGAGAGCATTCCTATCGTATCAATCAGCAACGTCTGACAATGCTCAACATTGAGCGGCGTTGCCTCCGTATAGCGCACATACCTGCCATGGAATATCTGGAATATCGTATGCAGGTGGTCTTCGTGTATCTCGTGCGGAACCAATACCAATTTCGTATCGGGATGATTATCAATGTATTGCGCCAATAGTTCTTCGTCTTTGGGCCATGTGCTTCCGGCAATAATCACCCGCGTTGCCCCTTGCGTAAATCGCTCTACAACAGGCAGTTGCTTGGCGTGCGACGCAATCTCGTTCACGCGGTCGAAACGTGTATCACCTGCCACCGATGTGTGCCCCACTCCGTGCGCTTGCAGCAAATCCATTGACGCTTGGTCTTGCACATAGATATGCACGAAACAATGCAGCAGTTTGAGATAGGGTTTACCCCACGGCAGAAAAAACAACTGCTTCGGACGGAAAATAGCCGATATGCTATAGGTTTTTATACCGCGTTTATGCAACTCTCTCAGGTAGGCAGGCCAAAACTCATACTTCACGAAGATTGCCATAGAGGGCTGTACCTCCTCTATGAACGCACGTGCATTGCGCTTTGTGGCAAACGGCAGGTAGGTTACCAAATCCACTTCGCCATACCCTTTGCGCAGTTCGTAGCCCGACGGCGAAAAGAACGTGAGAAGGATGCGCACTTTCGGTTGCTCTTTGCGCAGACGCTCAATAATCGGGCGTGCCTGCTCAAACTCCCCTACCGAGGCGGCATGAAACCACACCACATTTCCCAACGACCGGTTTTGTTTATATGCTTTAATTTGTTGTACCGCTTCTTTTTGCCCGCGCACCAACAACTTTGCTTTTCGATGTCCGAACAAAGCCGCAATACGCAGCAGGAGAAAGTAAATACCCATAATATCCCAAATGAATGTATAAATCGCACAAAGTTACTGCTTTTTTTTGAAATATCATAATTATTTGTGCTTCTTTGCCCATATTTGTGTCTTATTCAGTTTTTTTTCGTAATTTTGCAGTCTCGTAATATCTACGCACACGTTGCGCGGTGCGAGAGAAATTAAAGAAATCAAGGAAAGCGTTCTTGTTTATTTCCTTTATTTCTCGTGAGCGCAGCGAGCAGGAGATTTCAAATTAACGTTTTTACTATGGAGAAAAGTACAGTCATTTTGGCAATCGAATCAAGTTGCGACGACACCTCATCGGCGGTCATCAAAGATGGTGTTTTGTTGAGCAATGTCATCGCTTCGCAGAAGGTGCATGAAGAATACGGAGGCGTAGTCCCCGAGTTGGCAAGTCGTGCGCACCAACTCAATATCGTGCCGGTGGTGGATACGGCGTTGAAGCGTGCGGGAGTGGATAAGTCCGAACTCTCGGCGATTGCTTTCACGCGTGGTCCCGGTCTGTTGGGCAGTCTGTTGGTCGGCACCTCTTTTGCCAAGGGTTTAGCCCTCTCGTTGGGGATTCCGCTCATTGATGTCAACCACTTGCAGGGGCATGTCCTCGCCCATTTTGTGGAGCCTTCCGCCGAACTCAAAGCCGCCACGCCGAGTATGGCAGGAGTGGAGATTAAGCACCCCTCTTTCCCGTTTTTGTGCCTTTTGGTCAGTGGTGGCAACAGCCAGATCGTGCTTGTCAGAGCCTACAACAACATGCAGATTATCGGTCAGACTATTGACGACGCGGCTGGCGAGGCGTTTGACAAGTGTGCCAAGGTCATGGGCTTGCCTTATCCGGGCGGACCGTGGATAGATAAGTTGGCAAAGCAGGGCGATGCGTCGGTTTATCATTTTGCCAAACCGAATATCGCAGGATACGACTATTCTTTTTCCGGTCTGAAGACCTCTTTCCTCTATACGTTGCGCGATATGATGCGTGCCGAGCAGGTGGATTCGGTGGACGCTCTGGCGGAGCGTGTGCCTATGTTGCGTGAGAATCTCTGCGCTACCCTCCAGCAGACGGTCATCGATATCTTGATGAAGAAACTCAAGAAAGCGGCTTTCGACCTCAACATACGTCAAGTGGCAGTGGCTGGCGGTGTGAGTGCCAATAGTGGTCTGCGCCAGGCATTTGTGGATTATGGCAAAAAATACGGTTGGCAGGTGTTTATCCCGCCTTTCTCTTTCACCACCGACAACGCTGCCATGGTCTGCCAAGCGGGTTATTTCAAGTTCCTCGACCGCGATTTCTGTCCCCTTGACGAAGTCCCATACGCTAAAACGCAGATTTAATTCGATATAGTACGTATAGAAAAAGTCAGGTGGATAACCGGATGCGCAATGCAAAATTAACGTTTTATGACCACGCAGGAGAAAATTAAAGGTGTTTTGTCTCCCTATCTCGACATCATTATTTTTGTCGTTACCCTACTTGTGGCGAATTATTTCTGGAAGTTCACCATCCACGGCGATGAGGGCGACACATTAGTTACATGGTTTGGGGTGAATATCACCGCACCATTTGATTTTTTCGCACGCCATATCACCCGTGAAGTCTATTGGCTCATCGGACTATTCCGCGATACTTGCACCATGACAAGCCCTACCTCTTATTATTTCGATTCCGGTGTCGGCACAAGCATCGCATGGAGTTGCACCCCTCTCAAGCAATCGTTTATCTGGCTCTGTCTTTTGCTCACTGTTCGCGGTGGCTGGAAGCACAAAATCTGGTATATTCCCCTCGGTTGGATATGCATCTATATATTCAATCTGCTCCGTATCTTTGCCATCTCGTTGCTCACCGAGTTCCACCCTGATTGGTTTGAATTGCTCCATACCTATATCTTCAAGTACCTGTTTTATGGTATGATGTTCCTCTTGTGGTTGCTCTTTATCAACAAGGTGCGCTATATCGGGCAAGAACAAGTATAAATTTTTTATTCACTATCTTCGAAAAGTACTTTTTGTTAAGAATAATCGTCCGCTTGTTTTTCTCCGGGCAGCTTTTGTTGCATATTTCAAAATAAAACACTACCTTTGCCGCACAAAATCAATTGCTGTATGAAACGTTTCTCTCTAAGCATATTCTGTGCCGTAGCGGCACTTTGTGCCATGGCGCAAGACATAATCGTTACCACAGACGCCACACGCATCAATGCCAAGATTGTGGAGATTTCCGCCTATGACATTCTATACAAACAGGAATCTGACCTCGACGGTCCTACCACACGCCTTCCGCTCTCGAATATTGTGTCTATCCTGTTTGAGGACGGGCGCGTCTCTGTATTTAACAACGATCTCAAGAATCCTGCCCTGTATGATAAGGTAGTACGCCAGCCGTTGCTGCCGGGCGTAATTACCAAGCAGAAGAAAACCTATTTTCTGACCGAGGACACGCAGGTAACAAAGATGAGCGAGGAAGCCTACTTGAAGTTTATCGAGAACAACTGCCCCGAGGCATGGCAGAGTTATCAGCGCGGCGAGCGTTGTTGGTCGCTCGGTTGGCGTTTCTTTGCATCGGGTTGGTGTCTTGAGGCGGTAGGTGTTCCCGTATTTTTTGTCGGGCTCAAACTGCAAAACAAAGGTAAAGACGGTGATCCGAACAGCAATTACGGAATGGGTATGTCATTGGCGGGTATTATTATGATGGCAGGCGGAGGCGTATGCGAAGTGGCGTCTATACCGCTTCTCTCTGTGGGTAGCAAGAAACGCCGCAAATCGTATGAGGTGTACAACAACTGCTACTATCTGCAGCACCCCGTCAAAGAAGAAACAGGAATTGCAGCACCAGTCTCACTCAATCTGCAAGCCAATACCAACGGCTTCGGTCTGGCTCTGAAATTCTAAACACACACCATATAATAAAAAGAGGTTGCCCGCGGCAACCTCTTTTGTTGTATTTATTGATACCTATTGTTGTGTAATGGTCTCCCTATTGCGTATTTTGTATGCCAGTCGGCTGAAATGCGACAGTCCCATAGCCTGCAAGTCGGCAACGCTTTTTTCCACATCTTCGGCGGTGTTGTATTCGGGTATGATCGGCACACGCACAAAAATATCTTCCGCCCTGCCCTTTTCTATCAGCCATTGCAGGTTGGCTATCACTTGCCCGTTGTCGCACCCGGTATAGCGTTGATAGATAGCGGGATTCATATCCTTTACGTCCACAATGAAATGTTGCGTAAACGACTCCACACGGGCAAGGTCCTCTTGCGGCACATTGAGCGAGGTTTCCAATTGTATCGTCCATTCGGGTGGGCATACCTTGTGGAAATACTCGATAAAACGGCTTTGCAACAGCGGTTCACCGCCCCCGAAGGAAATACCCCCGTGCGTAGCGAGAAAATCAAGATTGTCCTCCATGGCTTTTTCCACCAACTGCTCCGCCGTATAGCGTTTGCGCGGGCGACGGGTATCAATAGCAAAGAGATTGACGCAGAACTCGCAGCGAAGCGGGCACCCCTGAAAGATGACCAACGTGCGTACGCCGTCGCCGTCCAGCAAGGTGCGGTGGCGCGATATGGCGGCTATCGGCGCCGTCAGTTCCTGACAGATTCGTGTTTCGTCCATAGTACTTTTGTTTTGCGCGCAAAGATACGACAAATTGTGTATATCTGCAAATAAAGCGGTGTTTTTGTTTCCGAAGGTTGACTGCCTATACGCAGGCTATGCAGATACGGACATCTTAACAAAAAGCACTTTTTTTCCATAGAAAAAGAGCGAGATTGTGTATATACCTCGCTCTTTTTTGTTTCTTGTTTTTCTATTTTCTTGCCGCTGTGCGGCATAGGATTCTTTATTTTTTTATTCCAACACCAGTTTCTTGAACTTGGCGCGGCGTTTCTCATCTTGCAAGAGCAGGTTGAGTTTGAATTGTCCATCGCGGGCACCTTCGGCGATACACTCGGCTTTGAATTTCTCAAACGACTGCCCCACCAGACGGTGTGTAAGCGGGTCCTTCACACGGAACGAGGCACGCTTGGCAGCATACTCTATATTGATATCTTTCAGCACTTTATCTACAATGTGAGTAAATTGCTCCGCCTGCTCCTGCGAGGTCTGCAGGTCGGCAAACTCATAGTAGAAATGGTAGGCAGAGAGGTCCATGTCGGCAAAACCGATAAAGAATTTCGTCTGCATGCCGGTCTGCTTTTCCGCCTCATGCACAGCCTCGATAAACTGACGCTCATGCAATTTCTCGCCTGTCATGGTAACGATACCGTTCACTTTCTGAATCATGTGGACGGTAGGCGTGTTGCAGAACGAATCGCCCACTTCCACCAAGTCATTCATGTTGTAGCGGTAGAGGCCTGCAAACGTGGTTACATACGGACAATAACGCTTGCCTTTTTCGAGTTCCCAGAGTTGCAGGAAATGTTTGTTCTCGCTCTCCAACTCGTCCTCGGCGACAAACTCATAGTAGTGGAAATGGGGGAAGAGGACGGTGTTGAGTGTGTCGTCAAGCACAAGTCCGAAACGGCACTCCGACGCGAAATAACCAAACTCCTGATGGAGCATCCCCTCGGGGAAGGAGTCCTTGAATTTCTCAACATATACGCGGGTGTTACCACACTTCCACGTGTTGAGAATCTGCAAGTTAGGCCAATAATGCTTTGGCAGGACAGTGCCATATTTCGCTTTGAGCGCACGCAGTTCGTTGGCACGTTCGGGGTTGGGTTTCAGGTAAGGTTGTACATCGTCGCGAATCCACTGCGGGATATTGAGCGAGGCTTTCAGCGTACCATGCTCAATGTCGTTGCAATAGTCCTCAAAGTACTCATTGACATTGTTCTGCATCTCCACAATGGTGGACGGGTTAGCAGTAACGACAAGGGTTACATTGCGCTCGATGCCCATACGCATGATGGTGTAGTAGCGGGCAGTGTAGTCCTCGATGGCGAACACCGAAGCAGGCGAAGCATATAGTTTCTTTACGAACTTAGGGCAGTCGCGTTGCGTAACACCACTCACCGAGCCGAACATCGTGCCATCGGGTGCTTCACCTTCTTTCACCTTACCGACAATCGAGACAATCTTTCCCGTGAAGACCTTTGGGCGGTTCTTGATGAAATTGAAGAGCCATACCTTGGTCATCTTGCCGTAGATGTTGTTGAGGTATTCTTTGGTAATAGGCACCCATTTTGGCTCGTTGGTAGTTCCCGAAGTGGTGGCGTACATCAGTGGTTTTCCAGGGAACAGGATGTTCTCGCCACCGTTCTTATGCTTTTCCACATACGGACGAATGTCCTCATAATCATTGAGTTGCACATATTTCTGATAGCGTACAAAGAGTTCGGTGTCAGTAGGAGCCTCCAGTATTTCGGCGAAATGATGTTCTTTGCCATATTCGGTGTCGCGTGCGTACGTGAGAATGGCACGAAGTGTCTTTTCTTGCGACTTGCGCGGGTTGCGACTGGCTTTTTTAAGAGACAGATATTGTATTCCCCCTGCGCAACCGAGCAGAAAATTGGGAACAAAAGGACATGAATTCTTTTCCATATTTATATTCTAATCTTAATATTCCGGAAGGCGATATTGCAATAAGCATGCCAATATTCTATGTATGCGCGTATTGTGGCATTGTCTGCGAAAAACAAAACGCTTTTATCTTTCCCTGCCAACAGCAGAGAAACCGGCACGCTATTGGCTATTCCATAAATGGCTCGGTTTTTGTAGTACTGCCGTCAAAGCCTTGGTTATGAACGGGTATAAGAAAACAGGGTTAGCGGCTATGAGTCTCATAATAAGTCTCTGTGCGTACGGGCATATTGATACCGTACGCATTGCGGCGCATGACTCCGTACCACTCTATATGACCGTTTACACCCCACCCTGCTATTCGCCCGACTCGATATATCCCGTGCTATATTTGTTGCACGGAATACATGGCAATCAGTATTCTTGGGAAGAAAAAGGGCATATCAGCACGCTTTCCGACAGCCTGATAACAAACGACAGTATTCGCCCCGTGATTATCGTAATGCCACTATGCATTGTACACGACTCAACGTATGCCACCCGTATTCCCGACTATGTCCACTGTATGCACGACTACCTGCACCATATCAAAAAAGGTGAGTTTGAAGCATATTTCCCCGAGATAGAGACTTATATCACCCAACATTATCCCATACAGACAAACGGTAACGCCATTGCAGGTTTGTCCTCCGGAGCACGGCAAGCCGCCATCATCAGTCAAACATACGATTTTGCCGTAGTAGGGCTATTCTCGCCAGTATTGAGCAAGCACCAACTGCCTTACGAGAAGACCGACTGCGTGTATTGGATTCGCAGCGGCAGGAGCGACCTATTCTATCCGCGTGCACGGAAAGCCAACCGCTACCTCAACCGCAACGGAGTGGAACACTATTTCGAGCGGACAAGCGGACACCACAATTGGAAAGTATGGCGCATATACATCGGGGATTTTTTAATTTTTGCTTTTGGCAAATAGCGCGCATACTATTAGCCTATATGCCTATTGTCCCACACCGCACCTTCACTAATGGGGTGTGGTTTATTTATGCAGTCAAGTACGAGACGATTGGACTTCGTGGGTGAGCGTGGAGATGATGTAGTCGCGGAGAGTGGTGCAGGGCTTAGGATAGGAAGTCGGATAGCGGTTGGCACAAGCGGTATAGGCAGCGAAACACTGTTATCAATGGCTGCCAAAGGGTCGCTCAAGAGTATCTTTGCCCTTGCTTGAAAGTATTTAGAAAGTATTCATATGTATCGGTTATGTATCGGTTATCCTATACGCAGGTTGCGGGAAAGACGGCACAAAGATACGACAAAATTTCGGGATACATAATAACTTCCCCACCCTTGCAAGGAGCAAAAGTGGGGAGAGCAGGAGAAGATAAAACAACCGGTAAAGGCTTGCAGTCGCTAACAGCATCCCGCTGCACGTTGTTTGCGGGGACCCCGTACGCTCCTAAAAGCAGTGCTTTGCAAGCCTTTACCGGTTGTTTTATCGGGTTTGTTCTATTTGGTTGCTACCTAATCAGATGGTTTTGAGGTAGGCGGAGACGTTGGACTCGATGCGAGCAGCGAGGGCGGCGGGAGTAAGAGAGTCCGATTTGACGAATTTCTCGCCGGTGATATGCTCGTAGAGTTCGACATAACGGTCGGTGATACCATTGACGATGGCGGGTGTCATTTCAGGCACTTGCTGACCTTCTTTGCCTTGGAAACCCTCGGACATCAGCCACTCGCGGACAAACTCCTTAGAGAGTTGGCGCTGCGGTTCGCCATTGCGGAAACGCTCCTCGTAGCCTTCGGCGTAGAAATAACGGCTGGAGTCGGGCGTATGCACCTCGTCCATGAGCAGAATCTTGCCGTTGTACTTGCCGAACTCATACTTGGTATCCACCAGAATCAAGCCGTGCTTGGCAGCAATCTCCTGACCACGTTGGAAAAGAGCAAGGGCGTACTGCTCAATTTGTGCGTACTCGTCAGCCGGCACCAGTCCGCGGGCGATAATCTCCTCGCGCGAGATGTCCTCGTCGTGGGTACCGATTTCGGCTTTGGTGGTAGGAGTGATGATAGGCGTGGGGAAAGCCTCGTTCTCACGCATACCCTCCGGCAGACGGACACCACAGATTTCGCGTACACCCGACTTATAGGCACGCCATGCGCTCCCGCAGAGGTAGCCGCGGACAATCATCTCCACCGGATAGCCCTCACAGCGAAGACCTATCGACACCATCGGGTCGGGCGTAGCCAACAGCCAGTTGGGTACAATATCCGCTGTGTCGCGAAGGAACTTAGCGGCTATCTGATTGAGTATCTGCCCCTTATAAGGAATACCCTCCGGCAGAATAACATCGAAAGCCGAGATACGGTCGGTAGCCACCATGCAGAGCAGGTTCTGACCGAGGAAATAGACATCGCGTACCTTACCATGATACACGCCCGTTTGACCAAGAAACGAGAAAGAAGTTTGAGTTAATGCGTTCATTATTTTAGAGAGTTGAGAGTTGAAAGTTGAGAGTTGAAAGAAGTGGAGAGTTGAGAGTTTAGAGTTGAGGGCAGTTGAGAGTTGAAAGTTTATAGTTTATAGTTTTTACACGTTCTACTCTCTACTAACCACTTTCCAACTTCTCTAAACACTAAACTCTAAACACTAAACTATTTATATTCATCCCACGAGCGGATATCAAGGTCGTCGAGCGAAATGGTACAGAAAGCGTTGATAAACGCTGCCGCCAAACGGGGGTTGGTGAGCAGAGGGATATTCAAATCGACTGCCGCACGCCGAACCGGATAAGACTTATCCTGCGACGGGTCGGAAACAATCGCCTTGGGGACAGAGACCACCATATCTATCTCGTGCGCGTGCATGAGGTCGAGTGCCTGGGGCTGCATATCCTTGTCGTGAGGGTGATAGACAAGCGTTACAGGCACACCTATCTCATCGAAGAAACGCTTTGTGCCCGGCGTAGCATACAGGGTATAACCTTTCTCCACCAACTGACGGGCAGCATCTTGCAGAGCCACTTTGTTCTTCGCGCCGCCGATGGTGAACAACACCGATTTCTTCGGGATACGCTGTCCGACAGAAAGCATCGACTGCAACAGAGCATGGTTGGCATCCTCGCCGAGACAACCTACCTCACCCGTCGAAGCCATATCCACACCCAGCACGGGGTCGGCATTCTGGAGACGGTTGAAGGAGAATTGCGAAGCCTTCACGCCCACATAATCGAAGTCGAAAAGCGACTTGGCAGGTTTCTCTACCGGCAAATGGAGCATGATACGTGTGGCTATATCAATCAGGTTGATTTTCAACACCTTACTTACAAATGGGAAAGAACGGGAAGCACGGAGGTTGCATTCGATGACCTTAATCTCGTTGTCGCGGGCAAGGAACTGGATATTGAACGGCCCCGAAATCTTGAGTTCGCGGGCGATATTACCCGAAATCTTCTTGATACGACGGACAGTCTCCACATAGAGTTTTTGGGCGGGGAACATAATCGTAGCATCACCAGAGTGTACTCCGGCAAACTCCACATGCTCCGAGATGGCGTAGGCAATGATTTCGCCATCGCGTGCCACAGCGTCCATCTCCACCTCCTTGGTATTGAGCATAAACTTGGAGATGACCACGGGGTGCTGCTTGGAAACATTGGCGGCGAGTTGGAGGAACTTGGTGAGTTGCTCATTGTCGAAACATACATTCATCGCCGCGCCGGAAAGCACATACGACGGACGCACCAAGACCGGGAAGCCGACCTCATCGATGAAGCGTTGCACATCGTCCATCGAAGTGAGCGCACTCCATTCCGGTTGGTCCACGCCAATACGGTCGAGCATGGCGGAGAACTTATCACGGTCCTCGGCATTATCAATACTTTGCGCCGAAGTACCCAGAATAGGCACACGTTGTGCATCCAATTTGAGCGCTAAGTTGTTGGGTATCTGACCGCCGGTGGACACAATGACACCATAAGGGTTCTCCAATTCGATAATATCCATCACGCGCTCAAACGTGAGTTCATCGAAATAGAGGCGGTCGCACATATCATAGTCGGTAGAAACGGTCTCGGGGTTGTAATTTATCATCACCGAGCGATAGCCGTTGTTGCGGATAGTCTGCAATGCCTGCACACCACACCAGTCAAACTCCACCGACGAACCAATACGGTAAGCCCCCGAACCGAGCACAATGATGGAACGATGGTCGCCGACATACTGTACGTCTGACTGAGTGCCGGAGTAGGTCAGATAGAGATAGTTGGTCTGCGCAGGGTATTCGGCAGCGAGGGTATCAATCTGTTTGACCACAGGCAGGACACCTATAGACTTGCGGTAGGTGCGGAGCATCAGGACAGCAGAGTCCATATCCATCTTCTGCCCCAACCCGATAGCGCGGGCGATTTGGAAATCGGAAAAACCGTGTTGCTTGGCACGGCGGAGGAGGTCGGCATCGAGTTTATCCAACGACTCCACCCGACGCAGACGCGCATCGGTATGAATGATATTCTCCAGACGCTGCAGGAACCAACGGTCGATACGCGTGAGGGCATGGATGCGGTCGATAGAATAGCCCTCGTACATAGCCTGCGCGATAGCGAAGATACGCTTGTCGGTAGGTGCGGAGAGGGCTGCATCCAAGTCATCCACGTGGAGGGCTTTGTTCTCTGTGAAGCCATGCATACCCTGACCAATCATACGCAGACCTTTCTGGATAGCGTCCTCGAAAGTGCGACCGATAGCCATCACTTCGCCGACCGACTTCATCGACGAACCGAGTTCACGATTTACGCCACGGAACTTGGACAAGTCCCAACGAGGAATCTTGCAGACCACATAGTCAAGTGCCGGTTCAAAGAAAGCAGGTGTGGTCTTGGTAACGCTGTTGTTGAGTTCAAAAAGACCATATCCCATACCGAGTTTGGCAGCCACGAAAGCCAACGGATAGCCTGTCGCCTTAGACGCCAAAGCAGAAGAACGACTAAGACGGGCATTGACCTCGATGACACGATAGTCTTCACTCTCGGGGTCGAAAGCATATTGCACATTACACTCGCCCACGATACCGATATGGCGAATAATCTTGATAGCCAATGCACGCAGTTTGTGATATTCCGCGTTGGTGAGCGTCTGCGAAGGTGCGATGACGATTGACTCACCCGTATGGATACCAAGCGGGTCGAAGTTCTCCATATTGCAGACCGTGATACAGTTGTCGTAACGGTCGCGAACCACCTCATATTCAATCTCTTTCCATCCTTTGAGCGATTTCTCAACCAACACTTGCGGCGAGAAAGAGAAGGCTTTTTCAGCCAATGCATTGAGTTCCTCCTCGTTGTCGCAGAAGCCCGAACCAAGTCCGCCGAGGGCATACGCAGCACGGATAATCACCGGATAACCGAGTTCAGCCGCAGCCTTTCGCGCCGCCTCTATTGACTCGCAAGCCTCTGATTTGATGGTCTTTACATCAATCTCGTTGAGTCGCTCGACAAAGAGTTCGCGGTCCTCGGTGTCGATAATCGCCTGCACCGGCGTACCCAACACCTGCACACCGTATTTCTCCAACACACCTGTGCGATAGAGTTCCACGCCACAGTTGAGGGCAGTCTGCCCACCAAACGAGAGCAAGATTCCGTCGGGACGCTCTTTGGCGATGACTTTCTCCACGAAATAGGGCGATACGGGCTCAAAATAAATCTTGTCCGCGACGCCCTCGCTGGTCTGCACAGTAGCGATATTGGGGTTGATAAGCACTGTGGTTACCCCCTCTTCACGAAGGGCTTTGAGTGCCTGCGAACCCGAATAATCGAACTCGCCCGCTTCACCAATCTTGAGTGCCCCCGAACCGAGAACAAGCACCTTTTTTATATTGTCTAATTTCATATCTAAGTTGACTTTTTACAGTTTACAAATTTACAATTCTCACAGACTATCCACCTGACATCCACCTGATATCCACCTGACTTTAGTCTGTGTCGGCTACTTAGAAAACACCTCTTACTTTCTTGACAAACTCATCGAAGAGGAACTCGGTATCCACCGGACCGGAGCATGCTTCGGGGTGGAACTGCGCCGAGAACCAAGGCAAGGACTTATGGCATATCCCCTCGTTGGAACCATCGTTCATATTGATAAACAGCGGTTCCCAATCCTGCGAAAGCGTGGCGGTATCCACAGCATAACCATGGTTCTGCGAAGTGATAAAACAATGGTCGGTCCCCACTTGGCGCACAGGCTGATTGTGAGAACGATGACCATATTTGAGTTTGTAGATGGTAGCCCCTGCAGCCTTGCCGAGGAGTTGGTTTCCCATACAAATACCCATCAGCGGACGCACAGTGGCGGGGTCGGTTTTCGCCTGCTCCAAAGTCATAAACCGGCGGATATTCTCCACCGCCGCGGAACAAGTATCGGGGTCGCCGGGTCCATTGGAGAGGAAGAGACCATCGAAATCCAATGTATTAAAATCGTAGTCCCACGGTACGCGAATCACCTCTACACCACGACGGATAAGGCAACGAATGATATTGTATTTTACTCCACAATCCACCAATACCACTTTCTTCGGCGTGCCTTCGACCGGCACAATGGGGGCATAATGCACTATCTCTTTGGTAGAGACTTTGTCCACGAAATTGACTCCTTCGTATTGTGCTTCGGGAGCGTCTTCACAACCCTCGATGGAGATAGTACCCATCATCACACCATGCTCGCGGAGGAGTTTGGTCAGCGCACGCGTGTCGATACCCGTGATACCGGGGATATGCTCACGGCGAAGCCATTCGCCCAACGACTCTTGGGCATTCCAATGTGAGTATTCGCCACTATATTCCGACACGATAATAGCAGACGCATAGATATGGTCTGACTCCATAAATGTGGCAAGACCATTGTTTTCTATCGTGAACGGCGGCACACCATAGTTGCCGATTAACGGATAGGTAAGTACCATCAATTGCCCTGCATAAGAGGGGTCTGTGAGCGACTCGGGATAACCGGACATGGCTGTGTTGAACACGACTTCCCCCGATACCGATGCCTCGTAACCAAACGAGGTACCGACAAACGTGGAGCCATCCGAAAGACGCAGAATTGCTTTACTCATTATATATTATTTGCTGTTTAATTGATTCTTAGAATTGAGATACAGATTCTTCTACATAGTCAATAAATGCCTGATTAAGGCGACGAAGACCTCCCGGAGTGGGATAGTTGCCCGAGAAATACCAATCGCCCGGATGGTTGGGGCATGCCTCATGCAAACCGTCGATAGTCTGGAAGACAATCTCCACCGGGCTTGTAACTTCGGGGCTACGGAGCAGGTGTGCCATCTTGGCAGACACTTCCTCATCGGTGAAGGGTTCGTAAATCATACGCACATAGTTCTGATATTGGTCTTTGGGCAGTCCCTTTTCCATTGCCTCGCGCTGACGAAGACAAAGACGATATACTTCGTCAATACGGCTCTGCATACCGCGATCACGCAATAGCGCAATAGCCGCCTTGAAGGCAATAAACTCCGAGAAACGCGCCATATCAATACCATAATAATCTGGATAGCGAATCTGCGGCGAGGATGATACAAAGACTATTTTTTTAGGTTGCAGACGGTCAAGAATACGAATAATCGATTCGCGCAATGTGGTACCACGGACAATGGAATCGTCGATGACGACCAGATTGTCGATATGCGGACGGACAGTGCCATACGTGATGTCATAGACGTGTGCGGCAAGGTCATTTCGGGAGTTTGACTCGGTGATGAACGTGCGCAATTTGATGTCTTTCCAGACCACTTTCTCTCGACGGACAGACTTTCCCGAAAGTCGTTGCACCTCATCGGTCATACCATAGTATGCCACTTCCGCAGTATTAGGGATAAACGAGAAGACCGTATTTTCCACATCATTGCCGATACTCTCCAAAACTCTCGGTACAAGACTGGCACCCAGTTGCTTACGCTCGAGATAGATGTCTCGGTCTGACCCGCGCGAGAAATAGATTCGCTCAAACGAACATGCCTGCAAACAGCGTGGTTCGAGTATCTGTTGGAGACGTATATCGCCGTCTTTTGAGACAAAAATCGCCTGTCCGGGAAGGAGTTCGTGCACTTCTTCGATTGGCACATTAAAGGCGGTCTGCAACACAGGACGCTCGCTCGCCAGCACCATCATCTCGTCGTTGCAGAAATAAAAGGCGGAACGTATGCCCCAAGGGTCGCGCATAGAGAAACACTCGCCGCTACCTGTCATACCGCACATCACATAACCACCATCCCATAGCGGACTGCAGTCAGAGAGGATATTTGCCACATTGATATGTTGCTCGATATACTGCGTTACCGCCATCCCCGTTAAGCCCTCACTTTTTGCTTCAGCATAAACCCGTTCGGACTCACGATCAAGACGATGCCCAAGTTGCTCAAGCAAGACATAAGTATCAGAGTTGATACGCGGATGTTGCCCAAGCGATTTGAGGTGCGCAAAAACCTCGTCGGCATTGGTCATATTGAAATTACCACACATGACAAGATTACGCGCGCGCCAATTGTTGCGCCGCAGGAAGGGGTGGACATACGAGATACCACTTTTGCCTGTAGTGGAATAGCGGAGGTGCCCCATATACATCTCGCCTGCGTACGGTACGTAGCGCGCGGCATAGTCGGCATCACGCAACATAGCGGAATCGAACTCCGCCAACTGCTTTTGCACATTGGCAAAGATCTCCGTAATAGCCCCGCTCCCCAAAGCACGCTCACGGAAAATAAATTCCTCGCCAGCCTCGGCTTGCATTTTCACACACGCCAAGCCCGCACCCTCCTGACCACGATTGTGCTGTTTCTCCATAAGCAAGTACAACTTATTCAAGCCATACTGCCATGTGCCATATTTCTGCTGATAAAAAGAAAGCGGTTTGAGCAGGCGCACCATCGCCACACCGCACTCGTGTTTTAGTGGTTCCATCAAACAATAGTTTTATTATCGTAAAATAGTTGCTTCGCGGTCGGGACCAACCGAGATGATTTTTATTGGCGTTTGTAGTTCACGCTCCAAGAAATCCACATAGTCGCGGAACGCCTTCGGCAGTTCTTCCTCGTGGCGGCAGGCGGTGAGGTCCTGCTTCCACCCCGGCAACTCGACATAGACAGGTTCTACCCCACTCTCGATGGAGAAAGGAAACTCGCGGGTTTCCACACCGTTTATTTTGTATGCCGTGCAAGCCTTGATTGTCTCAAACGAGTCGAGTACATCGGATTTCATCATAATGAGTTGAGTTACGCCATTGAGCATAATAGTGTAGCGCAATGCCACCAGGTCGATCCATCCGCACCGGCGTTCACGCCCCGTAACGGCACCAAACTCGTGTCCGACAGAACGCATTTTAGCACCGGTCTCGTCGAACAACTCCGTGGGGAAAGGACCTGCCCCCACGCGCGTACAATATGCTTTGAAGATGCCAAACACCTCACCTATGCGACTCGGTGCCAAACCAAGCCCCGTGCATGCTCCCGCGCAGATAGTGTTGGACGACGTAACGAACGGATAGGAACCGAAATCCACGTCCAAAAGCGACCCTTGTGCGCCCTCGCAGAGGATAGATTTGTCCTCGCGGAGGCAGTTGTTCGCAAAATGCTCACTATCAATAAAACGGAAACGGCGAAGATATTCCACTCCCTGCATCCATTCTGTTTCAAGAATTTCCAGACCTTCAAGAGAGACAGGTTCGCCGCCCTTGGCAACGGCAGTACGATTGAGGGCGTCAATCATCTCGATATGACGCTGACGCGCAGCGGCATATTTCTCATCGAAATTATCCAGAATATCGCCCACGCGCAGACCGTTACGGCTGATTTTGTCGGTATAAGTAGGACCGATACCTTTGCCCGTGGTACCAATTTTGGCTTTGCCTTTTACCGCCTCGTTGGCTTGGTCCAACAGGCGATGGGTGGGCAGGATAAGGTGGGCTTTCTTGGAGATAAACAGACGCTCTGTGAGCGGGTGTCCCGACTGTGCCAGTTCCTCCGCCTCCTTCATAAACAACAGAGGATCAAGCACTACGCCATTGCCGATGATGTTGATTTTGCCGCCTTGGAAAATACCCGACGGGATACTGCGAAGCACATACTTCTGACCGTCGAACTCAAGGGTATGCCCAGCATTGGGTCCGCCTTGGAAACGGGCAATCACATCATAACGCGGGGTAAGCACATCGACCACTTTGCCTTTGCCCTCATCGCCCCACTGAAGTCCTAAAAGAATATCTGCTTTTTTCATAATCGAAAATTAAATACCTACTTTGTTGAAGATATAATCCACATTTTTCATATAATAGTCCAGCGTGAAGCAGTTATCAATTTCTGCCTCGGTGAGGTGTGCGACCACCTCCGGTGTCTTCTTGAGATTATCCTGCATTTCGCCGCCCTCCATCAGGGTGCGCATTGCCACCGGTTGCACCAAGTCGTATGCCTGCTCGCGCACAAAACCTTTCTCAATGAGTGCGTTCATCACACGCTGCGCAAAGATTGCACCATGAGTGAGACCGATATTGCGGAGCATATTCTCCGGATAAACGACCAAGTTGTCCAACACGCCCTCGAAGCGCGACAACATATAATCAAGAAGCATGGTAGCGTCCGGCAAGACGATACGCTCGGTGGACGAATGCGAGATGTCGCGTTCGTGCCAAAGGGCGATATTTTCCGACGCGGTACACATATATCCACGCATGACGCGCGCGCAACCACAGATATTCTCCGACGAAATCGGATTGCGTTTGTGTGGCATCGCCGATGAGCCTTTTTGTCCTTTTCGGAACGCTTCTTCCACCTCGCGCACCTCCTGACGTTGCATATTGCGTACCTCCAATGCCATCTGCTCAAGTGTTCCAGCGATGATAGCCAATGTGGCGATATAGAACGCATGACGGTCGCGCCCCAGCACCTGTGTGGCAATCGCCGCCGACTCGATACCGAGATGTTGGCACACATATTCCTGTATCTCCGGCGGGATATTGGCATAGTTGCCCACCGCGCCCGATAATTTACCTGCCTCCACACCACGTGCTGCCATCTCGAAACGGGCGATGTTGCGTTTCATCTCCTCGTACCACAACGCCCACTTCAAACCAAACGAGGTAACATCGGCGTGCATACCATGGGTACGACCAATCACAGGTGTGTATTTGAACTCATTCGCCCGACGTGCCAACACCTTCATAAACGACCGTAAGTCCTTGCTTAACAGTTCGTTAGCCTGACGCAGAAGGTATCCGTTGGCAGTATCTACCACGTCGGTGGACGTGAGTCCGTAGTGTACCCATTTGCGTTCCTCTCCCAATGACTCGCTCACGGCACGCGTGAAAGCCACCACATCGTGGCGCGTGATTTCCTCTATCTCGTGGATACGGTTTACATCAAATTTGGCTTTTTCGCGCAACAAAGCGACGTCCTCTTTGGGTACTACCCCCAGTGTGGACCAAGCCTCTGCTGCCAGTATTTCCACTTCGAGATAAGCATTGAACTTATTCTCTTCTGTCCAGATTTTGCGCATCTGTGGGCGCGAATAACGATCTATCATTATGATTGGTTTATTATGTTCTATTTTTCTATAATTCCGAGTGGTCTTAGACCCGCGTTAGGTCCGCTTTAGACCCACTAAACGGTCCGAGGCAAAATGTTCACTTTTACTTCGTCCAACGCTTTCTTGGTTCGTGCCAATGCGTCTTCGACGCTCTCGCCTGTAGCCAACACAACTCCGAAACGGCGATGTCCGCACACTTCGGGTTTGCCAAACAGACGTATCTGCACACCGGGGACAGCCAGTGCTTTCTCCAACCCCTCGAATGAGACACGGTTGGTATCACCCTCGATGACGATAGCGCGCGAAGCCGACGGCGCGAAAAAACGCACCTCCGGAATAGGCAATCCCAATACAGCACGCGCATGAAGAGCAAACTCCGACATGTCCTGACTAATCATCGTAACCATGCCCGTGTCGTGCGGACGCGGACTGACTTCGGAGAAAATGACCTCGTCGCCACAGACAAACATCTCCACGCCGAAGATACCATAGCCTCCGAGAGCGTCGGTTATCCGGCGGGCAATATCCTGTGCCTTGCGCAATGCCGGTTCTGACATGGCTTGCGGTTGCCACGATTCGCGATAGTCGCCGTCCACCTGATGGTGTCCTATCGGTTGCAAAAAGGTGGTTCCGCCTGCGTGGCGCACAGTGAGGAGAGTAATCTCGTAGTCGAAATGCACAAAGCCCTCGACAATCACACGCCCTGCACCGGCACGACCTCCCTCTTGGCTTACATGCCAGGCGGATTCGATGTCTGAGTCTTGTTTGACAGTGGATTGCCCATGCCCCGACGAGGACATAATCGGCTTGACCACGCAGGGCAGCCCGATATGCTCCACCGCCGAAAGGAACTCATCGTGGTTGTCAGCGAACTTATATCGCGCAGTAGGCAAGCCCAATTCCTCTGCCGCCAAACGACGTATCGCCTCACGGTTCATCGTCAGGAAAGCCGCGTTGGCAGTGGGTATGACACGATAGCCTTCTTTCTCCAACTCCACCAGCGTGGGTGTGGCAATTGCCTCCACCTCGGGGATGATGAGCGTCGGTTTCTCTTCCTCAACCACGCGGCGCAATGCCTCGCCGTCCAACATATTGAATACATGGCAGCGATGGGCAACCTGCATGGCAGGCGCGTTGGCATACTTATCGCACGCAATGACCTCCACGCCATAGCGTTGCAATTCGATGGTTATTTCTTTTCCGAGTTCGCCTGAGCCCAATAACAGAGCCTTGGTAGCAATCGGAGTGAGGGGTGTTCCTAAGAGCATTTAGTTTATCAGTTTATGCGTTGTTTAATAGGTTGACAGAGTTTATTTGTTTACTCTGTCAGCCCCTTCATAAGGGGATGGGTTAGCGGTCTTGCCGTTTTTTGAAACACTCTATCGTGTTTTGCATGAGCATTGTGATGGTCATGGGTCCTACTCCACCCGGCACCGGCGTGATATAGCCCGCGATATCTTTGACCGCCTCGAAATCCACATCACCGACAAGGTGTTCGTCTTCGGTGCGATTGATACCTACATCCATCACCGCCGCGCCCGGTTTGACATAGTCGGCAGTAATCATCTTGGCACGCCCCACAGCCGCCACAAGGATATCCGCCTCGCGACACAATGCAGGCAGGTTCTGTGTACGTGAGTGCGCTATGGTTACCGTGCAGTTCTTATCCAGCAGCAGTTTGGCAACGGGCTTGCCCACAATGTTGCTGCGCCCGACAACCACCGCATGTTTGCCTGCTAATTGCACACCTGCTTTCTCGAGTAGTACGATAATGCCTTTCGGCGTACAAGGCAGGATACAATCCTGGTTGAGCCACAAGCGTGCCACGTTCTCGGGGTGAAAACCGTCCACATCTTTCTCGGGCGAGATTGCGTCAATCACCTTCTGTTCGTCAATATGATGCGGGAGGGGCAGTTGTACGAGTATTCCGTCCACCCCGTTGTCGCGGTTGAGGCGGTCTATCTCGCTAAGCAATACGCTCTCCTGCACATCCTCTGGCAGTTCGATGAGTTCGCCGTCAAAGCCGCAGTACTCGGTCGCCTTAATCTTCCCGCGCACATACGACCGCGAGGCGGGGTTATTCCCCACGATAATGACCTCCAAGCGAGGACACCTGCCGTATTGTGCTTTGAGGCGAGCCACCTCTTCTTTCATCTCATCTTTCAGAGCCTGAGAAATCTGTTTTCCGTCTATAATCATAATGCTTGATAGGCTATATCTTTTCTGTAAAACAAGTTATCACAATGTATTTTTTCTATCTCCTGATAGACTTTGTGCTGTGCTTCGGCGATGTCTTTGCCTGTGGCAATACACATCATCACACGCCCGCCATTGGTGAGCAGTTGTTGGTCTGCGCGCTTGGTTCCCATGTGGAAGACAGGTCCGTTGTAGTCCTCCACGCCCGTGATAGGAAAGCCCTTTTCGTAGTGCGCGGGGTAGCCTTTCGACGCCAACACCACGCCCACCGTGGCTTTCTCGTGCCAACGCACTTCCGACAATTCGCCACCAGTGGCGACGGCGTAGAACACATCGTACGCATCGGTGTCGAGCAAGGGGAGTATCACCTCGGTCTCGGGGTCTCCGAAACGGGCGTTAAATTCTATGACTTTGATACCTTGCGGGGTTTTCATCAGTCCGCCATACAGCACCCCAGACAGGGGCAGTCCCTCTTTCGCCATGCCAGTGGCAGTGGCTTGCAACACATGCTCAAGGGCAAACGCCTCGTCGTCTTTGGTGATGAACGGCAACGGCGTATATGCTCCCATACCGCCAGTATTCGGACCTTTGTCGCCATCGAAAGCCCGCTTGTGGTCTTGCGCCAGAGGCATGGGATAGACCCGCTCGCCCGACACAAAACACATAAACGAGAACTCGGGTCCGGTCAGGTAGTCCTCGACCAACACACGCCCTTTTCCAAACTCCTCGTCCACCAACATATCGCGCAACGTGCACTCTGCCTCGTCATAGTCTTGGGCTATGACCACCCCTTTTCCGGCAGCCAATCCATCGTATTTCAACACAACGGGAAAGGTTCCCTTGGCGATATACGCGCGCGCCTCCTCGTAGTCGGAAAACGACTGATAGCCTGCCGTAGGAACATTGTAGCGGGTCATTATCTGCTTGGCAAACTCCTTGGACGACTCAATCTGTGTCGCTGCACGGGTGTGTCCGAAGACGGGTATGCCTGCTGCGCGGAAAGTGTCCACTATGCCTGCTGCCAAAGCCGCCTCGGGACCGACAACCGTCAAATCCACGTTGTGCGATTGGGCAAACGCCAGCAGACCTTCGACATCGGTGTCCTTGACAGAGACACACTCCGCCAAGTCTGCAATTCCGGCATTGCCCGGGGCACAGTATATCTTCCCGACCTGTTCACTACGACTGAGCGCATACACTATCGCATGCTCACGCCCGCCGCCACCTACTACTAAAACGCGCTTCATTGGAGAATCTACAAAATTAGGCATTAGTGTTTGAAGTGTCTCATTCCGGTGAACAACATAGGTATCTTGTGCTTGTTGGCCGCCACGATACTCTCCTCGTCGCGGACACTTCCGCCCGGTTGCACAATCGCTGCAATGCCATATTCGGCTGCGCTCTCCACACTGTCGCCGAATGGGAAGAAACCATCAGAACCCATCACCAGTTCCTCTTTGCGAATATCTTTTCCCTCTGCGGCGAGTGCCTCTTCCGCCTGACGGAGTGCGATAGCCGCCGAACCGACACGGTTCATCTGACCTGCTCCCACACCATAGGTGCGACCGTTCTTCACCACCACAATCGCATTTGATTTCACATGCTTTACGATACGCCAAGCAAACTGCAAGTCGGTCATTTGCTCATCGGTAGGTTGTGTTTCCGTAACACACATATCCTTTGTCAGCGCAACCGTTGTGGTGTCTTGGTGCTGTGCCAACAGACCTCCGTTGACAGACACATATTGCATGTGTTTCGCGTTGTCGGCGTCCATATTCACCTCCAGCAGACGCAGGTTCTTCTTTGTGCAAAGCACTTCGAGTGCGCCCTCGGAAAACTTAGGTGCCATAATAATCTCAAGGAAGACAGGTTTCATCAGTTCCGCCGCCTCGCGCGTCAATTCGCAGTTGGTAGCCACGATACCTCCGAAGATAGACACTTTGTCTGCCTCGTATGCTTTCGTCCAAGCCTCTACCACATCTTTTCCTATCGCCGCGCCACATGGATTCATGTGCTTGAGTCCCACGCAGAAAGGTGTGTTGCCAAACTCGCGCACGATATTGAGTGCGGCGTTGGCGTCTTGTATGTTGTTGTACGACAATTCTTTGCCGTTGAGTTGTTTCGCGGTTGCCAATGAGAAAGGCACAGGCTCCAAGGCGGCATAGAATTTGGCATCCTGATGCGGGTTCTCGCCGTAGCGCAGACTCTGCTTGAGGTCGTATTCGAGGAATAGTTTCTCGTTCAGCCCTGCCGCCTTGCGCATGTAGGTGGCGATACACATATCGTATTCGGCAGTGTGTGTATATGCCTTGGCAGACAACTGCAAACGCGTATCGCGGGTGGTGTTCCCCGTAGCGTGGATTTCCTCCAGAATACGCTGATAATCAGCGGGGTCGCATACCACAGTAACATCATTCCAGTTCTTAGCCGCCGAGCGCAACATTGACGGACCGCCTATGTCTATTTTCTCGATAGCCTCAGCCATGGTTGTCCCCTCTTTGGCAATCGTCTCGCGGAACGGATAGAGGTTTACACAAACCATATCGATGAACTCGATACCGTTCTCTTTGAGTGCCTGCAAGTGGGAAGGTTCGTCGCGTCGTGCCAACAGTGCGCCATGCACTTTGGGGTGCAAGGTCTTGACACGGCCGTCGCATATCTCCGGAAAACCTGTTACCTCGGAAATACCAATCGTGTGTACGCCCGCGTCTTCCAACAGACGTTGGGTACCTCCTGTGGCGATAATCTCCCAACCATGTTGTTGCAAGCCCTGTACGAACTCTACTAATCCTGTCTTGTCGCTTACGCTTACTAATGCTCTCATATTTTGTTTTCTGCTATTAGTTTGTTTATCACATTTATATATAATTCATGTTCCAATGCGTGTAACATCATCTCCAATTCGGCAATGTCGCGTCCCTCGTAGGGTATCGCCTGCTGTGCGATGATACGCCCGCCGTCCATGGTGGCGTCCACATAGTGAATCGTTACGCCGTATATCTTCACTCCATACTCAAACGCCTGTTCTATGGCATGTGCGCCCTTGAAGGCGGGCAGCAACGATGGGTGGATATTGATGATTCTTCCTTCGTAACGATTGAGCAGTACCTCCGACAGCAATCGCATATAGCCTGCCAAGCAGATGAGTTCCACTCCGTTCTGCTCCAACAGCCCGATTATCTCGCGCTCGTAGTCGGCTTTGGCGGGATAGTCTTTGGGGGAGAAGGCGAAATACTTCACACGGTGTGCCTCTGCGCGCGAGATAACTTCCGCACCCGGTCGGTCGCAAACCAACAGCACCACTTCGGCGTTGATTCGCCCGCTCTCGCACGCCGACACTATCGATTCGAAATTCGACCCCCGTCCGCTTGCAAACACTGCCAAACGCTTCATTTTCACGTCCTTATCGAATAGTTACACCTTCGCCCGATACAATACTACCGATGACGGTGGCGTGGAGATTGTGCTTTGCCAAGATATCGATGGTCTGTTGTGCCTCGCTCTCGTCCATCGCCAGCACCATACCGATACCCATATTGAAGATGTTATACATCTCACGATGGGGGATATTGCCCCATTTCTCCAAGCAACGGAACACCGGCAAAATCGTCCAACTGCCCTCGTTGATGACGATACCCTGTCCCTCACCGAGGATACGCGGGATATTCTCGTCGAAACCACCGCCCGTGATATGCGCCACGCCGTGTACATCCAATTGGTGTATCACATCGAGCACCTGCTTCACATAAATCTGTGTCGGGGTGAGCAACACCTCGCCGAGCGTCTTGTCTGCGCTCAATTCGGGATATACGCGGCGCAAGTCGAGTCCTGCGTCTGCCACAATCTTACGTACAAGACTGAATCCGTTGGAGTGTACGCCCGTAGAGGGAATACCCACCAACACATCGCCTGCTTTCACCTTGCTGCCGTCGATGAGTTTCGATTTCTCCACTACGCCGGTGGTGTAGCCGGCGATGTCGTACTCGCCATTGCCGTACATACCCGGCATTTCGGCGGTTTCACCTCCGACCAGCGCGCAACCTGCTTGGCGGCAGCCCTCTGCCACACCAGCCACGATAGCCTCTACTTTGGCAGGGATATTGTGTCCGATAGCCACATAATCGAGGAAGATAAGTGGTTCTGCACCCTGTGCCAACACATCGTTGACACACATCGCCACGGCGTCGATACCGATGGTGTCGTGCTTGTCTAACTCGAAAGCGAGTTTCAGTTTCGTCCCCACACCGTCTGTACCCGAAACGAGTACCGGTTCTTTGATGTTGAGCGCACTCAGGTCGAACATACCTCCGAATGAGCCGATACCGCCCATCGAACCTTTGCGGGCAGTCGATTTCACATGCGATTTGATACGGCTTACTACCTCGTATCCTGCTTCGAGGTTCACGCCGGCTGCTTCATAATGTTGTGCCATTATTGATGGTTTGTTAGTTTATACGTTTATCAGTTTATGCGTTTTGTCCTGCTATCCTCAGGGTATCCACGGGGAAACCACAGGGATTATTTCTTGCGGAAATAACGCACAGCATTGTCGAACAAGGTCTGGCGTTTCTGTCCGCTGATATTCTTGAAAACATTGTCCTCGTATCGCTCGGAGTGCGCCATCTTGCCCAGTATCTGTCCGTTGGGCGAGATAATTCCCTCGACAGCATAGTAGGAGCCGTTGGGGTTTGCCGGCGACTGCATGGTCGGTTGCAAGGTAACGGGGTCGGCATAGCGGAACGCCACTTGCCCATTGCGGAACAACTCGGCTGCCAACGCCTCCGACACCACAAACTTACCCTCGCCATGACTGACGGCTATCGTGTGTGCGTCGCCCTGTTGCATATTGCTCAACCAAGGGCTGTTGGTGGAAGCGACGACGGTCGTTACCATTTGCGATACGTGGCGATTGATGTCGTTGCGGAAGAGAGTCGGCGACTGCGTGGTAACACTGCCTGTCTTGCCATAGGGCAGAAGACCGCTCTTGACAAGTGCCTGGAAACCATTGCATATACCCAAAATAAGTCCGCCGCGTGCGATAAGCGACTCTATGGCCGCCGACACCTTTATATTATTGATAACCGACGCGATGAACTTGCCGCTTCCATCCGGCTCATCACCTGCCGAGAAACCACCCACGAACATCAATATATGTGCGCGATTGATATGCTCTACCATCTCGTCGATGGAGGCGAGTACATCTGCTCCCGTCAGGTTGCGGAAGACGGTGGTCTCCACCACAGCCCCCGCGTTGCGCCATGCTTTGGCACTATCGTAGTCGCAGTTGGTGCCCGGGAAGACAGGAATATACACTGTAGGATGTTCCACCGCCTCGCCCGCATACACCAACGGTGCCTTCTTGGGTGCCTGAGCCTCTACGCCCGCAGGCAGCAGGGCTTGATGTTTCGCCGGCACGGCAGCGGGATAGACCCGTGTATAAGGTGCGCAACAAGCCTCGTGCAAATGCTCACGCGACATTGCTTCGCCGTTAATAGTCAGCATATTACCCTCTACAACATGTCCCAACAGGATAGCATTTTCCATATCCAGCGGGCAGGTTGCTTCCACAAGGATAGAACCGTATTGGTAGTCGAAGAGTTCGTTCTCTTCTATCTGTATCTCAACGCCGAGGGCATTACCGAACGACATTTTTGCGACAGCCTCTGCCACACCTCCGAAGCCAATGGCGTATGCTGCACAGATTTTCCCCGCAGCAATCGCCTCGGTCGTGGCTTTCCAGTTGGCAGTCAGACACGGAACAGAGGGCATATAGTTGCTCTCCGGGGTATGTTTTATGAGATAAAGTGCGTGCCCTGCCTGTTTCAACTCCGGCGAGATGACACGGTCTGCGCCCATGGTTGTGATACCGAACGCAATCAGCGTAGGCGGCACGGAGATATGCTCAAACGTACCCGACATAGAGTCTTTTCCCCCGATAGACGGCAAGCCGAGCAAGACCTGCATCTTCAATGCTCCCAGCAATGCCGAGAGAGGTTTGCCATAGGTGTGCGGGTCGTGGGTCATGCGCTCAAAATACTCCTGATAGGAGAAACGCATACGACTATAGTCCGCGCCTGCTGCCACCACTTTTGTGCATGCCTCGACCACTGCATATGCTGCGCCGTGGTACGGGCTCCACTCTGAGATGAACGGGTTGTAACCAAACGCCATAATCGATGCCGTGTTGGTATATCCGTCGGTAGGCAGTTTCTGTACCGACACTTGGGTCTCGGTCTGTTGCAGGCGTCCGCCAAAAGGCATCAAGACCGTGCTACGGCCAATCGTGGCATCGAACTCCTCAATCAGTCCCTTTTGCGAAGTTACGTTGGGATCTGCCAAGGCGTTCTCCATACGCGCGGTGAGGGTCTTGCCTGCTATCTCGCGACGGAAAGGATTGCGCTGCTCCACTGCGCCGATAGTGGCGTCGGCATAGTGCTTTGCGCCTGCGCTGTCGATGAACTCGCGCGTCAGGTCTGCGACAATCTCGCCTTTGTAGAACTGGCGCATACGACCTGTGGCGGTAACATCTGCCACATAAGTAACCTCTATATTATCACGCTGACAAAGGCGTTCCATTTCCTCGCGGTCTTTGGCTTCCACCACAACCGCCATACGCTCCTGTGATTCGGAAATAGCCAGTTCGGTGGGATTAAGACCTGCATATTTGGTAGGCACGCGGTCGAGATAGATATCCAACCCGTCTGCCAACTCGCCGATAGCGACACTCACACCGCCTGCGCCAAAGTCATTCGATTTTTTGATGAGTCGGGTAGCCTCCGGACGGCGCATCAGTCGTTGCAGTTTGCGTTCCTCCGGTGCGTTTCCTTTCTGCACCTCGGAGCCACACGATTCGAGCGACGCCTCGGTATGCTCTTTGCTACTACCCGTAGCACCACCTATACCGTCGCGCCCTGTGCGTCCGCCGAGCAACAGGATAACATCTCCCGCAGCAGGGGACTCACGACGCACAGCGTCAGCACGCACCGCACCCACTACGGCACCTACCTCCAAGCGTTTTGCCACATAGGCGGGGTGGTAAATCTCACGCACATGGGTGGTAGCCAGACCTATCTGATTACCATAGGACGAGTAGCCGGCAGCCGCCTTGCGGGAGATAATCTGTTGTGGCAGTTTGCCCGCCATGGTCTCTGATACAGGCTTGTAGATGTCGCCTGCACCGGTTACGCGCATAGCCTGATAGACATACGCGCGACCCGACAACGGGTCTCGTATTGCCCCACCGAGACAGGTACTTGCGCCACCAAAAGGCTCAATCTCCGTGGGGTGGTTGTGTGTCTCGTTCTTAAACTGAAGGAGCCATTTCTCGGTTTTGCCATCAACATCCACGTCAATGAAAACCGAACAAGCGTTGTTCTCTTCACTCTGCTCCATATCGTCAAGCAAGCCCTTGCTACGCAAATAGCGTGCGCCGATAGTGGCTAACTCCATGAGACACAGCGGTTTATGAGTACGACCAAGTTCAGTACGGATGTCATGGAACATACCCAGTGTACTCTCTATCTCGTCGTGAACAAAGGACTCATCTATCTTGATAGTTTCCAACACGGTTGTGAACGTAGTGTGTCGGCAGTGGTCAGACCAATAGGTGTCGAGGATACGTAGTTCGGTCTCTGTGGGGTTGCGTTGCTCTTTGGTGAAATAGTGCAACACCTCACGCAAGTCGTCGGCGTTCATCGCCAACCCCCATTGCTTGCAGAACGGTGCCAAGTTCTCCTCTTTGAGGTTGAGGAAACCGTCTAACTGTGCCAACGGTTTGACGTCGGTGTGTTGTATCTGCTCCAACTGTGAGAGGTCTTTCTCGCGCGACTCCACCGCGTTGATGTAGTAGTGGCGGATACGTGCGAGGTCCGCGTCGTTCACGGTGTCGTCGAAGATGAGCAGGCGTGCGCTGCGTATCTCGATGTCCACATTCGGGTCGATGAGATGCACACAATCCACTGCCGACGAAGCACGTTGGTCGAACTGACCAGGTATGTACTCCACAGCCAAGCAGCGTTTGCCTGTGAGGTCACAAGTGTCTGATACTATGTCAGTTACCACCTCTCCGAAGACGCTGTAACGACTCTGCTCAAGCAGTTCGGGAGTGAACCCGAACAAGTCATAGACATTGATGTAGCGCAATTGCGCGATATGGAGTTGCAAGTTCTCGTTCAACTCCTGTCGCAGACTCTCCGCCTCCACACGAAAGGCTTCACGCTTCTCTACATATATGCGATAATTTGCCATATTGTTGGTTTTATCTGTTTTCTTTGGGGCGGATATGCACCATTTGGAACATTATCATTGCCCGTACATTTGTTATAGGATAGTTATAGGTTGCTTATCCCTTGCTCATCCCTTGCTATTTGACGCGATTGGAATTATGGAACATTCCTTAAATAGTTGCGCTCAGTACTTTCTCGGTTTGCTTGCGACGGAAATCCTCCAATCGGGCAAGCAGTGCGGCGTCGTTGAGCGCGAGCATCTGAACAGCCAGCAAGGCAGCGTTCTTCGCACCATCGATAGCCACGCATGCCACCGGAATACCACTCGGCATCTGCACCATGCTCAAGAGACTGTCCAAGCCGTCGAGGGTCTTCGAGCGCACGGGCACACCGATGACGGGCAACGTGGTCAGCCCCGCAATCACGCCTGCCAGGTGTGCTGCACCGCCCGCACCGGCAATGATAACGCTCAGTCCGCGCTCACGCGCACTCTCCGCCCACTCCATCAGGGCGTGCGGCGCACGGTGGGCACTGATAACGCGCTTGTCCACCTCGATACCGAACTCTTCCAATGTATTGATAGCGGGCATCATCACGTCCAAATCCGACGTACTGCCCATAATTACTCCTACTTTCATTATTGTTTATTGGTTTAGAAGTTTATGAGTTTATGCGTAGTTGAACAGGTTTAATCCGTTTATGCGTTCAACTCCCCATTTCATTCATAATTCTTCATTCATAATTCATAATTACCTCTTATTCCCACTCGATAGTTGCGGGTGGTTTGGAGGAGATGTCGTAGCATACGCGATTGACCCCCTGCACCTTGTTGATAATCTCGTTGCTGACCTTTGCCAAGACCTCGTACGGGATATGTGCCCAGTCGGCAGTCATGGCGTCGGAGGATGTTACGGCACGGAGTGCCACCGGATTCTCATAGGTGCGCTCATCGCCCATCACACCTACCGAACGCACCTCGCTCAGGAGGATTGCGCCCGCCTGCCAAATTTCATCGTAGAGCCCCGCCTCGCGGAGGTTGCGAATAAATATATCGTCGGCGTCTTGCAGAATACGCACTTTCTCGCGCGTGATGTCGCCCAGAATACGCACCGCCAGCCCCGGTCCGGGGAACGGATGGCGTGTGATGAGGTGCTCGGGCATACCCATGGAACGACCTACACGACGTACCTCGTCCTTGAAAAGCCATTTGAGCGGCTCACAGAGTTGCAGGTGCATTTCCTCGGGCAGACCACCCACGTTGTGGTGGCTCTTGATGACCTTGCCCGTAATGTTCAGACTCTCAATGCGGTCGGGGTAGATAGTACCCTGCGCAAGCCACTTGGCATCGGTGATTTTCTTCGCCTCGGCGTTGAATACCTCCACAAAGTCGCGGCCGATAATCTTGCGTTTGCGCTCCGGCTCTTTCACTCCCGCGAGGTCTGCGAGGAATTTCTCGCTTGCGTCCACGCCGATGACGTTGAGTCCGAGGCACTCATAGTCGCGCATGACATCGTGGAACTCGTTTTTGCGAAGCATGCCATGGTCCACAAAGATACAGGTGAGTTGGTCGCCAATCGCCTTGTTGAGCAATACGGCTACCACCGACGAGTCCACGCCGCCCGACAGGCCGAGAATCACACGGTCGGTGCCTATCTGCGCTTTGAGTTCGCGCACTGTGCTCTCCACAAATGCGTCCGCGCTCCATTCCTGCTTGCTGCCGCATACGTCCACCACGAAATTTCGCAGCAAGAGTGTCCCCTGCAAAGAGTGGAACACCTCGGGGTGGAATTGTGTGCCGAAGATAGGTGCGTTGGCATTGCCCTCCGGCGCGGGAAGATAGTAAGCAGCGTTTTTGACGGTCTCGGTAGAAGCCACCACCTCTGCTCCCTCCGGAACACGGGTGATACTGTCGCCATGCGACATCCATACCTGCGAGTTGTCGTCAAAACCACGGAAAAGCGGACACTCCTTATTTATATACAGGAGATTCTGGCGTCCGTACTCACGCGTGCCTGCGCTCTCCACTTTGCCGCCATAGATGTGACTCATGTATTGTGCGCCATAACAGATGCCTAAGATAGGCAGACGTCCGCGGATATGCGACAAGTCCACGTGAAAAGCGTCCTCCGCATAGACACTCAATGGTGAGCCCGACAAGATGACACCAATCACATCGGAGTCGTCTTCGGGATATTTGTTGTAGGGCAGTATCTCGCAAAACGTATCCAGTTCGCGTACACGGCGACCGATGAGTTGCGTAGTCTGGCTACCAAAGTCTAATATAATGATTTTCTGCATATTATGCTATTCTTACAGTCCCTCTTGGAGGGGGATTAGGAAAAGATTATTCGCCTCTGGAGTAGTTGGGCGTCTCTGCCGTGATGGTTACATTGTGGGGGTGGCTCTCCGTAACGCCGGCGGCAGTGATACGCACAAACTTCGCCTGACGGAGTTCCTCTAAGTTGTGTGCGCCCACATAGCCCATGCCCGAGCGCAAGCCACCGAGGAGTTGATAGATAGTTTCGCAGACATTGCCCTTATATGGCACACGACCGACGATACCTTCCGGCACCAATTTGGAGATGTTCTTCTCGCCACCTTGGAAATAACGGTCGGCGGAACCGGCCTTCATAGCGTCGATAGAACCCATACCACGGTAGGACTTGAACTTACGCCCGTTGTAGATAATCGTGTCGCCGGGAGCCTCTTCGGTGCCGGCAAACATAGAGCCGCACATCACACAGTTGCCACCGGCAGCCAGTGCTTTGACGATGTCGCCCGAATAGCGCAAACCACCGTCGGCAATGACGGGAACGCCTGTTCCGGCAACGGCTGTGGAGCAATCATAGATAGCAGAGAGTTGGGGAACACCCACGCCCGCAATGATACGCGTGGTGCAGATAGAACCCGGACCGATACCCACCTTGATACCATCGGCACCATTCTCCACCAGATATTTTGCCGCCTCGGCTGTAGCGATATTGCCTACCACCACATCAAGGTCCGGGTATTTGGTTTTGATAGTGCGCAATGCGCCCACGATATTCTTGGAGTGTCCGTGTGCAGAATCCAACACGATGGCGTCCACGCCCTCGGCAACGAGAGCATCCACACGGTCCATAAAATCGGCTGTGATACCCACACCTGCGGCACAACGGAGACGACCATTGGCGTCCTTGCAAGCGTTGGGAAAATCTTTGAGTTTGGTGATGTCTTTGTAGGTAACGAGTCCGCGCAGATGTCCCTCTTTGTCCACTACAGGGAGTTTCTCTACACGGTGCGCCTGCAATGCCTGCATGACCACATCGGTAGAAGTGGATTCGATGGTGATGAGGTTGTCTTTGGTCATCACTTCCTCGATACGACGGGACATGTTCTGCTCAAAACGCAGGTCGCGGTTGGTAACAATTCCCACCAAAAAATTGTCCTTGTCCACCACAGGAATACCTCCGATATGGTTTTCGTGCATCATCCGGAGCGCGTCACCCACCGTCTTATCGCCCGTGATAGTGATAGGGTCTGAGATAAGTCCGTTCTCCGAACGCTTCACACGACGCACCTCCGCCGCCTGTTGCGCGATGGGCATATTCTTGTGGATGACTCCGATACCTCCCTCGCGTGCGACGGCAATCGCCATAGTGGACTCGGTTACGGTATCCATAGCCGCTGAAACCACAGGGATATTCAGCGAGATGTGGCGCGAGAATTGACCACAGAGAGACACCTCGCGAGGCAATACCTCACTATAGGCAGGCACGAGAAGGACATCATCAAATGTGAGACCTTCTTGAAGAACTCTATCAGTTAGCAAAGACATATTTGTGTAAGTTTATTTGTTTATTCGTTAATTAGTTTACTGTTTATCAGGCGGTTGTGGGGTTATCCGTTATTCGGAACACGCTTGGCGTCCTATCCGGAAACGGCGCACCCCCGTCCACTCCCTGACCTTATTAAATAAGGTGGTCGCAGTAGAAGCAACGTGTGTTGCCCTCGGCGTCGATGTACACTTGGTGTGGCACAGGCTCGGTGGTAACGATACAGCGGTCGTTGTGGCACAAAGTGTCAGAGAGGTGTGTCTCGGGGTGCGGCAGTTGTTCGCCATTCCACTGCAATAACGTGTAAATCAGCGACATACGCACATACTTACCATTCTCCACCTGGCGAAAATAAGCGGCACGCGGATCGCTATCCACCTCAACGGTAATCTCGTTCACGCGGGGTAGCGGGTGCAACACAATCATATCCGGCTTGGCGAGTGCCATCTTCGCCGTATCGAGGATAAAAGAGTCTTTCAGTCGCTCATATTCGTCCAAGTCGGCGAAACGCTCCTGCTGCACGCGGGTCATATACAACACGTCCACCATCGGCATTGCCTCTTCGAGGGTATGCACCTCGGTGTAGTTGTCGCCCAACTCGGCTTTCATATAGTCCGGCAGGCATAGTTCTTGGGGCGAGATAAGCACGAAATGTGTTCCCTCGTAGCGGCGCATCGCCTTGATGAGCGAATGGACGGTACGACCGTACTTGAGGTCGCCGCACAGACCGATAGTCAGGTGGTCGAAACGACCGAGTTCGCGACGGATAGTAAGCAAGTCGGTCATCGTTTGCGTGGGATGAGAGTGTCCGCCGTCGCCTGCGTTGATGACAGGGATACGACTGAACTCGCTTGCCACACGCGGGGCACCCTCTTTGTAGTGGCGCATGGCGATGATGTCGGCAAACGACGAGATGACGCGCACGGTGTCCGCCACGGTCTCACCTTTGCTCACCGAACTTGACTTGGCGTCGGAGAAACCCAATACGTTACCGCCAAGTTCCATCATAGCGGCAGTGAAACTGAGTCGGGTACGGGTACTCGGCTCGTAGAAGAGTGTTGCCAACTTCTTGCCGCGGCAAGCGTCAGCGTACTTGGCGGGGTTGGCAATGATGTCCAACGCACGATTGATAATGCTATCAATCTCCGTCGTTGTCAAATCGGTCGGGTCTAAAAGATGACGCATATTGTTATAAACTATTAAAATTCAATGTATATCTTTTCCATAGAAAAGTCAGGTGGATGTCAGGTGGATGTCAGGAGGATGTCAGGAGGATAGCAGTTTTTTACCCTGCATATCAATTGTTAATTTTTCATCCAACTCTCGTCGCTCGGGTTGTTGCGGAATTGAATCAGACGTGCCTTGTCCTCATCTTTGATATAGCCCTCTTGTGCTGCTACTTCCACCAAGGTGTCGAGACAGGAGAGGCTATGGTTCTCCACATGTGCCTCTGCCAGACGGTCAAGCCCTTTTTGCATACCGTAGGTGAAGATAGACACCACGCCCAACACATCGGCACCTGCCTCGCGAAGCACATTTACCACCTCGATACAACTGCCGGCGGTGGAAATCAAATCCTCCACCACTACCACTTTCTGTCCGGGGAGCAGACGCCCCTCTATCTGGTTTTGGCGACCATGGTCTTTGGCACCCGAGCGCACATAGCCCATCGGCAGATTGAGTTTGGTGGCTGTGATGGCAGCGTGCGCAATACCCGCCGTAGATGTACCCATAAGTACCTCTGCTTCAGGGTAATAAGCGCGGATTGTTTCTGCCAGACCATTCTCCACATCTTCGCGCACGGCGCAGTCGGAGAGGGTCAGACGGTTGTCGCAATAGATAGGACTTTTGATACCGCTCGCCCATGTAAACGGTTCGTCGGGGCGCAAAAACACCGCTTGTATCTTCAGCAAGTCTTTGGCTATTTGTTCATTCAGTTTCATATAATTCCTAATTTTCTATTCATATTTATAATCAGCCGAGAAACTCACGGCAGCAGCGACGATAGGCTGCAACGGGGTCTTCGGCAGCAGTAATGGGACGACCGACAACGATATAGTCGGAACCAATCTCTTTGGCACGCTCCGGAGTGGTGATACGCACTTGGTCGCCCGCCTGCCCGTCAGCGAAACGGATACCCGGCGTAACGGTCAGGAAATCAGCACCGCACGCACCTTTGACCAGACCAGCCTCAAGCGGCGAGCAGACAACGCCGTCCAAACCGGCGTCTTTGGCACACTGCGCATAGTGGACCACCACATCGCCAATCTTTCCCTCTATCAACAAGTCGTCGTGCATACGCTCCTCGCTGGTGGAAGTCAGTTGCGTAACAGCCAACAAGATAGGGCATGTACCATCGGAGCGTGTCAGCCCTTCTATGGCAGCACTCATCATCTCCTTGGTACCTGCAGCGTGCAGATTGACCATATCCACATCCAAGCGCGTGAGGACTGCCATGGCTTTTTTCACGGTGTTGGGGATGTCGTGGAGTTTGAGGTCAAGGAAAATCTTATGCCCGCGCGCTTTGATTTCGCGCACAATGGCAGGACCCTCCGCATAGTACAACTCCATACCTATTTTCACAAAAGGTTTTTCCTCGGTGAACTTGTCCAAGAAAGCATACGTAGCCTCTGCCGAAGCAAAATCGCAGGCTATGATTACATCTCTATTCATATCTTTGTTTTACAATTTGACAATTAATGATTCACACATACGCCGATAATATCTGCTATATTGTTGATTTTCAACTCTTTCATCAACTCAGGCAGGGCGTCGATGATGTCTTTGCACACGGTAGGATTGACCAAGTTAGCAGCCCCCACTTCCACCGCTGTGGCACCCGCCATCATCATCTCTATCACATCTTCCGCACGGCTCACACCGCCACAACCGATAATCGGAATATGGCACGCTTGCGCCACCTGATTCACCATACGGAGTGCCACTGGGAAAATTCCGTCGCCCGAATAGCCGCCATAGCGGTTTGCCAACACGGGGCGGCGACGGCGAATATCAATACGCATACCCAACATGGTGTTGATGAGGCAGAGTCCGTCGGCTCCCGCGTCTTTGCACGCACGCGCAATCGACACAATATCAGTTACATTTGGCGAAAGTTTCATATAGACGGGCTTGGTCGTTACCGCTTTGACCGCACGCGTAACCTCCGCCGCAGCCTCCGCACTTGTACCAAACGCCATACCCCCATTATGCACATTGGGGCAACTGATATTCACCTCAAGAATTGCCGCGTCGGTCTCCTTATCTATACGCGCGCACGTGTAGGCGTAGTCGTCTATCGAGAAACCGCTGATGTTGGCAACAATAGGACCACTGTATATCTTTCGCAGCGCAGGTAACTCACTGACAATCACCTCATCTACGCCCGGATTTTGCAAGCCGACAGCGTTAATCATACCATAGTTGCCACACTCGGCGATACGCGGCAGAGGATTGCCGTAGCGCGCCTCGCGGGTGGTTCCCTTGCAAGAGATAGCACCGAGGACATTCAGGTCGTAGCACTCGCTCAATTCCTGTCCGAAACCACACGTACCCGACGCCGGTATAATCGGGTTCTTCATCTCTACCCCCGAAAGCGATATGTTTAGTCTATTGCTCATTCTTTTAGTTGATTGGTTTATTGGTTGACAAGTTGATGAGTAGTTAAAAACGTTGATAGGTTGAAATGGTTAAACACATAAACTTATAAACGCATAAACTTATTAACTTATAAACTTAATTCCGCAGCGCGGAACACCGGTCCTTCTTTGCAGACACGTTTGATACCATTTTTTGTTTCTATACTGCAACCGACGCAGATACCGAAACCACAGCCCATTCGTTCCTCCATACTCACCTCGCCACGAGTGCCCGCAACACCGACCAACGCGCGAAGCATAGGCAGAGGTCCGCAAGCATAGTAGTAGCAAGCCCCCTCCGACTCCTCTTCAGCGGGGAGAACATCCGTTACAAAACCTTTCGTTCCATACGAACCGTCGGCAGTAGTTACTTTTACATCGCACCCTAATTGGCGGAACTCATTCTCATAAAACACCTCGTTGCGCGTATTGAAACCCAACACCACACGCACCGTTTTACCTTGTGCGCGGAGTTGTTTGGCAAGAAAATAGAGAGGCGGCACTCCTACTCCGCCCCCGACCAGCAGAGGCCTGTCGCCGGCTTTTTCGAGGTCGTACCCGTTGCCCAAACCCGTCAGCACATTCAGCGTTGCACCCTCTTGAAGCAACGACATCTTGCGCGTACCTTCACCCACCACCTTATATATAATAGTGAGCACATCCCCTTCCACATCGCAGACCGAGATGGGGCGGCGCAAGTACTGCTCCGGCACGGCAATATCCACAAACTGACCTGCACGAATGTTGTCGGTCGCTCCACGAAGTCGCATTTTGTACACGCGAGTTGCAATAGGTTCATTGGAGATTAGGACAAAAACGGCAGTTTGCATATTGTTGATTATTAAGAAATTACTTATCTGTTGTTTCTTTGAAAACCACTTTCCCGTTGTAGATGGTTTCGGTGCAACGTCCATAGACCTGCCAACCGGCAAAGGGAGTGGAATGACCTTTTGAAATAAACTTGCGCGGGTCGATTTCGTAGGGTGTCTCCACCTCAAACGTCGCCCACGAAGTGCCTATCGGAAGCCCCATTATCTCACGGGCGCGGGTGGACATCAGTTCCACCAACCTATCCAACGTGATGAAACCCGTGCGGACCAAATAGGTGTACGTCAGCGGGAAAGCACATTCTATACCCACGATACCAAATGCGCTATGCTCCAAGCCGCGACTTTTCTCCTCATCGGTATGGGGCGCATGGTCGGTGGCAATCACATCTATCGTGCCGTCCTGAATACCCGCAAGCAATGCCATCTGGTCGTCCACTCCTCGCAAAGGCGGGTTCATCTTCCAGCACCCGTCCTCGCCCATGCACCGTTCATTCAGAAGCAGATAGTGCGGAGCGGTCTCGCAGGTTACTTTCACCCCGCGCGCTTTCGCCTCGCGAATAAGTTGCACGCTCTCTTTGGTGGAGATATGGCAGATATGCAGACGACACCCTGTCTCCTCGCTCAATCGGATATTGCGTTCCACTTCGCGCCACTCGCTCTCGGAGCAGATACCGCGATGTCCGTGCGTACGCGCATACACGCCTGCGTGTATATATCCATTGTGTAGCAGACTGTTCACCTCGCAATGCTCCACGATGATACTCCCCGCCTCGGCACATTGCTCCATAGCGCGGCGCATCAGGTCCTCGCTCTGCACACCGCAACCGTCGTCCGAGAAGCCGGGCACCAACGGAGCCAACTCCTTTATATTAACAAGTTCACCCTCGCCTTTACGGTCGAGGGTGATAGTCGCATAGGGGTGCACGCCAATAAGGCTATTGCGGGCAATAATCCCTTTTTGAATGTTCAAGTTGTCAATACTGTCGGGAGCAGGATTGAGGTTGGGCATGGTAAATACATCGGAGTAGCCGGAACACATAGCGGCAGAACTGCCACTCAGGATTGTTTCCTTCTGAGAAAAACCCGGCTCTCGGAAATGCACATGCATATCCACCAAAGCAGGAATACGAATAAAACCGGACAGACTCATACCGAATGATTAGTAACGTTAATACTCCGTTGCCGGAGCAGTATCAGAAATCGAGTGCAAAGGTACTGCTTTTTTTCGGATTATGCAACCAAAAACAGCACAATAATTCTTCATTAATCTCCGTTAATCCGATGTTAATGGCTCATTTGCATAACATTAATCAAAATGAGGACATATAATTATCCGTATAATTAAGTTTTAGCACACAAATGCACATATCTTTTAAGACAAAAATTACCCCAAATTAACCAAACACATATTAAGTGGAGAAAAAACAGGTACAAAAAAATCTCCCGCCTGAAATCATCAAGCGGGAGAGAACATTATATAGCGCGTTGCACTAATTACGCATTATTACAATTGTACACCTTGTGCGTTATAACGAACACCGTCTTTCACAATTACCAACTGACCATTGATAATCATCTTTTGTGCTTTCTCGGCTACGACAGCATTGTCAACAGCGGTAGAAGGACCCGATTGGGGAACCCAAGCCTCTGCACTCATCAAATAATCCACTGCGTTGCTCAACAGAGTCTCTGCCTCTGCGGTCAAGTCTGCATATTGTCCGTTAAGCAAACTAATCAACAGATATTTGGCTGTACCCTCTGCTCCGACACGTGCTGCAGCGGGAAGTTCGTGGATAGCCGCACCACCGGCTACATTTGCCAAGACATATCCCTCTTTACCTTCTACAAATGATGTAATAGGTTGGATATTCTTTGCCACTGCAGTATTGTAGATAGTAATCGTATCCGACAAACCGGCAAACAATGGGTGAGAAGCAATGTTAGTATATTTTGCAGTATTAACTTTTACGCCTTGTTGGTCATTACCATTAGCAGCGGCACCCCAACCCCAACGTCCTTCGGGATAGAAATACGATTTCGTATTCAAGACCGGGACATTTGCAGTTGCCAAAGCACTCAATTCGCCGCTTGCAGCATCCTTACCCGTCAAAGACTCATGCAGTACAACCAAATCATATCCACTGAAATCGGTGTTTGTACCATTCTTACGTGCATCGACATAGAAACCTTTGGCAGCAACAACGGCATACATTTTGTCTCCCTCTGTGCTTGCTGCGGTCAGATAGAGAACATCTTTTACGGCTTTAGTAACCGTGATGGTATAAGTTGCGGTAGAGTTATCTTGTGCAGTTACTACAATCGAAAGAGGATTGGTAAAGTCTTGTGCGCTACCTGATTCGATGCTTGCCGTTGCACTCTCTGAAACCTCAAAATTGATAACCAAAGCAGTCAAATCAGCACTCTTGGAAACCAACAAACTACCTGCATTCTCGCTGATAGCCACAGCCTTACCACCAACAGTTACATTAAGCAGTTCTTTCTCACTCGAAGCGGTTTGAGCAGCGGTAAAGTTGATTGTATAAGTCTTTGTAGTTGTAGCATCTTCTGCAGTTACGAGAATAGTAGTTGCACCAGGGATTGCAGTAGCAGGCGTAACAACTGCAGTGGCTTTTTTCGATGCAGCCACAGCAGCAACAGTCGGAACGGTGGTTGTGCCAAAAGGCAATTCTACATTATACGTTTCCGTAGCAGGGTCAAAACCTTCCAATGCCTCACCGTCAACCGTAATGGATTTCAAGGCTGCATTATTGGGAGCCAAATTCTCGTAGTAATCATTCGTAAGAACCACCTTGAACGTAGCAGGTTTCATCTCTGTGTTATTATCCTTAAACGTCAGATAGTATTTACCATCAATGGTAGATATGTCAGCAGAGGTAAATGTGTAGGATTGAGGACCTTTTTTCTCCAAATCATCACCGGCTTTTGACCAAAGACGTTGATTAACGCCACCTGCGGTTCCGTTGACAAAAAGTTGATAATAACGTCCGTCAGAAGAACTTCCAACAGTCATTGTGATTGTACCTTCAGCGGTTGCAGAGGGGACCTCAAAGCCTATTGTACTTTCCGCTTTATTCGACAAATACCCACTTTTGCTGACTTTCTGATTTCCGCCTTTCGTATTGCTATAATAGACCCCATTCTCCACACCTGAAGGGATATTTATATCCGAAACAGGCTTAAAATCATACGCCCATGCACTTTCTGCGCCATTGATGGTACGGACAGAATACGTTCCCGTAGTAACTTCCTCCGCCATAGCACTCCCTGCAAAAATGGCGGCAAGGGCGAGGGTAAAGAGTTTGATTTTTTTCATGATGTTTAATTTTGATATTAAGTAAATAAATTGAGTTAGCAGATTGCTTTGTTGCATACCATCGTACAAACAACACATGTCCACATGTCCGTTTTAAGGATGGTGCAAAAGTACGGCTTTTTATTGAATAGAGTGTGTTACTTATTGTTTTTTGTTGTGTAAAAATTGACAAAACGCAAAACTTTGCACATACTGCACACTTTATAGGGGCTGCAGAGCCCCCCTTGAAAGTGAAGAAAAATCAGCACTCCACAATCAGAGGTAGCGGGAGGTCTCAGTCCTCACGCCGACCACTACGATATTTTTACGGCAGATACACGGTTGATATACGGTAGATACACGGTTGATAAACGGTACATTCAGCAACTCCTATAATACTCTTATAATACCCTTATCGCAGTGTTTACCCGATACTAAACCAAACTGATAAATAGAGTGATAAAAACAAAGAAAGCGGCTGTCTGCCCTACTGCAAAATAAGAGCGGATATTGCTACTATCAGAAAAAAGCAGTACCTTTGCGAGATTTTTAGAAGATATGAATAACAACGAAGAATTTCAGATGGTAGCCAAGACCTTCAAAGGTCTGGAAGATGTCTTGGCACAAGAATTAGTGGAATTAGGTGCCAACAACGTGCAGAAAGAACGCCGCGCCGTGTCGTTTACGGGCAACAAAGAAATGCTCTATCGCGCCAATTTCTGCCTGCGCACCGCCTCGCGCGTGTTAGTGCCTATCGCTACTTTCCGCGCCAAAGATGCGGACGAGGTATATACGCACGCCAAAGAGATAGATTGGGGCAACTATATGACCCTTCAGACCGGTTTTTCGATAGATGCCACCGTCTATTCGGAGACTTTCCGCCACTCGAAATATGTAACCTATCGCGTAAAAGACGCGATTGCAGACTGGTGGACCGAGCGCGAGCAGAAACGCCCCAACGTGAAACTGACCGCGCCCGACCTGAGCCTGAACGTACATATTGCCGATGAGCATGTAACCCTCTCTTTGGATAGTTCGGGCGAGAGCCTGCACAAGCGCGGGTATCGCGTCGCCAACACCGAAGCCCCTATCAATGAGGCACTTGCGGCAGGTATGCTCTTGATGGCAGGATGGCACGGACAGGCTAATTTCTTCGACCCGATGTGCGGTTCGGGCACTCTCCTCATAGAGGCGGCGCTAATTGCGCAAAACATCGCGCCGGGGGTGTTCCGCAAGGGCTTTGGCTTTGAGAAATGGATTGATTTCGACAAAGACCTCTTTGAGATGATATACAACGACGACTCGCGCGAGCGCGAGTTTACCCATCATATCTACGGTTCGGATGCCGGCTTCTATGCCGTACAGGTGGCACAAAAGAACATCAAGAGCGCCGGAATGCAACGTTTTATAGATGTGAAACAGATACGCTTGGAGGAGATTCGTCTGGCGGGCGTGGAGGGAGCACCGAGTACCGAAGGGGCTTTTGTGATGATGAATCCGCCATACGGCGAGCGTTTGGCACAGGATAAAGATATTTTACGCCTCTATGAGGACATGGGCAAAGCCCTGAAATTTCAATTTGCGGGCGCAACGGCGTGGATTATCTCGTCAAACGAAGAGGCGATGAAGTGTCTCGGACTGAAGCCGACGGAGAAAATGCACCTGCTGAACGGCGAGTTGGATTGCCTGTTCAACAAATATGAGTTGTTCCAAGGTGAACACCGTGAGTGGAAAAAGACCCATCCGAAAGACCGGCAGGCGTCCAAAGAGGACAAACCGAAAACGAAACGCCGTTTTGAGGACAAAGACAACAAACGTGGATTCCGCCCGAGACGCGACAACGATAAACGCGGATTTGCACCACGCGGAGAAAAGAAAGACTCAAAACCACGCGACTTTGCGCCTCGCGACAGAAAAGACTTCAAGCCGCGTCGTGATGATGACAAACGTGGTTTCAAACCACGTGACGGCAAACGTGATTTCAAGCCGAGAGGCGATTTCAAACAACGCAGAAACAATGACTCCCATACTGATAGCCGACTATAATTACCCCTTGCCCGATGAACGGATTGCCAAGTACCCCTTGGCTGAGAGAGACCACTCTAAACTGCTGATTTACAAGGATGGGCTGGTGTCGGAGGACGTTTTTTACCATGTGGGGAACTATATCCCCGCCCACTCGCTACTCATATATAATAATACGCGCGTGATACAGGCGCGGTTGGTTTTTCATAAAGTGAGTGGTGCGCGTATTGAGGTTTTCTGCCTCGAACCTATCGCGCCGCACGACTACCAACTATCGCTCGGCAGCACCAAGGGGTGCACATGGAAATGTATGATTGGCAACGCAAAGAAATTCCGCGACGAGTATGTGGAGATGACGGTTGCCATGCCCAAAACGAGCGAGACAATTACTCTCCGTGCCACCAAAGGCACACAGACCGGCAACACGTTTGCGGTGCATTTCAGTTGGAATGCAAGCGATGTGTCTTTTGCCGAGATACTTGACGCAGTGGGCGAACTGCCTATTCCGCCATATCTCAACCGCAAGACCGAGGAAAGTGACAAGACCACCTACCAAACGGTCTATTCGCGTATCAAAGGGTCGGTGGCAGCCCCCACAGCGGGACTTCATTTTACCAATGCGGTGCTTGATGACCTCCGCCAACGCGGTATAAAAACCACGGAGGTAACGCTCCATGTGGGGGCAGGCACGTTCCAACCCGTGAAGACCGAGGACGCCAACGAACACACCATGCATACCGAGATAATTGCCGTTCCGCGACAGTCAATCGCTGATATTCAGGCGAATATAGGTCATATCGTTGCCGTAGGAACCACCAGTATGCGCACTCTTGAGAGCCTGTATTTCATAGGTTGTATGCTTCGGGAAGACGGTGCGAACGATTTGCATGTGCCACAGTTTGCACCCTACACAGGGAATTACACCTGCTCCACAGAGGAGGCGTTGCAGGCGATTTTGGATTATTTGGACCGTACGGGACAGGACACTTTGCACGCCGAGACACAGATAATGATTGAGCCTGGATATACGTTCCATGTTGTAAATCAACTGATTACGAATTTCCACCAACCCAAATCGACCCTGCTTCTGCTGGTGAGCGCGTTTGTGGGCGGCGACTGGCACACGATATACGACTATGCCCTCTCCCACGATTTTCGGTTCCTCAGTTATGGCGACTCATCTATCCTGTTCCGAGCCTCTCCGGCAAAGCCATTAAGATAACAAACAAATATGATTGATACCCATTGCCATATTGACGACCCGCAATACGCAGAAAATATGGATACATTCCTCGCCGAACAAAAAGCGGGTGGAGTGGAATGTATGCTTGTGCCGGGAGTGGACGCTTCGTCTATTGAGAGTGTCGGCAAGTTGGCAGATACCTATCCGGACTATCTCTTTCCCGCCCTTGGTCTGCATCCGGAGAATATCCAAGACGATTGGGAGAAACACTTGGAACAGATTCGTGCGGAGTTGTTCCAACCCCATCGGCGTTATATCGCCATCGGCGAGATCGGACTTGATTATCACTGGGATACAACATATAAAGAGCAACAACATATCGTGCTGCGTACCCAAATGCAATGGGCGCGTGAACTTCATCTGCCGGTGATGATTCATAGTCGTGACGCCACCGAAGATACATTGTCTATCCTGCGCGAGTTTCCCGATGTGCAGGGTGTTTTCCATTGTTTCAGTGGTAGTCGCGAGGTGGCAAAACAAGTGGTTGATATGGGATATTACCTTGGTATCGGCGGTGTGCTGACGTTCAAAAACTGCAAATTGGCTGACCATCTGTCGGTCGTACCCTTCAATCGTCTGCTTTTGGAGACCGACGCCCCATATATGGCACCTGTGCCACATCGTGGCGAACGCAACGAGAGTCGTTGGATGTCGTATGTGGCGGAACGACTCGCCTATATATATAAGGTGTCCCCCGCCGACATAGATCGCCTCACTACCACCAATGCAAAAACACTATTTGAATTATAGTGCAATAGTATGGTTTAGGGATATCAAAAAGCGGGAAAATACAAAAAAATACGTGTTTTATATTGTAGTATCAAATATTTTTTGTAATTTTGCAGCGTCTTTGTGCTGTGCGCCTGTTTTCTTATTAGAACTACATAGAGACATACTATAGCACTAAACTGACAAAATGAATTTTGTCAGTTTGAGAGAAGAAAGCGCGGCGACCTAAACTCGTATAACGAGTTTCAATGTCACAAGCCGATTTCAACGATGGAGAGATGCTCGAGTGGTTGAAGAGGCACGCCTGGAAAGCGTGTAAACTCCAAAAGGGTTTCCGGGGTTCGAATCCCCGTCTCTCCGCAAAGTTATTTAGCGGAAATGTTGTCTGATTAGATTCTGGCATTTGCTGTATTTGCATTGTTTCCCTGATTTATTTAAAGATAGAAAAACATAATAAATAAAATAAACTATTACTCTCATGAAAAAAGTATTTGCAACCCTTACAGTGCTGGCAATGCTGACTTTTGGTAGCGCTGCTGTTATGGCACAAGAGGACACTGTTGCCGCTCAGGCAGAGGCAACAACTGAACAAGTTGATGAACAAGCAGTTGAGCCCACCTCTGTAGAAGAGGCTGCTCCCGTTGCTGAAGAAAGCGAAGGCGGTATCGTTGCGCTCCACAAGACTTTGAAGACTAAATTTATTGAAGGTGGTGCAGGCTTTATGGCAGCAACCCTTCTTTGCTTGGTATTCGGTTTGGCTCTCTGCATCGAGCGTATCATCTATCTGTCACTTTCTAAAACCAATACAAAAATCCTTCTCAGCAAGATTGAAGATGCTCTAAAAAACGGTGGTATTGAGGCCGCTCTTGAGGTATGCCGCAACACCCGCGGACCTGTGGCAAGTATTTTCTATCAGGGTTTGAGCCGTTACGACGAGGGTATTGACGTTGTTGAGAAGACCGTTTCGAGTTATGGTGGTGTTCAACTCGGTTTGCTCGAGAAGAACCTTTCTTGGATTTCGCTCTTTATCTCTATCGCTCCGTCGTTGGGATTCTTGGGTACCATCATCGGTATGATCCAGGCATTCGATAAGATTCAACAAGTAGGTGATATCTCGGCTACGGTTGTTGCCGGCGGTATCAAGGTCGCTCTGTTGACCACTCTTCTCGGTTTGATCATCGCTATTGTTCTCCAGTTGTTCTACAACTATATCCTCAGCCTTATTGAAGGTCTTGTTAACGAGATGGAAGATAGTTCTATCAGCCTGCTTGACCTTGTAGTAGAATACGACGCTGCTCAGAAGAAGTAATCCGTTTGTAGCGTTCTTAATCTGGTTACAAACTAACACTTTAATTATTTGAGCATTATGAAGAATTATAAATTATTGCCTAAGATTACCCTTTGGGTGCTGATGCTGTTGGGCATTGTCGCTACGATAATGTTCTTCGCCGGTGGCTCCAATGGTTCATTGGAGGTAGCGGGAGATTTTTTGGATATACCTCGTTTTACCGATCTTTTCCTTATTTGGAGTTATATCCTCTTGGGTATCGTGATTTTGGTTACTCTCGGTGTGGTCATTACCGAGTTTGTAAAGAACTGCAAATACGACAAACGTAAGGCTATCCGCACATCAGTTGTTGTGTTAGGTTTCATTGCTTTGGTACTTGTTTGCTGGTTCCTCGGCAGCCCGGAGAAAGTAAATATCATTGGTTATGAGGGTACCGACAACGTAGGTGCGATGGCACAAATGAGTGATGCAATCATCTATCTCTGCTACATCTTGTTTGCGGCTACTATCTGCACCTTGATTTGGGGTGTTTTCTACACCAAACGTTTAAAATAAGAGAATAGTACAATAAACAACGTCAAGGTTGTAAATTGTAAAATTGTAAAACTTAATTATGGCAAAGAAAATCCCACAGATAAATGCCAGTTCTATGGCGGATATCTCTTTCTTGCTGCTGATATTCTTCTTGGTTACTACCAGTATGGATGTCAACCAAGGTTTGGCACGTCGTTTGCCGGCTCCTATACCTCCCGATCAGAAAGTGGAGGATACCGATATCAACAAACGTAACCTGATGATCGTAAAGATCAACTCAGCGAACCAGTTGATGGTGCAAGGGCAATTGATGGACGTAAAGCAACTAAGAGAGACTGCCAAAGAGTTCATCAAGAACGAGAATGATGAGCCGAACCTGCCAAAACTCGTGGAAGAAGATTTCGGGGAGCCTATTGGCGTACAACGCTATACAAAGGACCACGTAATCTCCGTCCAGAACGATGTAGATACGCAGTATCAGGCTTACCTTGATGTTCAGAATGAACTCGTAGCGGCATACAATGAGTTGCGTAATGAGTGTGCGCAAAAGTATTTCCATACCTCTTACAACGAACTGAGCGAGGAGCAACAAAAGCAAGTGCAGAAAGTGTATCCTCAGAAGATTTCAGAGGCTGAACCTAAAAACTACGGAGGACAATAATTATGGCAAAGATACGTAGAAATGAGAAACGCGAGATGCCGGCATTGAACACGTCGTCACTCCCTGACATCATCTTTATGCTTTTGTTCTTCTTTATGTCTGTAACCTCAATGAAAGAGGTGACATACAAGGTTCAGTTCACCGTACCGAGTGCCACGGAATTGACTAAACTCGAGAAGAAGTCGCTGGTGCGCTACATCTACGTAGGTACGCCTACCGCAGAGTTCCGCAAACAATATGGTGCAGAGACACGTATTCAGTTGGACGATGCGTTTGCAGAGACCAAAGAGATTGGCGAGTATATCATAAATGAGCGTTCGTCTATGAAAGAGCAGGAGCAAGGATTGATGACTGTCTCCATCAAGGCTGACAAGGAAACACGCATGGGTGTGATCGCAGATATCAAGCAGGAACTCCGCCGCGCTTATGCTCTCAAAATCAGTTACGCTGCTACTCAACGCACATCGTATTGATAATAATTTCGGTCGGTGCAACAGCATTTGTGTTTAGCATCGTAAGCGAAAAAAAAAATAAAAGCGACCGATTTACTTGAAGGAGTAAATTGGTCGCTTTTATTAGGCCTATTATGACTGGTCAAATAAAAGTGGGCATAACCTTGAGAAAGGAATATGAGTTATGCAGACAGAAGTTTTATCAAAAAATATAATCGTTAAACAACAATAATCATTACACGGTTATAAATGCGCTTATCTGCATAGTCACACACATACAGAATAAGATAATGGTAATATCAAAAAACACGTTGCACAAATCTGATTGAGCAACGTGTTTTTTATTACAGAATGATGCTATATTATTACAGCCAACGGACGTAGCAGAAGTCCATACGGTGGGGAAGAAGGTCGTTTTGCGGATACATACGCAAGCCAAATTTCATACCCCCTGCATAATCGAACTGATAAGTAGTCTCAAAGAACAGGTGCGAACCCTCTACCTTGACCAACTTCAACGGCTCTACCTCATAGAGTTTGTCATTGTTGTGCGTAGAAGTACGAATAGCAACAAGTTCCACACCCAAGCCCTTATCATTTAGATTGTGGATATCAAGTTCGACAGCCACACGCACTTTCTCACCCACATTCGGTGCATCCAAGTCGGGCATCTCAACCTTAACGGTCTCAATCTCGTCCCAATGTGCTACCATATTCTCTTTCCAAGCAGCAATCTCTTTGGCAGTCTTGTAGTTGTCTGCAAGCAGGAGCTTATGACGTTTTGCGAGTTTGTTGTAGAACTTCGCAAAATAGTCATCCATCATACGCTTGGTTGTGAAACGCGGGGTAATTTTCGTTACCGAGTTTTTGATAGTCTGAATCCACTCCGGCGAGTATCCTTTTGAGTTCTTGGCATAGTACATCGGGATAATCTCATTCTCAAGCATCTCGTAGATAGTAGCGGCGTCAAGTTGGTCTTGGTGCGACTGGTTCTCATAGGTACGCTTATCGGTCAATGCCCAACCTGCACCCTTGACATATCCTTCATACCACCAACCATCAAGGACAGAGAAATTGAGTACACCGTTCATTTGCGCTTTCTCGCCCGATGTACCTGATGCCTCGAGCGGACGTGTAGGTGTATTGAGCCAAATATCAACACCACTAATCAGACGTTTCGCAAGACGCATATCATAGTTCTCAAGGAAGATAATCTTCCCGAGGAACTGCGGCATACGGCTAATTTCTATGATACGTTTGATAAGTCCTTGTCCGCCACCATCTGCGGGGTGTGCTTTACCCGTAAAGAGGAACTGAACCGGATAGTTGGGGTTGTTTACCAATTTATCAAGACGATCAAGGTCTGTAAAGAGCAAATGTGCACGTTTGTAAGTAGCAAAACGACGACCGAAACCAATGATAAGATTATTAGGATTCATCTCGTTGAGTGCACGTACGATACGTGCAGGGTCGCCCTGGCTCTTCATCCAGTCCTCTTGGAATTTCTCCTTGATATAGTCAATGAGTTTGTTTTTCAGGCTCATACGTGTTGCCCAAATAACCTCGTCGGGAATATCGTTGTATGCCTTCCACATATCGGGGTTCGATTGGTCGGTCCACCACTCCAAGGGGAAATTCTCCTTGTAGATAGATTTCCACTCGCTGGCTGCCCAAGTAGGCATGTGTACGCCGTTGGTAACATAGTCCACGTGCAGTTCGTCGGGGAAGTATCCTGGCCATACGGGGGCAAACATCTTCTTGCTCACTTCGCCGTGCAACCACGATACGCCGTTTGCCTCTTGGCAGGTATTGAGCGCAAAGACCGACATCGAGAATTTCTCGTTGTTGTCGTCGGGGTTCTGGCGTCCCATGCCGATGAGGTCATGCCATTCGATACCTAATTTGCCAGCGTACTCATTCATATATTTGTAGAAGAGTCCCTCCTCGAAGTAGTCGTGTCCGGCAGGCACGGGGGTATGGCAGGTATAGAGTCCGCTTGCGCGTACCACCTCTTTGGCTTGGTTGAATGTCAGTCCTTCCTCTTGCACCAAGTCCACCAAACGTTGCAAGCCCATCAGCGCGGCGTGTCCCTCGTTGCAGTGATATACATCTTTCTTTATGCCGAGTTTCTTCAGGGCGAGGACACCGCCGATACCGAGCAGAATCTCTTGTTTGATACGGTTTTCCCAGTCGCCGCCGTAGAGTTGGTGTGTGATAGAACGGTCCCATTCGGAGTTCATCTCGTGGTCGGTATCAAGCAGATAGAGGTTGATACGCCCCACAGCAACTTTCCAAAGGTAGGCATATACGGTGCGTCCAGGATAGGGTACGTCCACAATCATCGGCGTGCCGTCTTCGTTCTTCACCTGCGTGATAGGCAAGTTGCTGAAGTTCTGCGCCTCGTAGTTGGCTATCTGCTGACCTTCGGGCGAGAGGGTTTGTCTGAAATAGCCGAAACGGTAGAGGAAACCGATAGCGGTCATATCCACGTTGCAGTCGGACGCCTCTTTGAGGTAATCACCTGCCAAGATACCCAGACCACCCGAATAGATTTTCAGAATATGGCTCAATCCGTATTCCATTGAGAAATAGGCGATTGAGGGTTTATTTTTATCTTTTGGAGCGTCCATGTATGCACGGAAATCGGCATACGTCTGGTCCAATTGTTTCATAAAGTTAGGGTCGTTGCTCAGTTCAACCATGCGCTCGTAACTGATGATATTCAGCAGTACGATGGGGTTCGACTGTGCGCGATGCCAGGCAGCATTATCAATATAGCGGAACAGGTTCTTTGCGTCCGAGTTCCATACCCACCATAAGTTGTAGGCAATTTCTTGAAGTTTGTTCAGATTTTCAGGCAGATTGGCGTGAACGTTCACTTCCTTCCACTGCGGCTGATTCACGTTACTTACTCTAATGTTCATTTTATTTGTATGATTAGTTTGTATTTTGTTTTCATCTTAACTGCCCTTGGTATAAATATTCTTTCACCAAAAGGCGCACAAAGGTACAAAAAAAAAATGATACTGCCAAAGACATTGTATAATTTACAAAGCACATTGTACAACGTACAATACGACAGATTTTATAAAGCAATAAAGCGATAATGTATCTCACTACCCATATCCGCCTGCATATAGAATGGTTTATCCTCAGGATCTCGGCAGGTATCCACTATGATATAGGTAGTGTTGCCCAAACGGGTAATCTCACGATAATGATCGTGTCCGCACCAATACATATCCACGTGGTATTTGCTCAGCAGAGCGGTGAATTCATAGGTCTCCTCCAATGCGTAGTTGGATGTATGTCCTTGTGACATATCCTGCTTAAACATGTGTGTATGTGAGAAAACGATGATATGGCGGTAGCCGACTTTCGATTTCTCCTCCAACAGATTACGCAGCCATTTCATTTGTGCCGTGCCGAGTGTTCCCTCTGCAGAATCTAGACAAATAAAAAGGTCAAGCGGTTTGCCTGTGGCCTCATCTTGCGTATCGAACCAATAGACGGAAGTATGAAACAAGTCCCGATATTCTGTCCACTGATTAAAATAAATGTCATGGTTGCCGGGCGTAATAAAAAGTGTGTCACGGTGCGCCATAGTCGGTTCTACTCGCAAAGTGCGGTATGCATGGGGATAGTTGCCCTGTGCATTGATGAGATCACCGAGATGGAGGGCTACGGGACAAAGCGAATCAGACTTGTAAGCAAGAACAAATTGCTCTAAATTATGGTGCGTAGAATCAATATGCGAATCAGTGCAAACATAGATACGGTAATCGGCAGGCACTGAGAGGTGTGTTTCGCCGACAGTGGCGTTGTAATCCATTGAGTGCGCAAAGCGGGTTGCCACCTCAGGGCTGGTACCGTTGAACATACCGGGCATATCGTAGTTGGGGTTGTTGCAGGCAATCAGCAATAGCAACAGACAAATGACAAAATAGATATTCTTTTTCATAGAGCGTCAAAATTTATAGGTAAACCCGGCACGTATATATGCGCTATAGAAAGTGGCATTGAGGTGGAACATACCCGTAGGTTTGCACTCACCTTGCAACAAGACACGCCAATGGTCATTGATGTCGTAGCGTCCGCCAAGCATAAAAATCGGCTGCCACATACGCTCCATTTGATAGTCATCTATGTTGGCAACGCAAGCGGATATATTCCAACGAGAAGTCTGCGGGCGGCAGAATACCTCCATACGGTAAAGCAAGTTGAATGGCTCTATGTTATAGGTTTCTTCGGTATTCCAATCTCTATCCCAACTGCTCATGACACGCCCGAACACACCTATTTGAAATGAGACATAGTCCATACGATAACCCAGAGAGAGAGAGGCACAAAAATCGCCTAATCGATTGCGGGCAAGAGCACGGTAAAGCACTTCTGTTTCCGTAAACAATTCACCCACCGGAAGTACAAATTTAGGGCGCAGGATAAGCGCACACGTATAATAGTTTGCAGTAGATGCTTGGAGATTGGTCTGCAACTCAAAATGCGGATTGATTGGCATTAGGGCCTGAATATTGAAATTGCCGAAATGCTCATACGTACGGTTGTAAGCATACTCGGCACTCACAGACAATTCATAACCGGTGTTGCCAAAACCACGAAGAGAATGTCCGTCGCGGGCGGTGTACTCTTTAGGTGCAGCCGACATAGAGAGGGATAGCACACAAGAGAACAAAAGTAAATAGATTTTTTTCATTTTGTAAAAATTCGCAGTAAACCCGTTAGACCTATGGAACTTATTAGCCCAATAAAACTGTGAATCTAAGGGATGGTTATAAGCGTGAGTCCTGCGCCACCGTGGTTGGGGTCGCCATCGTGGTAATGAAGCGGCTCGTCTCCGCGCTTGCGGCGTTGTTTGTTGTAAGTATCAATGTAGTCGCGCACAATCTGTTTGACTGCTCCCGTCCCCGTACCATGTAGGATAGTTACCTCGCCGGCATTCACCATCACCGCATCGTCGAGATAGGCAATAAAACGCTCTAAGGCCTCGTCCACACGATAGCCACGCAAGTCAAGGGTGCGCTCGAAAGAGAGAACACGCTGCCGCACCATCGAGGAATATCCGCCACCATTAGAGCCTTTCACTGCTTGCACCTTCTGCTCGTTGGGAGCCTCTGTTTTCTGCTTGCGCAAGGCGCGAAGGTCGCTAAAATCACGCATAACGGTTTTGCCGTTTACCGCAGTAGGGAGAGATGTTGCATTCTTCTTTGCTGGTGCTTGGGGTTGCACTTTCTGTTTCATACTCTCTACGCGCAAACGCGCTTTCTGCGTACGCTCTTTCTCGGCTTTTGCCTCTTTGATTTCGCGAATAGTACGCTCAATAGCGGCATTGCTTTGTTGCAGCAAGTCAGCCGCCTGTTGCTTGGCTTCATCCATTACCTCGCGTTTCTTGGCTTTGAGTCCCGCAATCTCCTGCTCGTAGTAGGCAATACGCTCTTCAAGATGTTTCTCGCGCTGACGGATATTTTGGCGTTTGTTCTCCCAATAGCGTTTATCGCGGGCGATGTCCTGCAGTTGCTTGTCGTAGTCGATATGCTCCTCGCCCACCAACTCCGTGGCGTGGGCGATAATATGTTCCGGCAACCCAATCTGCTTGGCTATCTCGATAGCGAAACTACTGCCGGCCTGACCGATAGAAAGTTGGAAAAGCGGGCGCATCTGTCCACGGTCGTAGAGCATGGCACCATTGACGACACCACGCGTTTGCTCGGCAAAATGCTTGAGATTGGTATAGTGAGTAGTAATAACACCAAATGATTGCTGTTCAACGAGTTGCGATAGCACCGCCTCTGCAATAGCGCCACCGATAAGAGGCTCGGTACCCGTACCGAACTCATCGATGAGCAAAAGAGTGCTGGCGTTGGCATAACGAACAAAGGCTTTCATGTTTTTCAGGTGCCCCGAATAGGTAGACAGGTCATCTTCTATAGATTGTGCATCACCTACATCTATCATCAATTGGTCGAAGACACCCATACGGCTCGTCTCTTCGAGAGGCACCAACAGACCACACTGGAGCATATACTGCAAAAGGGCTACTGTCTTGAGACACACCGACTTACCGCCTGCATTCGGTCCACTGATGATTAGCATACGATTCTCGTCGGCTTGCAGCCGCAACGAAAGCGGCACAACCGTCTTGCCCTGTTGCATAAACTTGAGATACAGCACAGGGTGTCGGGCTTGCTGCCAATCAATAACGGGCGCGGGTTGCACCTCGGGGAGTATAGCCCGCAAAACCTGCGCCAAGAGTGCTTTGGCACGGAGAAAATCCACGTGCGCCAACATCTGTTCGCTTTGCAAAATGGTTGGTACACTCGGACGAAGACGGGCAGTAAGGTCTTGCAAGATACGCACCCGTTCACGGCGTTCCGCTCCCTCTAACTCACGAATATGGTTATTTGCTTCCACCACTTGTTGCGGTTCCACATAGACCGTCTTTCCCGTTGCCGACTCGTCGTGGACAATACCGCCGATTTTCCGCTTGTAGGCCGGCGGAACGGGAATAACCAAACGTCCCTCACGGAGAGTGGGGGTAACATCCTTGTCGAGAATACCCTCCGCTTGCGCTTGACGCAAAATCTGCCCCAATGCACGCCCGACACTGCCCTGTACTATAGTCAGTTCGTGGCGAATACGTGACAATTCGGGCGAAGCATTGTCTGCCAACCGACCGTATTTGTCAATCACGCGATCAATACTACGCACAATATCGCCAATACCGTCCGCCGATGTATTTTGCGCAGGCAGTTGGTGCAGAATAGGAAAACGTTGCTCATCCAACGAGGCAAAAAACTGCTCTAATTGGTGGGCATAATCCATGGTCTTGCGAAGGGCAAAGAGTTCCGCCTCATCCAAGAAAAGCCCCTCAATACGAATACGCCCCAATGCCTCACGTACATCGTGCATCTCTCCGCGCGGGAAATCCAACGAACCGTCCTCCATAATATGCTTCATTTCGTCGGTTTCCGAGAGCAATCCCGTAATCGTTTCGTAGTCGGTAAGAAATTTCATTGCATCCACCTGTTCTCGACCAAGGGGCGACGTACAACGATGGTGCAACTCATTACGAATCACACCGAAATCAATCTTTTCTTCTATATTATCAGGATAAATCAATGTACAATTAACTAAGGAATAATTAACAATTAACATGCAAGTTTATTTTCCTGCATTTGGTTTCTCTCTCATCCCAAGATACGGACATCACGAATGGCGTTTCCACCAACCGCATCGTTGATTTTCTTCACCAACTCAAAACGGCACTCAAAGAGTTGCGCCTTGAGTGCGGCACTTGATATATGCACAATCAGCATCCCGTTTCTTACCTCCACGCTGCGCGTTAGGCGGGAAACGGTATCACCCATTATCTCCGGCCATAAGGCAACCACCTTATCTTCAAGAATGGTCTTTTCCAATCCCGTTTCGCGGAGATAAATATTCAGCACATCGGCGATGGATAATGAATTACCTCGTATCATCAAATCTCTTTTTGTTTACGGAGTAATATCTTCTGGCGGGTTTGGAACACACGCACCGACTTATCTAACCCGTTGAGTTGCTGCACTTTCTCCATTCGAACGCCTTCACGCTGGCATATTTCCCAAAGCGACTCTCCGGGATGCACCCAAAGCAGCGTCTTCTCCTTGGGAGCATACGCACGCTTACGGCTCAGATAAACCCGGTCGCCCACGTGCAAATCCCGTCCGAGGGCATCATTCCAAGTACGCAACGTGCGTTCTTTCACGTTTATACGGAAGGCAATATTGGCATACGTATCGCCCTCGCGTGCAAGAATATAAGAGCGTCCGTTATTTTTCTGTTTAGGGTGCGTCAGATAGAGCAGTTGTTTCTCCTGATATACCGACAGCGGCTCTTCATACTCAGGTTCGGGGTTGTTATTAATCACTTTCAGCGGGGCAGTCTGCGAGACTACGGTAGCCTTTTTGCTGCCCACCGTTCCCTTATCGGTTGGCGTCTTTGTGCTGCTTGCCGAAGCCAGTGCTGCAGGCGTGGCAATCGTATCCAAACGATAATCCTCAATAATCTTTATCAACTTCTTCGGATAGAGCGGGTCGGTGGCATAACCACATTGTTTCAAACGGTATGCCCAACCCGAATAGTCCTCCACGGCTATCTCAAAACAGGTCTGATAACGAGGGCGTTGCAAGAAAAGCGAATGGTCCTTGTAGGACTCTCCCGCATCGCCGTAAGTGCGGAAACATTCGCCTTTGGCATCATCATCGTAGTAGTAATTACCGCCAAGCCAATCGCTCGTACATTTGATACCGAAATGGTTGTTCGCATTCTTTGCCAGTTCGCTCGTCCCTGCCGCCGACTCCAACAAACCTTGCGCCAGGATGATACTGGCGGGTACGCCATAGTCGCGCTGGTTAGCCACTGCCACCTCACGCCATTCTTCTATATAAGCCAGATAGGTCTTGTTTTGCGGCTGCGCCTGCAAAGACACACACACCAAAGATAATATAATAAATAGTGTTTTACGCATTGTAATGAATGTTTTAGCCTGCAAAATTACAAAATTATTTGCATATCTGCAAAATAAGTCCTACCTTTGCAACAAAATCAGACAAATACAGACAAATATGAAAAAGTTATCTATTATTTTTGCCATATTGGTTGCAGCGTTTACGTTCACTGCTTGTGAGTATCAAAATGTGTATCCGAAAGAAACCATCTATGCGACCAATAGCAAGACACTTGATATTCACGTGGCTTCTGCTGACTGGGCATACTCTTCGGAAGGAGGATATTATTACTATACCGCTTCTGTTCCTGCATTGACAAAGACCATCTATGATACAGGAGTAATCACTTGCTACCGCGAGTATAACCATGGTACAGCCGATGCGTACCAGATGAACCTGCCGCGTGTATTCCCGATGGTGGATAGCGGTAGCGGAGAAGTGTATTCGCAGATAGTGGATTTCTCGTTCCTCGTAGGGCAAGTGGAGATTGCCGTTACCAACTCCGACCTCAAATACGACCTCAACACAACTCCCGAAGCAATGGATTTCCGACTGAATATGATGTGGTAAAAAAGTGCTATTGGATATAATATAATTAGGAATATATGAAAAGGCTGCTTGACTTAGAATCAAGCAGCCTTTTTCGATGTGGAGCTAACGGGATTCGAACCCGTGTCCAAACAAGGAACGTATATGCTTTCTACACGCTTATCTTGGCCTTCATTTTCGTCCTGCAGCAAGACCCAAGCCACCAACCACAGGCTTATCTGCTTTGAGTTTCGCCCCCGCGTCGCAGCCCGCAAAGACTATTCTGTATATTTCCGCACCGCTATACCCTATCAGCCTACAGACGCGGCTTGGAGCGATGTCTCGTTCAGGCACCTTGTGCCCGAATAAAGTAACCTACTATACTTCGGTTAGGCAGCGAGAGCTACAGTATTGTTGCCAGTTATATTTTGCAGACGATATTTACGAGCGTCTCTGCAGTGCTCGGCGTGCTTACATACCCATTCTACCTGCTGTCAAAACCAAATAGCCCCAAAGCGGCAGACGAGAATGTCCGCATAAAAGCGGTGCAAAAATACGACAAATAATTCGTCCGTGCAACTTTTTACGCAAAATTCATTGTAAGAACGACAATTTAGCGTCCATCTTCGGTTGTATCGCCCTACCACTACCCTACCACTACCTTCTCTTATACCGGTATTGTACCTGTTTTGCCGATGTGCAGAAAAATATTGGAATAGCGGGTAATTGCTATGACAAAAGATTGATATCCTCTCGGGAATCACCTATCAATCACCTATCAATCACCTATCAATCACCTACTCTTACTACTATGATGATGTTATATCACCACTGCCATAGACTATAATTTACTATCCATCACCGTATGCACAGCGCCGTTACCGGTTAGACTTGAATACACAAAAACGTACTTCATAATACAAATTACGGCAACAAGGAAGACCTCTTTGTACACATTATGCATTCTTTATCCTGCATATTTTCTATTTTTATCCTTTGTCATGTGTCTTTGGACAAAGAAAAGAATATAAAATTTTGGTATTTCAAAAAATGTTTGTAACTTTGCACGCTGCTTTGCGATGTGGATTAACCATGCGCGATGCACAATTTGGGAAATATAAAAACACAAAGATATTATGGCAAGTTTACAAAAGATTCGTAACCATGGCGCACTACTCATTACAATTGTGGGTCTCGCTATGTTAGCATTTATTATGGGCGACTTCCTCAATTCGGGAAGTTCGTTCTTCAATCGCAGTCGCGAGAACGTGGCTACCATTGAGGGACAGGACATTCATTATACCGAATATGAGGCTGCCAAAGACCAACTGACGGACGTGTATAAAATAGAGACCGGTCGTACAGATTTTGATGAGGAGATGACCTCTCAAATCCGTAATCAGGTTTGGCAGATGATGCTGATGGACTACACCTTGAAAGCACAGGCAGAGAAAATCGGCATGGACATCACCGCTGACGAGTTGAGCCAACTCTGCATCGGCGAGAACCCTCACCAACTGATTCGCAGCCGCCGCGCTTTCTACGACCAGAACGGTCAATTCAACCGTACCGCACTGGTGCAGTTCCTCAATTCGATTGAACAGAATGTAGATGACCCCGAACAGGCTGCCAACCTCAAACAGGCTAAATCCTACTGGATGTATTGGGAGAACGCTGTGCGCTTGACCTATATGCAGGAGAAATATACCAACCTCGTACAGAGCCTCATCAAGGCTAACTCTCTGGATGCGAAATATGCGTTCGAAGCACGCCAAACGAGCGTAAGTGTAGAGTATGTAATGCAACCGTATTTTACCGTAGCAGACAGTTTGGTTTCGGTAAGCGAGAGCGACCTGAAGAAACTCTACAAACAGCACAAGGCTCTCTACAAGCAAACCCCCAACCGCGCTATTGCTTATGTAACATTCCCTATCGAGCCGTCGGAGCAGGATATGGAGGACGCAAAAAATATGATGGAGCGTCTGCAAGACGAGTTCCGCACCGCTGAGGACATCACATTGGTAGTAAATACCAACTCGGACATACCTTATGACGGACGTGACTACTCGGTAGAAAACGTACCTGCACAATACAAGGAATTTGCTTTCGGCGCAAATGCTAAAACCGGCAGCACAACCGATATCCTCTTTGAGAACGACACCTACTCGATGGCACGCATTATGAAGAGCGGCTATTCGGTGGCTGACTCCGTAGAACTGAAAGCCATTGCAAGTGAGGGACAAGAGGATCAGGAACTCAGTTGGTTTACCGCTACCGACCTGCCGAAAAACATTGCAGAACAGGCATTTGCCGGCAAAAAGGGCGGTCGTTTCACTGTAAAACAAGGTATGGGCGAGCAGACCTTTGAGATTATGGATATGAGTCCTGCTACGCCGAAAGTGAAACTGGCTATCCTCTCGCGTGAGGTTACCCCGTCGAGCAAAACCTACTCTATCATCTACAATCGCGTAAAGCAATTCATCGCTGCCAACTCGGCAAACGAAGAGGCTTTCCGTAAAGCAGCCAATGAGGAGGGAATGAATGTTACCCCGCAATACAACCTGCAGGCAACCACCGAGAAAGTAGGCGAACTGAAATCGAGTCGTCCTATCGTACGTTGGGCATTTGAGGCAAAAGAAGGGCAAGTGAGCGATGTGTTTGAGTGCGGCGACAAGTTTGTAGTGGCTGTACTGACCGAGATAAATGACCAAGAGTACCGCTCGCTGGATGCTGTTCGTGCCGAACTGACCTTCGAGGCTACCAACAACGCCAAAGCAAAATACATTGCTGACAAACTCGCAGGCGTAGAGTCGTTGGATGCTGCCGCTGCTATCACTGGTACATCTATCAAAACCGCAGAGAAAGTGTCGTTGGCTGACTATCGTTTCGGCAATGAAGGTGCAGAGCCTGCTATCATCGGTGCGGCTTTGGCTATGAACGAGAACACACTGAGCGAACCGCTACGGGGTAATATGGGTGTATATGTCATTAAGACCGACACCAAAACAACTGCGGAAGGCGAATTGAATGTAGAGCAGGAGAAACAGATGCTTGTTTCACGCTATGCATACAGCCTGCCTTATCAGGCTATCTCGCTGATGGAAGACAAAGCTGAGGTAAAAGACAACCGCGCAAACTTCCAATAAAAGAAAGATTATAAATAGATACAACGATTGTATCACATAGTGGTAAAAGACACCACACAACCGGAGATTGTGCGGTGTCTTTTATTTTGTACGCGAGACTCACAATATTATTCTCCATTTTTATATATATTATCAGTGCTGTTATTACGCCACTATTGCCGATGTTTCAGAGATTTTGTGCAATGATTTTAACAAAGAATGATTTTCTGACGAAATAATTTGGCTATTTAAAATAAATGTCGTACTTTCGCAGCCCGATAAGCCTTCTTTTTGAAATACAAAAGAAAACAAATAGTAAATTTCGAATACTCAGGCAGGGTATTCTGACGACAAAGAGAGGGCAAAAGTGTAAATAAATATCAAGTCAAATTGGTGCAAAAATTCAACAATCGCCACCAACAACCCAAACCATAGATCTAAAAATGCAACAATAAAAGCATATTTTAGACGCCAAAACACAAATAAAATTTAATGTAGAGCTAAATCGCTACACCGGCGGAGAAACAAACAAGGAAGACCCTCCATTGTTAAGCCTGTATTCCCGCGGTAGGCAGGAAGACTCCGACTAACAACTATGGATTTTTTCTCAACAGGAATTATATCCTCCCCCACTTGGAGCGAGGAAGGTATGTCGGGTACAAGTAGTTTTTACAGACTTGGAATAGAACATACCACCGGATTGACCGGCAATGACAGGATTGCTGGTCAGGCTGCTTATGCAGCGTCCGAACAATTGCGCACAAGCAAGACCGGTTCGTTCCTGACCATCAACCGCGAGGTAGTGAGTCAGGTGGGCAACATTGCGCATTCGGAAACAGTAGAAGACATGGGACCGCGCTATGTGCGCCGTCCGGGTGGCGACCCTATCGGACAGATTACTCCGATAGGCGACATAATGATACCGATGTTGGTATTCGCAGCGGGCTATGTGTTAATTAAATCGAAACGAATCAGTAAAATTCTTCATTATGCAAAGCGGAAATAGTATGAAAAAATATGCTTCTCTTTTTTTATGCGCGTGCGTATGCGCGATAGGAATCAAAGTGTTTGCCGACGGTTTCGGTGGCGACACGCCATCTCCTATGTCACTGATAATCAACGGCAATTCCACCGGTACGCCTATCCAAACAGGCGACACGGTCAGCCTCGCCTTCCCCACGGCAAGTACACGCACCGAGATAAGCAAAAGCGACTACGACACCTACGCGAAAGAACACATCGGGCGGAGTTCGTTCTTCTATTCCGAGACCGTCAACGGGCAGATTCACTACTACCGCTACGATGTCAATTTTGCGTATATGGCAGTGGACGGCACGATGATTGTAGACAAAAGCCACGCCGACGCGTCTGCGCTATGGCGCGTAATGACTCCGGCAGGCGACGCCACCCATGCCCGCCGATACCAACACTTGCAGACCGGCAAATGGCTGAAATGTGAGATAACAAACGGGCAAGTGGTTTGGGAATTTGGTAGATGATGTGGCACACTCATCGCTTATCACCCACCAATGGACCACCGTCCTCGACTATCAAAAGGACGCGCGTACATTTGCCTACCCCGTTATCCTAAACGGGACAGAGGCGTTTTACATCTATTTCGACCAACAGGCGGCGAAATGGACGTACAACAAAGATGTAACAGGCATTGTCATCGACCCGATGTATTGCGAGAAATGGAGTGAGCACAAAAGTCTGTCGTTGGAATTAGACGCATTGTTACCGGCAGGGACCAACTACTTCGCATTTACACAAGGGGACGCAGGTGCGCAAGAGTGCCAAATCACGATTTGGCCCAAGTTGGCAGACAGCACCTACATACACAGCGTGCCGGGAAAACGACTGAATTATGACAACCTACATATCAACGAGGTAGTAACCATAGAGGATAATATCAACACATTAGAGAGCAAAGGATATTCATTTGGCGTAAATTGGTGTTTGTTTGGCGGTGATATACTGAACCAACCACCCCACAACGATCCGTCAACAACCTATATCCCTTTCAGCCATACCGATGTAACTCAGATTGAAAACTCCACCTACCAGGCAGGTGCGTATAACACCATTACCTCTCAAACCGCATCGTATCAAGATTCACCAAGAGAGATGATGAAAGCGGAGCTGATTGAGAATAGTAATACAGAATGGATTATCAAAGTTACTCCAAAGGGGAAGAGTCCGCTCAACTGGTGGGTAAAGGGCATAGGTTGGGCAGACTTTACCGATTTGGTGAAGATGACCGTAACCAAAGATGGCAAAACGGTGGCTACCCGCGAGTTTCCAATGATTCGCGAATCCCGCCACTATTTGGAAGAAGAGACTTTGGAACCATTCATTACTCCGACACAACACACTTTTTCTGCTACAGGGGGGACTCTGACGGTGAAATTAGATAGTGTTGTAGAGAGCCATCACATTGACCTATATGATACAAAGGGCTATCTTGTTCCGTCCTACACCACCATCATCCAATCAACAAAACTGATTCCCGGTACGGCGACATATAACCAGAAAGTGGAACGCCAAGTATCGTTGCAGAAAGAGGGAAGTACGGACAAGCCCGAGTGGTTGAATATAACGGGTCTGACAGATGCTGAGATAACTATCCAATGCGGTCAGAACGAAGGTGCCAACTCGCGGTTAGGTATCTTACATTCGGCATACACGAACACAACCACAGGACAAATCTACGCAGTGGAGACACGTCTGTTCCAAGACGGACGACACACGGCGGGTGATATTAAATTTGACCCTCAAGGCGGTTGGGGTTATACCACCTTGGGCAGCGATGGACGTCAAAAAGTTCATACCACAGAGACTACTATATACTACCATGAGGGAGAAGAAGTGGAACTTCGCTTGCGCGAACGTAACTTCTTTGGTTATATGCGTTGGTATGACTACCATACCGGTGCAGACCCAAAGTACTACACCGCATCCGACGGAACAATGAAAACGCATCCGAATTTCTGGAAACGTGTGCCGTTGAAATATATATATCGTGCAGGATTATGGACCGGCACAGATAAAGAGGTTAAGTTTGACCCCATTAATAATGAAGCCAACGATTCACACGGACTCTATTTTGCCATGAAGGACAAAAAAGATGCGAATAGTTTAATAAGCGATCGTCAGTTAAAAGATGATGATAGCGAAAAGCCAACATATAATATACAAGTTTATTATGAATATCCTCGTCTCTTGGTGCCTATCGTGAACGGTTGGAATCCCGATAAATCAGGTTATCCTACATACCGCGATATAGCCTGCGATGTATCCAACTACACCGACTACAAAGAGGCATGGCAAACGGGGACGACTGACAATGTATTCCGTGAGCCGACTTTGTCCTATCGGCATATTTTCCACTTGCACCCTGCCAAAGAAATGGCAGATACATTGGCAAAGTGCATAGACGGAAAGTATTTTGAGAATTATACATACATTGCGCCTGTCGGAACAGAGGTGTTACTGAAAACGCTATATGCACATGCCAACCCTTATTATGCAAATCGTCCCAGCGACCTTTGTTACTATTTTTATATCCAAAAGAATGGTCAGAAACAAATGACACGTTTGTCAATGAAAGATGGCGTGAAAGTAGTTCTCTATGAAAACAATGTAAAAAAAGGTACTCCAACCTATAAATCTGGTTCCGATTATATTCCTGTTAAAAGTAATAGTCCCGGAACCGTTAAATACGAATTGAAAATAGAAGATGGGAATATATACGGCAACAAACCGATTTGCTTGGCACGTTGGAAAGTAACATACGTAAATAAATCGGAATATGGTCCGAGTGCAACCGAATTGATTAGTCGCAGCACCATTGAGACCGAATATATCCCCTTGGCAGAGAAGGATTTCAACTACAACAAACCCGGCACTAAAGATATGGTGCTATACGACAAGCCTCTTGATGCCGAGGAAAGTAGTTTCGGTTTTTGCTACCCAGCCTCTGTTGTCAATGACAATAGCCAACGTTTAAAAGACAACAAACCTCCGTTCCCTTTCTATGGCGAGTACGCTATCGTAAATGCTGTAAAGGGGAAAGAGTGGTTGAACGATACCGAACAACGTGGCGGAGCAGAGAACGGATACTGCCTATATGTGGATGGTTCTCAACTCCCCGGCAAGGTGGTTACCCTATCTACCAATGCCAAAATCTGTTCGGGACAACAACTCTATTGTTCGGCATGGATATGCAACCCCGCCAACAGCAACAAAGGTGCCTCGCCTATTTTCCGTTTCGACGTAGAAGGACGCAACCCGGGCGGTCAATGGGAAGCAGCCGGTTCGTTCTATACGGGCGAAATCGGATTGGATTATGGTGGTCAATGGCTTCAAATCCGTTTCCCTGTGGTGAGTGCCCACGACTATGAAGAGTCGCGTATCACCATCTACAACTACTCCGCCACCAATAGCGGCAACGACTTCCTGGTGGATGACGTGATGCTCTACGCCACCCGCCTGCCTTTGGGGGCATACCAAGCCACCACTTCGTGTAAGCGCGGTGCCTTGAACGACTCGTTGGTAACGATGATAAAAGTGGACTATACCCTACTCACCGAAGGCTATGCAGGCAAGACCTTGTATTATCGTATCTACAACCAAACCGACAAAACACCTGTCGTAACCAACTACTACAACAACAAAAATGCTACATTTGGTTGGATACAAATGCCACCAGCGAATTATAAACCAACTGACGAGGAAAAATGTGAATCTGTCAGTGAGTTTGCCGGCGAGATGAGCGGGTACACGAACGATACCGTCTGCGTGAAGTATATTTGGACAGAAGATATGAATAACCCGCGTTGGGTGATGTATATTGCTCAGTTGGTAAACGGGTCATTGTTGGATAGCAAGAAAGACTACGAAGTACAGACCGCCTATGCGGCAGACGATTTAGACCACGCTTCTTGCGCTATGCGTACCAAACTGCCTGTGTATGAGAAGACTGCCCATACCTTCAACGGCGAGACCTACCCCACTACGGGGCATTGTGCCAACGACCTCTATCGGATTGAGATATTGGTAACCGACCAAGTGGATATAGATGGCAAACTGACCGAGATGAAAGCCTACGCCAAAGGCGATTGGCTGAAAGGCTACCCGTTTGACGACATCTGGTATGATGCCTACACCGGCACAGACACCATCGGCAAACGCAAAGCAGCCGACGAGGCTTTTGAGAATTTCTATGGCTACACGCGCTGGAAGATAGAAGATGCTATCAGAGATATGCGTCGCGAGAGTACAACCGAGAAACCGAATCCGAACTTCGATGCCACCGATGTGAGCCAGTTGAAAAGCGAGCCGAAGTATTGGGATAACACCGAACACTACCAAATCATCTACAACCTGTGCCAACGTGGTCTTCTGACGCTTGCCAAAGAACGACAAGTACTCTATATGCACTCTAACGACACAGTGCGCTATTGGGTATATCCGATTGCCAACACCGCCAAGGCAACCTACGACAGCAAAGAATATATCCTGAATACATGTACAGAGCCTACTTATATCAAGGTGTTTACCCAAAAGAGCGACTATGATTTGAACCTGAGCAACAAGACGTACGACGAACTGACCGGTACCGATATACCACGTGCGCGTATCTCGCTGTCGGCAGCCAATAGCCGATTCGGCATACCTATCAAAGAGATAGGCAACGATGTGGCACTCTGCTACGACAGCACACAAGTGGTGCAGTCCACCGACCCCGATATACAGGCGTCTATCGGAAAACCGAACTTCAGTATGCACTATACGGAAGACAAGATGTACCAAGATTATCCCGGTAATCGATACTACAAAGCCGGCGACACGATATGGTTCACACCTATCGACGCTGCCCATGTGCAGGCGATGAAAGAACGCAATCGCACAGAAAGCAAATGGACTGACGGACACCCCGGACTATGGGTTGAGAACACCCACTCTATGCGTGCGGGCTACGAATATACGCTGCGCGTGCAGATGATGACCCGTAGCAACCAAGCGTTAGACGCCGCCGATGGCTGTCTGATTGGCTACTCGCCTATCACCGTGGTGGTAGTGCCTGACACGATGATTTGGACGCCTACGATAGCCGACACGCAAGGACACTATAGTTGGGCAGACGACCGCAACTGGCGAGGCGTGGTAGATGGCAAAACACTGACATGGGGCTACACACCTATCTCAGAGACGATGGTGATACTGCCGACCGGATTAGACAAAGAGAAGTATCCGTATATCCCAGAGGACAAGGGAGACAATATCCTCTATCCGTTGGATGTGAACTACCACACCAATGTCTGCAAGAAAGTACAATTCCGCAAAAACGCCCTGATGCTCGGACAGGAAAACCTGAAATACGAACAAGCATACGTAGATATGGTACTACCCGCCAATGCGTTCTACACCATCTCCGCGCCACTGCAAGGTATGTATTCCGGCGACTTGTATGTTCCGCACAATGGACGTATTATAGACGGAAGCACCACGATGCGGGAAAGCGACAAGGCCTTTGAGGTGAGCGGATTCCAAGGTACGCGCGACAGTTTGGCAGGCTATGCGTTCTGGGCAATGTACTATAATCAGGACGTCTATAGGATGTACAATTCAGGAGAAGGGAGCATCGTAAGCACAACGGCTTCGTTCTTGCAATCGAACAAACTGGATATGCCTATCGCGCCCGGAAAAGGTATCGCGGCAGCCGGTTTCGGACCTACCGGCAACGAGACAGACATCACCGTGCGTCTGCCCAAACCCGACACGAAATATCATTACTATACCAACACCGGAGCAGTGAGCGGCCAATCGGTAACTGTGGATAGAACCCACTCATACAAATTGGCATACACTCCCAACGCGAGCGGAGATATGGAGGTAACGCTGACGGTGAAAAACGAAGTGAACGCCGGCATTGTCGGATTCAACAACAACACCACCGGTTTCTTGTTCGGCAACCCGACAATGGCATATATAGATATGTTCAAACTGATGGACGCGAACCCGAATATACTCTCACATGTGGGCTACCAAGTGATGACAGGCGACAAATATACCACCGTACTACGTGCAGCCGGCACCACCGACCACTACTTGGCGCCTATGCAATCGGCTATCGTACTGCCACTCTCAAAGACCAATAACATCAAGCTGAAGATTCCATCCAATTGTTTGGTACTCAACCCGTATGCTCCTACCAGCAGTGTACAACCCGCGCCACGACGCGCCATGGGACATACGTTCCGCAGCGACCGAATGGACATCATGGTGTACTCCGACGGCGGCAAAGGTAGCGCAATCCTGTTGGCACGCGACTTTGCGGACAATGCTTACAACGTGGAAGAAGATATGTTGTACAACGCTGCCGGATTTGGTGCCGACAAGAACCGACTCCAGACAATGACACCGGTGAACGTTTATACCTTGGCTGGCAATATGCCATTGGCAGCCGACGTGCGTGAGAAAATAGGTGTCGTGCCATTGGGCTTCGAGATAGACAACGCATACCGCCAAGACAGCATTGATATCTTCTTCAGCCTGAACAGCGTATGGAGCGAGGAGTGCTATTTCTGCGACAGCGAGACCGGCGAGCGTTGGCGTATATACAACGATACCCATATTCGTATCGCCACCCCCGCCAACCACGAAATACGCTACTACATACAAGGCGAATACAATGCGCCCGAGAACCCCGACACCCCCACCCAAGAACCCAACACCACCATCAACAGCAGCGCATCGACCGTGAGTGCGTTCTCCACCTTTGCGGAGACAGTGGTGGTAGTGGCTTCGGGAGACATCGCCGAGATTCGTATGTACGACATCGCGGGACGCTTGTTGCAGGAGATTGCTCCCGCCAACAACACCCCGATACTGACCCTACAAGCACCAACCGGCGTGGTACTGCTCAGCACACGCCTCCGCAGCGGATTTATGACACAAACCAAGGTATTGGTGAAATAACATCAATATGGTATCGTATTCAACTGCCCGACAACTTGGCGTTGTCGGGCAGTTGTTTTTTGTTTTGAAGTATTGACTTTGAACATGTAATCCGACATTGAACATATAATTTAACGTCAGTTCGATATAACAATAGATACAACGATTGAATCACATAGTGGTAAAAGTGTTCAGATTTTTTTCACATCTATATACCCCGAATTATTCCGGAACTTATTCTAATTTGCCAAGCAGTGTGATTATTCTGGAATCTGTTATTTATAATGAAAATAGTTACAATGTAACGAGTATTGGGTATGCGGCTTTCCGGGGCACTGGGCTAACCTCTATCACTATCCCAAATAGTGTAACGAGTATTGGAGGGGGGCTTTTTATGGTTGTACTGGACTTGACACGGTAATTATTGGCAATGGTATATATCCATATTCAGGTGCCGTGTGACAACCTTGAGGACTATGAGACGGATGCGGTATGGGGCTCCTTTAAATACATAGAATGTATGGGGGCGGACAATGTAGATACCAACGGTAATGTGACTGTTACGCCGAGTGACAACGAGATAGAGATAATATGGCCAGCCGATGATAGTGCCGATACCTACAGCCTGGTCATCACTCAAGACAACAAAGAGGTATGCACCCTTTTCTTCAACAAAAACGGGTAACTGACGCGCATTGCCTTTGCCGCTCCTGCGCAAAACGGAGGACAGCGCCATACTCCTGCTGCTATGCTTACCCAAAGTGGGTATCGTTTCACGGTAACGGGGTTCAGTAGTGGTACTCAGTATGCGTATGCCATGGATGTGAAGGACAAAGCGGGCACTTCCATCAATACCTATAAGGGAACTTTCACCACTACCGTCAATGGTATGCCCACCGGTGTGGAGGATGTCGCCATAGATACCTCATCGGCGGCTCCCCGCAAGGTGTTCCGCAACGGGCAAGTGCTTATCCTGCGAGGAGGAAAGACCTATACCCTTACGGGCATGGAAGTGAATTTGTAATGACTAATTTGTAATGTGTAATAAAGGGCTGTTCTATAATTGATTGGGCAGCCCTTTGTATATCGGAACCTTAATTTAAGAACATATAATTTGCCATATAATCAAATCATATAATTTAATGGGTAATGCGTGGTTAATTATATGTTTTGCAGAACGTTAAGTATTTGAGAGTGGTTTTGTAGGCTGCTTTTGGCAGACGAAGAGACCAATGATGATGAGGAGAATACCGAGCCATTTAGCCCAGGGGAGTTGTTCGCCGAAGAAGAGAAGCATCCAAATAGCCGTGAAAGCGGGGCGGACGTTATTGAACGCATTGGTGCGGGTAACACCGATGACACGGACGGTATAGCAGAAACAAATAAAAGCCACAACGGACGCACCGAGTGCCAGATAACCTACTGCCGCCAAAGAACGCCATAGTTGCACAATATCCACCTCGGCAAAGTGGGCAAAACCGCTCACGCCGTCGGTAAATCCACACAAAGGATAGAACAGAACGAGGGCAGACAGTTGGACATAGAAAACAACCGTCAGCGGATTGTACCCGGACGGAATACGGCGCAGAACAATAGTATAAAGTACCGCTGCCGAGACCGCCGCAAAGGCACAGGCTATGCCCCACGGGTTACCGATACTGAAATCGGACGCCCCCACAAGCACCAGCAAAAGCATACCGACGGTGGAAACAATGATACCCAGAATATTGTACCGCGTAACGTGCTCACGCAGGATGGCTGCCGCAAAAAAAGGTGCCAGGACGGGACTGGTAGATAGCAGTGCCTCGGCGATAGTGGGCGAAGAGAGAGCATCGTAACTGAATGTCTCCAGTATATAGTATAGAAACGGCTGGAAAATACCGCCCAAGATAAAAAGCGGGAGGTCTTTCTTATCCACTTTCTGCAAACGGAACATCTCGCTCTTGCGGGCACATAGTCCTACCACGAGCATCAATAGCACAGCCAGCGTAAAACGGATAACAATCATCGTCATCGGCGAGAGTGCTACAAGGGCTTCCTTGACAGCAATACCCGATGCCGACCAAATAAGCATTGACAGGAGAACGGCGATATAGGGGAGAAGGCGGCGCATTGTGGATAATTTGTAATTAGTAATTTGTAATTAGCCCTTATTCCTGTTCGGGACTGACTGCCCAACTATTTTTGGTGATGCCTGCCATGCGCTCCATAGTATGGTGTGCCATAGTACGCAGACGCTCAATCTCCACACCGCGCGGATTGTCGCGATTAGGGAGAATAGGTGCGCCTATTTCCACCTGCAGAAGCGGGAGTTCCTTTTTGCCGAAAAGGCGGTAAATGCCGGTGCGCTCACGATAGGTAATGACACACGGCAGGAGCGGCATATTGTACTTGTACGACATCGAGAAAGCCCCTTTCTGGAACGGGCGGATCGGTTTGTAGAAGTCCCAGCGTGCCGCCTCGGGGAAGATATGAAACCAATAACCGCGGCGGTGGAACTCATCGAAAGCGGCATTGAACTTCTTGAGAGCGGAGATACCTGCTTCCTGCGGCGGGATAGGTATTCCGCCGACCACATTGAGAAAGAAATTGTCCTTGGTAGAGAAATTGGGCGCATACATCGGGATGCGTGTGGTATGTTTGGCATGAACGGCAATCAGTACACATGGGCAATCAAGACGATAGCAATGGTTGGCAATGGTGATTGCCCCACCGGCAAGAACATCTTTGTACTTACGGAGGTTCTCACGCCCTTTGATACGCAAGCCCATCTGCACACGCAGTTTGATGCCAAGCCCCACCTTGAGCAACAATCCCCACATCGACCAATTGAGAAAACGGAACTTAAACGATTGGTTTAAGTAGGGATAATTCTCGTCCACCACCACATTGCGGTCGTAGGTCGGTTTGTATAAGCGTGCATACGGATCATCCTCGGGGTAATCGATGCCCACGTTAGGGATATAAACACCCGGTTCGGTCTCTAATTCTGCGTAACGTCTATTCATTTTTTTCACAATTAACAAGTAATAATTAACAATTAATACATATAGTACATCCGCCTATCCTATAAGCATCCTATAAGCATCCACCTTACTTTTTCAGTGCACAACGCATAATGTACAATACACAATTATTAACATTCTGACAGCGTCAATATAAGACGAAAAACAACAAAACCTTATCTCGTGGCGCAACACGCGCCGCGCTTCCTGCATTATGTATTAAGCCCCCTACTCTACTTGATAGAACTTGGCACCGATGGCACGGGCGGATGCCCCGTCGGTATCATCGCGGTCGCCGACAAAAAGGCAATGTGCCGGCGGGATATTAAGGCGCTTGGCAATCTCTTCTGCACACTCCTTGGATGGTTTGAGTCCGCCCAAGGATGGGGCGGAGACCACAAAATCAAACATATCTGCGTGCAACCCAAGAGCAAGAAGTTTCTCATCTACAAAACCATAGTCCGAATAGACCACCACACGCAAATGGCGATTGCGACACTCCGACAAGAATGCGCTAAACCACGCCCGTGGGCGGTAATACCGCTTCAGGGTGCTCACCATAGAGGGCATATACTTATGGAAATACCACCAACGAGCCACCGCAGGCGTAAACGAACGTCCGTCTGCCATACGGCGAAAAAACTCGGTATAGAAAGCCCCCTTGGAACCGAGATACATTCCCCGCATCGCCTTGCGGGTCTTTTGCTCGGCAGAGAGGACGGACAACCATAATATATTGCGGGCGATGAGGTGCGCGGGCAGATGGTGTTTGTCATAGATAGTGCCATCCAAATCGAGAATCACCGCCTCTGTTTCAGCAGTCAATGCATCGCTTGTCGGGAGTTTCATAGCGGCGGTTATTTTCGCTTCTCTTGTCGTCTGGTGTTGCGCTCCCGACGACGGTTCTGACGCTCGATAGCACGTTTCTCACGTTCAACACGGCGTTGCTCTATTCGATCATCGATTATGTTCGCCTGCTCCATAATAGAGGAAGCCACACGCTCCATACCCGTCTCCAAACGCTCAATCAGGCTGAATTTGTTGCGGCGTTTCTCGTCTTGCATCAGCAGATTGAACTTAAACTGTCCATCGCGGAACCCATCGCGCAGACATGCAGCCTTGAATCGCGCATACGCGTTATTCAGGAGAATGTGCGCCTGCGGGGCATGAAGACGGAACGAAGCACGTTTCGACTCGTATTCGATATTGATGGCTTGGAGGTGCTTATCCACCACTTTGGTGAACTCGTCCGCCTCTTTCTGGTCAATACGCTCGTCCTCAAACTCGTAGTAGAAATGGTAGAGCGACTCCTTGACATCGGCGAAACCGACGAAGAACTTGGTCTTGATACCCGTCTCCTCCTCCGCCTCGTGTACCGCCTGAATAAACTGCGGTTCATAGAGTTTCTCGCCCGTCATAGACACGATACCATTCACCTTCGACACCATATGGACAGTCGGAGTGTTGTAGTATTTCCCACCCACTTCGACAAGGTCATTCATATTATAGCGGAACAGCCCCGAATAAGTGGTAACATACGCACAATAACGTTTCCCTTTCTCTAACTCGTTGATTTGCAGGAAATGTTTATTCGGAGTATCAAGTTCGCTTTCCTCCACAAACTCGTAGTAATGGAACTGCGGGAAGAGCACCGACTCATTGGTGTCATCGAGAGCAAAGCCAAAGCGGCACTCGGTAGCGATATACCCCAACTCCTGATAGTAGGTCTTGTCCCAGTCGAAAGCGTCCATATACTTATCCATATAGATTTTCGTATTGCCGCATTTCCATGTACTGAGGTACTGCAACCACGGCCAATAGTCTTTCGGCAGAAGTTTGCCTTTCTCGCGCAGTATCTGACGCAGTTCCTCGGCACGCTCGGGTTTGGGCGACATATACGGAAACAACTCCTCGCGGATATGGGAAGATATGTCGAAATCGTAGGTCAGCGAACCGCGTTCTATATCCTCTATCAGTTCCTCGGCATGCTCGTCCACAGTGCGCATCAGTTCGAGAATTGTGGACGGGTTGGCAGTTGACCAAAGCGTTACATCCCGGTGCTGCATTGCCAGGCGCATGAGGGTGTAGTTGCGGGCAGAATAGTCGGCAATCGACATCACCGAGGCGGGAGCGGTATAGTGTTTCTTGATGATAGACGGAATGTCGCGCACCAAGACACCGCTTACCGAACCGAACAACGTACCATCGGGTGCATAGCCCTCTACTTCCTTGCCCACAATCGGGAATATATGCCCCGCAAAGATACGGCTGCGGTGCTTGACGAAGTTCCATGTCCAGATATGCGACATCTTGCCGTACACATCCTTGAGATACTTGTGCGTCATCGGAATCCATTTCGGCTCGCTTGTGGTACCCGAAGTGGTGGCATACATATCCGGTTTACCCGGAAAAAGCACATTTTCCTCACCATGCTTGTGGCGCTCCACGTAGGGGCGCAATGTCTCAAAACTGTTGTTTACGGGGACGTACTGCCTATAGAGGCGAAACAAGTCGTCTGCATTCGTGGCAGAGAGAATTACATCGAAATGATGTTCTTTGCCATATACTGTATCACGCGAGATATTGAGAATGTCGCGCAATGTTTTCTCAGCAGCGTGGCGCGGATGCCTGCTCCAAAACCGCAAACGCATCATCTGGCTTCCGCCCACCAAACACAACATTGTGTTGATTAACCAGGGATAGGGCAATGCCTTACCATGGTTGTCTAAATATGGTTTCTTTTTCATAATGATTCTCTTCGCTCCCGCCGCACCCGCCCCCAAGGCGGTGGCTATCGGGATTGCTGGCATTGCACGATAGTCCGTTTTTCCAAGGAAACAGCCCTAATCGAACAAAAACCACTGCAAAAGTACACATTTTTCACCATATATGCAAATTACGTTCGGTCAACAACAGGGCGACCATTTTTCTTTTAGCGGCAATCTGCCCGGCGAGGCTACAGATCCAAAGGGGTTCACAAGGCGCTGTGGTGTGTATTTTTTTAGGAAAGTTGTGGATATTTTGTATATTATATAATATAAGGTGTTGCCATTCCAAGAAAAAGATATATCTTTGTAATCTGAATTTTTAATCAATCATTATTTTAATGAAAACATTTTCCACATTATGTATGGCGATAGTGGCGGCAACGACGCTGCAAGCGCAAAACGTAGTAGAAAAACGGCTTTACACTACTGATTTTCAGGATTGGGAAGCAGTAAAAAGCACCACTACCCCCACCAAAAAGACCGTAACAACCAATGCAAGCAAAGAGCAATTAGACATCACGTTTGCCGAGGTAGAGATAGCGCCGACAGGAGTAAAAGGACAATTCACCAACACCGAAGTCATTACGGCAGGTTATGCTATGGCAGCCAAATCGGCTACTCCGTATATCGAAACCTCGGTGCTGAAAAGCGTAACGCGCGTGGAGTTTGTACACGCCGCTACAGGTAGCAGCCGTGGTTGGGGCTTGCTATGCAAATCGCCCGAAGCAGAAAAATGGGATACGTTGAGTACCGCTTTCTGTGAGCAGAGAGGCACAAAGATCACAGTGCCTGTCAATCGCGAGAATGTACAACTGCGCTGGTTTAATCTCAACGCCGTGCAGAATGCCTATATGACGGAGTTTACCATCTATGGCAATGTGACAGTTGTTCCGCGCACGTTCACGGATTTTGAGATAGACCTGACGAAGGAAGAACCCGTATTACCCACAGGCGTACAAGGCAGCGGCGCAAGTTACAACGACGCACAGCATGGTTGGGTGGACTACACCATCGGTTTTAAGGTGGACGGTCCGGTTCGTATCACTCTCGGCGGCTGCCAATATGCCAACAAAGCGGCAACCGTTACCTCCGGCAACAGCAAAACACTCTTGGCGACCATCGACACCAAGTCGGTCGGCTGCTACCACAATGGCGGTACGGCAACTTGGACATACAATGTAGAGGAAGCCGATTCGCTCATCGTCTATTGCGGTCAGTACTGCCCGTACATCAAGGTGGAGGCATGCGACTACGTAGAAAGCCATACCGTCGTCTATTTCGACCAGAACGGCACCCGTCTCGGCGCAGAGGAAGTGCTGCACGGCACGGCGTTTGCACCCAAATACAGCATCAGCGACCTCACTATTGCCGAAGGCTTCGCTTTCCGCGGGTGGACAACCAATATGGGACTAAAAGTGGCGGAAGGTACTGCTATCGAGGCGGATATGAAAGTGTATGCCTTAGTAACAGAGATTGAAAAAGCCGTTGTGGGTACACATTATATATACAATATGACCAAAGCATCGTGGTATCAGGAAGACCATGAGTGCATCACCATCACAGGTGGCAAATACTACAACAACCACGGTTGGAACATCGCTGCCGGCGGAATGGTCGAAATCGCCGTGGCAGGCAAAGCCTATATACAGGTAACCAATTGCCAGTATTCGGCAGAAGCAGATGTAACGGTAACAAGCAAACTGGGTAAAGCAACGGTTACCACTTTCGCGGCAAAAGCCGAACCGGACGGCACAACTACCACTTTCTTCTACAATGGTACTGCGAATACGCTTGTGCTGACCTTTGGCGGACAGGCATATCTCCATAGCGTGGCGGTTTACAACGTGGCTGACGAGATACTGAAAGACGCAAGCGGGATGTTTATTGTTCCGGCAGGCGATGCGGCATCCCTGCTTCTCACGCTTATGCAACTGCAAGACGGCGACCGCGTATTCCTACCCAATGGCGTGTACGACCTCGGCGAGACCGTACTGACACAGGTATCGGCAAACAATGTCAGCCTGATAGGGCAATCGATGGAGGGCGTAGTTATCAAAAACGCACCCGATGCGGTCAACGAATCTATCAACAACACCGCTACACTCCTGCTGACGGGCAACAACATCTATCTGCAAGACCTCACCCTGCAAAACGCTTTGGATTACTACAAAGCCAACAACGGACGGGCGGTCGCTCTCTGGGATAAAGGCACGCACACTATATGCAAGAATGTGCGACTGCTGTCCTATCAAGACACCTACTATTCCAACAAGATAGGTGCCGTACGCTATTTCGAAGGCGGCGAGATACACGGTACTGTGGACTATATATGCGGAGACGGAAGCGTCTTCTTCGAGGATGTGCTGCTCTACTGTGAAAAGCGCAGTAGCACAGGCGGCGGAAGCGATGTCATCACTGCCAGCAACGCCGACCAAAACGACAAAGGCTACGTATTCAACCGCTGCCGTATCCAGTCGGAATGTCCGGTTGTATCGTTCGGTCGTGCTTGGAACAACGCACCGCAATGTGTCTTCCTCAATACCATTGCCGACATGGGCAAAGGTGAGTTCGGTTTCGCCGACGAAGGTAAGATTGCCCGCTGGACACTACAGGGGATGAATGTGCTGCCCGCTATTTTCGGCGAATACAACACCACCGATACAGAGGGGAAAGTTATCAGCCCCGCAAGCAATCTCATCACTTTCACCTACAAAGACAACACCAAGCAATTAGAGACCATTCTCTCCGCTGACGAAGTTGCTAAATACGCCTATACATCTTTCTTCGGCGAATGGAATCCTGCCGCCGAAACGGCACAAGAATCGCTCTATTACACCATCCAAGACGGAGCCGTCGTATGGGAGACCACCACGGCAACACGCTTTATGATTGAGAAAAACGGTGTGGCTGCATTCGTAACCGAACTGCCTGCCGCACTCGAAGAAGGTATGACCGTGCGGGCAGCCAATAGTAGGGGCGGTTTCGGTCCCGCCGCTATCAACGGAAAACGTCCGATGGCAATCGACAACACCACGGCAAACAGTCTGCGTGCCTGTAAACGCTTGGAGAACGGACAAGTGCTAATCTTGCATCAAGATATTTGCTATTCGGTATTGGGGACCATACTGCACTAACCTGTCAAATACCAACTTACAAAGAGGTGTTCCTGCTTCCCGGGTACACCTCTTTTGTTGTTTCAATATCACAAAATTATATGCAACTTACATTTCTGTAAGTAATCCTTTGGAAGTATCAAAAATTTGTCGTACTTTTGCGCTTGGTTTCATTCACACAACCTATGAAGAATAAAAAAGAAGAGATTCTGCAGGCGGCGGAGGAGGAGTTCGCACGCAACGGCTACGAAGGGGCGAACATCTCACGTATCGCCAAGAAAGTAGGCGTAACCCATGTGCTGCTCTACTACCATTTCCAGAACAAAGAGAACCTCTTTATCGAGGTGCTGCAACGCAAGATTGAGCAGTTTATTCAGTCCGTTCTTCCCCCGGAAGGCACAGAGAATCTCCATTTTATGGAGAACCTCGACACGCTTATCACGCAGAATTTCAATATTATGGCGCAAAACGCAATGTTGGCACGCCTGTTGGTCAATGAGACGGAACAGATGCCCGATTTGCTCTGCGACATCGCCCATAAGCAATACAGCGGATATCTGGCACGGCTTCAACACACATTGGACAAGGAAACCGAAGCGGGCAATATCGTCCCGACCAATGCCGAGCGACTGATACTCACCATCTGTTCGCTCAACATTATGGCGATACTCGTGATGCCTGCCATAGAGAACCTGCTGCCCGAGCAGGAACAAAACCGTCAAAAGGTACAACAGAGACGCTTGGAAGAAAATATCCGATACATACACAGCCTGTTGACCACAGGTATAAAGTAACCACTTCGTGCTTATAAGAGTGGGTGGTTAGTGGGTGATTAGTGGGTGATTCCCGACTGGATAGTGAATGATTGACGAATAATGACAAAAACAATATGAAGACAAACAAGTATTTGCAACTCGGTCTTTTTATAGGCTGTATCGCCCTGCTGGCCGGTTGCTCCGACCCTGTCAAATCGCGTATGGGCGGCTATAGTTACCAAATCGCAAAACAAGAAGTAACCATTGATGACACCGTTTCCATAGTGCTGACTGGTGAGATGGGCGCTTTGCAAATGGAGCAGATACAGGAGGATAGTATCCTGCTGACCTTCAATAGTTTGAAAGGTGATGTCTATACCACCACGGGCAAAATCGACAACGACGACATCGTCTTGCAACCCCTTGAACGCACCCTGTCGGTAACATATACCGTAACGCAACAAGATTTGCTTCGACCGGTGGATAAAACTCTCAACGAGACCTATAACATCCGGGTGTCGGGAAGCGCAGAGATGCACGACGAGACAATCCATTTTATGCTCCAATACAACGGCGCAGGGGTCAGCAACGACAAACAGTTGGTCGGCGAAGACATACTTATGGTGGCAAAAAAGAATTAACACGCTATGCAGCAAAAAACGCTATACATATCTCTCCTTGCCTTGCTCTGCCTGGCGGGGTGCAAAAAGTTGCCGCTGAACCGGAAACCGGGATACGAGGTGCACCCCATCAAGGTCGAGGTGCAGACCATCGGACGGCAAACACACATAAACACGCACACGTATGTGGGCAAGATAGAAGAGGCGTCAAGTGTGCCGCTGAGTGTGCAGACTGCGGGACAGGTAACTGCCGTCTATATAAAGAAAGGCGACCGTGTACGGGCAGGGCAGAAACTGCTGCGCTTGGACGACACACAGGCCAAGAACGCTCTGCAGGTAGCCAACGCCACCCTCCAACAGGCACAAGACGGCTACACACGTGCCGGACAAGTGTACCGGGAGGGCGGCATTACGGAGCAGAAAATGGTAGAACTGAGCAGCCAATTGGAGCAGGCACGCTCTATGGAGGCTATGGCGAGCAAGTCGCTTAGTGACTGCGTATTGCGTGCGCCCAACAGCGGCGTGATAGGCGAGTGCAAAGTCCAAGCCGGACAAGTGGTTGCCCCCGGCCTGAACCTGGTAACACTCTTGGATATGGCGGGCTACAACGTTACGTTTGATGTGGCGGAAGGCGACATCGCATCCATTCAGGTGGGAGATAGCGGAATGATACAGATACCCGCTCTCGGGCTGGACACGCTGCCTGTTCGTGTGGTAGAGAAGAACCTGTTGGCAAATACCATTTCCCATACTTATACCGTCAAAGCCGTGCTGACCAATACACAACACAAAGATCTGCTGCCGGGTATGGTGAGTAAAGTATGGCTTCGGTCACAAAGCATATCGGGCTATTTCGTACCTGCCGCCTGTGTACAGACGCTCACGAGCGGACCATCGGTATGGGTAATACAAAACGACATCGCTACACGCAGACGGGTGGAAATTGGTCAGTATGCCTCTGCAGGCGTGGTCATCACCCAAGGGTTGAATGAAGGCGACCAAGTAGTCGTCGAGGGCTTCCAGAAACTATACAACGGGGCAAGGACCTCTTATTAGTTATAGAGTTGAAAGTTTAGAGTTGAGAGAAGTTTTTAAGTAGAAAGTTTTATAGTTTTGCACGTACTACTTTCCACTAATAACTCTCCACTGCACTAAACACTCCACTCTAAACTCTCCACTTCTTTCAACTATCAACTTTCCACTTTCAACTAAAAAAAGGACAATGAAAAAACGCAATCACATAGAGGGTGCTATGCGGAGCCACAACCTTGTGTTGCTGGTGGTATTGGTACTGACGGCGGTAGGCATATGGTCGCTGCCGAAGATGAACAAGGACGAGTTCCCGCAGTTCACTATCCGTCAGGGCGTGGTGGCTGCTATCTATCCGGGGGCTACGGCAAAAGAGGTGGAAGAGCAAGTTACTATCCCTTTGGAGAATTTCCTCAACAGTTATATCGAGGTGGACAAAGCCACCACCTATTCCACCACCGAGGACGGAGTGGTGTACGTGTATGTCAGTATCCGAAACTCCGTAAAGTCGGCGGCTGACGCATGGACAAGTATCCGTGCGGGACTTGACCTGTTCAAGAAAACAAGCCTGCCCGCAGGCGTATTGCAGATAGTGGTGGTGGACGATTTTGGCAGCACCTCGTCTATGTTGCTTGCCGTGGAGAGCAACGAGCGCAGTCCGCGCGAGTTGGAGACCTATACCCGCCAACTATGCACCCAACTGCGCACCATTCCCGAGATGGGCAAACTCAAGATACTCGGGGCGCAGCATGAAGAGATAGCCGTTACCATAGATGCGGCACGCCTCTCCGCGTATGGTATCGACCAAAAGGCTCTACAGATGTCGCTTATGCTGCAGGGGTTCCGCACCCTGAGCGGCAACCTGCAAGGCAGCACGGGACTGCAAGTGGCTATCCCATACACGAGTGAGCGCGAGATAGCCGAACAAATAGTATGGTTCGACCCCGCTTCGGGAGCGACTATCCGTCTGAAAGACATCGCCACCATAGAGCGCCGTTACCCCAAAGCGGACAAGTTTGTGGAGTACTATACGGGCGATGCGGCAGCCGCTATCGCGCCCGACCGATCGTGCCTCATCCTGAATATGGAGATGGTTGCAGGCAACAACATCGTGGCGTTTGGCAACAAGGTGGAGAAGGAATTGGACAAAGCCCGTATGCAACTGCCGCCGGACGTACATTTCCATCGCATTACCGACCAACCGAAGGTGGTGGACGACTCCGTGAAATCGTTTATGCGCGACATAGTGATGTCTATCATCGTGGTGATAGCCGTGATGCTGGTGCTTTTCCCGCTCCGCACGGCATTAGTAGCCTGCACGGGCGTGCCTGTCTGTACCGCCATCGCCGTGGGACTGATGTACCTGACGGGTATCGAACTCAACACCGTAACCCTTGCCGCACTTATCGTGGTACTGGGTATGATTGTTGATGACTCGGTAATAGTCATCGACGGCTATACCGACCTGCTCGAACACGGACACAGCCGATGGTATTCGGCGGCGGTCAGCACAGAGCAACTCTTTGTACCGATGGCACTCGCCACTTGCTCCATCTCGGGTATGTTCTTCCCAATGACCAAGATTATCACGGGGCCGTTGGGCGACTTTGTGCAACTCTTTCCCTGGGCGATACTCTTTGCCCTAACCGCCAGTATCTTCTATGCCACATGGGTTACACCCTATATGGCTACCCGCTATATCCGTCGCCGCAGACCGGAAGAGATGGGTTGGTTCGAGCGCGGACAGAACCGATTCTTCGGTGCTTTGCAGAATGGTTACCAACGCCTGCTGAACGCTTGTTTCCGCCACCCGTGGGTATCCTATATAGTGCTGATTATCTGCTTGGCTACGGGTGTCATATTGATGGTTACGCAACTGAACCTGCAACTATTGCCCAAGGCGGAGCGCGAGTGCTTTGCCGTAGAGATACACCTGCGCGAGGGAGCGACTGTGGAGGAGACGGCACAAGTGGCAGACTCGCTGGCGCGTATGCTGCGTAGCGACAAGCGTATCACCTCCATCACATCGTTTGTGGGGCAGGCGAGTCCGCGTTTCCATGCCACCTATACACCACAGATGGCTAAACCGAGTTACGCACAGTTTATCGTCAATACCACCTCCACCAAAGCCACGGCAGAACTGCTCAAAGAGTATGCACCCCGCTACGAAAACTATTTCCCAAATGCGTATGTGCGGTTCAAGCAGTTGGACTATCAGGCGGCGAAGAACCCGTTGGAGGTGCGCTTCAAGGGCGAAAATTTGGAGGCGATAGTGCCGTATGCCGATAGTCTGCGACGCTATATGTCGGAGCAGCCGGAACTGACGTGGGTACACTCGGACTATGACCAATTTGCGCAGCAGACGCGCATCACTTTGCGGGAGGACGAGGCAACGCGGCTGGGAATCACCGAGACCACGCTCTCGCTCTACCTGAGCAGCCTGACCAACGGCACAAAGATGACCACCGTGTGGGAGGGCGACTATGGCATACCCGTCTTGCTCTATACGGCAGGGGCGGACCGGATGACGATTGACCAACTGCAAGACCTGATGATACCTACCGCCTACCCGACTGTCTGGGTACCACTCCGCCAAGTGGCTACACTCACACCGGAGTGGCACAGGGCGTCTATCGAGCATCGCAACTCGGTAAGAACTATCACGGTAGGTTGCGACCTGCGAGGAACAACCAGCCAAGTGGCGGCGGAAAAGAAAGTGAAAGCATGGATTAGCGACAACCTGCAAGACCTGCCCGAAGGAGTCAGTATAGCGTATGGCGGATTGAGTGCCATCAACGGGGAGATGGTGCCGCCTATTATGTGGAGTGTAGTGGCAGCCCTATTGGTGATGTTTGTACTGCTCTTGTACCATTTCGGCAAAGTGTCATTGGCAGTGCTGACGCTGTCGAGTGCGATATTGTGTATCTTCGGGGCGTTTGTGGGGCTGTATGTATTCGGACTGGACATCTCGATAACGGCGGTACTGGGTATCGTAAGCCTGATAGGTGTGATTGTCCGCAATGCGATAATGATGTACGAGTACGCAGAGGAGTTGCGCCACAAGGGATATAGCGTGCGCGAGGCGGCTTACGAGGCGGGTATGCGGCGTATGCGTCCTATCTTCCTCACCACCGCCACCACGGCACTCGGTGTCCTGCCGATGATTATCGCCCATACGAGCCTCTGGATGCCGATGGGTGTAGTCATCTGCTTCGGTTCGCTCCTCACCCTCCCCCTCACCATCACCATCCTGCCCGTAACGTACTGGAAAATGTACAGGTAGAGGTTGAGTTGATAGATAATAGTTGATAGTTGAAAGAAGTTGAGAGTTTATAGTAGTTTAGTGTTGAGAGTTGAGTGTTTAGAGCAGTAGAATAGCGGAAAGTGGATAGTTAATTTACGATGCTGACAATTTAGCCATTTCTTTGGCGAAGATGTAGCCGTTAAGGGTGCGGTACTTTGCCAGAAAGGGACTTGAGCAAGTCCATAGGGATGTACTTTGACATTGTTTTGTAGTTTGTAAATTGATGGGTTGATGAGTTTATGAGAAGTTCTATAGTTTAGGAGTTTAAGAGGTTTATTCTGCGGACGTCTCACACAGAATAAGTACTCCTATTCTTTCGAAAGACGGTGCAAAGATAAGGCGGAAACGGGCGTTTTGCAACGATTCAAATCGATGAAATGCAAGCACTATATTGATTCTAATCAATGAAATAGCAATAATTTCCTGATAATGAGCAATATACAATAATGCATTTTATACAACGGAAATACTTAAGAAAGTGCTTTTTCATGGAATTATTTACGCAATTGTGTTATTTCGGCGATTGATTTCGTCCTCAAAATTTGCGATTTTGTTCATAGTTCTCCATAGACTATTAGGAGAATATGACCAATAAAACAAATAAGACCGATAAGACGGTGGAAGGGCTATCCACCCGATATCGCGGGCATTCATAATTCATAATTAAAAGTAAATCTATAGCGGCTGCTCAGATATACGTGCATTGAAATCGGCTGTCTGACTTGGTTGTCAGACAGCCGGTTTCTTTATGTATCTGTCTCTTGCGTATGTCGTTTTTTTTGCGTAACTTTGCGGGCTTTATGAGAATACACAGATTATATAAATTGTTTCTGCTTCTGCTTGTAACAGGAGGGGGTCTGCTGACCGGTTGCCGGCCGGACACTATATGTCGGCAGGATACCGATGTGGCGATGGGTGTGAGTGTCCGTTGGCTACAGAAGGATAGTGCGGGTACCACGGCCGAACAGAACACTTTCGACAGCATACGTGTACAGGGTATTGGTAACGATTCCGTACTATACAACAACGGCAAGAATCTGTCTGCTCTACGGTTGCCTTTGCGGCCCGATACGTGCGTAACGGCGTTTGCACTCCTGTGGCACGGCACAAAAGATACCCTGTTTATCCGCCACGACAACACGCGTCATTTTGTCTCACAAGCCTGCGGATGTATGGTGTACCACACCATTGACACCGTTTGGCACAGCGGTAGTGCAATAGACTCGATAGCCCTAATCAACAGCACTATTGAGAACAACGAGCAGGAAAATATACAATTAACAATGTGTAATTTATAATGCGCAATGGTTCATTACATATCCGGTTGTTTCTCTCTGTGGCATTATTGCTGCTGAGCGGAGGGCTGTGGGCAGAAAATGCAGATATACCGCGCCACAAAGACGGCACGCGCATCTATGCCGATAGTGCTATATATCAGGGTATGAGCCTCAAAGCCGATTTAGGCAATACGATATTGGAATTGGCGACCAGCAAGGCGAAAGTACAAAGTTATGAGATAGCAATGAACTGGCGCATTATCCAACGCCTGTATCCCGCGTTGGAATTGGGCTATGCTATGGCAAACGCCGAAGCCGAAGGCGGCAAGTACAATGGTCAAGGCGGATTTGCACGTGTGGGATTGGATATTAACGGACTGAAGAAACACCCGGAGAACCGCAATGCGCTGTTGGTCGGACTGCGGTTGGGAACTGCTATGCAAGGATACGATTTGACAAACATCAGCTTGAATACCGGCTATTGGGGCGATACGCGTGCCGACTACAGCGGTCTGTTTCACGCCGATTGTTGGGGCGAGGTGGTAGCCGGTTGCCAAGTACAAGTATGGGAAGGTTTTCAGATGGGATGGTACTTGCGTTTCAAAGTACTGTTTACCCGCAAAGCCAAAGACGAGGGTGTTCTACCCTATTACATTCCCGGTTTCGGGTATCGCGATGACACCAACTGGGGAATCAACTATTATATCGGTTGGGCATTCTGACCCACAAGGAAAAAAAATATGCATATAGAGGAATTAGAGGAACTGATGGCTATGCACCCCGAAGTGGAAAGCGGGTGCAAAGAACTGAGTAAGAGCAATGGGAAACACCTGTTGCTCAGCGGTTTACACGCCTCAGCCCGAAGTATGCTGCTCGCTGCCATTCAACGCAAAATAGGGCAATCGGTGCTTGTAGTGATGGACAATGCCGACGAAGCACAATATATGTACAGCGACCTGAACACCATCAACCTGCCCGACGAGACGGGGGCGAAAGTGCTGTTCTTTCCCGTGTCGAAACGAAGACGGCAAGGCGTGGATGAGGCGTTGGCAATACAAAGGACGGAGACACTCAGCCAATTGACCATCAACATACAGAGCGGAAAAGAGTCCACGCAATGTACAATGGTCGTAACGTATCCGGAGGCAATCATGGAGCGTGTACCTACGCCTAAGGCATTGGAAGACAACACCTTATACCTCAAAGCAGGGGAAGAGATACAACAGAGCCGCTTGACGGAGAAATTGGGCGAACTGGGATTTGAGCGGGTGGATTTTGTGTACGAACCCGGGCAATATGCCGTGCGGGGAGGGATTGTGGACGTGTACAGTTATTCACACGACGACCCGTTCCGATTGGATTTCTTCGGCGACGAGATAGACTCGATACGCAAATTTGATATAGAGACCCAGTTGTCGAAAGACAAGGTGAAGCAGATTGACATCGTCGGGGTAACATCAGGGAAAGAACAGGGAAAAGACTATACGATTGCGGACTACATCGGCGAGGACACGATATGGGCAAGCAACGATTTCTCACTGCTGTTTTACAAACTCGGCGGGCAGACCGGCAGCGCGGAACTGAAAGAAAACGATTTGGCGGATATGCTCAAACAGCGTTTGGCGGAGACCTCTACTATCGAACTGAACGAAAAGAGTTATTTCGGGACCTATTCGCATATTGCTTTTGACACCCTCCCCCAACCTGTATTCAATAAGAATTTTGACCTGCTGACCGATGACCTGCGCGGGAAAATAGCCGAGGGGTACAAACTGTATATCCTTGCCGACCAGAAAAAACAGACCGACCGTCTGGCTGCCATCTTTGAGGATATAGCCGGCGAGCCGATTCGGTTTGTGGCAGTGGACAAGACCTTGCACGCAGGATTTGTGGACAAGGGTCTGAAAATATGCTGCTACACCGACCACGAGATATTCGAGCGTTTCCACCGCGTAGCACTCACCAGCGAGAACGCACGACGCGGCAAAGCCATCATCACACTGAAAGAAATCAATCAGTTGCGCATAGGCGACTATGTGGTACACAGCGACCATGGTATCGCCCGCTTCGGGGGATTGGTAACGACCCCCGTGAACGGCAAACCGCAAGAGATGATAAAACTGATTTTCCGCGACGGGGATTGTGTGTTTGTGTCGATACACAACCTGCACCGAATATCGAAATACAAAGGTCGCGAAGGGTCAGAGCCGACTATCTCCAAATTGGGTTCCGGGGCATGGGAACGCCTGAAAGAGCGGACCAAGGACAAGGTGAAAGATATTGCCCGCGACCTTATCAAACTATACGCCAAACGCAAACAGCAAAAAGGATTCGCCTACACGCCCGACGGCTATATGCAACATGAGTTGGAGGCCTCGTTCCTCTATGAGGACACCCCCGACCAAGCCAAAGCCACCACCGACATCAAACATGATATGGAGAGCCCGATGCCTATGGACCGATTGGTGTGCGGCGATGTGGGATTCGGCAAGACCGAAGTGGCAATGCGGGCAGCATTCAAGGCCGCCACAGACGGAAAACAGGTGGCGGTATTGGTACCGACGACGGTGCTGGCTCTACAACACTACAACACTTTCCGAGAGCGCATGAAAGACTTTCCCGTGCGAATAGAATATCTGAGTCGAGGCAAGACAGCGAAAGAGGTGCGCGAACTATTGGCAGACCTTGAAGCAGGAAAAATCGACATACTGATAGGTACGCACAAGTTGGTGGGGAAGAACGTGAAATGGCATGACTTGGGACTGCTCATCATTGACGAGGAACAGAAATTCGGCGTGGCAGTGAAAGACAAACTGAAGAGCCTGCGGACGAATGTGGACGTGCTGACACTGACGGCAACGCCTATCCCGCGCACCCTGCAATTCTCATTGCTCGGCGCACGCGACCTGAGTGTGATGACTACCCCTCCGCAGAACCGCTATCCCGTTCAGACTGAGTTGATTACGCCCGACGACGAGGACATCATCAAAGAGGCTATCGAACTCGAAATGCAACGCAACGGGCAGATATTCATTGTGAACAATCGCATTGAGATGTTGGAACGTATCGAGCGCAAGATACACGCGCTGTGTCCCGAAGCACGGATTGTGGTGGCACACGGACAGATGCCTACCGAGGAGATGGAGAAACGGTTGGAGGATTTTATCAACTACGACTACGACATTCTGCTTTCGACCACGATTATCGAGTCGGGAGTGGATATCCCCAACGTGAATACCATCATCATCTACTCAGCACAACACTACGGATTAGCCGACCTTCACCAATTGCGCGGGCGTGTGGGACGCGCCAACCGGAAAGCCTACTGCTACTTAGTGGCACCATCGCGAGAATTGCTGACGGAAGATGCACGCCGACGATTGGACGCCCTATCCACCTTTGCAGAATTAGGGGCGGGGTTCAACCTCGCCATGCAGGATTTGGACATTCGCGGAGCAGGAAACCTGCTTGGCGCAGAACAGAGCGGATTCATTGCCGACCTCGGATACGAGACCTATCAGCGTATTCTGAATGAGGCAGTACAGGAGTTGAAAGATGAGTTGCTCAGCGCAGACGACGCCCACGAAAACGCCGGACTGCTATTGGGCGGCAACAGCGAAAACAAGAAATTATGGGTGCAGGACAGCCAGTTGGAAAGCGACCTGCCATTGGGCTTTCCCACTGATTATGTGGAGAATATATCGGAGCGTATATCCCTCTATCGCGAATTGGACAGCCTGCGCAACGAGGACCAACTGACCGAGTTTAAGAAACGTATGATAGACCGCTTCGGACCTATGCCCGAGGAGGCGGAAGAGTTGTTGAATGTGGTGCGCCTGCGGTGGATTTGCTGCCGATTGGGCGTGGAGAAAGTGCTGCTGAAAGGCGGACGGTTGGTGCTGTATTTTGTGCAGAACGACGACCGCTATTGGCATAGCGAGGCATTTGGCAAAATTATCACGTTTATCGTCAATCGGGCACAGAGATGTCAGTTGGTGGAGGAAAAAGACAAGAAAGGCAAGCCGACCGGACGGCGATACGCAAGTATCCTGCAAGTGCAGACCGTATCCGGTGCCATACATCTATTGAGCAAAATAGAAAATGAAATTTAACACAACAATGCACAAGAGGCATCTATTATATATATTGTGTACGTGGTTGGCGATATGTGTTTCTGCCCCTGCACGTGCCATCAACGTGAAGGAACTCGCCGATTCACTCAACCTGCACTACAACCGTTTTTTCTACCCCAAGACGACTGCGGGCGACACGATTGCGCCCGTGTTGGCGCGTTCTGCCACCGTGTGGGTACCACCTGTGCGAGTGAGACAGATGCGTACGAACGGAAACACAGTAACCGTGCGTACCAATGCCACGCTCGGAGGGGTAGTGTTCACGCCGGAGGAACTGAAACAGATGCGGCGGGATGTCAGCAGATGGGTATTAGGGCACGAGCGGGGAAAAGTGAGTATCTATTCCGAGAAATACGAACTGGCAGAGTTGGTGCCTACGCGACTCCAAAAACGCAAGGAGAAATACCCCGACTACACCAAACCCGATATCCCCTGTATCGACTGTGCCGAAAACAACGAGACCTACAAAAACGGCATGAGTGGCAGATATATCGCCTTGTGGGCAAGCCATGGCACATACTATAACGCGCAGAAAGACAGTTGGATATGGCAACGTGCGACGATGTGGACCACCGTGGAAGACCTGTACTCCACAGAGTATGTGCGCCTGATTAGCAAGATGATAGAAAACGCAGGAGGCGTCGTACTGCAACCCAGAGCACAATTTGAGGGAAAGAATTTCCGCAAAAACACCGACGGGACATGGTGCCTGACCGAAGACAATGCCGGACAAGAGACAGGGCGGAGCGGATTGCCACGCCGGACAGAGGCAGCACGCTATTGGTTGGAAGAAGCAGGTTTTCCCGATAGCGTTTGGAGACAATCCGACGACGGAAACGAGTATATCGAGGACTTGCGGAGTCGCGGACTATGGGTGAACTACCTGACCGGCGGCAGCAAAGCCAACCCCACACAAGAGGGATTGGGCATACCCGTGGACGTGTGCCTCGCGCTACATACGGACGGATATGACGCCTTGGACGACACCACCATCGTGGGGACATTGGCGATATATACCGACCACGATGACACGGGACGGAAGACCTTTGGCAACGGCGTTTCGCGTATGCTGAACCGAGACCTGGCGGACTATGTGCAGACGCAGGTGGTGGAAGACCTAAGGCAGACCGTTGCCCCCGAATGGACACGCCGACAACTGCTCAACGGCAACTATTGCGAGTCGCGATATCCGGTGGTGCCATGTGTGCTATTGGAACTGCTGAGCCACAAAAATATGGCAGATATGCGTTACGGACTGAACCCTGAGTTCAGAATGATTGCCGCGCGGGCGGTCTATAAAGGGCTGTTGAGATACCTGCATGAGCAGGACGGACGAAAAGTGGTGGTGCAACCATTGGCGGTAAAACAACTCAACATACAACTCCCCCTTACCCCCTCAGAGAGGGGGCTGGCAAATACGGATATTGTGCTCTCGTGGGAAGACACCCCGGACCCATTAGAACCGACTGCCAAAGCGACACACTTATATTATATATACGCGCGCGCGAATGACGGCGAGTGGACCGAAAAACGGACAGAACACAACCATATAACGCTGCCTTTGGAACGTGGAAAACGATATGATTTCTATGTAGTGGCAGCCAACGCCGGCGGCAAGAGCCTGCAAAGCGAAATACTGAGTGCGTACTTTGCACCCAACATAGACGCGCCTACTGCGCTGATTATCAACAACTTCAACCAAGTATATGGTCCGCAATGGTTTGCCGATTCCACCTACGCGGGGATTGTACCCAATACTTATGCAGTAGAAGACAGGCTGAGCATTGCCTACCTCGGCGAGCAACACGATTGGACCCGCCAAAGCGCATGGCAGAACGACGACAACTGCGGTTGGGGAATGTGCTATCGCGACTATCAGGGTACTGTCGTGGTGGGCAATACGCACGACTACCCCACCCTGCACGGGCGTGTGCTGCAACAGTTGGGGTATTCGTATATCTCGACCAATGCGCAGGCACTGACAACCATCGACAGCACGTTTGCGATAGTGGACGTGATTTGCGGAAAAGAACGTGCCAGAGACACCACCGCAGTGATATTTTCTCAACTCCAAAAAGCCTTGCAAAAGTACTTGGAGCAAAGTGGCAAAGTGCTGATAAGCGGCAGTTATTTGGGCAGCGGAATGGCGCGTCCCGAAGACCGGCTATGGGCGGAAAAGGTGCTGCACTACGGATTGGCAGCAGAGAAGGCAACACGGAGCGGGCGGATTCAATGCACCATGCACAACACACAATGCACCATCAGGACCAAACCGAATAGTGCGGGGCTGTTTGCAGAGGCAGCGGAGGGACTGAAACCGACAAGCGAAAGAGCGCAACGGATAGCGATATATCAAGATATGCGCGTGGGGGCGGGGGTGCTTTGGAAAGGCGTATCCACCTGTTATCCACCTGACATCCACCTGACTTCGGGCACATTGGTGTGGGGTTTCCCTTTGGAGGCTGCCGAGGATTTTGAAACAATATACAAATACAGCATAGAGCAACTAATGACCCCTCCTGCACCACCGCAAGAGACGGTTATTGCAAAAGGCAAAAACAAGAAAAGATGAAAAAGAAGAACTTACCTCTCATAGAAAACGTAGAGATAACGGGTATTGCCGCCGAGGGCAAAGCACTGACACGCATCAACGACATGGTGGTGTTTGTGCCATATTGCGTGCCGGGCGACATAGTGGATTTGCAGATTACGAAAAAGAAACACTCGTTTATGGAAGCGCGTGTGGAACGCCTTGTGCGCCCGTCGGAGCGACGCTGCGAGGCGGTTTGCAAGCACTATGGCACATGCGGCGGTTGCAAATGGCAGATACTGCCCTACGAAGAGCAACTGCGACACAAACAACAACAGATAGAGGACAACCTAACCCGAATAGGCAAAATAGAACTGCCCGAGATAAGTCCTATTCTCGGGAGCAAGCATATTTATGAATACCGCAACAAGTTGGAGTTCACGTTTGCCGACCGCAAATGGTTGCCGTGGGACGAAATTGTAGCAGCAGGGGGATTGGAGAACATCGATTGTTCCTATGGCGCAGGGTTTCATATTCCTAATTGTTTCGACAAAGTATTGGACATCACGGAGTGTCATCTGATGCCGGAAATCAACAACCGCCTGCGCAATGGCATACGCGACTATGCACGCACACACGGACTGAGTTTCTACAACGAGCATACCCACCAAGGACAGTTGCGGACACTTATCATCCGCTCGAACCACCAAGGCGAGATTATGCTCATTGTCTGCTTCGGCGAGAAAATCAACGATGCCTGCCGCGGGCTGATGGATTGGCTGCATGGGGAGTTCCCGGAAGTGGTGAGCCTGCTGTATGTGGAGAACGAGAAGATGAACGACACCATCGGCGACCAGGAAGTGCGCGTGTGGGCAGGACAGGACCATATCATCGAGAAGATGGAGGACTTGCAATTCAAAGTGGGACCGAAAAGTTTCTACCAGACCAACACCGAGCAGGCATACGAACTATACAAAGTGGCACGCGATTTTGCGGGACTGACGGGTAACGAATTGGTCTATGACCTCTATACCGGCACGGGTACGATTGCTTGTTTCGTGGCAAAGCAGGCACGCCAAGTGATTGGTATAGAGTATGTTCCGGAGGCAATCGAGGACGCCAAAGTGAACGCCGCCTGCAATGCTTTGGAGAATACACTTTTCTTTGCAGGCGATATGAAGGATATACTGAACAAGGATTTTATTGCCCGATACGGTCGCCCCGATGTGATTATCACCGACCCGCCCCGCGCGGGCATGCACGAGGATGTGGTGAACACCATTCTGTTTGCCGAGCCGCAGCGGATAGTGTATGTGAGTTGCAACCCCGCCACACAGGCACGCGACCTGAGTCTGATAGACGAGAAATACAAAGTAGTGGCGGTACAGCCGGTGGATATGTTCCCGCATACGCAGCACGTGGAGAATGTGGTGCTGCTCGAGAGACGCCACTAATACGATTTGAAGGACTGTCCGTTTGGGCAGTCCTTCATTTTATTTCGCGCTTTTGCGTCTGTTGCACTCGCGGCAGAGCATCTGGCAGTTGTCGGCGACGGTCCGTCCGCCTTTTGACCAAGGGGTGATATGGTCGGCTTCCATCTCCTCTATCTCGAAATGCTTGCCGCAAATTTTGCATATACCTTGCTGTTTCTCATACACTTCGCGGCGCGTGTTGGCGTCGAAAGCACGGATACCGAGGTGGTGTTCGTCGCCGTCGAACACATATCGGTAGATGCCTTTTTTGTTCTCCACGTCGGAGTCCGCCATCAGTTTTGCCACGCGTTCTTCTATCTCGTTGGGGTTGACGGGGGTGTCTTTGTATTGGTTGTAGATATTGCCCCAATCGATACCTTTCATCTCGCGGCGGTACTTGTGAAACGCTGCCTGCACCCAACTAATCACTTGCTGAAAATAGTACCACAATGCGCCCGCGTCGGTGTCGGAGATACTGTGTCGCGCCATATAATCTTCTATCTTGTTGTCTGATATCCAGCGCAATACGGTCTCCAAGTAGTCTTGCTGGATAGGCGAGCCCTGCACATATTTGTTGCCCATCAGGTACGCTCCGCAGTTCGATTTGGAGAAGTAGCGTTTGGCGTCCGACAGCCATGGCGAGGCATACACCGCATTGAGCAACTCTTGGTTGGTCAGCCGTTTGCCTGCAATGTTGATGGTCTTGAACCATTTCAGTTTCTCGCTGTCCGTCCCTTTGCACAGATACACGCACAGTTCGTAATCTAAAATTTGCGCCTGTTGGTCGGCGGGGAGATTGCCGAAATAGTTGAACATATATGCAAAGTCGCCGTTCACATATTGGCATATCGAAATCGTCCGTTGTTGCCCGTCGATGATTTCGTAGGTGCCGTCCTCGCGCACTGCCCAATACATCACGTTGAGCGGGTAATGGTTTGATACTGTGTCTATTACCGCCTCACGTTCTTTGTCGTTATAGACAAACTCGCGCTGATACGGCGGGCGCACGTCCAACTTTCCGCCAAAGGCTTTCACGCCTGCCTCTTGGTTATCGACATATCCCTCGGTGAGTTGCCGAATAGTGATTTTTTGTTCTTTGATTTCCATATTGCTCTCTGTTTTTTGTTTCTTATGTCTCCATTTATAGCCATTAAAAGACCATTAAAAGTCTCCGTTAATGTCCATATAATGAACCGTTAATGCTTTTGCGGAAACGTGAAGCGAATCCTCAAAAAGTGCTTTTTGTTAAGATTTTCCCACTGTTTCCCTGCCATTCCGTTTCCCTGTAAAACGTTATAGGATGGTTATAGGATAGGCAACCCTTGCGCCACCTATAAAAAGTGTCAAATTTTAAGATTGGCATTTTTTCTTCCTGATAAGAATACGGGCATACAATTTTACTCCATTGATATATGGATATCCAAAATTATATTCATCCACTTTAGTTGTTGTCATTGCTCCGATTATTTCAAATTGGTCCGGATTGTATTTGTCCAAAAACGTAATCGGCACGCCCATAACTCCCTCATAATCACACGGGATATCGATGTAAGTATTCACGTTGATGGCATCATAGTTATCGTAATGTGGATAGTCTTCGGGGGTATAATTTTTGTACAAAACTAAGTTCTCCGTATGTTTTCGCACAGGCAAATTCGTAAACCAACAAGAGGTAGAAACACGCGCTATTTTCTTACCATTTTCGATGTGATGAAATTTTTCATAGGTATCGGGTACGGCAAAGTACATCCCCACATTAAAATTAGTATAGCCAGTGCGTATCTTGTTCACTTGAAACATACGGAATACTTCTTTATAGGTAAGCGCATTTGTATTGCCTACAATCACAAATTGCTTGTTGTATTGGTCAAGTTGTGCGAGATACTCCCTAAACAGCGAAAATGGCGGGTTAGTTACCACAATATCAGCCTCTTTCAATAG
>ULPT01010026.1_pt1 | contig 131819 bp, 116 predicted proteins | sample 1953751 | NCBI WGS metagenome assembly ULPT01 (sample SAMEA4835636, study PRJEB28245) | human gut metagenome | biome: gut microbiome; material: fecal sample | place: Denmark | collected 2008 | reverse complement strand
ACTTGGGGGGTGACTTGGGGGGTGACTTGGGGGGTGACTTGCTCTGCCGTTGCATTTTCAGCCTTGTAGTTCATGTTCTTAAGGACGACGGTGAAGAAATTTGGACTTGAGCGGAAGGTGGGTTTCTTGCTTTCATCGTAACCTGGAAGCATTGAGGTTTCTTCAAGGATTTTCTTTATGCCGCTGCCTCTTCGCTCCATGAATTTCATGCGATGGAAAAGGTCTGCTATTACGGGATTCCTTCTTTCCGATTCTATTTCGTCAAGTTTGCGTTCCTGTATTGGCTTCCCTCCATACATACCGCCAGGTGACGTTATTTCAAGGCGGTCGTCGTACATGTCTATGTGGACTTCAGCTCCCATGACTATGTAGTCTCTATGTATCAGTGCATTTACAAGGGCTTCTGTTACAGCCCTTGTCGAGTAGTCGGGCTTGTCTTCTCTGTAGAAGTCCTTTTTCTCAAACCTCACTTTGGAGTTGTTCAGGATGAAAAGGCTTCCATTTTGCAGCAGTTGTATCAGATTGCCCTCGTATTCCTTGTCGTCTATTGCATCGTCGAATATCGAGCCTTTGGAGAGCCCGTTCCAACGGGTACAGAAGATTCTGGAGTTGTAGACTATATGTTGGTCTGCAAAGAGCCTCCCGGCATTTGTCAGATGTCCCATATTGTCAGACAGGCCAAACGATATGAAATCAGAAGATTCAAGGGTCAATCCTGTTCGCTCCCTGTATGTGGCGGAAAGTAGGGTGAAGCTGTAGTCGGTTTTCTTCTCTCCTGTAATCAGAGCATCGAACGACTGGTTGGTTCCTTTCAATATAAGTTCGTTTACAATGTTGTTGGGTGCAATGGTGCTTTCATTCCCAATTCTTATGTATGTCTCCATGATTCCGTCTGCACGGTAGTAATAGGGTGTCGAACGACCCGTTTTGACCATGACTTTCAGGATTGTCTTGTCTTCTATGGCTTCAGGTTCCAGCTTGAAATCGGGCGTTGGTGTAATTCTGTCCTTTATGAGCCTACTGATCTTCTCTGCATCTTCCTGTGGTTTGGAGAGTCCAACTACGTTTCTATCGTCGTCTATTCCAAAGATCAGGGTGCCCCCAATTCCGTTTGCAAAGGCACAGACGCTTTTCAACCAGCTCTTTGGTTTCTTCGTCTCAAGTGCAACCTTGAACTCGTATTCTGTTGTCTCGGCAGGTAGCTCGTATAGCATGTCTTCCTCCAAATCAGGGTGCTCGCATTGAACAAAGCCGCCCAGAGTGCGGTTCGTATGCACTGGTGGGCGGCTGTAAGTCAATGTTTGTGTTGTGCGGTATGTTGGCTCAGCCTTCTATGACCTTGCCTTTTTCCTTGCGGGCTGCGGCTTCTATCTTGTCCGCTATGAGCTCGATCCCTTCGTAGAGTTCGTAGCAGTCGTAGCTCACAACTTTCACCGTGCCCCACGAAAAGTGTAGTTTTGCATCTATGTGGAAGCCTTGTCCAAGCGTCTCCCTCTTGATTGTTATGTCCAAATCATGCAGATAGTTCTCTGCAAAGTCGAGTTTTTGAAGCTTCTTGTCCAAGAATTCCCGTGTCTCGTCGCTGACCTGATAGTGGATACCTCTAACGTTAAGATTCATTCGCTCCTCCTTTTTGAATGGGCTGGAGCGGCTAGGCCGCTCCCTACCTAAATTCTAAGGGCGAAGAACCCAAAAGTCAAAAAGTTATTTCCACTTCTGTCGCCTGCTGTGATGTTCATCACTTGATGGCGAGGAAGGCCTTGTATCCAAGGTATGCCTGCTCTATGTCGTATGTTGATGTGATCTCCCATGGAGCGTGCATGCTGAGTACTGAGACTCCGCAGTCTATGACCTGCATTCCATACTTTGCGGCGTACTTGGCTATGGTTCCGCCACCGCCTACATCGACTTTGGCCATCTCCGCCATCTGGAATGTGACGTCGTGGGATTTGAGCTGTCCCCGCACAAGTGCAAGGTATTCTGCGTTGGCGTCTGATGCAGCGCTCTTTCCCCTTGAGCCTGTGTACTTGTTGAATACGACTCCCTTTCCAAGGAACGATGAGTTCTGCTTGTCGTAGAGTGAGCTGTTGAGTGGATCGTATGCTGCGTTCACATCGCTTGAGAGCATGTAGGAGTTGGCTAGAGCTCTGCGGATGGACAGCTCTGGGTTGTCAAGGCCAAGTCTGAAGACGACCTCTGCAACGGCGTTCTCAAGAAGCATTGAGTCCATGCCTGTAGCACCTTGGCTTCCTATTTCTTCCTTGTCCACGAGGATGCAGCAGTTGGTCCTTGTGCCTGCTGTGGATTCGAGCATTGCAATGAGCGATGTGTATGCACATACTCTGTCGTCCTGTCCGTATCCAAGGACGAGCGTTTTGTCAAAGCCAAGGTAATGGGTCTTTCCTGCTGGAACGACTTCGAGCTCTGCTGAGGCAAAGTCCTCTTCCTCTATTCCGTATTTGTCTTTGAGGATTGCAAGGATTTTGTCTTTGCCGGAAGGCTCAGAGTCATCGGTCTTGTCCTTGTCTGCCTTGTTCTGTGCTGGATAGCAACCCAGGATGAGGTCCAGTTTTTCGCCCTCGATGAATTCCGCGGCGGTCTTCTTCATCTGGTCCTGTGCGATGTGTGGGAGGATGTCAGAGATCGTGAAGACTGGGTCCTGAGGGTCGTCGCCGATTCTGATATCGACCTTGGTGCCGTCTGTGAGGAATACGAAGCCATCGATTGCAAGTGGGATTGCGACCCACTGGTACTTTTTGATTCCGCCGTAGTAGTGCGTGTTGAGGTAGACCAGTCCGGTGTCTTCGTAGATTGGGCTCTGTTTGACGTCAAGTCTTGGTGAGTCGATGTGTGCGCCAAGGATGTTCATGCCTTTGCATATGCAGTCGCTTCCAATGTTGAAGAGGATCGCTGTCTTGCCCATTCTGCTGTAGTAGACCTTGTCTCCTGCTTTGAGCGTCTTGACGTCGTCTATGTTCCTGTATCCGTTTGCAATGGCCGTTTCAACGACCGTTGCTGCGCATCTGCGCTCTGTCTTGTTGTTGTCAAGGAAGTCCATGTATCCTTTGATAAGATTTTCCATAATTATGTTCTCCTTTGTATCAATTTGCATATTTATTCGTTTCTCAGGGGGCATCCATAAGCTCCTTGTCAACGATTTCGATTATTTTCTCATATTTTGCAATGTTCAAGTCTTAACTTTTGATAAGCGATGTGTTATCATGGGTTAAGAGGATGGATGATGCCATGCTGGTTCTTTGGCTTCCCAAGGGCTTGCGTGATAATCTAACTTCTTTCTCAAGGAGGTTTTAGCATGAAAGGATTGACTGAACGACAGACTGAAATCGCCAATTTCATTGAGCATTTCTTCGATACGAACGGCTATGCTCCAAGCCTTAGGGACATAGCGGGGCACTTTGGTTTCTCCCCAAAGGCGGCATACGACCATCTTAGGGCCCTTGAGAAGAAGAACGTCATACGAACGGCTGACAACCTTCCAAGAGGCATGGCTTTGCTTAGAAGAACCACGCCTTCAGGAGACAACATAATCAAGGTGCCTGTCCTTGGTACAACGGCTGCAGGTGCGCCTATAATGTCTGAAGAGGTCTATGATGGTTTCGTGTCCGTGCCTCAGGATCTTGTCGGCTGCGATGAGTCTGAACAGCTCTATGCCCTTAGGGTGAGGGGTGACAGCATGATAGATGATGGTATAAACGACGGAGACCTTGCCATCATCAAGAAGACCGGCAACGCCAACAATGGTGAGATTGTAGCCGCAAGCATAGGCGACGACGATACCTATGGGATAACTCTCAAGCATTTCTTCCATGTTGGGGATAGATACGAACTAAGGCCTGCCAACCAAGCCTACAAGGTGATTGTCTCCACGCAGTGTCAGATCCACGGCAAGCTTCTTATGATCATTAGACAGTACGGGAGGTGAGCGTGGCTGGTGTGTACCTCCTCCTTGGTCCTGAGAAAGGTTTGAAGGAAGACCACATAAAGAAGATAAAGGCTGATCTTGGCTCGTGCGAAGTTTCGAAGTTCTATGGATTCGAGGACTATGAGTCGGAGCTTTTTGCTCAGCTCAACAACAACGACCTCTTCGCCGACCACAAGCTCGTAATCCTTGAACAGGCTCAGGAGATAAAGGCCAAGGACAAGCTCAAGGCTTTGGCTGAGTATATAAAACATCCTTCCGACTGTGCAACGCTTGTCATAACGAGTGATGATCTCTTCGTTGCCCCTGAAATCATGGGGGCTGTTCCCGAGAAGAACACCATGAAGTTCTATGAGATGTTCGAGAGCAAGAAGGAGGAGTGGCTTAGGACTTTCTTCAGAAAGAACTCCCTTTCGATAGACTCCGCCGCATGCACCGCAATAATTGAGAAGGTGGAGAACAACGTACACGATTTCGAGAATGTGTGTTCCCAACTTGTGATATACCTGAGTACGATTCCAGGCAAGAAGTCCGTAACCGCAGACGATGTGGACGACTATCTTACACACACTAGAGAGGAGACCGATTTCTCTTTGTTCTCGTATGTCGCCCGTGGCAAATTGGAAAGTGCCTTGGAGTGTCTGCATACGCTGCTTCGCACAAAGGACGCTTCATCTGTCACTGCAATGTGCGCCTCCCGCCTTGCAACCTATTTCAGACGGGCTTTGTCAGTTCAGATGAATGCGAAGAAAGGTCTTGGCATGGGAACCAAGGGCTATGAGGATGGGAGCGCTTTCTCATCCAAATACTTTGAAGGGGATCGTCCAATTTCAAGGCTCAAGGACAAGGAAGTCTATAGGGATGCCTGTAGGTTGTATGGTGTCAGGGACATGGAGCGCATTCTTGTAACCCTTGCGGAGTACGACATTCGCATAAAGGAGTCCGGGACTGCTTTGCAGCAGACGGTCATGGAGAAGTGCCTGATAGATGTGATAAAGCACAAGGGAAGGCATCCAAAGCAGTTGGAGTTCGCCAGGTTGTAGTTGTGGGTTGTGTATGGGACTTGAAAGGCTCTGGCGGTTCCTCTTTAGCTGTGTTCTGCTGTGTGCTTTGGCTGCGTTCTTCAAATACGTTTTTCAACTACGTTCGTAGGACGAGTCTATGTTCAGCTCCGTCCTGTACTTTCCAACTGTACGGCGTGCGCATTTGATTCCCTTTTCTAGGAGAAGATCTGATATCTTCTGGTCTGAGAGAGCTCCCTTTTCCTGGATTATCTCCTTTATCATGTCTTTGACTACATTCCTTGATACGGTCTGTTCCCCTGGCTGTGCAGAGCTTACGCCCTGTGTGAAGAAGTATTTGAGCTGGAACAATCCCCAGTCCGTATCCACCCACTTGGATTGGGCCAGACGGCTCATCGTGGTTTCGTGGACTCCTATGCGCTCGGCTACGTCCTTAAGCGTCATGGTCTTCAAATGGCGCGGCCCGTACAGGAAAAAATCCCTTTGGATGTCCATGATGGCGACTGCGGCGTTGTAGAGTGTCTTGAACCTTAGGTTGACTTGATCAATCAGTAGGTTTGCCTGTTTTACGCATCCGTTTATGTATTTGCCTGCTTCCTTTGCCTGTGGGCCTTTGAGGTCATTTGCCAATGCCGTGAAGTCTGGTGAAACTTCAAGGGATGGAATCCCTACACGGTTTACGTCAAGTTGGAGCATTCCATCCTTGTTGTGTATGGAGAAGTCCGGTTCTATGTATGTTTCTCCGTCAGAGCCATAGTTGCGGCCTGGGTAGGGTGTGAACGTTTTTAGGATCGCTATGAAGGTTTCAAGGTCTTCTTCTGGGATTCCAAGAGCCTGAGCCGCTTCCTTGTTCTTTCCTGCCTTGATCCTCTCCAACTGCGTATTCACCATGGCTGTGAAGGTTTCAAGGTCTTCAGGTGCCATTCCTGACAGCTTGGCTTGGAGTATGAGGGATTCTCTGAAGTCTTTTACGCATATTCCATTTGGATCAAAGCCTTGAATGGTTTTGATTGCCTTGTCTATGTTCTCCTGCGACAGCTTTGAGTCCTCGAAGAGCTCTTGTGGTTGGAGTATGTAGAAACCATTTGCATCAAGGTCGCTTATGAGCATCTCCGCGGCTTTTCTCGTCTCTTTCGTGATGGATGTCTCCCCCAACTGGTCCATAAGATGCTCCTGAAGGGTCTTTCCACTGGACGGGGTGTTCTCAAGCATCATGTTGAAACGGTCGCTGGTATCGGGGTCAGCCATTTCGTATGTGTTGGAGTATGTGTTGGAATATGCATCGGAGTACTGGTGAGAGGATTCTTCGTAGTATGAGCTGTCCGCATCGTCCATGCGGTCGTCGTAGCTGGTTTGGTCTGAGTTTGTCTGAATGGACGGTGTGTCGAATTCTCTTTCAGGTATCTCAAGTGCGGGATTTGATTCTATTTCATGTTGGATGTGGGCTTTGAGTTCAAGTATTGGCATTGGAAGCAGGGCAAGGGACTGTAGCATTTGGGGTGAGAGCGTCTGCTCTTGCCTTAGCGTTTGGGAAAGTCCTATTCCTGGTGCAAAGTCTGCCATGCTGTTCCTCTTTTGGTCTGTTCCTTTTTTTCTTGTTTCTTGTTCCCTTTTCTGCCAAGTCTACTCGAACGATTCTCCAAAGTAGATGTCCCTTGCTATTTCATTGGCTAGAAGCTCGTTTTTGCCTCCGGAGACGAGGATTGAGCCATCGCTTATGATGTGGGAGCACGTTGTTATGGAAAGGGCATCTCTGACATTGTGGTCCGTAAGGAGTATCCCTATCCCAAGTTTGGCAAGTGAGCGTACAATCTGCTTTATCTCGTAGACGGCCTTTGGGTCTATGCCCGCAAAGGGCTCGTCGAGAAGAAGAAACCGAGGACTCGTTGCAAGGCAGCGAGCTATCTCCGTTCTCCTTCGTTCTCCTCCTGAGAGGGTGTATCCCTTCTGCTTTGCAAGATATGTAAGTCCAAATGACCTGAGAAGCCCTTGGACTATTGCATCCCTTTTCTTTGGATCCGTGTTTGGCCGCGACTCGACGACAAGCCTTATGTTGTCCTCAACGCTCAGCTTCCTGAATATGGAAGGTTCCTGCGGAAGGTAGGAGATTCCAAGACGTGCACGTTTGTACATGGGCTCGTTTGTGATATCAATGCCATTGAGGGAGATTGATCCTCCATTGTTCGTTATGAACCCAACTATCATGTAGAATGTAGTAGTCTTGCCAGCTCCATTTGGGCCCAGCAGCCCAATGATCTGGCCTCCCTGCATTTCAAACGAGATGTCCTTTACTACATTCCTCTTGCCGTATGTCTTCTTTAGGTGTTCAACCTTGAGTGTGTTATCCATTCACTTCTCCTGAGATCGCACCTTCCATGGTTATTCCATAGTCGCTTAGGTCAACGGTTATAACCGCAGCTTTGTAGACGTTTCCGTTCCAACTTATATTCGCATTGCCTTTGAGCTTGACCGTTTGGTTTGAGTTGTCGAATTCTATGCTGTCCGCTCTGCATATCATTGGTCCGTCGTCCGTGTTCTTGACGACCCTTGCCATCATCTGGACCTTTATGAGGGTGCTGTTCGTGTCGTATTCGAAGCGTGCGCCTGAAAGGGTTGCATCATTGGTCTCGTCCTGCACTTCTATCCAGCCGTCAGATACGATCTCGCCCGTCTGCCTATCGTAGAAAAGACCTGGACACTGCAGGGTTATCCCTCTTTCACTATCGACTGCAACCACCTTTCCAGTGCAATCCACATAGCGGTAGTCCGTTCCATAGAGCTTTATCTCCTGGGCGGAGATGGAGAGCCCGTTTGCTGAAACCAAAGCTCCTCCTGAAAGACTCACGGACTTGTTGCCTTCCTGCATGCTTACTTTCGTGTAGCCTCCGGAGAAGGTGATATCAGAGGCGTATAATGGTGTTGTACACATGAAGAACATGCATATCATTAGAAAATAGAGCATTGTTTTTCTTCGTTCTCTCATTTGACAACCCCTTCTACGATTTGTCCAAACTCAAAGTCGTCTTCATCCAATACCGCACTGAAACCTTGTGCAACCACTCGTGTGCCGTCTCCATATACGACAACGACCTCTCCCTTTGCATCAAGCGTCATGGTTTCATTGTCCCACTCAATGTCCTTGGCCGTTATCAAAAGATCGTCGCTTTTTCTTTGTATCTCCACGTTTCCGGTAAGTGTGGCTTTCTCGCCATTCTCATCTATCGTTGCAGTCTCACACGACCCCTCTATGCCGTCTTCACCGTTTTGCTTGAAACGCACATCCTCCAGCACGGTTCCCTTTGCGCCTTTGTAGACTGTCATTGTCTTGGCTGTCATCAGCAGAGCTCCCTCATTTGGCCGTCCCAATGTGTATTGTGCATTGTACAGCACCATATCTGGAAGCTCCTGTTCTCCCAACGGAATCTCCTGTGCTTCGCCTTTGGCACAGGATGTGAACTGTGCAAGTAGGGTTGCAGAGAGTAGACACATAAGCAATAAGCGTGCCAGTTTCCTTTGGGCCATAGTCGAATGATACACCTAAAGGGGTGTGTTGCAAAGTAGGGGAAAGAAAAGTACCATTGGACACATGAGAGTTCTGTTTTTGGGTGAAATCGTAGGTAGATGCGGCATTGGCGTCATAAAGAACGCCCTTCGAGACTACCGCAAGGAGAACGGCATAGACCTTGTGGTTGCCAATGGAGAAGGGGCGACGGGCGGTTTTGGCCTTGGGTTCCAGAACGCTCTCACCTTGCAGCACATGGGCATAGACGTGCTCACCCTTGGAGAAAAGGCCTTCTATAAGATAGACATGGTGGAGGGCATTGCAAAAAGGGATAGAATCCTCAGACCCTCAAACTACCCAGAAAGCGTTCCTGGTCGAGGTGTGCGGTACATCTCCGTTGGAGACAGAAAGGTCTGCATGATAAACTCTCTTGGGATGTGCAATTTCAACTCACCTCATTTGAACAACCCCTTCCTCAATGCCGATTCCATTGTGGACAAGGCAAGGGAGGAGACTCCTTTTGTTTTCTATATGTTCCACTCTTCTGCTACTGCAGAGAAGATGGCGATGGGTTTCATGCTTGACGGCAAGGCAAGCGCCGTTGTGGGGACCCATTGCAAGGTCCTCACCTCTGACTCACGCATTCTGCCAAAGGGAACTGCCTATGTGACGGACCTTGGCAGATGTGGCGCATCCATGAGCGTAGGGGGATTTGATCCTTCATTCGAAATCAAGCGAATAAGGACCCAAGTGCTGGTTAGATCCAAAGAATCTTGGTGTATGCCTCAAATGCAGGGCATTGTTTGTACTTTTGACGATGTTTCAGGTATGGCTGTTGAAGTGTCTCCTGTACGATTGGATGTAGACGTAGTGATGCCTCCTCCTAAGGACGAAGGAAAGGATTGAGCAAATGATCAGCGAAGCGGTTGTAAAGGCCTTGAACGAAGATGGAACCGTACTTGTCGGCTGCGAAAGCACAGCCTGCAACGCATGCCATGCCCAGATGTTCTGCAACAACAAAACCCAGACGCAGTATCCTGCCCGTAATGACAACAACCTTGCCTTGAAGGTTGGAGACCGGGTTTCGTTGCTCCTTCCTCCAGGTAAGACCATATTAAGCACGGTCCTTGTGTTCGCACTGCCTTTGATGCTGTTTCCTTTGGGGTATCTTGCTTCAGGTTTGTTGCCTGTGCCTCTTAACGAAGTACAGAAGGCCCTGTGTGGTCTTGGGGCGATGGCTTTGGCGTTCGTCATAGCAGCCGTAGTCAGCGCCCGCAACAAGCGCTCCTTGATGCCAATCGTGCAGTCTGTAGTCATGCGGCATTTGGATGTCGTTGGAGCTGCAATCATGAGAGATGGCAGGCTATTCGCGGCCCAATGTAGTTCCAAGAAGCCAGAGATTCCTTACCAATGGGAGTTTCCAGGTGGTAAGATAGAACAAGGGGAAACTCCTGAGCACGCCGTTGTACGCGAGATTACAGAGGAGCTTGGTGTACACGTTTCAGTTGAACGCCTTATCACAGAAGTGTCGTACCGGTACGAGCATTTCTACATGACAATGAAGGTTTTCCTTTGTTCTTTGGGATGCGACTTTGAGCCTCGCCTGAGCGAGCATTTGGGAGCCAAGTGGATTGGTCCTGAAGAGCTGTATACCTTGGATTGGGCACCTGCGGATTCTTTGGTTTTGGATAACGTCGCAGAGGCCTGCTGGCCTGTGTAGTAGAACGACAAGGCCAGGAACCATGAAGACCGTTTTGCAAAGACTTCTGTAAATTAACTAAAACAAGAAAAATCAATTCCAAACAAACGGGCCATTAAACCCTCCAATCCATAGCTCAAGCGTATTTTGGGGATTTCCCGACTCAAAGATTCTAGAAGACATGTAACTTTTTTCATGCTCATTTGTTGACAGCGTATCTAGGTTTTTACTAAACGTAAAAGGAGAGAACACTGTTATGAAGAAAGGAACTACAACCCTGTTGCTGGCTCTGCTGGCAGTCCTATGCCTTGCAGTTTCCTGCAAGAACGACCCGTCTACCCCCCCCTCACATGAACATTCTTTTGAATCGTCTTGGTCGGTAGACGACACCTACCATTGGCACAAGGCGACCTGCGAACACACGGACGTGGTCAAGGACAAAGCTGAACACTCGAAGGATTCCGGACTAGTAACCAAGGAACCTTCGATCAGTGAAGATGGAGAAAAGGTCTTTTCGTGTTCCGTCTGCGGAAAGGAACTTGAGAAGGTGGTGCTTACAAAAGGAATTTGGGTAGGCGGCGGCAAATCCCTTGAAGCTCTTCTTGAAGAAAACGATCTGGAGTCTGCAACTACCTTGGAGATAAAGGGGACTTTGAACGAGGCCGATTTCAAAACCCTTAGGGAAATGGTAACATTGAAAATTTTGGACATCTCCAATGTAGACAACGAAGAGATTCCTAATCGTGCTTTCCTTGGAGCCTCTTTTTCACACATACTTCTACCAAAGAACTTAAAGAACATAGGCGAGCGGGCTTTTCAGGGCTCTTCGATAACCGAAATGATTCTGCCGGAAGGGTTGAAGACCATAGGAAATGCGGCGTTCATGGGTGCCAAGAACCTGTCAAAGCTCAGCATCCCTGGAAGCGTTGAATATGTTGGAAGATGGATTGTCCAACAGGCATTGGGAGGCTGGGTAGATGATATTCCTGTTGATGCTGCGCTTCTTGAATTGTCGCTTGGCGAGGGAATCAAAGAACTGGCACCTAGTGCTTTTTGGGGTTCCACCGTTAAAGAAGTCAAAATACCAAATTCAATCAAAGAGATTCCAGATTGGTGTTTTGGCCAGTCCTACCTTGAGAAGGTCGTTTTGCATGATGGGCTAACAAGGATTGGAGCATGGGCATTCGAGAACTGCAAACTTGTATTCGATGACAATAGGCTTGTGATTCCAAAGGAAGTGAAGGTCATAGGCCCATTTGCATTCTATCTGCATATTGATGTGCATAGTTCCACGACACGAAACACCGTCATCCTCAACGATGGATTGGAAGCCCTCTACCAAGATGCATTCGTTCTGGGATTCCACAATGAGACTTTGGAGATTCCGGCATCATTGAAGAAGTTGTACAGAGGCTCCTTGATATTTGAAGGCGGATTGACCTCCGTTGTATTCAAAGGAACCACGCCTCCGGAGTACCTCAAGAACATAAATCCCAATGAGATCTCCTACAATGCAACGAAGGGCGAATATGAAGGACCAGAAGACAGCAACCCTCCCACAATAAACATTCCAGCACCAGCAGAAAAATACAAGAACATCAAGGCATATGTACCAAGTGAAGCTCTTGACCTATACAAATCTGCGCTCAAAAGCGATACGGACTTTGAGCCATTCGCAGAATCAAACATCATGGCTATGGAATAGGATAGAACTGCTTAGAGGCCAAGAACATAGGCAAAAGCCGCTATAAAGAATCCTAATGGAACCTGTTGCAGTCAGCTATTCGCTGCAACAGGTCTCCTTTTAACTTCCATTCTGCATGGAGCGGTCAACCTTTGATTTTCTTCGACGGCTTCGTTTTCGAGGAACTTTTGCCTATACTCTGTTTCCAAGCCATTTGTCCTGTTTGTAGTAGTGGTGCAGGAGCCAAAGGCATACGATGTCTCCAAGCATATAGGCGAACCATAGGACAGTTACGGGCAGTTTCAGCAGGTAGACGACAAATGCGTATGGAAGCTGGAAGCAGTACTGCGAGATGAGCGAGGCGTACATGGTTGGGCGGTTGAGGCCGCTTCCGCTGAAAGCGGCATGGTAGCCCACCATGAACGCCAGAATGATGACGTTGGCTCCGAATACATACATTAGTACAACGCCATCGGGCCCTGGTGCAGCTCCTCCAAGGAACAGACTCATTAGAAAAGAAGGACAAATGAAGAATGCAAGTGCAGGTATGGCGCTTACTGCAGCGCATAGAAGGTTCGCCCTCTTCACGCATTCCTTGGCCCTTTTGGGCTTGTTCGCACCAAGTGCGTGTCCTAAGATTATTCCGCTTCCCATGCTGAAGCCCGTCTGAGGCATCATGCAGAACCCCTGAAGCCTTGTCCCCACACCAAGGATTGCAACCGCAGCAGTGCCATAGGTCGATATTATCTTCATCAGTATGATGTTGAAAATGTTTCTGAGAAGCAGATTCACTCCGCTTGGAAGGCCAATCGTCATGAGCTTGTGGTCAACTTCCTTGTGTGGTTTGAGCAGGTTCTTCACGGAGAGTTTGACCTCTGACGTGCCCCTGAGCAAAAGAGCAAAGCCTGCAAGGAATGCGAACGTCTGACCTATGGCGGTGGCCCATGCAGCTCCCGCCATGCCAAGGCCAAGGCCTTGTATGCCGGTCAAGGAAGTGAGGAAAGGGATGTCATCAAACATGAGTATTGGATCGAGTATTATGTTCAGGATGGCGGATGCCGTAAGCAGCTTCATTGGGGTCTTTGCGTCTCCGGTACAGCGGAATATCGTGTTCACACTGTATGAGGAGAAGAAGATTGGGATGAAGAACACTCTTATGTAGCCGTAGTCCAATGCAAGCTCTATTACAAGTGAATCGGTCGAGAAGAAATGCACTATTGGACGTAGCAGCAAAGCCATGAAAAGGGAACCTGCCAGAGCCCAGATGAACTTGAACGCCAATGTGCGCTCGGATGCAATGCGGGTGCGCTCCCTGTCTCCGCTTCCGTGGTATTGGCTTATGAGGGAGACGCTTGAGGTTCCAACTATTTCGTTGAATACATTGACCAACCACAGCATGGTGGAGATTATCGTCATGGATGCAACGGCATTTGGCGATATGTAGCCAATCCAGAAGAGGTCAACCATGTCATACAACGACTGGAACATATAGCCACCCATGGTGGGAAGGGCTAGCCTGAAGAGTTGCTTCGTTATGCTTCCGTTGACCAGCTGGTCGTTCAGGTCCTGAGAAGGGCCTTGGGATGAGGCTTGTGATTGTCCTTGCTCTGGTTTTTCCAACGAACCATGTCCTAAAGTTTCATCATGAGCGGTTTTTTCAATGATATCGGCCTTTGTTGAGACATTGGTCTCTTTTGAGATATCAGTCTTCTGTGATTCCTGCAAGTTGGGCCTCCTTGATGTAGTGCCTTCTTGTGCGTAGTGACAGGACAAGGTGGCATAGGGCGGTCACCGTCCAGGAGATTGGGTATGAGAGGTAGACGACTTCCAGCGTGGGGTTGGCCTTGAAGACCGTGGCTATCCATACGATTCGAAGGAGACATGAGCCAACAAGCGAGACCGTGGTGGAAAGCATGGATTTGTTCAGACCCCTGAGCGTGCCGGAACCAACCTCCATGAAGGCCAGCGTGCAGTATGGAATCATCATGTTGTAGAGCCTTGTCTCTGCTGTCTGGACTGCAAGCGGTGCTGTGATGTAGCAGTGGATGAGCGGAACCCTGAATATGAGGATGGAAAGCGACACGATCTCTGCGATTATGAACGTGACGAGGTAGCACGAGGCCATTACCTTGCCGATTCGTTTGTATTTTCTTGCTCCATAGTGCTGGCTTGTGAATGTGATGGACGCCTGACATACGGAGTTCGTTGCGGTGTATGCGAAGCTTTCTATGCTGGCTCCCGCGGCATTGCCGTCAATGATGTCCGATCCGCCGGGGCATATTGCATTATTCAGGCCAATGATGCTGCTTTGGATTATCATATTGGAAAGGGAGAAGAGTGCACCCTGGACGCCGGCAGGAAGTCCATTGTAGATTATGTCCTTGAGCGTTCTTCTGTCGAACGCAAGCTTTTTGAAGCTGAAACGACACCAGCTGTCGTCTCGGCTGAGTATGTAGAGCAGGATGGCTGCGGATGCAAGGTTGGAGATTGCGGTTGCTATTGCAACTCCATCAACGGACATTCCAAATGAAAGAACGAACAGGAGGTTCAGCCCCACATTGAGTATTCCTGTGGAGGAAAGGACGTACAAAGGGGTTTTCGTGTCGCCCTTTGCCCTGAAGATCGAAATCAGGAAGTTTGTGAGAGCCAGAAACGGCACACCTGCGAAGTATATCTTGGTGTAGAGGGTTGCAAGATCCAGAATGTGTCCCTCATCGCCAAGCAGAGCAAGGACAGGTCTGCTTATTACAAGTCCAAGCAACATGCAGAACAGTCCTGACACAAGGCCTGTAAGAAGTGCGGTGTGCACGGCGGACTGGGTCTTCTCCTTGTTCCCTTCGCCTATGTACCTTGCCACGACGACGCTTGAGCCTACAGCAAAACCTGAGAAGACGTTCACTATGAGCGCAATCATTGCACTTGTCGTACCAATTGCACCAATTGCACCGCTTACGTTTGAAAGACCTACCACTATCATGTCTGCCGCCGAGTAGAAGGTCTGAAGCAGGTTCGTAATCATAAGCGGGATTACGAATGCAAAGACTTTTCCAATGAGAGGGCCGTGTAGAAGGTCGTTTGGTTCCGTTTTCGCTGCCATGTTTGCCGCCGTTTTCGCCGTCATATTGGATGCGCCTCCAGTTGTTTCTGCAATTTCTGCGAAACCCCATGATATTGCTTATCTTTGGATATGGCAATTGGATAGGATTGAGTATAGAATCGAAAGCAGGAGGGATTTATGAAAATCGCCATCGTGACGGGAGCTTCCTCTGGCATAGGCCGTGAGTTCGTGTATGCAATTGACCGCTACAATGTGCAGCACGGTCTTTTCCTGGATTCGATATGGGTCGTGGCACGGCGTGCAGATCGTCTTGAAGAGCTTTCGAAGGACTGCCGCACCTCAATAAGGCCGTTTTCCTTGGACCTTTCCAATCCAACCTGCGTGGAATCCCTAGGGGTAACGCTTGCATCCGAGACACCTCAGGTCCACTTCCTTGTGAACGCCGCGGGCTTTGGAATCTTTGGCTCTTTCAAGGACAACGATGCAAAGACGCAGCTTGGAATAATCGATCTCAACGACAGATCCCTCACAGCCATGTGCCGCACGGTCATCCCGTACATGCACAATGGGTCGTCTCTCATAAACATAGGCTCCAACTCTTCGTGGCAGCCTGTTCCGTACATGGCGGTCTATGCCGCATCCAAGGCATACGTGCTTAGCCTTTCAAGGGCCCTTGGAGTCGAACTCAAACCGCAGGGCATCCACGTCATGTGCGTATGTCCCGGTTGGATAAAGACCGAGTTCTTTGACCATGCCGTCCATGACGACACCGTCAAGTACTACGACAGGTTCTATACCGCTAGGCAGGTGGTGGACAAGGCCATGAAGGACCTTCTAAGGAAGAAGCCGGTGTCCATACTTGGATTTCCAGTGAGGATGCAGGTGAGGCTTGTGAAGCATCTTCCCGTTGGCATGGTAATGAAGACGTGGTGTAGGCAGCAGAAGAAGGTTTGACGTTGCAAGTGTTGACCGAGCAACTGCAAAAGACTATCTTATCGTGGAATTCCATGATTCCACTATTTCAGAGAAACTCCGGAGGAGGATTCGAATGAGATCCATAAAGGATATATATAAAATAGGAAAAGGGCCTTCCAGCTCGCATACAATGGGACCTGCAAGGGCAGCTGAGCTCTTCAAGGACGAGAATCCAGAGGCCGATAGCTTCAAGGCCATTCTATATGGTTCTCTTGCCAAGACCGGAATGGGTCATGGTACGGACAGAGCCATAAAGGAATCCTTTGCCCCAAAGGAATGCGAGGTCTCTCTTGAAACCGACAATTCAGTTGTCCTCAAGCATCCGAACACCATGGATCTCATTGCCGTAAAGGATGGCGAGGAGACCTCTCGCATGAGGGTCGAGAGCATTGGCGGCGGCGACATAGTCATTGAGGGAAGACCTCCCGTTGGCCTTTTGGGCGAAGACATATACATGGAGAATTCCTTTGCAGAGATCAAGCAGTTCTGCGAGTTCAGATACATAGACCTTGTGGACTACATTGAACTCAACGAAGGCAAGGAGATATGGGACTATCTTGCACAGGTGTGGGATGTGATGCAGGCCTCCATAAAGGAGGGCCTTTCCAAGACGGGAACCCTTCCAGGATGTCTACATGTGCAAAGAAAAGCCAAACATCTTTTCGACCATATTGTGGTAAACAAGCACGCAGAACTCATGGAATGCCAGTTAGTTTGTTCTTATGCCTATGCTGTTAGCGAACAGAATGCCGATAACGGAACAATAGTTACAGCTCCAACCTGCGGTTCCTGCGGAGTCCTTCCTGCAGTGCTCTATTACCTCAAGGACAAGAGACAGCTTTCAGACCTTGATGTCATACATGCCCTTGGAGTGGCTGGCCTCTTTGGAGAGCTTGCAAAGCAGAACGCTTCGGTTTCCGGTGCAGAATGCGGCTGTCAGGCAGAGGTAGGAGTCGCATGCTCCATGGCCGCTGCTGCCGCAGGCCAGGTCTTTGGATACAATCTGATGCAGATAGAGTATGCCGCTGAGGTTGCCCTTGAACATCATCTTGGCCTCACCTGCGATCCAATCTGCGGTCTTGTCCAGATTCCCTGCATAGAAAGGAACGCCGTTGCAGCCCTTAGGGCTATAAACTCGGCAAACCTTGCATACTTCCTTACTGGTACCAGAAACATAAGCTATGACATGGTCCTCAAGAGCATGTACTATACGGGCCTTGATATGAACCAAAGATACAGAGAGACCTCTGAAGGTGGACTTGCAAGAGCCTACTCAAGAAGAGGTTGAACCATGTCCATGACTTTATCGTTCTCGTTCGAAAACGACTTCCAAAGGCTCCATGTGGAACTTGATTCCTCCAGTGGAGCCATCCTATATCGTATTCCTGAGAGCAAGGATGTGGATTTCGTCCAGAAATGCGATGTGTGGACGGCCTACGAAGGGGATTCCAAGGAGTGGATAGCCGCCCTTGGATCTCTGGATATTGGTAGCTGGGGCTGCAATGACGGCAAGAACATGAATGAAAGCCATGATGTATTTCCAAACTCAGAAGTGAAGTGGAGCCTCTCTATACGCTCTACATGCCAACACAATGACGAAGAGGATGTTCTGAAAGCATCAGGCAACGGATCCGATTCGTATCCTGTCAATTTCACTGATTTCCTCGAATTGCTCAAGAAACTTCTAGGCCTGCCCGTTTTCCTTCTTGAACTGTAATCCCCAATCATACAGAATTGTCATAGGGCCATAGGGCTGCTTGGAATCATCGCCAAATGCCATGGCCATGGAGGGACCATGCGGAAAACTGTACTTGCCATCGTTGCTCTTCTTCTATGTCTAAGCTGTTTCGATGCGTTTGCCGTCGTCACGGCGGATGCGCCTGTGAAGATAAACGGAATCCATGCGATATCCGTGACAGCTACAGGTCAAAAGCCGTTCTCTGCAAAAGCTCCGGAAAACCTTGGAAGACCTTCCGTTGCGGTGGTTCTTTCTGGTGGAGGGGCCAGAGGGCTTGCCCATATTGCATTGCTTGAAGCCCTTGAGGGGAGGGGCATTCCAATAGACATGGTGATGGGCACCAGCATGGGAAGCCTAATAGCCGGTCTCTACTGTGCCGGCTACAGCTCCGGCGACATAGAGCGTCTTGTAACGGAGAACGACCTCACAGACCTTTTCACGGACATTCTTGAAACCGATTCCCAACCCCTCATCGAACCTTTCAGCCACACGCGTTCGAACATCCTGTCCCTTGCCCTTGGAGATGTAGGGATAGGAGACACCTCTGGAATCGTGAGCGACAGGAAGATTCTCTCGTTCTTCAGACAAATCCTTGCAAACGTGCCTGACGATATAAGCTTCGACGACCTTCCCGTACCTTACAGAGCTGTTGCGACTGATGTCGCTACAGGCGACTACGTACTGTTCGAAGGCGGCTCGCTTGTGGACGCAATGAGAAGCAGCATGAGCATCCCGCTTGTGTTCGATGCCTACGAAGTGCAGGGCCTCTACCTCATGGACGGAGGTCTCGTTGACAACATGCCAATCAAATATGCACGTGACCTTGGCTACGACATCGTGATAGCCATGGACATGAACGGGTCCTCATCCGTGGACGCAGAGGAGATGCACAGCATGAGCGGAGCCGCAAACGCCACGTTCAGGCTCATCGTCCTCAACACGATAAAGGACCAGTACGCCTACGCAGACCTTGTTCTGGTCCCCAAGGTGGACGACATTGGCACGCTATCCTTTGGCGACCCGCAAACCGTCATCCAACGAGGATGGGACGAAGTCGAACGCCACGCCGGCACCTTGGATGGCCTTGCCGCGATGTTCAACGAAACTGACCTTGACGTGAAGGACCCCTACCGCATTGGAGTCTACTTCTCAATGGAAAGCTCCTCCTCTCAGGCCTATGTCCCTGAGTCCTCCCAAATCATTGAATCTACAAGTGGTACGAAGGATGCCCTTTCGACATCCCGTCTTAATCTTGGAGTCTCTGGCTCCTCCGAGATATCCACCGTCTTCGACGGCCAAACCCCAATAGTGCTCAAGTTCCTGCCTACAATTGAGGCGAGCTTCTTCGAAAAGGACATGAAGGGGACGGACTGGGACCTCCTTGTATCGGCATACCTTGGCGACAATCTACGGCTTGGAGTTGCCTTCCTCTATCCTTTGGACGACGCTGGAGATGATGCACGCTTCTATTTCAAGCCTGACTTCTCCATGACCCTAGGGGCCGTTACTCCTCTTGCAAACAGGGCCAACCCGCAGCTGAAGGACTCAATGGACTTTGCATCTGATCTGAAGCTTGGTGTGAAGTTCACTGATGGAATGCGCTTCAACGGCAACTTTGGATTGTCTTTCAGGTTCTATGCTCTGGGAAGGACCATAGATGGAAGCCCAACATCGTTCAGTCTCATGCCCGTTCTGTTCGCCAACGGAATATGGTACGGAGGCTTTGAGGACAGCCTGTTCTCTACAACCGGCATACGTGTGGACTTCAAGAGCAGCCTTGGTTTCCATAGAAACGAGCTTACATACACAATGGGCGTGTCATACGAACACAACATTCCTCTCAGCTCCATGCTGTGTCTCTCGTTCGATGTCCTTGCCGTTACAAGCCGCGAGCCTGTGGAGTTCATGTCCTCGTATACGAGGTTTGGTGGTTGGAACGGCATTCCAGGATGCTCCAACGCCGTATACGTCCGCGATGCCATAATTCTTGGCGCCGCCGCCCAGTGGGGTCTTGGTGGATTCATCCCTTCGTTCCTTGTATGCGAGCTGAGGGGTGGTTGGAGAAGCTCAAGCACTGCATTCTCAATTTCCAGTGCAAGCAGCGACTCTGGCGTTGCGCCTTCGAATGCTGTTTCAGCTCCGTTCTCGGAACTTGGTGACTTTGACATTGGAATAGGTGTGGGCTATGGACTCAAGACACCAATGTGCGACTTCCTGGTTGGCATTGGATTGAGCATAGGCGGCGAGTTCTCCTTGTTCTTCGAGTGCTACTGATTCGCCTTGTCCTTTCTGCGTTTTTTGAAAAGTATGTATTTCTCTACGGGGAAAAGTATCAGTGTATAGACTATTCCTGCAAGCATGGATCCTATCGTAGGCGCCAGCTTCACAAGCAGCTCTATCCCCGTTTGTGCGAACAGGTTGGCTATGGCTCCTGACAGCCATGTGGCCACGACAATGAGCACTGCAAGCAGCAGTATATAGATTGCGAAGCAGTACGCAGGGGCATCGGTCTTGAAGTTGCCTTTCATGTTGTGGATGTAGGAGTACGTGTTGGATAGCAGGTTGGATGCGAAGAACGGTACTAGATAGCCCCAGTTGGCGTTGCCGTGTCCAAGAGCCCTTTCGTTGAAGACTGCGGACATGAAGGCCGGCAGCGGTGCTTTCCAATCCCTTAGCATCAGGAACAGGATGTTGACCGTTGCGAGTTGTATGACAGCGCCTATGCCACCAATGAGGAGGAAGCTTAGGAACTGCTTTGCCGTGCTGTCTTTGTTGTTTGCTTTCATCTTTTACCTCTTGGTCCAATGCTGTCACGTTGAATATAACCACAACAATGCCTTAGAACAAGCAAAGGTGTTTGCGGGTTACTTGGTGATGTCTTAGGGCTCTTGGAAAAAAGCGATGCCCAGGAGGAGAATTTCCCGGGCATCTAAATCACACTAAAAGGAGGTATGAAAAAAACTGTTGCTCTGCCTTTTGTATAGCAATAACCGTGCCAAGTTGTTTTTCAACCTCTGTTTTGGCGTTTTTCCTCTTCTTTTGCACGTTTGCTCTCATGATTGCTTGCCTTTTGTGTCTGTATTGTTTTTTCCCAATGTGAAACATTTGATTGTGCTGTGAATTTTTTTCACACTTCATGTGCTTGGTTAAACCCTTCCTATTTAGTACACTAGGGCTGTTTTTCGATAGGAGGGCGCTATGAAGAAAGTTGAAGACTACATCATAAGCATTCCGGACTTCCCTGAACCGGGAATCATCTTCCGTGACATAACAGGTATCCTGCAGGATGCCGATGGCCTTCGCCTTGCAATCGATGAGATGGCAAAGCTCGTCTCCCAGGTGGATTGTGATGTCATTGCCGGTGCTGAGTCCCGTGGCTTCATCCTTGGCATGCCTATCGCATATCTTCTCAAAAAGCCTTTCGTACCAATCAGAAAGGCCGGCAAGCTCCCCCGCGAGACCGTTTCAGAGACTTATGATCTTGAATACGGCACCGCCACAATCGAAATCCACAAGGATGCCATCAAGCCTGGCCAGAAAGTCGTTCTCATTGACGACCTCATTGCAACCGGTGGCACAATGAAGGCCTCCGCCGATCTCGTTGAGAAGCTTGGCGGCAAGGTGGAGGAGATTGTGTTCCTCATTGAGCTTGCAGGTCTAAATGGAAGGGAAGTGCTTTCGAAGTACAGGGTGGAGTCTGTCGTCAAATACTCCGGCAAATAAGCATTCTAGGTCTTTGAATCGTCTTCATCGTCACTGCGCTCAGGCTGTACTTGAAGTACTATCCTTCGCTTGTATCCTTGAATACGGTTCAAATTCCGTCGAATGTCTCTTGCTCTTTATGCTACCTACGGCATCACTGCGGCATAGGCCATGCAGATAGCACTATCGTGCACTGTGCTTCTAGAATGTTGACAGAAATACCAGCAAAAACTGGACAAATGTGAAACAGCCCTTTGCATAAAAACAAGAAAAACGGTCTTTTATGCAAAAAAAGTTTAATAATTTTGCGAAAATGCCGTTTTTATTACACGGGTTCTCCTTCCTTGTTCTATTTCAAAAAGATTGTTTTGTATCCAAATCCCAAAAAAGAACAAAAGGCGAGAACATCCGCCTTCAGTGACTTTATGATGATTTCTTGAAATCAAAGCCTGTTGGCTTTTGTTTTCTCCCTTGGCGCATTTTCGCCTCAAACATTCCTTAGATATTCTTTAGATACTCTTCAAGTTCTGCCGTCATTGACCAGTACCGGCTGCCCCAATGTTCGAAGTCCCATTCCTCCATATATTGGTTGCACTCGTAGTCTATATAGAAAAGCCTCCCTGCATTCGCAGGCACAATGCTGCCATCGTCCACTACGAAGTTGGTTGGAAAGTAGTCTATGTTGAGTCCTTTTGAATAAAGGTTCTTGCACATATCCATAACCTGTTGCAGAAACGAATCCTGTATTCTGTCAGAGACAACACAATCAAGAATGGTTTCGCCTGGGATGTACTGTTTGAGTATCCTTTCGTGCGTCACATCAACATCCAGCAGAGAAGGCGTTGGAATCCCTACCTCGCAAAGCCTCCTGTAGTCACGCATCTCCGATTCAAGCTTATTTCCAAACTGGTAGTAGTCGCAATGTTCGTGGTGTATCTGCTTGAGTACATAGAGTCCTCCTCCTTCATGATTCAAGGCAGAGCCTTCCACTAGGTACGAGTATCCTCCCTTGCCCTTGCCCAGGAGGGCTTTCACCTCGAACGGCTTTCCGTTCAGCTCAAGAGTTTCCATGTCCAGCTATTTCTTCTCTGCCGCTCTCATCACCAACGGAAACGGAGTTGGAACATAGAATGCATTGGATTTGACCAACATCATGGCGGCCTTGAAGCTTGAACCCAGCATGCTGCTAAGCTCTTCTTCCGAGAACCTGCACGCACCTGTGGCACACAAAGTGGCAATTCCAAAAGTGTAGATCCAAACGTTCTCGAACAGCACACGAGCCTTTTCGTCCGAAAGATCGTAGTCGCGCTTTATCACATCTATGCAATAGCCTGCGGTTTCGCCCAAATTGTCGAATACGTCATCGAAGGAATGGGCGTTCTTGTTCTCGCTCATGAACAGGTATCTGTAGAGGTTTGGCTTTTCCGTTGCGAACAGAACCATTTGCATACCGTACTTCTTGAACGCAGGAGTGTAGCCTTGCGCCTTTATGACGCACTCGTTGTATTTCTTCATCACCGCCTTTCTGAGGTCTCCGTTCAGGTCCTCCATGTTCTTGAATACCGTGAAAATCGGGCGGGCGGAGCTCCCAAGCTCCTTTCCTATGTTTCTGGTTGTTAGAGACTCCCAACCCTCCCTGTCCAACAGCGAGACAGCAGCTTCAATTATCTCTTCTCTTGTGAATTTAGGTTTTGGTGGCATGGCGTTCCTATGTACTCTCCTTTTGCACCCTGTTCTACATCAATTGTTTTACATAGTAGTATAACAAATGTGCAAATTCAAGAGAACCAAACATCCAAAATAAGGTCATTGAAAGGATTCTATCCTATTTCTCAAGCCTTGGATGTCGTCCACGAAGAGGCTTTCAGGGACGCCGCTACCAAGAAGGCTCTCCTTTGACCTGAAGCCCCATGTGAGGATTGCAGTTGCAACGCTGGCATTCATGCCCGTCCTGTAGTCCACCTCGCTGTCGCCCACATACAGCAGCTCGTCCATTGAGCATCCAACTTTGGCGCAGAACGCCTCGATCGCCTGGCTTGACGGCTTTGGCTCGTATCCGCCGTGCATGCCCACCACCATGTCGAACTTAACACTTGGCAGACACGTCCTAACGATTGTTCCTGTAAGGACTTGCTCCTTGTTCGAATATACCCCTAAGCCGATGCCTTTGTGCTGCAGCTCTTCAAGGAGCTCCACGATTCCAGGATATGGCTTCGTGTATTTGACAGGGCAGCTCCTGTAATTGGCGACGAATTGCTCGAAAAGTACGGGCGCAGAGACATCGGTCTTGCCAATTGTGGAGAGTGCCGCCTTTAGGGCGTTCATGAGCCCGTTGCCAACGAAGCGCGAGCAGTCGTCTGTCGTGAACGCGGTGCCAAGTGTCTTGTTCAAGGCGCAGTTGATGTCTGCAATCGTGTTGAGGAGTGTGCCGTCTAGGTCGAATAGTACTGCTTTGAGCATGCGGGGATTATAGCACCGGATGGCCTTTGTGGGGAGTGTGGTTGACTTTTATCCGATTTCGGATTATTTTTTGTTCGTGGGGCAACAATCGGCTCTGGAGTCAGTCATGGATGAACAGGAAATCAAAAAGTCGCTCAAGGATATAGACCAGGCTTTCAAGGAAGTGGACGGCATGTACCATGCATACGCCAAGTTCTGCAATATGTCCGACTCCGAGCAGTGGTTCCTGTATTCGTTGTGGCTCCATGACAGCGGATGCACCCAAAAGGAGTTCTGCGCCGAGTGGTTCTACAGCCCACAGACGATAAACTCCGCTCTCAAGGCCTTGGAGGCCAAGGGGTTCATACGCCTTGAGTTCATGACGGGAAGCAGGAAGAACAAGAACATAGTGTTCACGCCTGAAGGCGAGGCCGTGTGCCGCAGGTTCATAGATCCACTTCTTGAAGCCGAGAAGGCCGCCTTCTGCGGTTTGGACGAGATTGAGATGATTGAGTACATGCGGTTGACGAAGAAATACAACTCCTTGCTCAGAGACGAGATAGGAAAGCTTACGAAGATACAGACCAATCAGTGGTAGGGTTTTTGGTCCTTTGTCGTGGTTCCTCTTTTGTCGTGTTGTTTTAGTTCGTTCTTTGTTTTTTTGGATCAATTATGAAAATACAGTTATCAGACCATTTCACTTATGGAAAGCTTTTGCGTTTCACTATTCCCTCCATAGGGATGATGATATTCACGTCGATATACTTCGTTGTGGACGGATACTTTGTGTCCAACTACACGGGCAAGACCGCATACGCGGCCCTGAACTTCATATATCCAGTTCTCATGATACTCGGAGCCCTTGGAACCATGCTTGGAACCGGAGGCTGCGCGCTTGTTGCAAAGACGTTGGGGGAAGGTGATAGGAAGAAAGCCAATGAGCTCTTCTCCATGTTCATAGTCCTTACAATCGTCTTTGGAGTCATCATGTCTGTGGCTGGCTATTTCCTAATTCCTTCAATTGCTGCTGTTTTTGGCGCAAGTGGTGAGCTTTTGGGCTATTGTATAAGCTATGGACGCATTGTGCTCATGGGCCTTGTAGGGCTAATGCTCCAATATGAATTCCAAAGCCTTTTCGTGGCGGCCGAGAAGCCCCACCTTGGTTTTGTTGCAACTGTTGTCGCAGGGACTACCAACATGGTGTTCGACTGGCTATTCGTAGCGGTGTTCCACTGGGGGCTTGAAGGTGCGGCCATAGCCACCTGCATGAGCCAGATGGTTGGAGGCATCTTCCCTTTGGTCTACTTCCTTTCCAAGAGGAACGACAGTCTGCTTCATTTCACCCTCTTCAAGATGGATTTCTCCTCTATTGGAAAAGCCTGCAGCAATGGGATGTCTGAATTCCTTTCATCCATATCATCGTCGTTCGTGGGGATACTTTTCAACAACCAGCTCCTCAAGTTCGCAGGCGAGGATGGCGTTGCAGCATACGGAACGCTTACATACGTGGTTCTCGTGTTCATTGGGGTCTTCATTGGATATTCAATGGGTACGGCACCTGTTGTGAGCTTCAACTACGGAGCGGACAACAGAAAGGAGCTCAGATCTCTTCTGAAGAAGAGCCTTGTCCTGATCCTTTCCTCTTCGTTGCTTATGTTCGTTGCAGGGGAGGTTTTCTCTCCAATATTCGCCAGAATATTCGTGGGATACGACGAGGCACTCATGGAAATGACCCTTAGGGCGTTCTTCTTCTATTCGTTCTCGTTCCTGTTCTCTGGAATATGCATATACAGCTCGTCGTTCTTCACCGCCTTGAACAACGGTTTGGTGTCGGCCTTGATATCCACGCTGCGCACAGTGTTCTTCCAGGTGGTGTTCGTGCTTGTGCTTCCTCAGTTCTGGGGCCTTGACGGAATATGGCTTTCGATAGTGTTCGCCGAGTTCTCGTCCGCTATGATAGGAGTGTTCTTCCTTATCTCGCAGCGCAAACGCTACGGCTATGGAGGACCTGTTCTGGATTGCAACCAGGTCGTTGAAACAGCCTAGAAAAACAGTATCCTGAACGCTGTTCACTATAGTGAATTTTTTTGCAAAAACCGTAAATCCTGATAGCTGGGATTTTGTGAAAATTGCAACATTTTATGCACTTTTTACTGTATAAATATTGCATATACTTGAAAGAAATAAAAATCGGGTGCTAAAATCGGTTCAATTTTCAAGTGGAAAACGAAATCTCAGAGGAGCTTTCAAAGTTTCTCCTCTAATAGGAGGCGGTTCTTGGTCAGGTATGTCATTAAGAGAATACTGTTGGCGATTGCAACGGTTTTCATAATTTGCCTCATTACATTCTTCGTCATGCATGCGGTTCCGGGCGGACCGTTCAATAGAGAGAAGGCCCTGTCTCAAGCCACCGTGGATGCCCTCAATGAAAGATATGGGCTGAACAAGCCTTTGTGGACGCAGTTCATGAACTATATGAAGGGACTTCTCAAGGGGGATTTTGGCGTTTCACTCAAGAATGGACGTGAGATAAACGAGATAATAGGGGAGTCCTTCCCAATATCAGCCAAACTTGGACTTATGGCCATAACCATAGCCCTTGTATGTGGAACCATATTGGGGAGCCTTGCGGCCATAATGCGCAACAGGCTTCCTGACAGGATAATAGTGTTCCTTTCTACATTGTTCACAGCCGTTCCTAGCTTCGTCCTTGCCACGTTGCTTTTGCTTGTGTTCTCCATAAAGCTTGGATGGATTCCTGTGTGGAGCGCTACTGAAACCCATTATCTTCTTCCTGTCATTGCACTTGCAGCCTATCCTATGGCCTATACGACAAGGCTTGCCAAGACAAGTATGCTTGATGCGCTTGGCCAGGACTATGTCAGGACTGCGCGTTCGAAGGGTGTCGCGAAGTGGAGGATAATCTTCAAGCATGCGCTTAGGAATTCGCTCATTCCAATCATCACCTATGCAGGGCCACAGATAGCCTACATCATCACAGGTTCAATGGTGGTTGAGACGGTCTTCACCGTTGGCGGCATTGGAACAAAGTTCGTAAGTGCAATCAACAACAGGGACTACACCCTAATCATGGCTACGACCATTTTCCTGGCTACTCTCATGGTGGTTGCCAATGTGATATGCGACCTGCTCTACAAGCTGGTCGATCCTCGAATCAAATATGAATAGGGAGGGCTTATGTCAGAAGAGAAGAAGAAACTTGACAACGTACAGGTTGGAAACATGCCCTCCAAGGTGCCTTTCAGCGCCCAGATAGACCTTTCCAAGTTCAACGCCTCCATGTTCGAGAAGGCAAGCGACGAAGAGAAGCGCCAGCAGGATGTCATGAGCGAGAGCACTACGTTCTTCAAGGATGGAATGCGCAAGCTCTTCAAGAACCCTCTTGCTGTAGGAAGCATCATAGTCATTGGCTTGGTGCTTCTCGTGATTATATTCGCCCCAATGATCGTCCCTTACAGCTATGAGGAGATCCTGTCTGTAAACGGGGTCAGGGACAAAGGTGCAAAGAACCTGGCTCCCTTCACATACAGCAAGCTGGAACAGCAGTACATAGATGCCGGAGGCTATAGGTTCCCTCATATCTTTGGAACTGACGAGCAGTGCAGGGACTACTTCATAAGGGTCGTGTATGGAACGCGCGTCTCGTTGCTTGTGGGTTTCTTCGCATCCATCATCGTCCTTATCATAGGCATGATATACGGAAGCGTGTCAGGCTACATGGGTGGTCGAGTGGACCTCATCATGATGCGTATCGTGGATGTGATCTACTCGCTGCCTGATATGCTCATAGTGATACTTCTCAGCGTGGTGCTCCAGACTGTGATGAAGTTCAAAAGCGGTTCGTTCCTAAGCTCACTTGGAACCAACATGATATCGCTCTTCATCGTCTTTGGACTCCTGTACTGGGTTGGAATGGCAAGGCTCATAAGGGGCCAGATCCTTTCCATAAAGGAAAATGAGTATATCCTTGCTTCCAAGTCGATAGGGACTCCAACTAGGATGATAATCAAGAAGCACATCATTCCAAACTGTTTGTCGGTCATCATAATCTCAACGGCGTTGCAGATACCATCGGCCATATTCACGGAAAGCTACCTCAGCTTCGTGGGTCTTGGCGTGCAGGCTCCAATGCCATCGTTGGGATCCCTTGCCAACAGCGCGAGAGGAGGCCTGCAGAGCTATCCATACAAGCTGCTGTTCCCCGCTCTGATGATATGTCTCATAGTCCTTAGCCTGAACCTTCTTGGTGATGGTCTGAGGGATGCTTTCGACCCAAAGCTTAGGAAATAGGAGGTTCGTATGGATGACAAACTAAATGCTGAAGTCAAAAAGACCCATCTTCTCAGCGTCAACGATCTGAGAACCTCCTTCTTCACGGACTCTGGAGAGGTTCATGCCGTAAACGGTGTCTCGTTCAACCTTGATGAGGGCGAAATCCTTGGCATTGTCGGTGAATCAGGCTCTGGTAAGAGCGTCACAGCCTATTCCATAATGCAGATCCTCGCAGATACCGGAAGGGTCACGGGAGGCAGCATCCTGTACAAAGGAGAGGATGTCACCAAATGGAATGAGAAGAGGCTTTGCCGTTTTCGTGGCAAGTGCTGCTCCATAATCTTCCAGGATCCAATGACGAGCCTCAACCCTGTGTTCACGATTGGTAACCAGCTTGAGGAGGCCATCAAACTCCATACTGACAAGAAGGGGAAGGATGCAAAGGTCAGAGCCGTGGAGCTTCTTGAGCTTGTTGGTATAAACGAACCTATGCGAAGGATACGCCAATACCCGTATGAGCTTTCAGGTGGTATGAGGCAGCGTGTCATGATTGCTATGGCGCTTGCCTGCGAGCCTGACATCCTCATTGCCGACGAACCTACGACTGCATTGGATGTCACGATCCAGGCTCAGATCCTTGAGCTCATCCAGGACCTCCAGAAGAAGCTTGGTATGGCTGTCATCCTCGTAACCCATGACCTTGGCGTGATCGCCGAGCTTTGCGACAACATCATCGTCATGTACGGCGGTAGGATATGCGAACGTGGAACGGGCTCTGAGATCTTCTACAATCCAAAGCATGAATACACCAAGGGCCTTCTGCGCTCCATTCCAAATGTCAACAACATGAAGGAGCGTCTTGTCCCAATACCTGGAACCCCCATAAACATCCTGAACCTGCCAAAGGGCTGCCCTTTCTGCGCCCGCTGCGAGCAGTGCATGAAGATATGCCTTGAGCAGATGCCTGAGGAGATATGGATAAACGAGAACCACAAGGCCTCGTGTTGGATGAACATAAAGGACATGCTAAGCAGTGCCGGCAACAATGTTGGGGCTGGGGCATTAGGCTGTGAAGGAGGTGAAGTATGAGCGTTGTAGATGTTGTTGGAAAGCAGGCGAAGAACGTTCCGCTTGTCGAAGTGCGAAACCTCAAGCAGTATTTCACCGTCAAGTCCGGTCTTTTCAAGACCCAGTACCTCAAGGCCGTGGACGATGTCTCGTTTGAGATAGAAAAGGGTGAAACCTTAGGCCTTGTTGGCGAATCGGGCTGCGGAAAGACCACTGTTGGGCGTTCTCTGCTTCATTTGTACGAGCCTACTTCCGGAGAGGTCCTGTTCAACGGCGAACTTGTCACGAAGAAGAACCTTCCCCAAATGCGGCGCAACATGCAAATGGTCTTCCAGGACCCTTATTCCTCCTTGGATCCCCGAATGACGGTGGAGGACATCATTGGTGAGCCTTTGGATGTGCACGGGCTGTATTCGTCCAAGTGCGAGCGTCGTGAGAAGATTCTCCAACTCATGGAGTACGTAGGACTCAATGCAGAGCATGCGCGCCGCTATGCCCATGAGTTCTCGGGAGGCCAGAGGCAGCGCATAGGAATTGCCCGCGCATTGGCTGTGAACCCCAAGTTCATAGTGTGCGATGAACCTGTATCTGCGTTGGACGTGTCCATACAGGCTCAGGTCGTAAACATGTTCGAGGACCTGCAGGAGAAGCTTGGGGTTGCATATCTCTTCATTGCGCATGATCTTTTGGTAGTGCACCACATCTCCAAGAGGATTGCCGTCATGTATCTTGGAAAGATCGTGGAGATTGCGGATTCAGATGAGATAAACGAACATCCTCTGCATCCTTATACGCAGTCCTTGATTTCAGCCGTCCCTATCCCTGATCCTGACATTACACGCAACCGTCATAGGATCGTACTGGAAGGCGATGTCCCTAGTCCTTTGAACATGCCGCAAGGCTGTCCTTTCAGGACAAGATGCCGCTATGCCTGCGACAAATGCGCCCAAAGCATGCCTCCTTTGACCGAGCGTGCACCTGGGCACAAAGTTGCATGCCACGTGATGTGAGCGCCCTTTGCCTGTTTCTATTCCATTGAAAGGTTCTTGAAAGGTGCTGGAAGTTCACTATATTGGATGGAATTTCAGTATTTTGAATGAAAACTGCATATTGGCTCCTGTCATGCATTCGTGTATGCATTCATGCATGCGGAAGTCTATGCAAGGTGCTTGTTCTTATATGCACTTTTTTAGAATATTTGCAGAATAAAAATGCAAATTTTTCAAAAAACTTATTGTGCTTTTTTTGAGAAAACGATAAAGATATCGCAAATCATTTTTTAGGAGAAACGCCATGAAGAAAACATTATCAATTCTTCTAGTATTGGTTGTTCTTTGCTCCTATGCCTTCTGCCAGTCAAGCGCAGAACAGGCAAAGCCAGCATCAACATCCACATCATCACTGGTAATCGACCCTGAAGAGCATGTTGGAGCCGATTACGTAGACCCGGTCAAGGACTGGAGCAAGTATGATGACCTCATTGCAGCCATCAAGTCCGAGACTGACGCTGCGAAGAGAACCGAGATGATGCATGAGGCTGAAGACATCCTTATGTCCAATTTCTGTGTCATTCCGTTCTACTACTACAACGATGTCTACATGCTCAAGAGCTATGCGTCTGGAGTCTACTCAAACGCATTTGCAACGAAGTTCTTCCAATATACAAAGCTCTCAAACGGTTCGGACACCCTGAGAGTATGCCTTGCATCTGAACCGGACTTTCTGGATCCAGCTCTGAACAGTTCCGTTGACGGTGCATGTCTTGCGGCAGCTTCGTTCTCAGGTCTCTATACCTACGATGCAAACGGTGTCACTGTCCCTGCTTGTGCAGAGAGCTACACCGTGTCAGAGGACGGCCTTGAATACACAGTGACACTCAAGAGCGGCCTCAAGTGGTCCGATGGCTCCGACCTCACCGCTTCCGATTTCGTCTATTCCTGGAAGCGCGCCTCCTCCGATGAAACTGCAGCCGACTACGGCTACATGTTCAGCGGTTTCGTAGGATACGGCACAGAGGAGGGAATCTCCGTTGAGGCAGTCGATGATGTGACCCTCAAGTTCGAGCTTTCCGCTCCATGCGCATACATGGAAGACCTCATGGCCTTCCCAACCTTCTTCCCTGTGAAGCAGTCCGCTGTCGAGTCATACGCAGACTGGAAGACAAGCCCAGGCGGATGGTGCCAGAGCGCAGGCTTCGTTTCCAACGGACCGTTCGTGTGCACAGGTTGGAACCACGATGTCTCAATGACATACAAGAAGAACCCGTACTGGTACGATGCAGACAACGTGAGCATCAACAAGATCGAGTTCATGCTCTCCGCTGACGACAACGCAATCTTTGCAGCCTACAATGCAGGCGACCTTGATCTTGCAGATTCCATCCCAACCGATGCAATCGCAGAGCTCATCTCCTCCGGCAACCCTGAATTCCACGTTGTAGACGAGCTTGGAACCTACTATGCAGCATTCAACTGCAAGAGCAAGATCTTCGAAGGCAAGACACCAGCACAGGCAGCATGCATGAGGGAGGCGTTCTCCCTTCTCATCGACCGCGACTACATTTGCGAAAACGTAGGCCAGACAGGTCAGATTGCAGCCAACTCCTTCATCCCTCTTGGAATGGCCGACGGCAACGGCGGAGTCTTCAAGTCCGATGCTTCTGGGGGTTATTTCGATGCATACGCAATCAACAACGACCCAGCTGGAACGGTCTCCAAAGCAATCGCCCTTCTTGAAGCCGCTGGTTACAAGTTCGAGAACGGCAAGCTCTCGTCTGAGACTCCAATCAGCCTGACATATCTGACCAACCAGGCATCTGTCCACATTGCAGTAGCAGAGTCAGTCCAGCAGGACCTTGCAGCAGTAGGCATTGAGCTTACGATTCAGGTGCAGGACTGGAACGTGTTCCTTCAGGAGAGGAAGAACGGCAACTTCGACTTCGCCCGCGAAGGTTGGATCGCCGACTTCAATGACCCAATCAACATGCTTGAGATGTGGATCACCTCATCCGGCAACAACGACTGCCAGTTTGGAAAGTAAATCCTCTGGATTGATTTACAGCCTATAGCCGCCGTGGAGAGAGTAGAAGCCCTCCATGGCGGCTTTCTTTTTGTGGAAAGTGTCCAATTTTGGAAAAAAACAATCTTTTTGGACAAGTTCTTGTCCAATTTTGCTAAAACAGACGAAAATTGGACAAAAGGGTGGTCGTCCTTATAAAAGAATTGAAGTTCTGCATCCAAAACGCTAGTCTAGAGCACATGAAACAGGAAACGAGAGAAAGGTTAAGAAAGTTCGTTGCAGACAGGGACTGGGGACAGTTCCATTCGCCGGCCAATCTCGCAAAGTCGATATCCATCGAGGCCAACGAGCTTCTTGAGTGCTTCCAGTGGAGTGACGACGACTATGACCTTGGTCATGTCAAGGAAGAGCTTGCCGATGTAATCACCTACTGCATGGATATGGTGGACAGGCTTGGACTGGATGTGGACGAGATAATCAACTCCAAGATGGACAAGAACGAAGCCAAGTATCCTGCAGAGAAAGCCAAGGGCAGCGCCAAGAAGTACACAGAACTGTAATTGGCAGGAAGAAAACCTTCAAGAGCCTACGGGCTCTCCTGAAGTGGACGGACAAGTTTTATCTCGACAACATGAAGGAAATAGAAAGAATTTTTGTCGAGGACTCGATGAAATGGCTAAACGCCAAGGGCCTTCATGAATGAAAGCAACACAAATAGGAAGCTGAAGTTGAAGGCTGAAAACTGTGCTATGTAGCTGCCGGCCTTGCCAGGGTTGTGCTTTACATACTCCCTGAACGTGATGAGGCTTGCAAGCGATGCTATCAACGTGCCTACTCCACCTATGTTCACTCCCACGAGCAGGGCCCTGTAGTTGTCCGTGAACTGCGACAGCAGTATTGCAGATGGCACGTTGCTTATGAACTGGCATGACAGAGTGCTGAAAGTCAAAGTGTCTTTTTCAAGCAGAGAGGAGAAGAACGAGCGAACGGCATCGATTCTTCCCATGTTGCCTGCGAATATGAAGAAGAAAACGAAGGTGAGCAGAAGAGGGTAGTCAACTTCAAGCAGCGCCTTGCGGTCTGCAAAGAGCAGGACAAGAGGTATGACGACAAGTCCAATCCAGTATGGTATGCCTCTGAAAACTATTACGATTGCAAGTGCAAAGAGCGCAAGGTAAAGCGCCGTCTTCAATGGAGGGAGGGATATCTCCTCGTCCGGGACCTCAAGGGCATCGGGCTTGACGAATATGAGGCAGCTTGCGGTGATGAGTGCGACCGCCAAGGCGAAAGGTGGGGCCATGATGGAGACGAACTCGGCATTTGGAATCGAGAATTTGGTGTAGAGATAGAGGTTCTGAGGGTTGCCAAACGGGGTGAGCATGCCGCCTAGGTTTGCTGCGATGTTCTGCATTATGAACGTGAACGGCATGTATTTCTCTTTTCCGGTTGTGGTCAGCACGAGGTATCCAAGCGGTAGGAACGTGAGCAGCGCCATGTCGTTTGCAATGAGCATTGAGCCTATGAACGTGATGTAGACCAGCGCAAGGATGCTAAGGCGTGCGTTCCTGAAGAGATGGACTATGCGGCGCGCCAGCATGTAGAAGAATCGTATGTCCTTGAGGGCGCACACCACGGCCAGCACGCAGAAGAGGCACGTGAGCGTCTTGAAATCGAAATATCCAATGTAATGTGCATCGATTGGCACGAAGATGGTCGTCATGGCCGCCGCGAAGAAAGCAATCACCATGACGGTGTTCTTCCGCACGAAGGCCGCAACCGGTTTTGCAATCGCTTCCTTTGGACCGATGCCTTTGTGGTGGGTTTGTCTTGCTGTAATCGTATGCATTTTTTGTGGGCCTACTCTGGAAGGTAAAGTGTCTGTGCAGGTCCTGTGTCTCTCATGAGCAACTCTGGATTTCTGAATCTGGTGGCAAGTAGGAGCGTCATGTAGATGTCGCCCACGCAGCCGCCAAGATGTATGGAGAACAGTATTGAGAATACTGCGAAGTATACAGGGTTCGATGTCCTAAAACCTGCCATAAGAGCCAAAAAAACAATTGAGAACACCACTAGAGGTGCTGTCAGCGCTATGAGGGCGGTCTTTCTTGAGGTGTATATGTCAGGTACTCCGCAGAAGGCCACGGTGAGCGTCATTCCAAATGTGAGCTTCTGGTGCGTGAGTGCCTTGTACGCAGCGCCGTGGACCAGTTCATGCAGGACTATGTACGACAGGAGGCAGACCATTAGTACAAGGTATGGAATTAGGATGGATCCCTCCTTGACTGCATCCGCTATCGAGGAAAGGTCCGTGAGCAGTCCTATGACAAGCAACGATGCGACCGTTATTACAAGTGAGACCACTGTGAAGACGAACCCCACCTTTTTTGACTTTGCATCTATATGGAAGACTTCCTTGTAGTTTTCAGGAAGGTCCTTGTAGTAGCTGACCATGATCGATCTCCTTTTGCTGAACTTCCATTGTGCAGCAGACTGTACAGCGGATTGTATAGCACAAGCCTGCCGTTGTTCTAGAGAGAAACTTTCAAAACTATGCTTTGTGTGGATTGGACATGGATTGCAGTGATGGAAGTCACCTGAAACAACTGAGATAATACTTTGTGTATTATGAAGTTGATGAAGGCGGGGTTCCAGCCGTGCAGGGCATGGCCAAGACGCATGAAGGAGTTTTGAAAGTTCCTCTAGAGAATATGGTTGAGAAAGTCCTTGGCCCTTTGGGTCTTTGGATTTGCGAACATCTCCTCTGGGGTTCCTGATTCAACGACTTCTCCATCTGCCATGAACACCACCTTGTCCGCTGCGGCTCTTGCAAATCCCATTTCATGGGTGACAAGAAGCATCGTCATTCCTGATTTGGCAAGCTTTAGCATGACATCCAGAACTTCCTTTATCATCTCAGGGTCGAGTGCGCTCGTAGGTTCGTCGAAGAGCATGGCCTTTGGTTCCATTGCAAGGGCCCTCACGATGGCGACCCTTTGCTGCTGACCTCCTGAAAGCTGGGTTGGCTTCTGATGTGCCTTGTCTGCAAGTCCAACCGTTGCAAGGAGCTCCATGGCTTTGTCCTCGGCTTCCTTGCGAGACATCTTCCTTACCTTCATTGGCGCCAGCGTGATGTTGTCAAGAACGGACAGATGAGGGAAGAGGTTGAAGGATTGGAACACCATGCCCACATCCTCTCGCACCTGCCTTATGTCAGTGTCCTTGTCCATGATGTCAATGCCGTCTATGAGGATGGAGCCGCTTTGCGCCGTTTCAAGGCCGTTCACGGTCCTCAGCAGCGTGGACTTTCCGCTGCCAGACGGCCCTATGATGACCACCACCTCGCCGTCGTTTACTGTGAGCGATACGTTCCTTACTGCGTGGAGTATGGTTCCGTTGTTGTTCTCGAAGTCTTTGCTTACGTTCCTTATTTCTATCTTAGCCATTTTTGTGAAGCCTTTCTTCCATGAATCCCACAAGGCGTGAGAGTATAAGTGTGAGGATGAGGTAGATCAATGCCACCACAAACATGGTCTGCAGAGAGAGGAACGTTCGCGAGATGTACTCACGTCCTCTTTTGAGTATGTCGGACAGCGCCAGGATGGAAACGAGGGACGAATCCTTGAGCATTGATATGAATTCGTTGCCAATTGCTGGAAGTACGACCTTGATCGTCTGTGGAAGTATCACGGAGAAGAAGGCCTGGCTTTTTGAAAGACCCAGTGCAGTGGCGGCTTCCACCTGTCCTTTTGGTATGGACTGTATGCCGGCTCTTATTATCTCCCCCATGTATGCGCCAAAGCATATGGATAGGGCGATTATGGCTGCAACGATTCCCTCTATATGTACAAGGGATCCCAGTGCGTAGTAGAGGAACATGAGCTGGACAAGAAGGGGAATTCCTCTTATGAGCTCGACATATATGCCGCATATCTGGTTGATAACCCTGTTCTTGGATGATGACCCAACGCCCGTGATGGTTCCTATCAGGACGGCTCCGAGTATTGCGAATATGGTACATTCGAACGTTGTTGGGATTCCCGTTATTGTGTATTTGAATATCTTCCAGTATATGTCAGGGTCAAAGACGCATAGACAGACAAGGACAACCACCGCTCCAAAGAACGTGAGCCGCCAGGATGTCACAAGATGCTTGTTGCCTTTCTTTGGTATGAGAACCCCGTCCGTCATTGAGATGACGGTAGGTTCCTTCTTGGTCGTGTGGAATGGGTTGGACACAACCTTGTTGCGTATTTTCATAAGCTCACCCTCCGTTTTGGGGAGGGTGGGCGGTTGCTTTATCGTATCCTTGACCATTTTCAAGCTCTCTTTTGATCTGGTTTTAGTTCAAACCGTACTTGGCTTTGAGTTGGGCCATCTTGCCGGACTGCTGAAGCTTTTCGATTCCTTCATTGAGCTTTTCAAGCAATGCTGTGTTTCCCTTTATCACTGCAAGACCCATGTCGTCTGCATTCTGGAACGAACCGGAGATCTTGAGGACCTGTGAGTAGCTGTCGTTCGAAAGAACGAAGTCGTTTGCCACTACGCTGTCAAGGACTACTGCATCAAGGTTTCCGTTAGCAAGATCAAGCACGGCAGATGGTGCCTCATCGTATGTCTTAACCTCTATACCTGCATCCTCACAAGCGAACTGGCATGTGGTTCCAAGCTGTACGCCAACCTTTTTTCCTACAAGGTCATCTTCAGAGAATATTCCTTCTGTATCCTTCTTTGTGACGATGGAAAGGGAGAACTGGAGTACTGGTGTGGAGAAATCGCATGTGGCTTTCCTGTCCTCCGTGATTGTAAGACCACTGGCTCCAATGTCATATTGCTTGCCCTGGATTCCTGCAATGATGCCATCGAACGAAACGTTTACGATTTTTATCTTTATGCCCACTTCATTGGCTATGGCCTGGATTAGATCCATTTCGTAGCCTACGATTTTTCCGTTGTCGTCTATGTATTCAAGCGGTGGATAATCGCATGAGGCGGCTACCGTGTATGCCTTCTCGGTTGTGCTTGTGGCTTCGCTTCCACCCTGTGCAAAGCAGGGAAGTGCGACTACTAGAGCAACTAGAATCGCTATTGTCAGTGTCTTCTTCATGGTGTTTCTCCTTGACTCTAAGGTGTGGGGGTGGATGGTTCCCTCTATGCTTAGGGTACAATAGTGACTTTGCAGGTTGAGGTCAACAGGGTTTGCATAAAAATGCAGAAAATTTTTGCAGTTTTGTGCATAAAAATATGCAAAATGCATGAATCTTAGTGTTTATTAGGATGTTTTTTGCAAAGTTGCTTTGAGGTTATTCCTTCAAGGCTATCGGGTTACGAGAAGGACGCCCTTTTCAGGGACGATGGCCTTGCCTTCGATCATGCAGTTTTCAAGTGCGAAGTCCTGTCCTTGGAGAAGAACCTTCCACTGGCCGTGCGGTAGGCTGTGGTGGATGGCATGTTCGTTTGGGTTGAAGAGTGCATAGCCTTTGAGCATGCCGTCGTAGTGGTAGAGGGCTTCTATCACGTTGCCGTCCAGTATGTTGCATGAGACGTGCGAGTTTCCTATGAAAGGGTTGGCCTTGCGAAGTGCTATGAGGTCCTTGTACCATTTGGCCATTGCAAGTGCGTCTTCGTCAGATGTGATGGCCTGCCAGTCTATGTTGTTTATATCGTCGCTTGCGTTGTAGCTGTTGCCGTCTCCGTTCTTGCTTCTAAGCAATTCCTCGCCGGCGAGCATGAATGGCATTCCCCTTGAGAGGAGGACGCATGCGGCTCCAAGCCTGTTCATGGCAAGAAGCTGCTGCTTGGTGGCGTTTATGTTTGAGAGTTTGAGCTTGTCCCAAAGGGTGTTGTTGTCGTGGCTGCTCATGTAGTTCACGACCATTGCATCCTTGGCCTCCCAGTAGATTCCATGCGTTCCAACACCGCCCTTGAGGCCAAAGGCTACCTTGTTTGTGCTGTCGTAGCAGGCGCCTCCGTTTATGTATCCTCGTGATTGTACCTCAAAGACGTTTCCTTTGAGGCCGTCCCTTATGACATCGTTGAATACCGCTATTGAGCCTATGGCGTTGTGGCTGGCTTTGACTTTTGCTATGTTGTGCTGGTTTGCAAGCCTACTGCTGTCAAGGGCGCATGTGCCTCCCGCCCATCCCTCTCCGTAGAGGAGGGCCTTGGGGTTTATGGAGTGGAGGACTTGTTCCACGGCCTGCATGGTCTCTGTGTCATGGATTGCCATGAGGTCGAACCTGAAGCTGTCTATGTGGTATTCAGTGGCCCAGAATCGTATGCTGTCCACCATAAACTTGCGGAACATGGTCCTTTGGGATGCCGTTTCGTTTCCACAGCCGCTTCCGTTGGAGTTCGTTCCGTTGAAGTTGTATCTATAGTAATAATAGGGGACTATCCTGTTGAAGTTTGAGTTTGCATCGTATGTGTGGTTGTAGACCACGTCCATGACTATGCCTATGTTGCACCTGTGGATGGCCTGCACCATGCGTTTGAATTCGTTTATACGCACCTCTCCATGGTATGGGTCCGTTGAGTAGCTGCCTTCAGGTACGTTGAAGTTCTTTGGGTCGTAGCCCCAGTTGAATTGAGGGGTTTCGTTTGCAGATTCGTTTACAGCTTCGTCTACCGTGGCGAAGTCGAAGACCGGGTTGAGTTGGATATGTGTGATTCCAAGTTCTTTGACGTGGTCCATGCCAATTGGGGTTTTGGCTGGGCTCGTGCCGTTTTGGTTCGAGTGTCCCTTTTCCGTGAAGGCTAGGTACTTCCCCTTGTATTTGGACTGAGGGTCCTTGTTGGAGAAGTCCCTTACATGGACCTCCCATACTATGGCATCGGAATATGAATCTATGTTGTCTACGTAGCGATCGTCATTCCAGCCTTCTGGGTTTGTGCGGTCCATATCGACGACCATACCTCTGTCTCCATTCACGCCCACCGCCTTTGCGTATGGATCCACCGCTTCCTGCGTGCCTGCCGTTGTCGTGACGGTGTAGGTGTAGTAGGTTCCGTGATGGCATTTGCTGGCTGGTATGGTGGCTGACCAGATTCCTTTGGTGCCTTTTGTCATTGGGACGTTTGCAAAGGTTTCTCCTTCGTGTCCGTCATGGAAGAGGTTCACCGATACATTCTGGGCCGTTGGTGCCCACACCTTGAAGGTCGTTGATCCTTCGTTGGAGGAAGTTTCCTTTGTGAGTATGGCGCCCAAGTCGTCTCCGTCATAGGTGAAATTGTCTATGAACCATTGAGTATCGAAGACATGGGTCGGGACTATCTCCTTCTCTCCATAGCCTTCTACGTTTATTCTGTAGCTCTTGGATATGTCAAGATTGTCTTTGAGAATGACGATTCCTGTTTCTGTTGGGCTGTCTTTGGGGTTCGTTTCCCTAATGTCCAGTTTGGTGCTGTTCTCATCCTTCACTGCGATTTGGCTGTTTTCTGTTATGCAGACCTTTGGGGAGACATGGAATCGTATGACGTTGAGGTCCAGCATCTCAGCGAAGGTGAAGACCCGTATGGGTCTAAGAGTCCTGCCGTTGTCGTCGCTGACATACTGGTTCCCGTCTCCGGATTTGAGGTATATGTTGGTATCCTTTCCTGTAATAGTTGCCGTTTTGTCTTCGTGCCAATCCTTGTATGCTGTACCCCAGGAGGAGCCACAAGGGTCTGAACAGTTGGTTCTTACTATGAATCCAACGTGTTCTATGTGTTTTGGAACATTGATTGTGCATTTGGAGCCGTACTCGCATGGCTGAAGTCTGTAGCCGCTTCCTGCCTTGCCGTCCCACCAAGCCCACACGTCGCAGTTGTTTAGGTTGTCGCTTCCGTTCCAATAGAGGGTGAGTGTATTCGTGTTGTCCTCTTTGTGTGTGCTGTGTATGTCTTTGGCTGTGCCGCCGTATACGTTTTTCATGATGACGTCATTCTAAACCATTATGGGTTAGGGTTTCCACTGGGTTTGAATCATGTCGATGATTTACAACATATATTGGTAGTTCTGTGCGCCATGGAAAAACCTCAAGATTGCAACTCTCTTTTGTTCTATCTTGAATAGAAGCATGTAGTTCTTGACAACTGCTCTCCTGTACCCACGTTCTTCAAGATTCTTATCGATGCATTTCGAATATGCAAAAGGATTCTCTTTTAGTATTCGTTGACACTCCGTGATTTCATCAATAAGTTCGGTTGCAGCTTTTTGGTTGTGTAGCGTGTTTGTTATGTAATCCAATGCCTCATCCATATCCTGATAAGCCTTGGATGTGACGACTAGGTTATACATGGTATTTTTCTCTGAGCTCTGCAACCGCCATGTCTGCATTGTAGTAGTCGTTGTTTTTCAGGTCCTGCTCTGCTTCTTCGATCTTTGAATAGACTTCAAGTTTTCTCATGTAATGTTCATAGAGGTTGATGTTCATTATCACCATTTCACCATATCCATTCTTTGTTACGAATATCGGTTCATTGGAATTGTTGCACAACTCAGAAATTGCTGCAGTGTCTTTCAGGTCTTTTATCGGTATTATTCGTGGCATAATAATCTCCTTATTATGTTTTTATGATTACGTAATTATGGTAGTTCGTCAATATTACGCCAGGATGCAATGGTTTTCCAACCTTTTTATTCATGACAATTGGCCATTCAAAGTCAAAACAAGTTGACAAGTTGCAAGTCTGTACATCTACAATAAGACATTGTATACAATTACTACTGATCGACACGAATATATTTCAATTCAAGAGGTTTCATCATGAAGAAAGCGGTGCTTATACCTGATTCGTTCAAAGGAACAATGTCTTCCATGGAGATATGCAGCATCATGAAGAAAGAAATCTTGAACAGATTTCCTTCCTGCAATGTGGTATCAATACCAGTGGCTGACGGAGGAGAGGGTAGCTGTGAGTCTTTCCTTCAGGCTTTGGGTGGAGAGATGGTGGGAGTTAAGGTCACAGGTCCTTTCCCCATGTTTCTGCAGTTGAGTGACTATCATCCAAACCAATAATTCGGTTCTTCACGCAAAAGTCGGGGATTGGAAAAAGGGGCGGCACAGACATTGTCCATCTGGCAGTTTTGATGGGCGTTGTAAGGCGGAGTGTGGCGTTGTATGGCGTTGATGGGCGTTGCAGGACGCTGTGGGGTGGTGACAATTCAACGGTCTTCAAGCGACCCAACGGCCCCGCAAGCCGCAGGGAACAGGTACGACAGCCTCAACTCCTGCAAGGGTCCGTGCCAGGATCCCTCAAGGAAAAGCTTCAAATGGAATCGACATCCATTGGCAGGCCACAGACGCTGGAATGTCAGCGTTTCGTGATGATGTTGGGTGTGGTGAGCATGGTGGGTGAGGTTGAATCTGTGGCTCATCCTTAGAGTCTGTTGCGGTTGTGGCAAGTGTAGCATGTGTTGTATCTGTGGCGGTTGTGGCGTCCGTTCTACGGGACGCACGGGACGCATGGGGTGCACGGAAAGCCTACGGATTCATTCGCTTCATCCTCATGAGTTGCCCATTTCAGCGCCTCCGTCAAGAAGGGGCCATCCCCGAGAAAACGTGAAGAGCCCAAAAAAAACTACTCTGCTCAAGAACTGAAAACCATTAGGGGGAAAACCAAAAAACAGTATTGACGTAACACAATAGAAAATTGTTGGCAAGTCGATATATTTATCTATATTGTAGGTATTTGCAGCGTTTTTTTGCTTTTCAACTGCGGAAGTCAGGTTTATATATGAAAACCGGCTGCAAACATGACAGTTGCAGCCGATTCTCAATGCGAACAGATTCAATTTCTTTTAGACTGTGCCTGAGCCTCCCCCCTTGAGAAGTTCTACAAGAAAAGCGATAAGACTTTCTTGGTTGACTGGAACGTCATTCAGAACCGCAATTTCAATTGTTGGCGTGGAACTTAAGAACAGCCCTCTCAAACCAAGCTTCTGGTTCTCGAATGAAATCGCAACTCCAAAGTCGAACGGTAGCACTTCTGTTGTGGAGGAAAGTCTTTGTATGAAGGAGAAATTATATATATTCAACGCCGCTGAAATGTTCTGATACCCTAAAGCCGATACTTCGATTGATCCGATGGACAGCCTCGTGCTATCTTCCTCAAAACGAATGATTTTGAGTTCCTTCATCGTAGCCTTCAATCTGATATTATCCATTTCTTGAAGAATCTGTCCTGAGATTTCGATTTCTTGAATGGAGAAGGATACCAAATCGTACTCGGTGGCTGGATTCACCTCGATCAACAGTCCCCTGACCGTTGCCGAAATCGAGCCAAAGCCCAATTGATTGGCATCAACCTTCACTTTGAGAGGTGAATCCAAACGAACCACTATGTGGCCTCCGGGGGTGGAGGAAATCGAGAGAGATCCCTCAACGGTAATCTTCACTGGAACTTTGGTCTCACAGCCTGTCGCCTCGAAAAGTAGATTTATATTGATACCGGAGGCTGCGATCTTTATTCCCTTTGCCTCGGTCAAGATGGCTCCTTCGAGCATTTTTAAGATGTCTACAGAATCAGGGGTAGTAGTAGGTCCTTCGATGAAAGGATTTTCCCCGGCTATTATTTTCTGTACATCGATCTTGGCCGAGAATGTAAAGTCTTGATCGTCAAGTTTGCCGCTTGCGACAATTGAAACGGTCTTCTCTGAAAGAGTGGCGTTTACCGAAACATCGCTGAAATGATGCTTTGTTTCCACTCCATCAATTGAGTTTTTTAAAACAAAGCTTTTGCATTTAAAAGACAATGATCCCGACAATGAATCGATTCCTACGGTCAAAGAGTCGCCTCCAGCATCCGGAGCTGCAGGGCCATCGGTTGGAACAGTCGGTGCAACGCCCTTATTGAGATAGTACTCGATTACATCTTTGGGTTCGATTGCCTTTCCTTCGGAGCTTGCCGTTACAAGATACCCTATCAGTCCACTGAAGACTTGTTCCTTTGCCTTTTCAAAGTCGGATGTGAATGATGCCTTCTGGTCGTCGGTAAGGGGTTGTGCCTCGTCCATGTTGGTAGTTGGAGCGGGAATTCCTTGGCTTGCAGATGCGAAGGCATCGGGCTTTATCTCTGGATCGACCTGCTTGCATGAAATCGCTGCAAACAACAATAGCAGGATGCAGGAAAAGATAATAAGCTGTTTTTTCATAATCAACTCCTAAAATTGACGTTTATGCCACGTAAACAAACAAGTTTTCATTTAGTTACATCATGTGTCTTCATTAACAATGAAAAAGTATGCCATATATGGTTCCTTGCAGCTCCAGTTGCAATTCGTGCTATCATATTTGCAATGTGCAAAACAAGTTGTACTTTCATATCAATCGAAGATTTGTATATATTAGGATCCTTTTTCCTCTTGGGCAAAGAGGTTTTTGCGGCATCTTTTACCAGGATTGACAAGTGTTTCTTGGATATTGGCAACTAAACTTTGGTTTAAACGTAAGGACGTTGGGAAATGGAGTAGATAATCGATTATATGCCGTTTTCCTTTTGAATTCCAAAACAAATCAATCATGGTTTAGTGTAGCGGTGCTCTTCAACGCATTCAATTGACAAACGGAGTTTCTTTGTTTTATATTCACTATGTTTCCGAAAGGAGATGTTGGATAAGCCCAGATGGCGGAATTGGTAGACGCGCTAGGTTCAGGTCCTAGTGGTAGCAATACTGTGCAAGTTCGAGTCTTGTTCTGGGCAAAGCTTCTAATATCTTGTATTGTAATGAATTATTTTGCAAGATTCTGGGTTCTGAAACATCGACAAAAGCATTGAAAAAAGTCCATTGTCAAAGATTGTCAAAGACAAAAAAGGACGCTCGTTTCATTTTGCATTAGGGAGATGTCTGAAATGGACCGCATCAACATCAACAAAAACAACTATGGTATCTATAGAAGATCGTCATCTGGCTATTGGTATTATTGGACCATTGTAAATGGAAAGCTGATTCAGAAATCAACAAAGGAGAAAACAAAGTCGAGAGCTATGAAGGTTCTCTACTCTATCCTTGACGAAGGAATAGAACAGAAGAAAAAGACAATTCTCGTTGGAGATTTTGCAAAAGGAATATTTGATTATGATACGGGACCAATCGTAAGACGAAAGCTTCTAAACTGAAATTCAAGCAAAAACAAGGACAAATATTCCAGATTCATTTAACAACAATCTTAAAAATTTGAGAAAAAATCTCAAATTATCGTTGTTTTTTTGTTTCGTTACAATTATCCTTTGAAACAGGGATACCCTCCATAAGGGTGAATGAGGAACCAAAGATGATTATCAACTATACATTCGGAAACTTCCGAACGTTCAAAGAGGATGCAACTCTTTCCATGAAAGCTTCCTCCCAGACAACTTTCAATGACAAGCTCATCAGAACTAAAGAAGGTAGAATCCTTCCTGTCGCTGTCATATATGGGGCCAATGCGAGCGGAAAATCCAACCTGATCCTCTCTCTCATGGTATTCAGGGACATAATCCTGAATGGTTCAATCACAACCCAGAACCCCCGAACGACTATTGCAAATCTTGAACTATTGCCAAGTCTGTGCACGGAGGAAGACGGACCAATGAAGTTCTCCATTGAGTTCATTACCAAGGCAGGCCATTTTAGATACTCCATTGGAGTGAAAGTTGGAAGACTTGAGAGAACTCAAAGGAAAGTGGTCTATGAGAAACTTGAATACTTCAAGAAAAAACAATCCATCACTCTCTTTGAGCGCAATGAATCTTCAATACGCATTGCACGGGATAAGGATGCAATCAAAGTTCTTTCAGTTGCGAAATCCTTTCTGGACAATGTTGAAGAGGTACTTTGCAAGAACACTGATAAAACGGATGTATTCCTTGCCAGAGGGTTCAAGTCCACGATATGCGCTACCATTGCCGACTCAGTCTTGGAATTCTTCAGAGATGGGATTACCGCAATAACGGACTTTCCACTCAACAACCCAATACTCGAACACGTACCGATTGAAGCACAAAACTGTTTGCTTTGGAATGAAACTCTTGATAAGTTCGTTAAAAAAGCCGACTTTGGTTCTCATGGGATTTGTTTCAAGTGCGAGGAAGAAGACGATAAAGGAACAAAAAATAACGCAGAACTTTTCTCAATGTTCGATAGAAACGGAAGCAAGGTTCTTGTAAACGCAAACCTAATGGAATCCAGAGGAACAATTAAGCTCATTGATTTTGCAATCCTATTCTCTGAACATTTTTCAAATGGGAATGCGTTGGTCATCGACGAGTTCGATTCATCGCTGCATCCTGAAATCGTAAAGGGGATAATCTCCGTTTTCAGTGACCCTTCCACAAACAAAGCCGGAGCCCAGTTGATATTCTCAACCCACAATCCAATATACCTTAGCAACAAGCTCTTCAGAAGGGATCAGATATTCTTCGTCGAGAAGGACAGCTCCTCATACCAGAGTGACCTGTACTCACTTGCGGATTTCGGTTCAGCGGAAGTAAGGAACGATGAGAACTACATGATCAACTACTTCAAGGGGAAATATGCAACCCTTCCATACATCGACTTTTCGGAGATTGTAAACAATGGAAAAGAAAAGACGATATAAGAAAACAGTTTTCTGCGCAGTCGAAGGACAACAGGAAGAATTGTATCTAAAACATTTGGCGAATCTCCTGACGGATTTTCCCACAAGAGTTGTCAAATTCAACATTATCAAAGGAAATGCCGACAAACTAAGAGGAAACGGCATTTAGTATGATAGTGTCTGTGTTTTCGACCACGATTTTGATGATGCGTTGTTCTCCAAAAACTTGGAGACTTGCATTGAGCTGGATAGAAAGTTCAGCAGAAAATCAAGAGAAGATGGACATAGGGTCTATCACGCTTTCAGCAATGTCTGCTTTGATCTATGGTTGTTACTTCATAAAAAAGACTTTGAAAGTCCAATCAATACCACAGATGGGTATGTCAAGGAAATAAGAAAAACATTCAGTCTTTCAGATAATGCAGACATAAAGAGCAGGAAAACAATTGAGGAAATGCTAAGGCAAATTACTCTGGATGATGTCTATAATGCCATATCACGAGCAGAATCAATCAAAGCATCGAAGCTTGGCGATGATGTGCATAGGACTAGCAAAGGAGCCGAATACTACGACAATCCTGATATGAGCATACACATCTTTATGAAAAAACTCCTCTCAGAGATTCATGAATAGATAGGCTATAAACGATTCCAATTGACAAACTCCAATATTGGCGTTTTCAAGGTCTCACTGTCAACAAAATGTCAAAGCTTGTGTTTTTTTCTTGCACATCCTTAGCCCCTATAATACCATTCTAGCCAAGAAAATGAACAATTCAATGTAGCGGTTGAAGTTTCAGGTCCTAGTGGTAGCAATACTGTGCAAGTTCGAGTCTTGTTCTGGGCAAAGCGGTTGAATCATCTCACACTGGATTCGGGACAAGAACCAAAGCATTGAAGAACGTCCACATGTCAAAGAGAATCAAAGAGCGTCAAAGATAGAAAAGGCCGCTCTGGCTTTAGTCAGCTCAAGCCCGGAAGTTGGGATGAGAGTATTGGGGAATACGCTTCTGGCCTCATCCAACATTTCTTGCCTTAGCTTTGGATTTTCTGGAACATGCACCAAGACCAATTCTTTTGCTTCTGCTGTTTTTGCCATCATCGCAGCCTGCAAGGCCGTTGTATGGCTCAAGTTGATCTCTTCCTTATCCTTTTCGAGTCCACCTGCTTCATGGATCATTAGATCTGAAAAAAGGGAACATTCAGGCAAAGGTAGGGTGGCGACGCTATCAGGGAAATAGGAAACTTTAAAGCCGTCAGCCACAAACGTAAAACCATTGACCGGCACTTCCGGCCTATGATAGAGGGAGAAAGAGGATATTCGAACATCTCCAATCCTGTTTGTCGTCACATCTTTCCAATCAATTCTAAACCTAATTTTTTTATCGAGCTTAAAATACAGAACAAAATGCTTGCACACCTCAATAGCCAGTCGATTACCGACTACCAAAAGCGGTTTGGTTCTGTTCTGAAGCCACATGCTATGGATCAAAGAAGGGAAAGCATAGACGTGGTCAATATGCCCGTGGGTTATCAATACCGCATCCAAAGATAGAGAATCAATACCGGTTCTTAATAGCGATTGTCTTGGGCTGGAACTGACATCAACCATAATTGACGTTCGTCCCGTTTGGACAAGCAAACTTGTATTTGATGAGTCAAGACAGTCAAGACCATTTGAGAACCCGAGAACTGTTACTTTCATGCTTTCTCTCTCTTTGGAAACAGCAGCCGGTGGAGAAATGACCACCGGCATGATTTAGGTTATGATTATTCCCCTAGAAGTTCCGCCACTGCGGCAGATCCATCGCGAATGACACGAAGGACTTCATAGTCCTTTGCGTAGTCTATTGGTATGAAGCTATCATCTTCAGGCCACGACTCATAAAGCTTTGAATTGACAAAATCGAACGAAAGGAAGGCCTCCTTGATCTTTTCAGTCAACTCAGGAGAAAGTCGATTCGTTACGCCCCAGGCTGTCACGGGGAAGACCTGTGATTCATATATGACATCACACCATTCGCTGGCAGCTGGTACACGTCCTCCATTGCGTGTGTAGGAAGGATAAGGACTACAAGCAGCTTTGGCTGAACTTGTAGACGTGGACACCGAGTCCTTAGGCGGAATACCCCGCGGGCTCTGCCCCGGGGAAATTTATTCGCCTCGTCCTCATGAGTTGCCCATTTCAGCGCCTCCGTCAAGAAGGGGTAATCTCCGAGAAAACGTGAAGAGCCTTTTTCAATTATAAACCCATGGGAATCCTTACTTTTCAATGTGGAAACGGGGTGTCCATGGAGGTTCTTTCAAAACCACCCTCATTCTTCCAGCCTTGGCTGTCCTTGATTGGCATTGACTGGCCTTGACTTTCCTTGACAGGCCTTGCTTGGCCCCGCCTTGCCTGGTCTTGACTTGCCTTGTCTTGTCCGGCCAGCTAAAGGAGCTTTCATTCCAGCCTCATAGTGCACGAAGAATCATTTCGGTTTTCAGAGGAGGCTTCTTATCTCGTAGATTCGAGACGCATGAAGGAGATTTGAATGAAGGAGATTTGAATGAAGGAGCTTTGAACGAAGGAATTTGGAAAGATCCTCATGAACCTTTCAGAAAAAATGTGCGAATGGGAACATATTTGCGTTTAGGTTGCTATACAACATAGACGGTTATGCCTCTGTCCCTGAGCTTCTCGATTTCGTCTTTTGGTGTGTCTGAGTCTGTCACAACGGTGCTGACATCCGACAGGTCGAAGGCAAGGCAGAACGCCTTTCTGTTGAATTTGCTGCTGTCTACGAGAAGAATGGTTTCTCTTGAGTGGGAGACCAGTGTCCTTTTCATGCTTGCTTCGCTTGGAATTGCCGCGTAGCAGCCAACATCGGGGTCTATGCCGGAGACACTGGTTATGCATTTGTCTACATAGTACTTGCGAATGTTGTCCTCTGCGTCCGGTCCTATCGTGAGATGGGTGTCTCTTGTGAGTTCTCCTCCTATTTGGATTATTCTGTTCTCTTCGTTTTCAAGTAGTATATCGGCTACATCAGGCGAATTCGTAACGAAAAGCATATTTCTGCGGTCTTTTACAAGTGGTGCAAGGATTTGGTTTGTGCTTCCCCCGTCTATGAAAAGGCTTTCGTCGTCTCTGATGAGCGTTGCAGAAAACTGGGCTATACGCTCTTTTTTCTCCCTGTTCCTTTCAAGCCTGTTGTAGATCGACGATGTTTGCCAGACTGATTTCTTCTGCTCGTTCAGTATTGCACCACCATGGGTCCTTATAAGCTGTTTTTTCTTCTCAAGCTCTATCAAATCCCTTCTTATCGTAATCTCGGTTGCATTGAGCAGTTCTGAAAGCTCTTTGATATCGGCCTTCTGGTTCTTGGTGATGTAGTCTAGGATTCTATTGCGTCTTTCTTGTATGAGTGTTCTCTGTGCCATGGTTGCATTCTAAAGCAGAAAGAGGTAAAAGTAAAATAAAATTATCATAATTTATGCAAATTTTCAAAATTAATTGCAAAAATAAGTAAAAAAGTTGTCAAAAAAATGTAAAAATTTTTCTTTACAGATGCGAAAACCCATTGTATGGTGAATTGTAGGAGGGCTTATTATGAAGCTTGTTTCTGCGAAGGAAATGCTGGACGATGCCGTTAGAGGGCATTATGCAGTTGGACATTTTAACCTTAACAATATGGAGAGCGTAAGAGCTTTCCTTCTTGCTGCACAGGAAGTGAAATCCCCAATAATCCTTGGTGTCTCTGGTGGAACCGCAAAGTACATGGGTGGATATCGCACAATCACTGACATGGTTCAGGATTTCATCAACTTCCTTGATATCACGGTTCCCGTCGCCCTTCACGTTGACCATGGCAAATATTCAGAGGCGTTGGATGCCATTGAGAACGGATTCTCGTCCGTTATGTTCGATGGTTCGTCGCTTCCAATCGAAGAGAACATCGAGAAGACCAAAGAGGTCGTTAGGTTGGCTCATGCCAAAGGTATCAGCGTTGAAGCCGAGGTTGGTGGAATAGGTGGAGAGGAAGACGGTCGCATCTCAAGAGGCGAATGCGCAGATCCAAAGCAGTGCAAGATGATCGCTGACCTTGGAATCGACTTCCTTGCCGCCGGCATTGGAAACATCCATGGAAAATACCCTGCAGACTGGGAAGGACTTCATTTCGATGTTCTTGCAAGCATTAAGGAACAGATTGGAGATCTCCCATTGGTCCTTCATGGCGGTTCCCTCATTCCTGCGGACCAGATAAAAGAGGCCATAAGACGCGGTGTTGCAAAGATAAACGTCAATACAGAGTGCCAGATAGCTTTCACGGAGGCCACAAGGAAGTACTTTGAAGAGGGTAAGGACAAGGAAAGCAAAGGGTTCACTCCAAGAGCGGTGCTCGCACCTGGTCTTGAGGCAACGAAGGCGATGTGCATAAAGAAGATGGAGCTTTTCGGAAGCATAGGAAAGGCTTGATTTCATTCATGACGATTCGTTTTTGATGGAGTATTTGATGAGAGATTTCGATTTCCTTAGAGAGAAGGCAAGACAGCTCAGGGTTGAAACCTTGGACATGGTTCTCAAGGCCGGTTCCGGCCATATTGGAGGATCCTTTTCAATAGCCGAGCTTTTGACTGCTCTTTACTATGACAAGATGAACCTTGGCACTGGTGCCAATGATCCAGACCGGGATCGTTTCGTGTTGTCCAAGGGCCATGCCAATCCAATACTCTATGCTGTGCTGATGGACATTGGATTTGCTCCAAAGGATGCAAAAGACACTCTTAGGCGTTATGGTAGCATTTTCCAAGGACATCCCGATTCATCCAAGTGTCCGGGACTTGACTGCAGTACTGGCTCATTGGGCCAAGGTGTAAGTATTGCAACCGGTATGGCTTTGGGTCTGAAAAAGCAGAATAGACCCGGTAAAGTCTATGTCATTACAGGAGACGGTGAGTTGCAGGAAGGAATCTGTTGGGAAGCCTTCATGTCTGCGAACGCCTTCAAGCTCGATAATCTCACAATCATCATTGACCGCAACAGGTTGCAGCTAAGTGCTCCAACGGAGGAAACGAATCCATTGGACAGCGTCGAGGACAAGCTTAGAAGCTTCAATTTTGCAGTCGATTCGATTGACGGACATGACTTTGCACAAATCTTCGATGCGTTGGACAGAACCTATGAAGGCAAGCCCCATTGCATAGTTGCGAACACCATCAAGGGCAAAGGTGTCTCGTTTATGGAGAATGGAGTGAAGTGGCATGGAGCCCTTCCTTCAGGAGACGAAATCGTTGCGGCATACAGGGAGCTGGGAGTGGATTATGGCAAATAAGGAAGCTACTAGATTTGGTTTCTATGAAGGTTTGGTAGAACTTGCAAAAGAGCATTCCAATATCTACGCATTGGATGCCGACCTTGCAAAGACCACAGGTTCCGTTGCATTCCAGAAAGCCTTCCCTGAAAGATACATAGACGTAGGCATCGCCGAGCAGAACATGGTTGGCATATCCGCAGGACTCAGCAAGGTGGGGATAGTTCCGTTCTGCTCCTCCATGGCGGTTTTCGCTGTGGGACGTGCATTCGAAATCATCAGGAACGGAGTTGCGTATTCCCGCCTGAACGTCAAGATCGTAGGCAGCCATGGTGGAATCACGGCAGCCGGTGACGGTGGAAGCCATCAGTGTGTCGAGGACGTAGGTGTCATGCGCTCACTCCCCAACATGATCGTACTTCAACCCTGCGATTCCAACCAAGCACGACTCATCGCAAGGATGGCCTATGAACACAACGGGCCTGTCTACATAAGGACATCACGCGAACCAATGGAGAACATCACAAGCCAGACCGATTCCATTGAACTTGGAAAGATCCAGACCCTCGTAGAAGGGAAGGACCTTTGCATCGTGGCGTCTGGAATGATGACATGCCTTGCAAAGCAGGCCCTCGACATTCTGAAAGATAATGGTGTGAGTGCTTCCTTGGTCAATGTCCATACCATCAAGCCATTCGACAAGGACGGCATCGTCTCCGCAGTGAAGAAGTGTGGCGGAAAGGTTTTGGTATGCGAAGAGTCCAATGTGGTATGTGGTCTAACTGAGGCTGTTGCCAGCTCGTTGGTTGAAGAGAATGGCATAAAGATATCGCATGTTGCAATAGAAGATAGGTTTGGACAGTCCGGTGCAACCGCCGAGCTGCTCGAAGCATATGGGATTACGAAGGAGAACATCGCAAAGAAGGCGATGGAGCTCCATAGAAGATAGGGTATCGGAGAGGTCGTTTTGGAAAGGTTTCAGGTCGTGGGAGTGGGATACAGCTGTGTGGATATGATCTGCATGGTTGAGGATTTCCCTGTGGAGGACAGCTCCACCCATATAACCTCAAGGGTTGTCCAAGGAGGCGGTGCGGTTGCAACGGCTTTGGTCGCTGCGTCCAGGCTTGGAACGAAGTGCGCCTTCATTGGAAACATTGGAAACGACATCATGTCCGATGAAACCATAAGGATGTTTCAGTCCGATGGAGTCTGTACTGACTACATGGTAAGACGAGACGACTGCTACGGCCTTGAATCCATAGTAATGGTCAATCCTGCAAATGGGTCAAGGACAAAGTTCCCACAGAGGGACTACAATCCTCCAATTTCGTGGGGTGACAGGCTTTCCGACGTCATTGGCGGTTGCTGCATCCTTCACCTTGATGGAACGCATTACGAGAATGCCATCAACGCTGCAAGGATTGCAAAGGAACATGGGGTTCTGGTTTCTTTGGACGGATGCTCAATGCAAAAGGACAACGAGAAGAACAAAATCCTCGCAACGATGGCCGATATCCTCATCATGAACAGCAAATATCCATTGAAAGTGAGTGGAAAGGCCACCTATGACGAGGCCTTGTTGGAAATGTCCACATGGGGGAGCAAGAAGGTCGTTGGCTGCACCCTAGGCGACAAGGGAAGCAAATTCGTGGTTGGTGGAAGAGTCGTGGATTTTCCAAGCTTCAAGGCCAAGTCCGTCGTTGATACGACAGGATGCGGAGATGTCTTCCACGGAGCGTTCCTGAGCGCATATGTTTCCGGCATGGCATTGGAGAAGTGCATAAGGTTTGCCAGTGCGACCGCATGCTGCAAGTGTGCAGTTCCTGGAGGAAGGGCAGGGATCCCCAACCGGGATGTCGTCCTTGGAATTATTGGTGAATAACTACACGGAGTGTAGATAAATAAAAGGAGAAAGAATATGAAGAAAGCACTAAGTATCGTACTTATCGCTTTGGTTGCGATCACGGCAGTTTTCGCACAGGCTGCTTCTGAGACACAGGCTGAGGGCGGTTCCGGAGAGCTCATCCTCTATACGACAGTGAGCCAGGCACACTATGACATTGCAATTGCAAAGTTCAACGAACTCTATCCAAACATCAAGGTCTACTACACATATGGTGGAGCTGGTGACTGCAAGGCAAGGATTCAGGCTGAGGCTTCCAATCCACAGGCCGATGCAATGTTCGGAGGACTTCAGTACGCCGACCTCGCAGCATATGGCGAGTACTTTGATACATACGTCAGCGTGAACGACTACAAGATGCAGGAAGGTTACCACAACACATCCGGTAAGCTCACATTCCACGACATCCAGATTCCTTGCCTCGTTGTCAACGATGCTCTTGAAGCAGAGCTTGGCATAAAGGTCACAGGATGGAACTCCCTTCTTGATCCAGCACTTTATGGCAAGGTCGTCATGGCAAATCCAACATCTTCCTCTTCCGCATGGAACAACCTCCAGTGCCTTCTTACTGACTTTGGCGGTTGGGAGAGCGAGGAAGCCTATGACTACATTGCAAAGCTTATGCAGAACGGCCTCGTCGTAGTAAGCTCCTCTTCAGTCCCTGGCAAGTCAACGCTTGCCGGCGAATACGTTGTTGGCCTTTCCTATGAGCCAGCCATCGTCAAGCTCCTCGATGCAGGAACAACCGGCGGCCACATGGTATTCTGGGAAGAGGGAACCACAAGCGTTGGTTTCGCTTCTGCTATCATCAAGGGTGCAAAGAATCTTGAGAATGCAAAGCTTTTCATGGACTTCCTCCAGTCAGACGAAGGACAGCAGTCCTATCTCGATGCTGCAGCAAGACCAGCAACAACGACAAAGCTTGAAGGCGGCAGCCCAACGATGGTTGACCTTTCCACAATCAACGTTAAGGTTGCAGACACTGAGGCTCTTGCCAAAAACAATGCAGCAATCAAGGAAAAGTGGAACGAGTATTGGGCAAAGTACGGAAAGAACTAATCTGTTTTGAAGTTTCTTGTGGCCCCTAGGCTTTTGGGGCCACATCATTTGCCATGAATATGCCTCTTTGATGGGGCGAAGAAACAAAACAAGTAAATAATAATCAGCGGAGTTGTATAAAATGGATGTCAAAATCACAATAATCGATGCAGTGAAGAAATATGGCGATTTCGTAGCCATTCCAGATTTGTCGCTGGAAATCCAACCAGGTGAGTTCTTTACTCTTCTTGGACCTTCTGGCTGTGGAAAGACGACTCTGCTCAGAATGATTGCGGGATTCAACTCGATCGAGGGCGGCAGCTTCTATTTTGGCGATCGCCTCATAAACGATTTGGAGCCATCAAAGAGGAACATTGGAATGGTGTTCCAGAACTATGCAATCTTTCCACACCTTACAGTAAGAAAGAACGTTGCTTTTGGGCTTAAGAACAAGAAGCTTCCAAAAGAGCAGATAAAAGCCAAGACAGACGAGTTCATGGCCCTTATGAAGATATCGGAATATGCCGATCGTCTTCCTGAAAAGCTCTCCGGTGGACAGCAGCAGAGAGTAGCTTTGGCAAGGGCTTTGGCCATTGAGCCTGAAGTCCTTTTGATGGACGAACCACTTTCCAATCTGGATGCAAAGCTCAGGGTTGAGATGAGGACCGTCATCAAGGAAATCCAGAACAGGCTTGGAATCACCACGGTCTATGTAACGCATGACCAGGAGGAGGCCATGGCTGTCTCAGACAGGATTGCAGTAATGAACCATGGTGTCATTCAGCAGATTGGAACTCCAAAGGTTCTGTACCAGAGGCCTGCTAACAGATTCGTTGCAACCTTCATTGGAAGAACAAACCTTATGGATGCGACGATAAAGGTGAATGGTTCCGAAAAAGCACTTGTGTTCGGCAACGGCTATACCGTCAGGATGGACAATCTTACAGACGTTTCCAATGGTCAGAATGTCGTTGTCTCCGTAAGGCCTGAAGAACTTGTCATAAGCCAAACGGCAGAGGGAGGAGGTCTTGTAGGAAAGGTTCTCTACAGTACGTTCCTTGGATTGAACACCCACTATGAAGTCGAGCTCAAGGATGGTATCAGGGCCGAGATTATTCAGGAGTCTCAAATCGATGACATAATCGAGAATGGAACTGAAGTCAGGATGACAGTAAAGGCGGAGAAAATAAACGTGTTCACTGAAGACGGTGAAAGGGCGTTGGTCAAGTGAGGGACAGATGGAGAAGAAAGCAAAATTCGATTTCTGGGTAATTGCAAGTCTTATCATACTTGCCCTCTACCTTCTTTTCATGGTCTATCCTCTGTTGAAGATAGTTGGACAGTCCGTAATAGACGAGGGTACTGGCAGGCTCACGTTGAAGCACTTCGTAAAGTTCTTTAGTCAGCCATACTATTTCAGGACTCTCACCAACAGCTTCAAGGTGGCTCTGTGTACATGTGGAATTTCGCTTGTCCTTGGTATTCCATTGGCCTATTTCTACAACATGTACGAGGTGAAGGGCCGCAAGTTCCTTCAGATGCTCATAATCCTGTCTTCAATGTCGGCCCCGTTCATTGGTGCATACGCATGGGTCAACCTTCTTGGAAGGGCAGGTGTCATAACAAAGTTCTTCAAGTCCGCATTTGGAATCATCATTCCAAACATCTATGGTTTCAATGGCATACTTCTGGTTCTATCCCTCAAGCTATTCCCTTTGGTGTTCATGTACGTTTCAGGCGCTATGAAGAACGTGGACAAGTCGCTGCTTGAGGCATCGGCCAACATGGGTGTAAGTGGGGTCAAGCGTTTCTTCTCCGTTGTAATCCCTCTTTGTATGCCTTCGATTCTGGCGGCAACCCTCATGGTTTTCATGAGAGCCATTGCAGATTTTGGAACACCTTTGATGATAGGTGAGGGGTATACGACATTCCCTGTAATAATCTACAACGAATACGTTGGAGAGGTTGGAACGAACCACAACTTTGCTGCTGCTATATCGGTCGTTGCAATCCTCATAACCCTGGTGTTCTTCCTCGTTCAGAGGTATCTGACCAAGAAGAACAGCTTCTCCATGAGTGCAATGAACCACGTCGAAAGAAAAAAGGCCAAGCCTTTGGCAAATTTCTTCATCCACCTGTATGGATATGGCCTTGTAGTCGTTGCTTTGCTGCCACAGCTCTATCTCGTCTATCTTTCGTTCAGAAAGACGAATCCAAGTGGTGAGGTGTTCCAGGAGGGATTTTCGCTTCAGAGCTATCAGTATGTGTTCAGCAGAATGGGCAATACGATATGGAACACAATAAGGATATGTGGTCTCGCCCTCATCCTTATAATCGTCCTTGCAATTCTCATTTCTTATCTTACCGTAAGACGTAGGAACTTCCTCAACGCTACGATAGATACACTTTCGATGGTTCCCTATGTAATTCCAGGTGCCGTTGTTGGTATCTCAATGATCCTTGCGTTCAACAATCCGTACCTTCCTCTTGTTGGTACGGCTGCCATCATGGTAATTGCCATGTGCGTGAGAAGGATTCCATACACCATCAGGTCTTCAGTCGCCATACTGTCTCAGATTCCTCTTTCAATCGATGAAGCAGCTGAGTCCCTTGGTGCCGGAAAGCTCAAGACATTGGTGAGAATCACAATTCCAATGATGTTCAATGGAATCTTCGCAGGTGCCATTATGAGCTGGGTCACTCTCATCACCGAGCTGTCATCCTCAATGCTCTTGTATTCTTTCAAGACGCAGACTTTGAACATTGCGGTCTACAAGGCTGTTGCGAATGCAACCGATGGTAGAGCCTGCGCTCTTGCAACCGTTGTTTCCGTTTTCACCGTCATTTCCCTCATTCTTTTCAACAGGGTGTCGAAGGACGGAGAGATAATGATGTAGTTGATGGCTGTGATGTTTTGGGGAGCTGTAACCTCTTATTGGTAAAACCTGACTTTTGTTACAGCTCCTGCTTCACCACTGATTGTCGCATTTGAACGGGTGTTCTGTGAAAAATCGAGCGTTAAAAGCTTCTGGTTTTGTGCATTCGCATTTTCAATTTACATTGACGATGTCTACGCAAAGCTTCAGGAGGCTTCCTTGCCAACGTCATGATCTTGGTGCCATCATAGGCAAGAGGTATGGCCAGCGGTTCATGGCCAATTGATTTTGGACTGATACGGAGGGTTTCTCGCATGTTTGGTAATCCAGGTAGGAAGTTGAAAGTCGTCGCCATTGTGGTTTTCATCGCCGCAATAGTCTTGACGTTTGTCCTTGCTTTTGAATATGGAATCGAGACAACAACTAATTGGCGCTACTATGGTGGCTACTATGACGAAAAGGAACTGAATGCACCTGTTTTCTTTGGAATCCTCGTAGGAGGGTTTATCTTTTCGTATGTGAACTCTCTGGTCGTCTACGGGTTTGGCGAGTTGATTGAGAACTCTGGGATTGTGGCTAAGAACTCGAAGGACGTGCCTTCCACATGCCTTTATATCAAGCAGGGGACATCTGGATCTGCACCAACCACAACGGACTCCAATCTTGAAAGCCCTTCATCTGGTGAGCAGCCCGTCTGAACGTTTGGCAATTGAAGGAAAGTAGGTTCTTCATGTTTTTTTCGGGGATGGATCCATTGCTGGAGACGCTGAAATGCAAGCCATGAAGACGAAGCTAAGGACGAGGCGAATGAATCCGTAGGCTTTCCATGCGTCCCGTGCGCCCCGTGCGCCCCGTATAACGGATGCCACAACCGCTACGGATGCAATACTTGCCACACTTGCCACAACCGCCACAACTCCTACAGATGCGCCACGGATTCAACCTTCTGAACCATTGGAACCCTTGCGACCATTGCAACCATGGCTACGGATCGGATGCAACCCATGACGGCGTATTGGATCCGCAATCATTTTCGCATCCCTTTTCGTTCCCCTGCCCAAACAGCCTTGTGGCTTGGATGCTCTCCTGTTCAATTCCAGTCCTTCATCCCCGATTTATCCGATAAGAACCTGAAAGAATGGCATTTTCCGCTATTGACATGCTTTTTACACAGCGTATAGATGGCAAAAGGACGTTTTCCCGAACTTTACGGTTTTCAAGAAAAAGCGAATATCGCATAATTGGGGCATGAAGGTTTTATCTTTAGGTGGCAGCGGAGAAGACAGTAGAAACTGTTTTTGGGTGCAATATGGCAACGAAAATGAAAAAAACGCCTTTTTGTTGGACTGCGGGGTTAGAAGGGAAATAGCACCCATTGACAGAGTGTACCCAATGCTTACACAAGAAATAGCACGATCTCTCAATGCTGTTTTCCTTTCCCATGCTCATGAGGATCACATTGCAGCTCTCCCTTATTTGTACGAACTTGGCTTTAGGGGGGAGGTGTATTGCACGCAAGAAACGGCATTCCTTGCAACGTCTTTCATGAAAAAATGGGTACATTACGTGATTTCCCATGGTCAACAACTCCCATTTGACGAAGGAAATATAGATAAAATCAAGTTTTCATACCTGACACTTGGGAAAAACAGTTTAAATGGAATCGAAATTGAGACAGGACGAAACGGCCATGTGATGGGAGGAGTTTGGTTAAAGTTTCAAGTGGAAGACGAAACGCTTCTTTATACTGGAGACACTACCGCAGACGGCCTCTTGCTTGAACGCGACGAGTTTCCTCGGTGTACATACCTCATTTGTGACAGTGCATATGCAAAAACTGCAATCAAACAAAGCGAACAATACGAAAAACTCTATGCCCTTGAGCAGGAAGCTAAAGCAAACCATGGAAAAGTCCTTTATCCCGTTCCCGCAAATGGCCGGGGTATTGATATTGCTCTGTACCTAGTATCAAGGGGTTGCAAAGTAAGTACAGATAGCACAATTATCAGCAACGCAAGAAAACTCTACGAAAACAAGAAATGGATAAAAAACAGTCCCCTTTGGAAGCGGATTGATGAACTTCAGGACCATGGAATTGACTACAATGGTTCCGTCATCGTGCCAGACGGAATGCTTACAAGTGAAAAATCGATTGCAGCATTTGATTTAATCAAAGGCAACCCCTCTTGCAAAACGGTTATCACCGGGCACTTCGCACAAGGAACAATAGCATGCTCTATTTTTGACGAAACATGGAAGGGAAACAACAAAGTAAGCCTTGAAAGCTGTCAAGTTACAATAAAAGTACACCCGGATAAAACCGATGTTGTTGGGATATGCAAGACGACGAAACCAAAAAGAGTTATGCTGTTTCACTCAAATTACAATGAAACGGTATCCTTAATCGAAGAACTGCAGGACATGGGATATGATGTTACTTGTGGGGTTCTGACCTAAGAATTTCAAGATCCACTTGATATTCGTTGGGGGTTTTGCCTGTTAAATTTTTAAAAAGTTTGAAGAAATATTGACGATTTTGAATGCCAATCATTTCTGTAAGATCCTTGATCTTCATTTTTGGATCCGCCAAAATTCTTTTTGCTTCCTCGACTCTAACCTTGTTGATATAACCTTGGACGGAGATTCCAAGAGCTTTTTTAAAAATGCGGGCAAGATATGCTTCTGAAAGATTGAATTCGGATGAAAGGTGTTTTGTTGATAATTGAGGATTTCTAAAATTGGCATCAATGTAGTCGGCAATTGCTTGGGAATTTGTTTCTTGCCTATTATTTAATTTGTCTTTTTGCTGTTGGGCTATTGTTTGGATATTTCCAATGAAGAAGGAGGTGATTTCTTCCATGCTTGAGGGGTTGCTTTCAAGTAGGGTCATAAAAGTTGTATTCTCATTTTCATTTGGCCTTGTACTCTCTCCTTTGAGTTTAACAACAGCGCCTGAAAAATTAAGCAGGGATCTTCTTACTATTGGATACTTTTTCTTTTCCAGCATTTTCACATATTCATTGTACTCTTCAAGAGCCTTGCTCTTTTGACCCTTCTTGAGATGGGAAATGATTCCAGCCGTTTTCTCCGTCAAATCAGAAATTGAATGATTCCTTTCTTCTTCCTTAGAGATGTCTATTACACGGATATTTGGAGTCAGAAATCTCAAAAGCCAACGTTCTTTGATGTGTGCAAACATATTTGGAAGTAAACCCCAATCGTTGATTTCATCTGAGTAGATATTGTACGTTTCGGGAAACGATGTTTGGAGATTGGATTTCAAATCCTCAAAATCACGCTCTGCTGTAGGTTGGAGCAAAAAGAGTGTGAAATCGGAACCAAAAGACACGCATTCGCTATAAGTCACAACGCCTTGAACAACGGAAATGAGGGAGGCGATATCGGAAGATGATATAAGATAAAGAATTACCGGGCAAGCAAATGCAATGCGCAATCTGCATTCATCCAAAAAGAGTTCAGGACTGTCATATGCAATTTCACCTGTGAGGATGTCTCTAAGTAGACTTTCTTTGAGCTTTTCACTCATGCTGCGGGTAGTCTTCCTTTCGTCTATTATTGTGTCAATTCTTTTTTTGATCAGCTCAGAGGTATTGCCTTTTTCGTTGTCATCTAAATCGTTTATCTCGGATACTTTCTTTGAGACTCTAATGAACGGGATGTAAACCCTTCTAGTTGCAAAAATAAACAAAAAAATGAAAAGAATTATAAAAACACCAAGAGTGATTGACGTAATGCGCTTGGTTGTAAGCATTTTACCCATTATTTCGTTCTTTCCCATTATTTTGACGAAAATCCAATCCTTTATTTCCAAAGAGGAATAGAAGCACACATAGTCATCGGCCTTACCTTTTTGTTCGACGTGTCCGGATTTCTTCACGGTATCTGCAAGGATATTGGAAATGATCGCTCTCTTGAGGCTTTCGTCTTTCAATATTTCGCTGTTTCCCGGGTTTTCGTAAATAATTGTCCCACTGCTGTCGATGATAAAAGAAGTGTCATTCGCACTGCCCGCAAAATATAATTTGGCAAAATTCGACGATTTTAAATTCAGTAGAATTGCGTTGTCAGAAACCGCATCTGTAGCCGATATCTCGTAGTACAAGAAGGAATAAAGATCTGCATCGATGTATCCTGCCGTTGTATAGGTCTTTCGAGGAATAAGAGTTAGTCGTGTTTCTATACTTCTTCGCCTGAATATGTCAACAGCTTCAGTGTCTTTGAATTGGTCGCTGGTATCGCTTACAGCACCATATTGAAGAGTGCTGTAAATGTATCCAGTCTTCTCGTTATATACATAGATCGAGTCAACGATTGAGGTTGTGGCTGTTATGGAATTTAGCTTTCGAATGCCTTCTATTACCTCCATATTTGTGAGGTTTGTGTTTTCCCGAAGCTTTTTGATTGTGGAATCGTAAAAAACCTGGTTGGAGATGTCTATTAGGATTTCATCGGCAAAGAAGGTGGAAGCGTCAACATGATTGATGAAAAAAGAGGTTTGGTCTTCTAGTGTCTTTACCAAGGATTGTTGATACTGAGAAAAAAGTATTGCGAACATTACAAGAATAAAAATCAAAGCTAAGCAGATTGGTCCAACAAAAAAGGCCGATACCTTTGCTGCTGGGGTTAGTTTTTTTCCAATTGCCATTTTTTTATTGCTTTTCATTTTCCACTTTATGGTATCATGGCGAGTATCAACATAAAAGTCAAAAACAATAAAAATCGAACATAATATAATAAGTCACTATTTCGTACTTTTGTTAACAACTCCAGGCTTTTATACTAAAAAGCGTGCTACAAAAGCCATATGCGAAAAAAATGGTGACTTGCCATAAAACATTTGGCACACCAACGAATTAGGAGGGTTAGCCATGAAGAGACTATTATCAGTTGTTTTTGTCTCACTACTGCTCTGCTCAATGCTCTTTGCAGCGGGAAGTAAGGAAAGCACAACACAGACTCAGGGTGTGGAACAAGACACTTCTTACAGCGGAACTGTTATGCTCTATTCTTCAACGGGGGAGGATGTGATTCTTGCCTTGAAGGGGGCATTCGAAGCCAAATATCCAAATGTAAAGCTTGACTATTATTCAGCAACATCTGGAAAATGTGTAACAAAGCTTTCAACAGAGTTTCAGACGAATTCTGTAACATGCGATGTTGCATGGCTTGCAGACCCATCGGCCATGATCAAGCTAAAGGCTGACAACCATCTGGTTCAGTACTTCTCTCCTTATGCAGAAAAAATGGATGCAAAATTCAAGGATGCAGACGGATACTACACAGGTGCAAGACTTTTGATCATGGGAATTACCTATAGTACGATTGCTTGCAGCGATGCAGAAGCTCCGTATGACTACCTTGACCTCTTGAAAGACAACTTCAAAGGACAAATTGTCATGTCCGACCCAACTGGAAGCGGTTCTACCAAGGCTCTCGTCTATGCACTGTCAAATAATCCAAAGTACGGCTGGTCGTATTTCGAAAAGCTTGCGGCAATGGGAACCGAGTTGCAGTCAAGTTCCGGTGCCGTAAACAACGCTGTTGCAGCAGGCTCCTACAAGATTGCATTTGGAGTTGACTACAACACAAAGAATTTGATGGATCAGGGATCTCCTCTTGGATGGCATGACACAACGGACATCGTTGCTGTTCCTTGTCCAATTGGAATTCCAACGGGTGCTCCTCATGAAGAACTTGCAAAACTTCTCTATGACTTCATCCTTGATCCAAATGGAGGACAGCAGATTCTTACGCAAAAGAACATTGCTCCGGTCGTAGACGGTGTCAAACTCCCAGAGGAAATGCTAACAGCCTCTGAAATTGCAGAAAAGGCTCTCCCTATTGATTGGAAGGATCTTGCTGTTGTTTCAAACAACCTCCTGGACAAATTCAATTCTTATTTCAAAAAGTAAGGACCTTTATTTCTAAAGCCGGGGTGATTATCCAAAATTTCCCTGGCTTTTTTATTCTTCGGGCTTTTGGGGAATTGGCTGCACCATATTGGCAGTTTCTGAATAGCGTTTTCAAAGCTCATGTAGGGAGTTTTTCATGAACAAAGTCGAACTTAGGGGCATTACCGTACACTACGGAGAACATGCAGTCCTTGAAGATTTTTCTCTTACTGTAAAAGCAGGTCGAATAATAGGTATTGTGGGTCCTTCTGGATGTGGGAAGACAACCATTGTCCGGTCGATTTGCGGCTTTATTAACCCAGAAAAAGGGGAGGTCCTAATTGATGGCAAACTGGTTTACTCGAAAACCGGACGAGTAAATGTTCCTCCTGAGCTGAGAAGAATTGGTGTTGTTTTCCAGGATTATGCGGTTTGGCCCCATCTTTCCACCTATGACAACGTATCGTATCCGCTAAAGAAGCGAAAAACCCCAAAAACGCAAATTCCAGAACTTGTAGAAGAAGTATTGGAGCAGGTTAACATGATAGGATACGAAAAATATCTTCCTTCACAGCTTTCCGGTGGACAGCAACAAAGAGTTGCCATAGCGCGTGCCCTTACTACTTCAAGCGACTTTCTTATTATGGACGAGCCAATCACCAACCTTGATGCAAAACTAAGGGAGCAAATGCTTGTAGAGATTAGAATGCTACAGGAAAAGCTTGGCACAACAATCATTTACATAACGCATGACCAGGAAGCTGCAATGCAGCTATGCGATGAAATAGTGATTCTTAACGACAACGGAAGCATTGCCCAGATTGGAACGGACGAAGAAATAATTAAAAAGCCGGCCAATAGATTTGTATTCCAGTTCATTGGAGTTTCAAACTTCTTGCCAACCTGCATAAAAGGTGGCAAATGCTATCTCTCGCTTGATGAAGAAATCCTTTTGGACGACAACATTCCCCAAGACTATCCAATAGGAAAAACAAGGGCACTCTTGGGGGTGAGGCCAATGGACATTGTATTTGATGACAATTCTCCAATAAAGGCCAAAATCGTTCAGGCAACGTTCCTTGGAAACATCTACACCTACTTTATATCGCTTGGAAAAGAGGAGTACAGGGTACAGCGTATTGCAACTGGTGAAACGGACGACGACAAATACAGAGAGGACCTAACTGTGGGCGTTAAATTCGTCAATGTGAAATATTTCGACATGGAGGAAAGTGTATGACCGCCGTTAAGAACAAAGATTTCCTCAAACTAGAGGGCAAAAGGTTTTTCTCTTTGGATAAGCTTATGACGGTCTTATGCTATGCAGCCTTGATTACAGTAGTCATCCTTCCTGTTGTAATGATTTTCTACTACGCATTCTGGGATGGTTCAAAAATAGACATTGATATGTTTGTCAAGGTTCTGACGCAGCAGGGGAACCTGAAAGCCATAAAGAACACTGTCATAATCGCTTTTTTTACAACAGCCATTGCAACGGTAGTGGGCGTTTTCTTTGCATGGCTTCTTGGAAGAAGCGACATTCCTCTTAAGGGGCTTATGAAGTTCCTGTTTTCGATTCCCTTCATGATTCCCCCGTTTTTGGCGGCTATGTCTTGGGATATGATGTTCTCAGGTCGAGGGGGATATGTAAACAGACTTCTCATGTCGGTTTTCCACTTGTCTTCCGCCCCTTTCAACATTAACTCGGTTGCAGGAATCATAGTGATTGAGGTCGTCTACTATTTTCCGTTTGTTTACATGCAGGTGGTGAGCGCCCTTGAAAGAATGGATCCTACACTCGAAGAAAGCGCCAGAATCGCTGGTGCTGGGCAGCTTTACGTCATTAGGAAGATCACCATTCCTTTGACGATTCCAGCAATTTCCTCTGGAATGCTGCTTATTCTCATTACATCTCTTTCAAATTACGGAATTCCCGCAATGCTTGGTTTCTCTCAGAATATCTTCACCCTTCCAACAATGATAGTGGAGCTCATGAATAGGGCGGGCGGAAGTTTTGAAGGAATAAGGGAAGCTGCAGCAATGTCCATCATTCTTGTAGTCGTCGTTGCAATTGCACTTTGGGGACAAAGGAAACTCACAAGCCGAGGTAGCTACGATATCATCAAAGGCAAATCAATGAGGCCAATGCTCATAAAGCTACGTGGCGCAAAGTATCCTCTTCTTGTGTTTTCATTGGTTTTCCTGTTGATCGTTGTCGTAGCACCAATTGTAATGATTTTGCTGATCAGCTTCGTCAAGGCCTACGGACTCCCATTTGAATCCCAGAACATGACACTTGCCAACTACAGACGAATATTTGTTGGCAACATAATGGTAAGCGATTCAGTTAAGAACTCGCTCTTCCTTGCATTCTCCGCAGGTTTGATATGTCTTGTTTTGGGAACAATGCTTGCATACGTTGTCAACAAAATCAAACCAAAGGGTGGCACGGTTCTTGAAATGATGGCTGTTCTTCCATACTCGCTGCCCGGAACCGTCATGGCAATAGGATGTATGCTGGCATGGTCCGGCGCTTTCTTTGGGATAACGCTGTACAACACGATTTGGATTATTCTTGTAGCTTATATAGCCCGATACCTTTCATATGTCCTGAAATCAAGTTCAGCGGCATTGCAGCAGGTTCACTATTCATTGGAAGAGGCCGCCCGTTCCTGTGGAGCGTCACACATGGAAACATTAAAAGACGTGACACTTCCTTTGATAAAACCGGCCATGATATCTGGCTTCTTCCTAGTGTTCCTGCCATGCATGAGAGAGCTTACTACTTCAATACTTCTCTACGGACCAAATAGCAGAACCCTTGGAGTCGCAATTTACCAGTTGAGAATAAACGGCTACATTACCCAGGCAGCCGCACTATCTGTTGTTACGATTACACTCATTATCATTTGCAACAATCTCGTCAAATTTGTCATTGGGGACAGAAGGAGGAAGTAGGATGAAACAGATAGTTTTGGAACATGTCACCAAGTCGTTTACAACAAAAGCCCTTGGAACCGTTGTTGCCGTTGACGATTTCAACCTTGAGATTGAAAAAGGCGAATGCTTTTCCTTTCTAGGCCCTTCTGGATGTGGGAAAACGACAACCCTAAGAATGATTGCCGGATTTGAGGATCTAACAAAAGGCTCTATCTATCTTGGAGACAAACTGGTGTCAGACAGGGATAAAAACATCTACGTTCCGCCTGAGAAAAGAGATTTGGGCATGGTTTTCCAAGCCTTTGCGGTATGGCCGCACCTGAATGTCTTTGACAATGTAGCATTTCCGCTAAAGGTAAAGAAACTTCCCAAGCGTGAGATAGTTGAAAAAGTGACACAGGCTTTGAAGTACTGCAACTTAAGTGGCCTTGAAAAGGAATATCCATCAAATCTTTCTGGTGGACAGCAGCAGAGAATCGCCCTTGCGCGTTCCATTGTCGTAAACCCTGATGTCCTTCTTCTTGACGAGCCTCTTTCAAATCTGGACCCACATCTTAGAGAGTCCATGAGGTTCGAGATCAAGAGACTTCAGAAACAATTTGGCTTCACCATCATATTCGTAACCCATGACCAAGCAGAAGCCATGGCTCTTTCTGATAGAATTCTCGTTATGGATATGGGTCGAATCCAGCAAATAGGAACTCCCCAGGAGTTGTATCGCCATCCTGTAAACAGGTTCGTACATAGCTTCCTTGGACAGTCCAACTTCACAAACGTTATAATAAAAGAGGGTAGGGTGTACCCCACAGGGGACGAAAGAAATGCAATCTACGAGGATTCCCTTCTTCCAGACAGCAAAGCCAAGGTCATGGCGACACGCCCCAACTCAATTGAACTTAGCAAGGAAAGCGGCTACCCGTCTACAATTGTCAAACGCACGTTCAAGACCGATTTCGCAGAGTATTTGGTCAAGGCTGGAGACGAAACGCTTCTTGTGCAGACTCCGCACAGAAACATTTTCAACAGCGGAGATCGATGTTTCTTGCGCATCAACAATCCTGCTTGGTATGAACCTGAGGACCAAAAGGAGAAGGGGGAGCGCGAACGAAGAAACACAATGTAGATTGGCGATGTTTTGAGGTGCAAAATGGAAATGACAGGCAACACAACCCAAGATAGGGGTGCTAATTCTTTAATAAAGCTCGTAAGACAGGCATATGGGAACGGCATAGACGACTACCACATGATTCCTCTACGGGTATGTAAAGATGGTGCAGTTTCAAATGGCGATAGCATTGTCTTTTGCTGCCGTAGGGGAGAACGAGAGATAGAGCTTACCGATATGTTCGTCGATTCTTCTTTTGACAAAGTGCCAATACATAAACTGGATGACCTCTTTTTTGTACTTCTTACCCAATATCACGAAAAGTTCATGTCCTATCCTATTGCCTTTGCACCCCTTCACGTAAAGGAACCTCTTGGGAAGGTGTTGGCTGAAAACGGCAAAACTCAATTTCACATTGCGGAATCGGAAAAGTATGCACATGTAACGTTCTTCTTCAACGGAGGGGAAAACGAACCTTTTGACAAAGAAGTGGACTGCTGCATTCCTTCTCCAAAAGGCATTCCATTTGATGAAAAGCCGGAGTTGTCCCTTGTCCAGGTTTCCAGCCGGGTCATAGCGGGACTTGGGAAATTCGACTTCATCGTTGTCAATTTCGCAAATGGCGATGTCATTGGACATACTTCAAACACGGATGCAAAAATCAAGGCCTGCAAAGCTGTAAGCGAAAACCTGGAGAAAGTGGTGAAGGCCGCTTTGGAAAAGGGCTATGTCGTCGCCATAACAGCTGACCACGGCAACATTGAAACTCTTTACACAAAAAAAGGGTCTCCTCATGTCGCACATACCACCAACAAAGTTGCCTTCTTTTTGCTTGACGGTGCATCGGATAGGAAAATCGGTCTTAACGATGGCTCATTGAGAGACGTTGCCCCTACAATCTTGGATGTCCTAGGCGTAGAAAAGCCTGCATCGATGGATGGCAATTCTTTGGTTGAGGATTACAGTTTTGGTAGGAACAGAAAGGCTCTCCTGGTTATTTTGGACGGCTGGGGGCTTGGGACGGGGGACGATAATGATGCCATACACCTTGCATCAACACCTTATTGGGACGATCTTCTTTCCCGTTTTGCATACGCCAAACTTGATGCCAGCGGCAAGTCTGTTGGTCTTGGTGATGGCAAGCCTGGTAATTCAGAGGCTGGCCATATTAATCTTGGTGCCGGGCGTTGTGTCGTTCAGGATGATATTAGAATAGACAAAGCCATAGAAGATGGCACTTTTGAAAACAATCCCATCCTGATTGAGGCTGTTGGACGCTCCATTGAAAAGAAAAAGTCTTTACATCTGCTAACATATCTTTCTTATAAGTCTTCGCATGGCAGTATGGATTATGCTGTGGCTATTTGTAGGATTGCAAAGAAATTAGGCCAAAACAATGTTTTCCTTCACATAATTTTTGACGGTCGTTCGACAGAACCAGGCAGTGCCCCCGCTCTCTTAAGGGAACTTGAAGAGAAGCTCAATGAAATTGGTGTAGGACAAATCGTCGATGGCATTGGTCGAGGGTTTGCGCTTGACAGAGACAACAACTGGAAAAACGTCAAACTTGCCTACGACCTTTTTACAGGGGAGGATTTGTAGACTCAGATCCTTGCCACGCCAGTATTGCGTGCCGCCTGTGCTACGGCTGCAGCTACGGACGCGCCAACTCGGGGGTCGAATGCCTTTGGTATGATGTAGTCCTCAGAGAGCTCGTCATCTGAAATCAAAGAAGCCAGTGCCTTTGCAGCCGCCATCTTCATCTCCTCGTTGATTTCACTTGCACGCACATCGAATGCGCCCCTGAACATTCCAGGGAATACAAGTACGTTGTTTATCTGGTTTGGATAGTCTGATCTCCCTGTAGACACTATTCTTGCACCGGCTGCCTTGGCCTCCTTGGGCATGATTTCCGGTGTGGGGTTCGCACATGCGAAGATTATGGGGTCGCAGTTCATACTCTTGACCAGTTGAGGCTTGAGGACTCCTGGTGCGGAGACCCCAATGAAGATGTCTGCACCTTCTATTGCAGAGTCCAAGCCGCCCTTCACGGAACGGGGGTTCGTGATGGTGGCCATCTCTTCGTTGGACCAGTCGTTCTCCGGCCGTCCTTTGTATATCACTCCATGGATGTCCGTCATTGTTATGTCCTTGAAACCTGCGGAGAGAAGGAGCTTCACGATTGCCGTACCCGCCGCCCCTGCACCGGATGTGACTACCTTCACGTCCTCTTTTCTTTTGCCTACGACCTTCAAGGCATTGGTAAGCCCTGCAAGGGTCACGACTGCGGTTCCATGCTGGTCGTCATGGAAGACTGGGATGTCGCACCTTTGCTTGAGTTTTCTTTCTATCTCAAAGCAGCGAGGGGCTGAGATGTCCTCCAGGTTTATCCCTCCAAACGAGCCGCTTATGTTGTAGACTGTGTCAACGAACTCGTTCACGTCCTGAGTTTTGACGCACAAAGGGAAGGCATCGACGTCCCCAAAGGCTTTGAAGAGCACACATTTTCCCTCCATCACCGGCATTCCGGCCTCTGGTCCAATGTTTCCCAGTCCAAGGACTGCGGAGCCGTCTGTGATCACAGCGCATAGGTTGTGGCGTCTTGTAAGCTCGTAGCCTTTGGATATGTCCTTCTTTATTTCAAGGCATGGTGCGGCTACGCCAGGAGTGTAGGCTAGGGCAAGATCTTCCTTGGTCGCAACGGGAACGGTGGCGTTGACCTCTATCTTCCCCTTCCATTCATAATGCCTTACAAGTGATTCCGTGGCGTAGTCCATGTTCCGCTCCTTTTCCCTATAACCTACAGCATATGCTATAACAAATCCAGCAGGATCTTGAAGGAAGGCAAGGAATTTACGCACAGCGCTATTGGTCTAATCACCCTTGTGTCCGTGGAATGCTGGCGTTCCTGCGTTTTGACCTTTTGGCAGTGTTTCTGGAAGCGTCCTGGAATACTGGAAACTTTTTTACAGGAAACTTTTTTACTGGAAACTTTTTGTTTACACCTTCCAAAAGCCGTAATATACTCAAATGGATAAGATAAAACCTTGGAGGTTTCAATGGCAGAAGTATTGTTGAAGAACATCTGCAAGATCTACGATGGAGGAGTCAAGGCAGTCAATGACGTCAACATTGAGGTCAAGGACAAGGAGTTCGTAGTACTCGTTGGTCCTTCCGGCTGCGGAAAATCGACAACCCTTCGTATGGTCGCCGGACTGGAGGACATCTCCAGCGGAGAACTGTACATTGATGGAAAGCTCGTCAATGACGTTCCACCAAAAGACAGGGACATAGCAATGGTATTCCAGAACTATGCACTGTACCCACACATGACCGTCTATGACAACATGGCGTTTGGACTCAAGATCCGCAAGTTCCCAAAAGAGGAGATCGACGCCCGTGTACGTGAAGCGGCTAAGATCCTCGACATCGAAGAGCTTCTTGACAGAAAGCCAAAGGCACTCTCAGGTGGACAGAGACAGCGTGTCGCAGTAGGACGTGCAATCGTAAGAAAGCCAAAGGTCTTCCTTTTCGACGAGCCACTTTCGAACCTTGATGCAAAGCTCAGAGTCCAGATGAGAGCCGAGATCTCCGGTCTCCACAACAGGCTCCAGGCAACGATGATCTACGTCACACACGACCAGGTCGAGGCACTCACCATGGCAGACAAGATCGTAGTCATGAAGCTTGGCGTCATCCAGCAGATAGGCGGCCCACTTGAGCTGTACAACAACCCAGACAACAAGTTCGTCGCAGGCTTCATTGGATCCCCACCAATGAATTTCATGGTCTGCAACGTCATGGCAGAGGGCGATGACATCTATATCCACGAAGGCGATTTCCGCCTCAAGGTCACACCTGCCCAGGCAAAGCTCCTGAAGCCTTACGTAGGCAAGCAGGTCACGTTTGGAATCAGACCAGAGGACGTTGCACACTCGGCACAGGCAATCGATGGCCAGACGATCGATGGAACCGTATCCGTCGTCGAGCCTCTTGGATCAGAGACCCACGTATTCGTGTCCACATCCAAGAACCAGATCACCGGTAAGATCGAGCCGTCCGTCATCGTTAAGGTCGATGAGAAGATCTCCCTTGCACCAAACATGGAGAAGGCCAAGTTCTTCGATATCGACACCGAGCTTGCAATCCGCTGAGCCTAGGCCGATATCCTTGTATAGGTTTTTCTAGGCCGATACCGCCACCTCCCGGTGGCTGACACCAAGGGACTGTTGCAGAAGTCTTTGGACTTTGGGCAATGGTCCCTTTCTTTGAAAAGGGGCTTTGGTTGTCCCCAAGGAGTTCGCAGAAATGACAGAGTATTATGCACCAACATACGTGCTTTTTGGCAAAGGCGCACAGAACGAGGTAGGGCGTGTCCTGAAGGAACGTGGGATCAAGAAGGTCCTCATCCATTTTGGAGGAGGTTCTGTGGTCAAAAGCGGACTGCTTGGAGTTGTAGAAGCCTCCCTTGAAGCGCACGGCATCCATTTCGTGGAACTTGGCGGCGTACAGCCAAACCCGCGTCTTTCACTTATAAGGAAGGGTATTGAACTTGCCAGGAAAGAGAACGTGGACATGGTGCTGTCAGTTGGCGGAGGCTCCGCATTGGACAGTTCAAAGGCCATATCATACGGTGTTTGCTATGATGGGGATGTTTGGGATGTATACGGACGTCATGTCGCTCCAAAGGCCTCTCTTCCCGTGGGATGCATCATTACGTTGGCTGCGACAGGAAGCGAGATGAGCAACTCCTCCGTAGTCACCAACGACGAAGTGTCTCCAAACGAGAAGGTGGGTTGCAACAGCAACCTAGGCCGTCCTGCAGTTGCGTTCATGAATCCAGAGCTTACATATACCGTTTCCGCCTATCAGACGGGGTGCGGGAGCGTTGACATAATGATGCACACCCTTGAAAGGTTCTTCCACTCAGGTCCAGCTTTCGAGTTCACGGACCAGAGCTGCGCCAATGTCCTCAAAACGGTTGTGAAGTACACGAAGGTTGCATTGGAGAACCCCTGCGACTATGAAGCCAGAGCCAACATAATGTGGGCGGGAACCGTTTCCCACAACGGATTCAACAATGTTGGGTATGACAGCATAGGAGACTGGGCGTGCCACAAGATGGAGCATGAACTTTCCGCCTTCTACGATGTGTCCCACGGAGCCGGCCTTGCGGCGATATGGGGTTCATGGGCCCGTTATGTGGCCAGTGTCGATTACCATAGGTTCGCGTACCTTGGCGAACTGGTCTTTGGCTTGAAGTTTGATGACTGCAAGGTGGCGTGCGAGAAGACGATAGAGGCATTCGAGGCCTGTTTTGAGTCCATGGGGATGCCTACAAGCCTTAGGAAGCTGGGGTTGGACCTCTCCAATGAAGATGTAAAGGCCTTGGCGAACGCTGCAAGCCGCGGTGGCACGGTAAAGCTTGGCAGCTTCAAGATCCTTGAAAAGGATGATATGTATAGGATCTACAAGGCGGCGAACGACAGGTAGGATGCCTGTTTTGTAGAGTGAACTCTACGGAGCGTTCATTGAAAGGTCTTCTCTTTGTTTCATAGAATGGAGGTGTTGATGTACGCAGGACGTACGGGGAGGTTTCCATTGATCAGGTTAGGACAGGAATGCTCATAAGAACGCTTAGGCTTCGTCATGGATATACACAGCTTGGGCTTGCCAACACCATAGGTGTGAGCGACAAGGCTGTGTCCAAATGGGAGCGTGGGTATGGAGCTCCAGACATATCGCTTTTGCCTGCGCTTTCAAAGGCCTTGGCCGTAGACATGGAGGCCCTTTTGGAAGGAGATTTGGAGGAAGCCAAGAAATGCAACGACAACATAAAGAAGACGAGGTTCTATGTATGCCTCAATTGTGGAAATATTTTGACTTCAATGGATGATTCGGCCATTGTTTGCTGTGGAAAGAAACTCTCTTCACTTGTTCCCTCCAAGGTTGACGATGCCCATGTATTGGACATTGAAAGAAGCGATGGCGGCCTTTTCATAACGACAGGCCACGAGATGACCAAGGAACACTTCATCTCTTTCGTTGCCTTCTTGACTGACGACACCATGATTGTGAAGAAGCTGTATCCTGAATGGAACCTTCAGGTAAGGCTTCCTTTCTTTGCACACGGTATTCTTCTATGGTACTGTAACAGGGATGGACTTTTCTTCCAGCGTGTATAGTGTGTGGGCGGTTGCTGTCCCAGGCGCACTCTTGGTCTTGTTTATTAGTGGCCAAACGGACATAATCTGAATCATGTTCAGATTGATGTTGCTCAACTTTTCGCTGCAAGCCGCAGTGAGTGCAATAGCGCCATACACACAGTTGTTACTTAGAAACAAAGGCTATTCCCATTCCCTGGTTGGAGTGATTGTAGCTATAGGACAGGTTGCCTCCATATTCTTTCCCGTGCTGTTTGGCATGTTGTCTGACAGGACTAGGAAGACAAGGCTTCTTTTCGTTCTTCTTGCACTTGGTACCGCCGTTGCCTTCGTGCCAACCGCCATAAGCGGTTCCGTTGCCGTAACAATAGGGTGCTTCTTTGTGGCATCGGCCTTGTTCTGGTCCATAAATCCAATGAACGATGGCTATGAGAATAGGGTTTTCAAGGGCGATTCGTCCAAATATGGCGTTGGGAGAGCAATGGGGACGTTGGGGTATCTTGTGTGCCTTGTAGTCTTTGCACTTACAGGCTTTCCTGTCGAGACGGACAATCGTTCCATAGCCCTTTGCACGGTTGTGACCCTGTCTGTGTTCTGCTTCATGGTGCTGTTTGCGCCAAAGGACGAACCTAAAGGTGTTGAGCCGCAAGGGAATGAGGGTAGGTTCTTCTCCTTCGATTGGTTCAGCTCAAAATTCTACCTTATGATGTTCGTCGTTGCACTTACGAGGATTGCAGAGGCTGTGATAGACAAGCTTCTTTCCTCATATATGACGGAGGAGCTCAATCTTGGCGGGCGTTTCGCTCTCTTTGTGGCTTTGGGGGCGGCGTCTGAATTCGTGATGATGGTGGTTGGTGGGCGCCTCATGCAGAAGGGCAAAGTCTCTGCCTATGGACTTATTGTAATGTCCGCCATTGGTATGATTGTCAGGCTTCTCATCTATAGGTTCTTCCCAACCATTGAGGCCTTCACGGTAGCTCAGCTGCTCCATTCCTTTACTTTTGGTGCCCTTCATATTGGAGTTTCCAAATTCGTAGCCCAAAATGTGAATGAAAGCCATTATTCTTTGGCTATGAGTTTCTATTGGGCTATTGCTACCAATCTTCCTGAAATGATTGGAGTCTTGGCGGGAGGCTTTGTAATAGATATCTTTGGGTATGGGACGCTGTTTGCATCCTATGTTGTGTTCCCTGTGTTGGCCCTCGTGATTTGCCTTGCCAACAGAAGGAAGCTTTCAATTTGACCCTTTGTGGGGGTATGGAGATTTTTGTATGGTTCCAATCCTTGTGACTTTGGTTGCGGGTCTTTCCACCGTTCTTGGAGCGGTTCTTGCCAGTAGGGTCAAGAACAAGAACATTGGGGCCTTTTCCTTGGCGTTCGCTACGGGTTTGATGCTCATGATTTCGTTGGGGGAGATGCTCCCGGAATCCTTCGAAGGAATAGGGATTGTGTACACCCTGCTTTTCATGGTCCTAGGTGCATTCCTTTCCCTGGCTTTGGATTTGATTTTTCCTCACCATCACGATGACGAAGATGAACCTGGACACTATATACATGAATGTGAATGCTCCCACAGCCATGTCATTTCCAAGGGCATGGTGCTTGCATTGGTTCTCCACAACATAGTGGAGGGTGTCGCGACTGGGGTTGCGACGCAGTCCAACCTGCATTTGGGCATGAGCATGGCTTTTGGTATTGCAATTCACAACGTTCCAATAGGGGCCACCCTTGCTGTGTCGGTCATGTCGGCAGGTTCGAGTATGGGCCAAGCTGTCTTGAAGGCCGTTCTGGTTGGGCTCTCCCAGCCTTTGGGGGCTTTGCTTGGCGTGCTTTTCCTGCATGGTTCACAGGCTGGATTTGCTTTGTTGGCGTGTATGGCCATCGTTGCCGGCATACTTGTCTTCATTTCGTTCGATGAGCTTTGGCCTGTTGCGAGGAGGTCCGGTTCCAGGAATCTGACGATAATTGCTCTTCTTTTGGGGATTTGTTTCATTCCTTTGAGTGAAATGTTGTTACCTTTTTGAGCGAAAGGTGTTTATAATATGATTGGGATGTTCGCCGGCCATTTGCGGCGGACGATTGGACTGTGATTTGCCATCTGAGAAATTCAGGAGGATAAGGGAATGAAAAATAGGGTTTTGATTGGTGTCTTGACCGTTCTATTGGTCTTTGGCATGGTTTCATGCTCCATGGACGAGTATGCCAAACTTGGCGAGGCCATGGGAAAGATGGGCAACAACGTCTATGGCATTGAGCCAAACATGCAAAAAGTCAACGAGACGACCAAAAAGTTCGACGATAAGGTCACCAAGAATGAGGCGACTGGGAAAGTTGAGGTCGAACTCGTAGATCCGGCTGACCTCATATCAAGCGTAGCCGAGATAAAGAACGCCACCAAGAAGGCTGAGGAGCTCAAGAAGCAGTTGGATGAACCTCTTGCGAAAGACGGTGTGTCTGGCGAAGAGATACAACAGTCTTTGAAGAAAAAGGTCGATGATATAATTTCCGAAGCAACGAAAGATGTTGATGAGAAAGCTCTCGAGAATGCTGACGAGAAGATTCAATCAGCTTACCAGTCTGTAAAACAGGCTCTTGACGACATAAAGGAAAGCATCACGGACAATCCTACAAAGGCGGATCTTGCGACCGTCTCCATCATCAACGACCTTGCCACTACAGTCAGCAACATTGCAAGCAATCCAGATGATTACATGAAGGATGGAGAGCTTGATACAGAAAAGATCGTAGAGGACGCCAACAAGGCCCTTCAGGCTTTGGATGCACTCAAGGTGACAAGCACTGCAGCAGACCTTGACATACTCAAGGATTTCAACCTTGCCTCTCTCTTCTCTTCATCCGGTTCTGGGAGCAAGGCTTTTTCGGACGATTCCTCTTCTCCAAAAGACGAAGATGCAATGAGAAAGTTCATGTTCTCTGCAATAGACAGCTTCACCAAGATGGTAAGTTTCGATGGAAAGTTCGACGAAGTGAAGTACAACAGGTTCATCTTCCAGATGAGGGCCATAAGGACTGCATATGAGACTACCGCTTGGCTTGTGACTCCTTCTCTTGACAAGGGGAAGGATCAGTTCGCAGTCGTCGATGCCATAATCGACGGCAAAAATATAATTGGTCTTGACAGCTTCTCCGCAAACGACCTTGTTCTCTATGCTGCATCCGTTGTTTTCACGGAGTGCAACAAGTTGCCAGTGAAGGATGGTTCAGAACTCTCTTTCAAGGACGCTGTAAAGGCCTACATGGAAAAGGATGCGGGCGTGCTAGAAGACGGGGATCTTGCAAAACGCTTTGAGGACTTCGAGAAGTTCTTCAATGACGTTGATCTGAGCAAGAAGGAAGACTATGATGTAGAACACCTTGAACACTCAGCTGTCACAGCGGTAAACACAGCCGCCGTCATACTTGTTGATTCCGGCTTCGACCTCAAGATAATAGAGAAGGCTGGCTTCAAGCCTGAAGACGGCAAATCCTATGGCGAAGAGCTCAAAAAGGCATTTGAAAACCTCAAGAACGAGCTTGGCAAGAACAACTAAGGGGAGGGAATAGATATGAAGAAAGTTCTTTTGAGTGTCCTTGTGCTTGCGATGTGCTTCTCTTTTGCATTCGCAGCTGACAAACAGACCATATACACCTATGGTGACATAGACTTCACGTTCCAGCCCACGTTCTCAAGATACAATGCAATGGGACAGAGCGGTCTTGCCGCCGCTGGTAGGATGGACTCGTTCTATACCAACCCGGCAGCACTTGCAGAGGAAAGGTTTGGACTTAGCCTTCCAACCGTTGCAGTTACCCTCTTCAACGTCCAAAAGCTTGTTTCTGACCCTGAAGCCATGACTATTGTAAACAGCATGATCGATGGTACGGCGGACGACAATGCAGCTGTGAACCTTGCGGAAAAGATGATCAAGAACCTTGGTTCCGGATACAACACGCTTGCAACCATAGATGCCGGCGTAGGTGCTGCGTTTGGATCATTTGGTCTTGGTGCAAACGTTCAGGTCAAGCTTCACACCCTTGCAAAGGGTTCTTCCAACGTTGCAAACGTGAAGGTCGTCCCTGAGGTGAACGTCGCCCAGACAGTCGCCCTTGGTCTCAACATCATAAAGACCGATGCCCTAAAGCTCCAGATTGGAGCTGCAGGACATTTCGTCTACAAGGCCTATCTCCAAGGACAGGATGCCGCAACGGTTTCATCCCTCCTCTCTGACGATGATGGGACCGATGTCCAGAAGAAACTCCTTTGGAACACACCAACAATGGGCGGTTATGCAATCCCTGTGGACCTTGGTGTTACGCTCTCGCTTGCCAACGATGCGGTTCGCCTTAGCGCTACTGCAAACAACCTCAACGGAACATACCGCATGAGCAGCTACGACAGCTTTGCAAACATGACCAACTCCGTTGTAGGTACAGAGGTGTTCACTCCTGAGGAAGGATATGAGGCAAAGGAATCGGAGAAGTTCGAAATCAAGACTCCTTGGACATTGAACTTTGGATTCGCATTCGCTCCAAACGTCATCTTCAAGCCTGTAATTACGGCTGACTTGATTGACATGCTTGGAATGGTCAAGAGCTTGGGTTCTGATTCGTTCAAGGCTGAAGATCTCCTTCTTCATCTCAATGCCGGCGCTGAAGTCTCTATCCTTTGCTTCAACCTCAGGGCAGGTGTCAATCGCGGATACATGTCCGTTGGCGCAGGAGTTGGTCTTCTTGGCATGAGGATCGAAGCAACATACGGATGGCAGGAGTTTGGTGCAGAACTTGGAGACAAGCCTGTGGATTCCTTCACCATCAGATTCAACCTTGGATACGACAAGTAAAGAAAGTTGATATTCAATTGCGCTGCCGCAGGGTTTGTCCTTGCGGCAGTTTCTTTTGGCTGTGGACACTTGTTTTTTACTTCGTTAAACTTACAGGACGTTGCCAAGATGGAGGTTTCCGTGGACAAGTCTAGGATTATTGGGCTCTTGAAGAAGGAGATGGTTCCTGCTATGGGGTGCACGGAACCCGCCGCATCGGCTTTGGCAGGTGCCAAGGCCCGTGAGCTTTTGGGCTGCATTGTGGATGCCGCCCATGTATACGCTTCTCGCGACATGGTGAAGAACGCCATGGGTGTTGGGCTTCCCGGGTGTGAACTCAAGGGGATTCTTGCAGCGGTCGCTCTTGGCATCTGCGGCGGGGATACCTCCAAATCCCTCAGCATTCTGTCCTGTATCACTGATGACCAGAAGAAAGGTGCCGCTCTTATACCAATGGAGCTTTCTTTGGTCTCTGATGTCCCACCTCTGTTTGTAAGCGTCAAGGCCTTTGGTGGCGGTCACGAGGCGGTTGCTACCATATCAGGAGAACACGACAGGTTTTCCCGCCTTGAGCTTGATGGCAAGGTTCTTCTTGATGCTCCCCTTGAACCTGGCAATGCAAAGGCTTTCTCGTTTGATAAGGCCAATGATGGTGAATTCCTGAAGACCCTCAAACTTGACGACATAGTTGAGTTTGCAAACCAGATTTCCATAGACGATGTCCCATTCGTCCTTGATGCTGTGAAAACCAACCTTGCAATAGCAAAACATGCCATAGAAGGTGAGTATGGTCTTCAGGTTGGAAAGACCACCTTGGAGGATGGTTCGTCTGAACCTTCAAGCCTTTCACAGGCCTTTGATGTCGCTGCAAGCTATGCAGCCGCTGGAAGCGATGCTCGAATGAGTGGATGCTCCATGCCGGTTGTAATAAACAGCGGTAGCGGGAACCAAGGTATAACCGTAACCGTTCCCGTATATATCGTGGCCCGCTATCTGGGAGCAGATGACGAGAAGCTTGCCAAGGCTGTGTGTGTAAGCCAGCTGGTGGGCCTTGCTCTGACTGCACGTAAGAACAGGCTCTCTGCTCTGTGCGGTGCATTCACGGCTTCGATTGGAACCGCCTGTGCATACGTATACCTTCTTGACGGAGACCGTCTTGCAATGGATAGAGCCGTGAACACTATGGTTGGAAACCTTACGGGTGTGATATGCGACGGCGCAAAGAACACGTGTGCGCTCAAGATCTATTCGTGTCTACAGGCATCGGCTTTGAGTGTGAAGCTTTCCCTCAAGGGTTTTGCCCCAGGTGCCGAGTGCGGTATTGTGGGAAGTGACTGCCTTGAGAGCATGGTCCATCTTTCAAGGATAAGCAGCGAAGGCATGGAGCAGACGGACCGCACCATAATGTCCATCATGATGGACAAACACTGCTGAGCTGGATTTGATATGAACTTCGTCACGATAGATTTCGAAACGGCAAACCAGATGCCACAAAGCGCATGTTCCGTAGGGCTTGCCCGCTTTGACGAGAGCGGCCAGGTGCTGGATACATTCTATTCCCTTATGAAGCCACCTCTTGGATACGACCGCTTCTTTGGACGCAACATAGAGATTCATGGCATAAGGCCTGCCGATGTCAAGGATGCACCAGACTTTGGGTATCTGTGGCCTGAGATCGAGTACTTCATAGGCGATGACTTCCTTGTCGCCCACAACGCCCGCTTCGACATGGGTGTCCTTGCAAGTCTCATAAAGCTTTTTGGATTCGACATGCCTGATATATGCTACCTGTGCTCCCTTCAGATTTCAAGGAAGGTGTGGCCGTTGGCAAAGAGCCATGCGCTTACGGCTTTGAGCGAGCATTTTGGCTTGGACTACAATGCGCACAATGCCTTGGACGATGCTGTAAACTGCGGCAAGGTATTCATCAGGGCCTGCAACGGCAGATTGCATGAACTTCAGGATTTAAGGAAGTACCTAATAGTAAGAGGTATCGAGCTCAAGAAACTTGGGCTCTGAGATGTGCCGCAACCGCCGCTTTGGGGATTCCTGCGGGCATTGATCAGACAGGGTGCGCAACACGCACAGGTTGTGACGGCATGAAGGACTCCCTCCACCGGTTGGATACAAGGAGGGCTGCAACGGAACGTCCCATTGCAGCCCTTTTGGAAAACCATCCAGCATCAAACTACCTATGATGCGTTTTCATCATGGGCGAAAGGTTAATTGTCCGTAAGGAGGATGGTGTATTCACCAGGTTCAAGGCCGTGTACATAGAAATCTACGGTACCATCTTTAAAAGTCTTGATAAGTATTCCTCGGTTGTCTTCCAAATTCTCTTGATAGAGGATGGTGTCCTTAGAACGTCCTGCTAGGGTAATGATTTTCTCCATTGTCATTACCTCTCCGCCTTTTTTGGTTATCTTCATGACTCTGTCTTTTTCCATTGAAAAGATAGTATCGAACCTGACCGGTTTTTTTGTACTCACAATAAATGGTTTCTCTACACCTATGGTGAGTCTCCCCCCATATTCTGATTTTGGAATAACCGTTATCTTGCTGGTATTTGGTATCTGGACATCATAGTTTCCATTGCTTATTTCGGAGATGGTTCCTCCTTGGCCGGCGTTGAAAAAATTGCCAGAAGCCCAAGACGCGGAATTGTTTTCGTACTTGACCTTCACGACATCGTCGCCAACCGGTTTGTTGTCCCCTCCCTCAAGGTTGGCCTTTCCAAGATGGACGTACACGTAACGCTGGGAATCGGGCCGTGCCGTGACGTTCAATGATGGAAACTGGAGCACCTTCTTGGTGATGTTCGCCTGCAGCATGTTTGGATCGTCGTCGGCCACGTAGTAGTTGCTCGCAAGTGCCCCGCTGACGAATTTCACCACATGGCTTTTGTATTTGGCCCCTACATCATTGCCGGTCATGGTTATCGAGAGGATCGGCCTGTCGCTGCCCATAAGTCCTGCAAGCTGTTCGGCCGGAAGCTCGACGATGTTAGTTCCATCGTACACCTTCGTAGGGATTGTCTTTGCGGTGAGCTTCTTGTGCACGATCGTGCCTTTCAGCAGGCTTCTGTCGATCTTGTAGTTGCCTGTAAGCGATAACGTGCCAGTGTCGATTCTGTATCGGAATTCATAGGAGTCGATGACACTTTCCCCTTCCGAGACCACGTTTGCGTCCTCCATTTTGATCCAGAGCTCCAGCTTTTCCTTGTCCACAGGCAGGATTTCGGGTGCCGCCGTCCAGTCCTTGTGGATGATCGTTGCGTTTCCGTCATACACCTTCGTTGCGTTTATGGAGGTTTTCACCACTATGGGCTTGACCGTGGCCTTGATGCCGAACTTGGAGTCGTTGAATTCGGAGCGGTAGTTCTGCCCTCCAGGAATGCCGTACGACACATATGCGGTCACTGCATCCGCACTCTTGGTCTTGATATACGTGATGCGAACCTCATCCCCTTCGAGTATGCAATCCAGGTGCTCGTGTTTCAGCGTCAGATCCGGCAGGGTTTGGGTGTTCCCGTTGTAGGTAAGTTCTGTGGGGTACGTATAGGATCCCACGAGCACTATGGCGTCTATGACGAAGTCATGGGTGAAGGCGTCCTCCTCCCAGTCGGGCGTCCCCGCCACGGTCACCTTAACGGTGTAGCTTCCCGCATTTGTCGGAGCTGTGGCCGTGTATGCACTGTCCTCTGCATCCTTGGTCTTGAATTCGACTTTCAGGATCTGCTCCTGCGGGACGGGGACCTCCGTTCCGCCAACGACCCTGACGACCTTGGTGCTGTCTATTTCGATGGGGGTCTTGTCGTAGGTCTTTCCCGGAGTGTATGTCGAGGAGAACCTCGTCTCTACCTGTGCGGGGATCGGCCCGGTCTTGGTGTGTTTGCATACGGTGCATTTGTACGTCATGACACCGGCGCTCCCCGGAGCGGCGTGCGTGGTCACCGTGCCATCGTCCCAGGCGTGTGCGGCCTTGTCCTTGACCTCATCCGTGTGTTCGCAGACGGCCTTGCGCCAGTGGCTGTCCTCGTTGTATTCCCACTCCGTCAGGTTGAACTCATGCTCGTGCGGGGGGGGGTCGTTCTTGCATGACACTGCAAGGCATAGTGCCGCCAGCAGGGCCAGCAGCAGGATCGTAGTCCATTTCTTCATGATAGTCTCTCCTTCCATCCGTTTTTGTAAAACGATGTTGATGAAAGCTAAACAATCCTGACGGCCGGGCGTTACAGCCTTTTGGACATTTTGTTAGGAAACCCCACATTTGGAAACACTGTGTTGCATATTGGTACAAAGACCTATGGAATGTCCCGATATGTAACATTGTGCGTCTCTTTCCAAGGCGGTGCGTTTGACTAAAACATGTGGTAGATGTCCACAGTGTTTAGTTGAATTATTCATCAGCGTCTGGGCCATAAAAAACGTCCAGACAAAGCCGGACGTTCCAAATGCGAATGTAAAAACGAATACGGGGGAGATCTCTTTTGGATATTATTTCTCTCTATAGATGATTCTGCCTTTTGTAAGGTCGTATGGGGACATTTCAATCTTGACCCTGTCGCCTGGGACGATCTTGATGTGGTTCTGTCTCATCCTACCTGACATGTGCGCAAGAATCACGTGTTTGTTTTTGAGTTCCACACGGAACATCACGTTTGGAAGCGCCTCCTTGACAAGACCTTCAACCTCAATCGCCTCTTCTTTAGCCATCATTCCTCCAAGCTGTGCAGTATGGGAACACTTGAGGCTACGCCTCGCAAGTTCCTCTGTATTCAAGTGTTAAATAGAGCATTGATACGTTAACCCAAATCTTTTTTGGTTGTCAATATTGTTTGACGTTGACACTTGATAGGATGTATCATGAGAAAGCCGCATGGAATAGGAAAAACATGCATTTGGATGTACTGGAATGCATAGAAGGTGCGGTCAAAGACGCAATGGAGGTTTTTCTATGGCAAGAGGTGAAATCAGAAAGGAAAGCAAGGGAAGGAAGTCAGAGAAGTCTTCCAAGGAAAAGATGTCGCAGCAGCCGGCATACATAGCACCGGAAGTGATATCACGCAAGAAAGACAAGGAAAGATAAAGAAAGGCTTGTAGGGTATAGAAGGAGAGTCTAATGGCAAAGGAATCGGCATTGAAGAGGTATCTGGAAAAGATGCAGGTCTCGGGCGGGGATGTGGATGACGTCATGGTTGCGTATCTGGCCCAGCTTGAAGAGGTCAGGAAGGTCAGTCCCTTTGTGGCGAGCCGTATAGTGCGGGAGCTGGACAACCAGAGAAGCCACCTAAAGCTCATTGCGAGTGAGAACTACAGCAGTCCTGCAGTGCATCTTTCAATGGGGAATCTGCTTACTGACAAATATGCGGAGGGCTTTGCCTATCACCGCTACTATGCCGGTTGCGACAACGTGGATGCAATCGAGGACTATGCATGCAAGACGGCATGTGAACTCTTTGGAGCAGACCATGCATACGTACAGCCCCACAGCGGCGCCGATGCCAACCTTTGTGCCTACTGGGCCATACTCAATGCAATGGTGGAGGTCCCCGCCCTTGAAGAGATGGGTGTGACCAACCCTGCGGTTCTTACGAGGGAGCAGTGGAACACCATAAGGGAGAGGACCGGAAGCCAAAGGCTTTTGGGCCTTGACTATTACAGTGGAGGACATCTCACGCATGGATACAGGCTAAATGTATCGGCGCAGATGTTCGATGCCTATTCCTACTCTGTGGACGAGAAGACGGGACTTCTGGACTACGATGAGATAGAAAGGCTTGCAAAGGAGATCAGACCTCTCATACTGCTTACAGGCTACAGCGCATATCCAAGGAAGATAAACTTCCATAGAATGCGGGAGATTGCGGATTCCTGCGGTGCCGTCCTAATGTGCGATATGGCGCACTTTGCAGGTCTTGTCGCTGGCAAGGTCTTCGAAGGGGACTATGACCCCGTCAAATGGGCCGATGTCGTCACTACGACCACGCACAAGACCCTTCGTGGTCCAAGGGGTGGCATGATACTTTGCAGACAGCGTTTCGCTGATTCGGTTGACCAGGGTTGTCCCCTTGTAATAGGCGGGCCGCTTCCTCATGTCATGGCGGCAAAGGCAGTTGCCCTCACAGAGGCTTCAAGTCCTGCATTCCAAGACTATGCCCGAAAGGTAGTGGAGAACGCAAAGGCCCTTGCACAGGCTTTCATGGACGAAGGCCTTGTGCTTCAGACCAATGGGACGGACAACCATCTCATGCTTCTGAACGTTGCTGGCTTTGGGATAAACGGAAGGCAGGCCGAGTCCGCTCTCATAGACTGCGGAATCACTCTCAACAGAAATGCACTTCCTTTCGACCCAAATGGCCCTTGGTATACAAGCGGACTTAGAATTGGCACTCCTGCCGTGACGACGCTTGGCATGGGGCCTGAGGAAATGAAGGAGATTGCATCAATAATTTCGTTCGTACTCAGGAACACGCGGCCGGCAAAGATAACCAAGGGAGAGAAAGCGGGTACTTTGAGCAAGGTCAAGGCCGTGACCGACAAGGACGCCAAGGCCCAGGCAATAGAGCGTGTACACAATCTTCTTGGAAGGTTCGTGCTCTATCCTCAGCTTGACCTTGCCTTCCTTGAAGAGAACTTTTGCATCGATGAAGACAGAATCTGAAGAAAACGAAATAGGAGTTTTACATGAGCAAGATATTGGCAGACAGAATGTACAGCAAGGACCACGAGTGGGTCATGATGAAGGACGGAGTAGCCGTCATTGGAATTACGGACCATGCACAGGATGCACTTGGCGAGATAGTATACGTTGAACTTCCGGAAGTGGGTGCTACGTTCGAGGTGGGCGAAGAGGTCTCCAACATAGAGTCCGTAAAGGCTGCAAGTCCAATAGTGTCACCTGCATCCGGTGAGATCTGCGAAGTGAACGAAGAGCTTGACGGCAGTCCTGAGAAGATCAACGAGGATCCATACGAAGCATACATCTACAAGATGAAGGATGCCGTTCTTGCAGACGACCTGCTAGATGCCGCCCAGTACGAGAAGTTCCTTGCTGAAGAGGTTTAGGAGAATAGATGAACCCATACATCACCCATACCAGTGAAGACCAAAAGCTCATGCTAAAGGCCATAGGCGAGGAATCCATTGGAGAACTCTTTGAGTGCATTCCTGACAAGGTTCTGCTCAAGGAACCTGTCCAGGTTGGACAATGGATGAGCGAGCATGAAGTTGTCGAACACATGGAAGCCCTTGCGGAGAGGAACGTGAAAGGAGTTTCGTTTCTGGGCGAGGGGAGCTATGACCACATAATACCTGCTGCGGTCAAGGCTATAACGGCTCTTCCGTCGTTCGTCACGGCATATACGCCTTATCAACCTGAGATTTCTCAGGGTGTGCTCCAGGGCATATTCGAGTATCAGAGCATGATATGCTCGCTTACCGGCATGGATGTCTCGAACGCCTCCCTCTACGATGGAGCCAGCGCTGCAGCTGAGGCCGCAGCCCTTGGCCTCTCCAGCAGAAGGAAAAGCAATGAGATAGTGGTGTCTTCAACCATGCATCCTTTTGCAATCTCTTGTGTAGAGACTTGGGCCAAAGGACGAGGGCATGTCGTGAATGTCGTTCCGGAAAAGGATGGTCAGACAGACCTGTGTGCGGTAAACGATGTCCTGAATCCTGCAACTGCAATTGTAATCGTGCAATCCCCAAACAAATACGGAATCATTGAAGACTATACAGGCCTTGCAGACAAGGTTCATGATGCAGGTGCGCTGCTTGCAATCGAGGCCGACCCCTTGTCTTTGGCCCTTCAGAAAAGCCAAGCCGAGTGGGGTGCTGACATAGCCATTGGAGACACTCAGGTGTTTGGAATCCCAATGGGGTTTGGCGGTCCATACTGTGGCTACATGGCGGTGAAGCAGCCTCTGATGAGGAAGATCCCTGGAAGGATAGTTGGAAGGACCGTGGACACCCACGGCGATACATGCTACGTCCTTACGCTTCAGGCAAGGGAGCAGCACATAAAGAGGGAGAGGGCCACGAGCAACATTTGTTCCAACGAAGCTCTAATGGCACTTGCAAGTGCAGTCCATCTTTCGTTGCTTGGTTGGAACGGAGTCCGGGAAGTGGCGGAGCAGTGCTACTCCAAGAGCCACTACCTTGCAGATGGCCTTTCCCGAATCGATGGTATAAGCCTTGCATACGACAAGCCTTTCTGGTGCGAGTTCTCACTTAGGTTCGATGACCCTTCAAAGCTCGACGGCCTTGTAGCGAAGCTTCTTGAACACGATGTCTTCGCCGGGGTTAAGCTCTCTGAGATGACACGCGATGAAAAGGATGAAGGAATCCTTGTCGTCGCTGTTACGGAGAAGAGGACCAAGCAGCAGATGGATTTCTACATTGAAACCGCAAGGAGGTTCATGGCATGAGCGTCCCTACGATATTCGACATTTCAAAGGAAGGAAGAGGTTCCTTCAGACTCCCAAGGCTTGATGTTCCAAACACTTGCAATGGGCTTCCTGAGAATCTCAGAAGACAAAATACGCCAACGCTCCCCCAGGTGTCGGAGCTTGATGTCGTTAGGCATTACACGAAGCTGTCCACAATGGCTTTTGGCGTGGACAACGGCTTCTATCCACTTGGATCTTGTACCATGAAGTACAATCCAAAGGTCAACGAGCAGGTTGCATCCTTGTCTGGCTTCACGGACATTCATCCTTTGCAGGATGCATCGACCGTTCAGGGTTGCCTTGGTGTCATGCATGACCTTCTCAAGCAGCTTTGCGCCGTCACCGGCATGGATTGGGGAACCCTCCAGCCCTGTGCGGGGGCACATGGCGAGTACACAGGACTCAAGATAATCAGAAGCTACTTCCTTGAAAAGGGAGACGTGACCCGCACAAAGATACTCGTACCGGAATCGGCCCATGGAACCAATCCTGCAAGCGCCGCCGTGAACGGGTTCGAAGTGGTGCAGGTTATGGCCGACAAGCGCGGGCTCGTGGATCTTGACGACCTCAGGGCAAAGCTTGGACCCGATGTTGCAGGCATAATGCTCACAAATCCAAGCACCCTTGGCCTTTTCGAGCAGGACATCCTTGAGATTGCATCCCTTGTGCACGGAGCCGGCGGACTTCTCTACTACGACGGCGCCAACCTCAATGCAATCCTTGGCAAGGCGCGGCCCGGGGACATGGGGTTCGATGTCGTGCATCTTAACCTTCACAAGACATTTTCCACCCCACACGGAGGCGGTGGTCCGGGAAGCGGTCCTGTCATGGTCAAGAAGGCCCTTTGCGCCTTCCTTCCAAAGCCCGATGTCGTTGAGAACGCCAATGGCGATTATAGCTTCGATTGGGGCTGCAAAAGCTCAATTGGCAAGGTAAGTACGTTCTGGGGCAACTTCTTGGTGTTCCTCAAAGCCTACGCCTTCATACTTGCAATGGGCGGCGAAGGCCTTAAGGAGTGCGGAGAGAATGCGGTCCTGAATGCAAACTACATACTTGCGCGCCTTAAGGGAATGTACGATGTACCTTACGGAGACAGGTGCATGCACGAGTTCGTCATGAGCCTTTCCAAACTCAAGGATGAAACGGGTGTGACAGCCATAGACGTTGCGAAGGGGCTGTTGGATCGTGGATACCATCCGCCAACGATGTACTTCCCAATGATAGTGCATGAGGCCCTTATGATAGAGCCAACCGAGAGCGAATCCAAGGAGACTCTGGATGACTTTTGCGATGCCATGATAGAGCTCCACGACATTGCATACAAGGATGCGCAGAGCCTTCGCAACGCACCTGAACATACCGCCATTGGACGTGTCGATGAAGTCATGGCTGCGAAGAACCCTGTGGTCCATCAGTAGTTTTAGTACAACTGGAATGTTTTGTACTTAGTTGTGGGTGGTCGCTTGGCCACCCATAACGTATCATTATGGATGTTATTTGAAAAGGAGCCTGATATGTCTGCCATACTCATAAAAAACGGTCGTTTGGTCGATGACAAGGCATCTTGGGATGCAGACCTTCTTGTGGAAGAAGGGAGGATCTCCAAGGTTGGGGCCTTTATAGATGAATCTTCGTGCCCAACCGGTACAAGGGTTGTGGACGCTTCAGGGCTTGTTGTGATGCCCGGTCTCATAGATGCCCATACCCATTACCATCTTGTAAGCCGTGGCACCGTCACATGCGACAGCTTTGAGCAAGGTTCAAGGCTGGCTGCGTTTGGTGGCGTGACGACAGTCGTGGATTTTGCCGACCACAACAAGGGCATGGGTCTTGTGGACAGTGCAAACTACAGGCTTGAAGAGATGCGTCCAGGCATGGCCATAGACTACACTATACACCAAGGGGTCTATGGACATGGCTACGACAATACCATTGGAAAGCAGCTTGAAGACCTCAAGAGGATGGGTATAAAGACCCTCAAGATATTCACTACATATAGGAATACAGGATACCTGATCGAGAACAGGGACGACCTTTTGGATCTGTTCAGGAACGCAAAGAGACTTGGACTTATGGTATGTGCACACTGCGAGTTCAATCCAATGATAGAAGAGCTTTCAGACAACTGGACTGGTGATTTCTCCCCTTCATCCCACGCAAAGCTGCGCCCGGCTCAGGCTGAAGGCAAGGCCATAGATCTGTTTGGAGGAATCGCCCTTGAGGCGGATTGCCCTTTGTATGTCGTTCATGTCTCATCCAAATGCGGCCTTGATGCGGTGCGCAGACTTAGAGGGAAGGGTCTGGAGGTCTATGTGGAAACGACTCCCCACTATCTTTTCCTTGATAGAAGCAAGCTTGAAGGTCCTGATGCATCGCTTTATGTCATGACACCTCCTCTTAGGGACAAGACTGACAACAAGGCCTTGCAGGAAGCCGTCGTTGACGGAGAGGTCCAGGTGATTGCAACCGACCACTGTGCATTCACAAGGGAGCAGAAGCTTTCAAGCAGCGACTGTAGGACTATCTATCCTGGAATACCCGGCACTGAGGAGATGTTCACTCTTCTAAATACGTTCAGGGCTGAGGCCAATGGCCATTCTGGCAAGGATGTACTTCCTTTCACAAAGCTCGTTGAGCTTATGAGCGCAAACCCTGCAAGGCTGTTTGGGCTTTATCCAAACAAGGGTTCGTTCGCACTTGGAACGGACGCAGACATAGTGTTGTTCGATCCTTCTGTGAAGTGGACCTTGGATGATTCCAATGTGCATTCCGCTTCGTTGTACACCCCATACCGTGGCTTTGATGTGCAGGGAAGGGCGGTCATGACAATTCTTCGTGGAAAGGTGGTCATGGAGGATGGCGAATACTATGGAGTTCCTGGAGAGGGAAGGTTCCTTAGACAGTGCTAGTGCGTTGCTAGACGGTTGAGAGATGATATATGACAAAGGGAATTGTTTTTGATATAAGCGCAGTTGGCTCATCCATTGTTGGATTCGTATCCAATGCTGTAAAAGCGGGCGTGAGGCTTGCTTTATATGGTGCAGAGAATGAGGGGGAGCTTAGCCTTGCCATTGAAAAGACTGGTCTTGGTGCCGATTCCTTCGACTGCATCGTATACGCCGGCGAAGTCGAGAGGGGAAAGCCTCATGGCGATGCCTACAGATACTGCACATTGAAGCTTGGCCTGTCCCATGAGGAATGCGTGGTGGTCGAGACCTCGGTTGATGGGCATAGGGCTGCAAAGGATGCTTTGTGCCGCTCCATTGGAATCTTTGGAGGCGTTGGCAATGCTTCCTTTGAAGACCAGCTTGAAGCTGGTGCCGACATTGTATATAAGTCCCTCTTCCAGTTCCCTGCATTCTCAAGCCTTGAAGAGTTCGACGGCCTAATTTTGAGTGAAACCAAAGCTTTTTATGATAAGACCATCATAGGAGACCTTCTTTTTAATGCTTTGGATGTTCAGAACAATGCATACGCCCCTTATTCCAAGTTCAAGGTTGGAGCTGCGCTCCTTACTGAAAACGGCAACATATACAAGGGCTGCAACGTGGAGAACGCCTCCTTTGGAGGCACGATATGCGCTGAGCGTGGTGCTGCCATGGCTGCTCTTGCCGCAGAGGGAAAAACATCCTTCAAGCTGCTGGCTGTGGCTTCGTCGGCAGACGACCCGGCTCCTCCCTGTGCGTTGTGCAGGCAGTTCTTGTCGGAGTTCATGTCTCCATACGCTCAGGTCTACATGGTGTCACGCACAAGCGGGGTGGTAAGGCACTATTCGTTTGGAACGCTTATGCCTTGTTCCTTCACCGAGTTTTGATGGTCTCTGGTATGAGTATGAAGTCTAGAAGTTCGTTGTGTTTTCTTTTCATTGCCTCTTTGCTCGCCGTATTGGTCGTTTCGTGCTCTACTGTATCGGCCGGTTCAAGGACATCGGTCTCTGGGATGATGAACGAGGTGTCGCAGGACCCGTCCTTGGAACTTGGTGAGAAGTTGGACATCCTTGGCTACGACCGTGTGGAGATGACGTTTCCAGAGGTCTACAACGATGGAAGCCAGTGGAAGGACCGCCTTGTGAAGATGCTTGAGGACACGCAGGACTATTTCATATGCACTGTGTTCCTTGGATCCGAGTGCGACCTGAACCAGGATGTCTTCGATACCATGAAGGCCAAGGCTCAGGCCGGTGTGGATGTCTATGTGGTGATAGATTCTTCGAGTTCGCTTGATATGACGGAGTCGCGCTACCACATGCGCACGCTCTACGACCTTAGGGACTACGGGGTGCATCTTCTTGAGTACAACAGGATGTCTGCAAACAGAATCCCATGGGTATTCAACCTGTTCTACCGGGAGCACCGCAAGTTCTTCGTCTCGGACGGAGTCCATGTGGCCGTTGGAGGTATGAACATGAACTACATTTCCATGAGTAGCATAGAGGACGGCGGCGACAGGGATGCCATGTATGTGTTCGACTCGCCATCCTGTGCCAAAAAGCTCACTGACGACTTCGTGGAGTTCTGGAATCGCTACAGCTGGGAGGAGATCTCTTCCTTGGGCTTGGACTCCGGCGTTCTTGAGTCCGATGCCCTTGCGGACAATTCAGTCGAAGATCGTTCCAATGAAGAGGCCTTGATTTCAGGTTGGATTGCCAACCAGACAAATGGGGGAGAGATTGCTCCAATGTATGGCGCGGTCATGGCGCAGGCCAAAGAGGAGATTCTAATGCTTCCTTTCCTTCCAACGTTGGATTCGGATATGTACGCAGCGGTGGAAGCCTGTACCTCAAATGGCGTTAAGTTTGAGATGATTCTCAGAAACGACGACAGGGCGAGTCTTCTAAATGCTTCCAAATATGCAACAAAGGATCTCTTGGATGCTGGAGTGGAGGTGTGGATGGAAGATCCTTCTGCCTACACCAATGGGTCGTTGCTTCATGAAAAGCTTGTGATCGTCGATGAACGGTATGTTATTTGCGGCTCGTCCAATTTCAACTATAGAAGTCTACATATTTCATCGGAGATAACGTTGGTGATCGACAGCCCGGAACTTGCTATGCAACTCAAGGAACATTATCTGGAGATTCAGGACTATTCCAATCAGGTTTCATACGAGCAGGCATCCAAGTGGCATACTCTTCTTAGGAAGCTTTGTTTCATCATTAACTACTTTGGGGGTTGATTGTGAAAAGAAGGATTGTGATTGCAGTCTTGGTTGTTGTGTGTATCCTGCCTCTGTTGGCCGATTCTTCCTATTTCAACCTTGGCGTTGGCGTGTCGCTGTCTGGAAGAAGCGACAGTGTTTCCTCCATGTCCTTTGATGTCGCGTATATGCCGTTCGATTCAACGCTTCTGAATCCTGTGTTCATGGCTTGGACAGGTGCCTCATGGGATGGTCGTAGCAGTGGTTTTACGTTTGACGGTCTTGGTTTGGGCCTTTGTTTGGAAATTGGCCGGTTCTCATGGAATCCTTTGCAGTTCACCCTTTCCAATCCAGGGCCTTGGTCGCCAAGCCTTACAGCGGGGTTTGTGTTTCTTCATCAGGGCATTGGCGGGATTTCTCTGTACTTTGAGGCTTCCCCCTTCAGGACGATGGATAAGGACTATGTGTACGAGTGGTTCTCTCCGTTCGTGCTTTTGGATATGCAGTCGCTGGGCTTGGCTGCTGTCAATTACCTATGGGGTGTAACCTTCTTCAGGTTCACTCCTCTATATCATGTCTGATGGTTTGCAAGGAGGGTGTGTTGTGAAAAGGTTCTTTGTAGTCGTTCTTGTCGTTGTCACTCTGTTCTCCTTGGCCGCAGGTGAGGCTGAGTCCGTCAATGGAGGTTCCGTGCTGTTCAAGGATATTGGAATAAGGGTTGGAAACGGCTCTTTCCTTTGGGACTCCTATATGGACACTGGTCTTCATTTCCTAGGTGGAATGACGTTTGGTCTCACCAAGCGTCTTGAGGTAGCAGTCGAGGCCATAACCCCAATAGTGCCTTCTCCTCTTTCAGACGTAGTGGCCGGCCTTGAGTTCAGCTATGCTCTTCTTGGCGACAGGGTCAGTTCCGGCGATACTGCAGGCACGGGCATAAACACAATGCTGAGCCTTGGGCTGTTCTGCAGTAACCACAACTCCAAGGGCATCTTCATGCCTACATATCTCACTTTCAGGCTCAACACCCTCACCATTGGGATGCCTTACTCTGGTAGGCGCGAGCATCTCCTGCCCATTGGCATTGCCTGGAACTTCATGGAAGGGAAGGTTAGCCTGTTCTGCTCCATCCTAATGTACGACCATTATGTAAAAGCACGGTAGGTTGGTTCTGTGCTATAATTCCAAGTGAAAATCGGTTAATCTGAGGAAAGGAGGTTCTTCTTGTCTGTTTCTGTGGATTTTGAGGGTTTTAGGGAAAACAATCGCCTTGAGGCCAAGAGTGCTGCAAAAGGCCTTCCTCTTAGTATTTGGGAAACATATTCAGCATTTGCAAACACGGAAGGAGGTCTTATCCTCCTTGGTGTTGTTGAGAACGAAGACAATTCATTGAGAGTAGTCGGACTTCAAAGTCCAGAGAAACTTATAAAAGAGTTTTGGGACACTGTAAACAACCCCAAAAAAGTCAATGTAAACTTATTGTCCAGTGGAGACGTATTTTCTCGAGAGTATGAGGGGAAAGAAGTTGTTGTCATAAATGTTCCAAGGGCCGATAGACCATATAGACCTGTTTACATCAATGGAAATCCTCTGACAGGAACTTATAGGCGCAACGGAGAGGGTGATTACCATTGCTCTGTTGAAGAGTATCAAGCTATGGTGCGCGATGCCTCATACAAAACTCAAGATCTTCTCATTCTTGATGATATGGGATTTGATGTCTTCAATGCAGAGAGCATTAGAGGGTATCGTCAGATGATGAGCATTAAACGGCCTGGTCACGTGTGGGAAAAACTTGATGACGAGGATTTTTTGTTGAGGATTGGAGCGGTTGGTATTGGGTCTGACGGAAAAAGGTATCCTACCGTTGCTGGTGTTCTGATGTTTGGAGATGAGTTCAATATCGTCAGGGAACTTCCCAACTTTTTTTTGGATTATCGAGAAAACTTTGACTCTTCAATACGCTGGACTGATCGTATAGTTTCATCCTCTGGAGAATGGAGTGGAAATCTGTTTGATTTTTACTTCAAAGTCTACAACAAATTGATTCAAAACTTGAAAGTGCCCTTTTCCTTGAATGGCGGGTTCAGAGTAGATGATACCTCTATCCATAAAGGAGTGAGGGAAGTTCTTGTAAATTGTCTTGTCAATGCAGACTATTACGGTAGAGGTGGCGTCGTTGTTCTGAATGCACCAGATGAAATCAGAGTGTCAAATCCCGGTAGATTCCGCATTGAGGTTGAGGCTGCAAAAGTAGGGGGCATTTCAGATCCGCGGAACAGTACAATCATGAAGATGTTCAGTCTTATTGATATTGGTGAGCGTGCGGGAAGTGGCATACCTAGCATATTTGCGGTTTGGAAAGATGAGGGCTTTGAGCCTCCCACCATAATTGAAAAGTTCAATCCCGACAGAATAGAGATAGTTCTATCGTTGAAAAAAACGGCGATAAAAAACGGCGATAAAAAAACGGCGATAAAAAACGGCGATAAAAAAACGGCGATAAAAAACGGCGATAAAAAAACGGCGATAAAAAACGGCGATAAAAAAACGGCGATAAGTTCAAATAGAAAGAGAATGATTGTCGAATACCTTGAAGCCAATGGTGTTTCTTCTTCCAGTGAGATATCCAGCTATGTTGGATTGAAGTCTTCAAGGCTCAAAGACTATCTAAGGGAGCTGATTGGAGAAAACATTATTGTTTTTGAAGGTTCAAACAGGAACAGAGTATACAAACTTAAAGGGAGATAGTGTTTCGGATTTCGGATTCCCTGTTTTCTTCCAAGTTCAATATTACATGCATAGATAACCCAATGAATCAAGAAACCTTTCATCTTGGAGACCAAAGCAGTTTTTCATGGCTCTCCATGTTTTCCTCGAGGATTAATACATTGACGGAGGCGCTGAAATGCAACCCTCGAAGACGAAGCGAATGAATCCGTAGGCTTTCCGTGAGCCCCATGCGTCCCATGCGCTCCGTGAGCCCCATGCGTCCCATGCGCTCCGTGAGCCCCGTGCGTCCCGTAGAACGGATGCCACAACCGCCACAGATGCAACACATGCTACGGATGCCACAACCGCCACAGATGCAACACATGCTACAGATGCCACAACCGCTACAGGCCCTACAGATGCGCCACAGATTCGACCTCACCCATCATACGCACCACACCGCCATCATCACGAAACGCTGACATTCCTGCGTCTGTGGCTTACAAGGCCGTTGGGGCTCTTGAAGACCGTTGAATTGTCACCACCCCACAGCGTCCTGCAACGCCCATCAAAGCCACACTCTGCCATACAACGCCCGTCAACGCCATACAACGCCCATCAAAGCTGCCAGTGGACAATGGCAGTACCGCCCCCTTTTCCAAGCACCGACTTTGCGTGAAGAATTAGAAAAGAAGAAACCTTCCGTTGCGAATGCCACCGTTTTCGCATAAGAGCCAGCATTTTTTAAGTGTTGAGATCGATTTTTAGAAGTTCAAAGACGTTTGGGTGAGTCTTGGTCTCTATTTCTCCAACGCCATCATCTTGGCGCGGCGGCGAACGTGGCGCTCGTCCATTGAGACATCGGTATTGATATAGGAGTCAAGCATGTTCAGGACGGGTTGGGGGTAGTCTATGCGGCCGCCAAAGGCTATGAAGTTGGCGTCGTTGTGCTCCTTGCACATGGCGGCGGCGTAGCAGTTCTGGGGTAGAGCGCACCTTATGCCGTCTATCTTGTTGGCGCATATAGAGATGCCAATGCCGGTTCCGCAGCAGAGGACTCCAAACTCGTAGCCTCCCTTCTTGAACTCTTCGCATGCGGCCTTTGCCATGTCTGGGTAGTCAACGGATACAGGTCCCCCTATGCCAAGGTAGTTGACTTCAAAGCCTTGCTTCTTCAGATGCTCCACTATAGATGCCGTGAGCTCAACGGCTCCCTGATCATTTGCAACTACGACTTTCTTCATGACGAACCTCCGTTTGGAATGATATCTCTTGGAATGGTATTTCTTGGAATAATGCCACGTGGGGCGATTCCTCCTGCAATGATACCTAATTCATGGGCGCAGGGGCAATCTTTATAACGTTTGGAATGCTCCGTATGGATTTGACGACCTTCTTGAACGACTCCTCGTTGTCGCATTCCACTGTGAACGTTCCAACAAGGTTGCCCATCTCGTCGTCTATGAGACTACCTGCCACTAGGTGCCCTGAATGATTGCGAAGGGCTCCTTCTATCTCGCTGAAAAGGTCTTGGGTTCGCTTGCTTGTCACCATGAAGCGGCGGGTGACGGTCTCCGCGGCGGTCTCCCATTCGACCTCTATCTTGCGCTGGTCTATCTCTGACATGTGCGCAAGGTTTGGACAGTCCACCTTGTGGACTATGATTCCTCGGCCTCTTGATATGTATCCAACTATTGCATCGCCAGGGACGGGGTTGCAGCATTGGGCTATGCTTATCATTATGTTGCGGTTCTTGGCAACGGTTATGGTGCTCTTCGTGCTGTCGTTGTTGACCTGCCGCACTATGTCGCTGTCTGCAAGTTCCTGAGGGGTCTGGGGTGCCGGTTCGCTTGCTATGGCTGCCTCTACGTCCTTCTTGTGGGCTATGATGTTCTTCTCGATGAGAAGGTTCTCATCGTACTTGTTCAGCCATGCCCTTATCTTTCTGCGTGCGCTCGTGGTATGGGCGTATTTGAGCCAGGAGACTCTTGGGTGGGCGTTCTTCTGGGTGATTATCTCTATGACCTGAGTGTTCTGAAGAGGCTGTCCAAGAGGAATTATGGAACCGTTGGCCTTTGCGCTTACGGTCTGGTTTCCAATCTCCGTGTGGATCGTATAGGCGAAGTCAAGGGCTGTGGCTCCAACGGGAAGCTCTATAGCCTGGCCCTTTGGGGTGAACACATAGATGGTGTCCTTCAAAAGTTCGCTCTTTATGTCGTCCATGAAGGATTCGCTCTGCTCTATCTCGTTGTTCCATGTCTTGAGCTTGGAGGCTATCCTTGAAAGCTGCTGGCTGTCCATGTTCACCCAGCTTTGGCTTGACTGCGCCCCTCCAAGGCTTGCTTTGTAGACCCAGTGGGATGCAACGCCGTACTCCGCTATCTGATCCATTTCGTATGTACGGATCTGGACTTCAAGGATTACGCCGTTCATTGTCATTATGGTGGTGTGAAGGCTTTGGTAGTTGTTGGCCTTTGGCATGGCTATGTAGTCCTTGAAGCGGCCTTCCATAGGTGGCCACAGCTGGTGGATTATTCCAACCAGGGTGTAGCACTCAGGTACGGTGTTGCATATCACCCTCACTCCAAGGATGTCGAAGATCTCGTCTATCTCCTTGCGGCGCTTCTTCATCTTCATGTAGATGGAGTAGGTGTGTTTGGAGCGTGATGTTATCTTTATGCCCTTGATGCCTGCGTCTATACATGCATTGGATATCTTCTTCTTTATGGTCTCAAGGTATTTGTCGAACTCTCCCTGTTTGGAAAGCAGGTAGTCCTGTATGTACTGGTAGGTGTCCGGCTTTAGCGTCTTGAGGCTAAGGTCCTCTAGCTCGGCCTTCATCCAGGAGATACCAAGGCGGTCTGCAAGGGGTGCGTATATGTCAAGGCAGTCGCTTGCGATCTCCTTGGCCCTTGTGGGGTCCATGTACTGCAGTGTTCGCATGTTGTGCAGCTTGTCCGCAAGCTTGATGATTATGACAGGCATGTTCTTGCTCGTTGCAATGAACATCTTCCTTATGGTCTCGGCCTCCTGTGCGCTCTTAGACAGGTTCTTGATGTTTGCAATCTTCGTCACGCCCTGCACGAGCTCGCACACGTTCTTTCCAAAGAGCTCCGTTATGTTCTCTTCCGATGTATCCGTGTCCTCTATGACATCGTGCAGCAGACCGGCGCACACCGTGTCTGCATCCATGTTCATCTGGATTAGGGTCTCAGCCACCGCAAGGGGGTGGATTATGTACGGCTCTCCGCTTTTGCGCTTCTGGTTCTCATGCTTGAGATTCGCATAGTAGGCGGCTTTCTCTATCTTGTCATGGTCCTCCTGCGAGTACTTTGTGACCTTTTGCATGAATCTTTTTACAAGCTCTTCGTACATACCAACCTTCCTGACCGTTCGTCTGCGTTATTCTACTGTTAAATCCTTCCAATGACCACTCTGTCGCGTCCACCAAGGTCCTTTTCCACGCATACGTCAACAAAGCCCGCACTTGCGAACAACCTCTTCACGGCATCCCCTTGGTCAAAGCCGATTTCCATGAGCATCCATCCTCCTGTGACAAGATGCTTTGGAGCATCTTCGACTATGCGGCAAATGGCATCAAGACCATCGTCTCCTCCGTCTAGTGCAAGCAAAGGTTCGTTCCTTACCTGCTCATCCAGCGTTGGGATCACATCACTTCGTATGTATGGAGGGTTCGTGACTATGACATCAAAGCGGGAGACACCAACTGTTGAGAACAAATCTCCTGTGACTACTTTCCAACAGACTTTGTACCCGTCAAGTATTGAAGAGGCGTTTTTCCTGCACACGTTTGCCGCCTCGTCCGATACGTCTGAAAGAGTGAGCTTTATGGAACTGTCGATGCCGTGCCTTGCTAGTTCCATAGCCAAGGCCTTGGCTAGCGAGATTCCAATGCAGCCCGTTCCGCAACAGAGGTCTAGAATTGAGAGCAATGGTCTAAGCGGTGGTCTATTCTTAAGGCTTTGCTCAATATTATCGGTCTTTGATATGATTATAGGCTTTAATTTTACGATTGCGTGTTCGACGAGGACCTCTGTGTCGGCGCGGGGGATGAGGGTGCTTTCGTTGACAAGGAAATCGTCCATGAAGAAGCCGCGGTGGCCTGTTATGTATGCAACCGGGGTGCCATCCCTGCGGCTGTGGACCATGCCAAGTATGCGCTCTACGTCAATTGAGGGGACTTCGTGAGGACCTTTGAGCATGAAGGCGCTGTCATCCAGTCCAAGTGCGTCCTGGATGATGATTCGTGCGTCCAATGCAGGGGTGTCGCTGGCGTTTCCTATGACGCGGGAACACTCCCTGTACAGTTGTTCGGTCGTCACTGCGCTTCCTTGAGGGCCTCTTCGCCTGCGGCTATCTTGAGGGCCTCGACTACGTCTTCAAGGTGGCCCTCCATGATGAGGTCAAGCTTGTAGAGGGTGAGGTTTATCCTGTGGTCCGTAAGCCTGTTCTGAGGGAAGTTGTATGTGCGGATGCGTTCGCTGCGGTCTCCGCTTCCAACCTGGCTTTTGCGTTCCTCTGCACGTTCCTTTGCCTTTCTTCCGGCTTCAAGGTCATACAGCCTTGAACGCAGGACCCTCATGGCCTCGGCCTTGTTCTGGAGCTGTGACTTCTGGTTCTGACAAATCACGACCAGTCCTGTTGGGATATGCGTAATCCTAACGGCGCTTTCAGTCGTGTTGACGCATTGCCCACCAGGACCGCCTGCACGCATGACGTCTATGCGAAGGTCCTCCTGACGGATCTCCACTTCAGTCTCCTCCGCTTCAGGAAGGACTGCAACCGTTACGGCTGATGTGTGTATCCTGCCGCCGCTTTCCGTTTCAGGAACCCTTTGGACTCTGTGGACGCCGCTTTCCCATCTGAGCGAGCCGTAGACGTCCTTGCCTGAGATGGAGACTATCACTTCCTTGTAGCCTCCAAGCTCCGTTGCGTTGGAGCTTATCTCTTCAAGCTTCCAGTGCATGGACTCGGCATAGTATGAGTACATCCTGTAGAGGTCCGCTGCAAAAAGGGCTGCTTCTTCGCCGCCCGTGCCGGCCCTTATCTCCATGATTATGTTCTTGCCTTCCATTGGATCCGGCGGAACTAGGAGCATCTTGCAGTGCTTCTGCGTCTGCTCGATCCTTTCCTTGAGAGCTGGGATCTCCTCCTTTGCCATCTCTGCAATCTCAGGATCGCTCTCTTTGGAAAGCGCTTCGTTGTCCTTTAGCTCCTCCATGAGGTCCTTGAGGATCGTCAGTTCCTCAACGATTGGAACAAGGCGGCTTCTCTCCTGCATGAGGTTCTTGTATGCGGACATGTCCTTCATGACATTTGGGTCCGATAGCTTTGAGTCCAGCTCCTCGAGCTGTCCTTTGAATTCGTCTAGCTTCTCTATCATTTCTTGGTGTACCTCACGACCATGTGGACCTCAGCCGGCTGGCTGCCGCTGTTTGCTATTGTATGGTCTACATCGCAGTGGTAGACAAGGAAATCGCCTTTCTTGAGCGTTGCCGTGTTCTCTCCCGCTGTGACCGTAACCTGTCCCTTGAGGATTGTAAGGAACTCCTGCGTGCCAGGGTAGTGCGGCTCGGACGGAAGCTCCGTGCCCACTGGAAGCGTAAGGAGGTACATCTCAAGCTCTTCCACCATGTTGAGGGGGGAGAGGACCTTTATGGTCACACCATGATCCACCATCTCAAGGGCCGCTGCGCTCTTGGTCTCGTTGGGGTTCACGCTGAATATCCTCTTTGGAAGGGAATCAGTGTTGAGGAGTTCGTTGAGCTCCACTCCTAGGCCCTTTGCGATCTTCCATACCGTCGCTACGGTTGGATTGACCTTGTCGGACTCTATTTGGCTCAGCATGGCTTTTGAGACGCCTGATTTCTCTGACAGAACGTTGAGTGTGAGTCCGCGGTCAGTGCGCATTCTCTGTATGTTCTTTCCTATCATTGGAGGGGCTTCCATATTCTCTCTCCTTGGTCTGTAATCGGTCATCAACAGGAACGTGCTTCAGACAACCCGGTTTTGTCGCTGAAAGACGTTCTTTTGTTTTGACATATCAAAATTCGTTCACTATACTGAACTTTGTATGGATCCTTAGGTTGGGCTCTGTTTTGGTTCCGTCTTTGGTTCAGCTTTGGATCAAGCTTTTACGGAAGCTTTGACAGAAGCTTTTGCGAAGGGTCCGCATTTGGTCCAATTCTAGTGCCAACAGCTTTTGCTGTCAATGAATTACAAGGGACTTGGAGGTCCCTGTATACGAGGTTTCACGGAGGCCCGTTTGTGAAGAACATTCTGGTTGTGGGCTCTCTAGGCCAGCTTGGGTCTGAGATAGCCATTGGCTTGAGGAGGAAATACGGAAGCGACAACGTCGTCCTTACCGATATCCGCGACGACGTCAACTTGGACCTTGTCCAAGGAGGCCCGTTCTACAAGATGGACAGTCGCGACGGCGAAAAGCTCCTTGAGGTCGTCAAAAAGCACAAGATAGATACGATATATCATTTGGCTGCAATTCTTTCTGCAACGGCCGAGCGCAACCCGCAGCGTGCATGGGACATAAACATGAACGGCCTCATAACATCCCTTGAGGTTGCGCGCCAGGAGAAGTGCGCCGTGTTCACGCCTTCCTCAATTGGGGCCTTTGGACCTTCTACTCCAAAGCAGTACACGCCACAGGATACCATCCAGCGTCCTACTTCCATATATGGGGTGTCCAAGGTCGCAGGCGAGCTTCTTTGCGACTACTACTACCACAAGTACGATGTGGACACCCGTGGCGTTCGCTTCCCAGGCGTCATAAGCAACATGACACCTCCAGGTGGCGGTACGACGGACTATGCCGTTGACATCTACTACGCCGCAGTGGAGAAGCACCACTACGAATGCTTCCTAAGAAGCGACACGTACCTTGACATGATATACATGCCAGACGCGGTCAAGGCCGCAATTCAGGTCATGGAGGCCAATCCGGACAAGCTGCGCCACAGAAACGCATTCAACATCGCCTCCATGAGCTTTTGCCCGGAGGAGCAGGCGGCCTACATAAGGAACCTGATCCCCGACTTCACCATTGGCTACGACATAGACCCAGTCAAACAGGCCATAGCCGATTCCTGGCCCGATTGCCTTGAGGACTACGCAGCAAGAGTGGAGTGGGGTTGGAGTCCTGACTACGACTTGGAGTCGATGACGGAGGACATGATAAGGACAATACAGGCAAGGAGGGCTTGAGGTATGACGGATTCACTTAGAAGGGAGCTTAGGGAGTTTCTCGATGGACTTGAGACGCAGGGACTTTCAAAGAAGGAGAGGGTGATTGTTTCCGCCCAGAGCGGACTCATAAAGGTCCAAAACCCGGACGGAAGCATCGTGGATGTATTGAATTTCTGCGCCAACAACTACCTTGGACTTGCAGACAATAAGGATGTCGTTGAGGCCGCCAAAGCTGCAATGGACGAGTGGGGCTACGGTCTTTCATCTGTCAGATTCATCTGCGGCACCCAAAAGCTCCACAAGGATTTGGAGCGTAGGATAAGCTCGTTCCTTGGAACCGACGACACAATTCTTTTCTCTTCATGCTTTGATGCAAACGGCGCAGTGTTCGAGCCTCTTCTGGGAGAAGGTGATGCGATCATAAGCGATGAGCTCAACCACGCCTCCATCATAGACGGTGTTCGCCTGTGCAAGGCAAAGCGCTTCAGGTACAAGCACAGCGACATGGCTGAGCTTGAGAGCTGCTTGAAGGAAGCTTCTTCCTTGGGTTGCAAGCGCATGATAATTTGCACAGATGGCGTCTTCTCCATGGACGGCGACATTGCAAAGCTCGATTCTATATGCTCCCTTGCTGAACGATATGGCAGCCTGGTAATGGTGGATGACTCTCATTCTACAGGCTATATTGGCGCTACAGGCCGTGGTACTGCTGAATACTATGGTCTTCAGGACAAGGTGGATTTGATTACCACAACCTTTGGAAAGGCCCTTGGCGGTGCAAGCGGCGGATGCATAAGCGGTTGTCAGGAACTCATTGACCTGTTCCGCCAGCGCGCACGTCCCTACCTTTTCTCCAATACATTGGCACCTGCCGTTGCAGGAGGAACGATGAAGGTCATAGAGCTTCTTGAAAATGGCAATCCTTACCGAGAGAAGACCATGGAGAATGCAAGGCTCTTCCGTTCCAAGATGGAAGCCGCAGGATTCGACCTTGTTCCAGGCAACACCGCCATAGTTCCAGTCATGCTCTACGATGAGGTCAAGGCTGTCAAGATGGCCGATGCCCTTTTGAATGAGGGGGTGTATGTCATTGGATTCTGCTATCCTGTGGTTCCAAAGGGCAAGGCCCGCATAAGGGTGCAGCTGTCTGCGGTGCATACGCCACAGCAGATTCAAAAAGCTGTTGACGCTTTCATAAAGGTTTCTCGTTCTTTGGACGTGTGATTGGTTGCATGTCACTTTTTTGATGGTTTTCTTCAAAAAAAGTGACATGTGAGTGTCCTATTGATGAAAAATCACAGAAAAAGTGACAACTTGGAGAGCCTTCGTTTGATGGGTTTTTCAGGTTTTTCAGAAACCACTAGACACTTTTTGTTTTTCGTGCATAATTGGGAGAGTAATGCGCGGGTAACTCAGTGGGAGAGTGTCACCTTGACGTGGTGAAGGTCATAGGTTCAAACCCTATTCCGCGTAACTTAGAGGCTTGGAGTTCTTCCAAGCCTTTTTCTTTTGTTCAAAACTCGGTTTATGACATTACGGGATGAATGGAACGCACGGGGCTCATGGAACTCATGGGGCGCACGGATTACGTACGGATTCGTTAATGCTTGATTAGAGGCTCGTTCGCAGGTACTATTGAGGTAGTGTGCCATTGGCCTAGTGGACTAGGACTCATGCGTACACATAAGGAAACGAAATGAAGAAGAACACCGGTGAAGAGCAGGTTCAAAGAGCATATATCTATCTAGTGAAGACCCCTAGCAGCAACGACCTTACGGTCTGTGCAAGCGACAGCGTGTATTACCCAGGGACCCATGTCGTGTCTCCAACGAGATACGGCCTTGATATGGGAATTGTGGTTGGGTCTGCCTCCAGCATAGGAAAGGAATACAAGCCAGGTTGTGCCAAATGCAAAGGGGCGTGCCACTTCGCACCTTCCAGAGATCCTGAAAGGGTGGAAGAGGATCAGCCGCTTGCAGCGACGGGCTATGTCGTTGAGGATGAAGTGGTCTTCGAAGCCAATGGCAGAAGGCTTTCGCTTGGGCCCCTTCCAAAGTTCGAGATCGTGAGCGAGACCAAGACGTCCTTCGAGGAAGAGAGGGAGGACGTAGATGATTCCAATGTATGGGATCAGGCATACGAAGAGCCTCAGATGGTGGAGGTGGATGGAGACGTTCCATGGATATCCCACATGGCGACTCCTGAAGAACTCCAAAGATATGCACAGAACATGAAGGACGAGCAGGATGCCATAAAGGTCTGTAGAGAGAAGATAGAGAAGCACAAGCTTGACATGAAGCTTGTGACCGCCCACTTCCTGCTTTCAGAGCCAAAGTCACTTTTCTTCTTCACCGCAGATGACAGAGTTGACTTCAGAGAGCTCGTCAAGGACCTTGTCGCCGTTTTCAGAATGAGGATAGAGCTTAGACAGATTGGTGTACGAGACGAGTCAAGGGTTCTTGGCGGTCTTGCCGTGTGCGGAAGGGACTTCTGCTGCCACTGCGTCTCAGACAAGCTAAATCCCGTTACCATAAAGATGGCCAAGGAGCAGAACCTTTCGCTCAACTCCATGAAGATATCGGGGCCTTGTGGAAGGCTGCTGTGTTGCCTTAGCTACGAATACGACTTCTACTGCGAGGAGAAGCAGGCGTATCCACCAGAGGGCTCAAGGCTCAAGATTGGCGGTGAGCTCTTCAGGGTGCAGGAGGTCAACATACTGTCCCATAAGATAACGGTGTCCGGCAGCGAAGGACGCTCCTACCTTATGCCAAGGGAGGAGGTCCGCTTCAACTCGGACACCGGGCATTGGGAGGTGGACAGAGACTTCCAGGAGGAGCTTCTGTCCAACTGACGGTGGAGCGTCCCTCATTCCCTACATCATGCTTGAGAAGCGTTCCACTGAAGTGGTGAGCCTTTCAACTATGGCCTTTGCATCTTCAGGTTCGAGTCCATTGGCAAGACTGTCCTTGATTTGACCCTCGAGGACTATCTTTCCACAGCTGAGAAGGGCTGACCGGGCTGCATTGAGCTGGACGAGGATTTCTTCGCTGGAAGCTCCTTTGTCGAGCATTTTATCTATGCCTTGGAGCTGGCCTACGATTTTGTGGAGTCTGCTTTTAAGGTTTTGTTCTGTTGTCTGTTGTTTCTTCATGCTTATACCTCCGGTGGTATATATATACGGATGGTACCATCATGGAAGAGAAGGTGTCAACGAGCAGAAAGGGTGTAGTTTTGCAAATTCCTCTAAAGTGTTGTATTGACCAGTTTTATTGTCTGTGATATGTTTTGTATCGCTGTTCTTTTGCGTGGACAGCCAATAATGTTATAAGTATTTTATCTTGATGAAGATATTTTGGAGGTTACAGTGAATCGTTCTGCAGTTAAGAGAGATCGTCAGAGTAAGGAGAGAAGGCTTAGAAACCGCGAGACAAAGAGCACATTCCGCACAGCTATCAAGAAGTTCGACGCCGCAGTCGCAGCAAACGACAAGGCCGCAGCGGAAGAGGCCATGAGACTCAGTTTCAAGCTTATGGATACTGCTGCAAACAAGGGCATCATCCACCACAACACAGCTGACAGAAAGAAGTCCAGAATGAACAACAAATTCAACAAGATGGCTTGAGCCTTCTACGGAGGAATGTTATGGCAAAGACAAAACTTACAAAGGCTGTAATCATTGAGCATCTCCACGACAAGTTGGGTGCAAATAGGAACGACATCCATGAGATAGTCGATGCATTCTTCGAGGAGGTCAAGGACGGACTCAAGGAAGAGAAGATCATCGAGCTCAGAGGCTTTGGAACATTTGAAGTCAGAACCCGCAAGGGCAGAGAGAAGGCAAGGAATCCAAAGACCGGTGAACTCGTTGCAGTAGACACCCACGGAGTCGCAGTGTTCCGCCCTGGCAAGGAGCTCAAGGATCTCGTTTGGGATCTCCGCCAGGAAGACTGAAGTCTCAACAAGGAAATATGACCAGTATTCTAAGCGTAAACGATAAGGTTCTACGCAGACGCAACCTCGGGACTGTGTGCTCTGAGGTTGCTCTGTTATTAGGCTCTGCGCTTCTTCTTTCGATGGCGCATCCAAGCTTCATTTCGAACAACGGATTCGGATTTCTGGCGTTCTTCGCCCTCATTCCGGTATTCGCCGTCATAAGGAACACCTCCTGGAAGGTGACAGCCTTGTATGGCTTCCTTTATGGATTCGTCTACTATGCCGTGTTCAACTATTGGCTCTCGACGTTCCATCCCTATGCCATCCTTCTTGTCACGTTCATAAAGGCGGTGGAGATGGTTCTCCTCTTCCTTGCGCTCAAAGCAGCTGACAGCTGGTTCTCCAATGCAGCGGCATCAAAGGTCCTTGGCGACAGGCTTTCAAATACTGCACCAAAGCTCATACCTTTTTTCCAGGCCATAATATGGGTCGCCTATTCGTATGTGTCTCAAAGCTGGTTTGCAGGATATCCCTATGGAACAATTGCATACGCACTCTATAGATACAAGGTTCTCATACAGATTGCGGACCTCTTTGGGATATGGGGGCTCAACTTCATGCTGGTGCTTCCACAGGCATTCCTTGGAGCGTGGTGCTGCGACCATTTCAGCAAGACCAAGACGGAGCATTCACGGGGGCTTGTCCAACACCTCAAGGACAACAAGGTCGTGGTGATTGCATACGCCGTGCTTCTGGTAGCTCAGATAATCTACGGAATCGCAACCCTTTCGTATTGGAAGAATGCGGACGAGGACAACTCCTTCAGAGTCGCCACCGTCCAGCACAACGCCGATTCCTGGAAGGGCGGCTACGATACGTACAAGCGCAACTTCCTGAACCTTTCGCGCATGAGCCTTGAGGCCATGATCCAGAACCCTGACATGATAATATGGTCAGAGACCGCGTTCGTACCTTCCGTTGACTGGTACACCCAGCACCCATACGAAGGCGACGACGAAGGGGCGGCCTTCGATTACCTTAGGGTGATCCAGGACCTTGTTGACCAGTTCGTGGAGTTTGGAACCAATCTTGGAGTTCCTCTTCTTACAGGCAATCCTTCAGGCGTGATAAAGGACGAATCCCAGCCGGCCTACGACGAGAACGGAGACTGGAACAAGCTTGACTACAACTCCGTCATCCTCTTCGACGATGGGGAGATAAAGCAGTCCTACCGCAAACAGCACCTTGTTCCGTTCACGGAGCACTTCCCTTACGAGAAGCAGCTTCCTTGGCTGTACAACCTGCTCAAGGCCAACGACTACCATTGGTGGGAGAAGGGGACGGAGTCAGTCGTGTTCGAGACCTCCAATGGTATAACGTTCTCGACCCCTATATGCTTTGAGGACGTCTTTGGCTATATATGCGCAAACTTCGTCACCGCCGGTGCGGATCTAATAGTCAACATGACGAACGACTCATGGTCCGGTTCCGTCGCCGCTGAAAGGCAGCACATGGCAATGGCTGTGTTCAGATCCGTTGAGAACAGGCGCACCACCATACGTGGAACCAACAGTGGAATCACATGTCTCATAACCCCTGACGGCAAGGTCCAAGGTGAGATGGAGTCGTTCAAGATGGGTTGGAAGATATGGGACGTCCCTGTCTACAGCGGCGATACCTACGGCTACACCCTCTACTCGAGGACTGTTGATTTGTCTGCGCAGATATGCACATACGTTTCGTATGCCGTGCTTGCTGCAGGTGCCGTCCTGATGATTGTGGATGCAGTGCGAAGAAGGAAGTCACATGTCTGAAACCGGTCGTGAAAACGCCAATGCGGTGGTGTATGGAACTTCTTCTGAGAATGCTCGTGGAACCAATCCAAAGGCGGTCTCCATATTCATAATAGGAACCGAGCTCACCTGCGGGATCATCCAGGACAGACACATCCCCCTTCTTGCCGGCGAGCTTACCAAACTGGGTTACAGCATCCACAGGGCCTCGATTGTGCCTGACGACGGATCCATCTCCCACGAACTCGAACACGCTGTTTCAGACAGCGGCGTGATAATCGTCACAGGAGGCCTTGGTCCAACATGCGACGACATGACGCGCCAAGCTATAGCAGACCTTGCGGGCGTTCCCCTCGAGCGCAACGAAACGGCCTGGAACGAAGTCTCTGCCCGCCTTGGCGACCGCATCTGGGGCGCCAACGAACGGCAGGCCTACATCCCACGTGGCTTCGATGAAATCCCAAACCCCAAGGGAACCGCACCTGGATTCAAGGGGACGTTCTCCGTCAAGGCCAATCCCACGGACGGATCCAAGACCGATGTCTCAGAGCCTTCCGTCTCCCATGAAGTGCTTGTCGTTGCAATGCCGGGACCTCCAAGTGAGATGCAGTACATGTTCTACAATCACGTCAGACCGTTCTTGGCAAGGATATCGGGCTGTGAGGATCTGAGGCGCGACGAGTTTTCTGTGTACATGGTGCCAGAGGCCAAGCTTGAGGATTTGTGCGAGGCCTGTGCCGTTGATGGAGTGTCGTGGGGGACGCGTTTTCAGCCGTTCAAGATAAGTCTTTATGTGGACGGTGGTTGTGAAGAATCACGCAAGGAGTTCGAGGCAAAGCTCTCGTCTGTAATGGGACGTGGACTGCTTGAAAAGGGCGAGCACGAGGCCGTTGACCTCCTTTCATCCTATCTTGAGGAGAACGGCCTTACCATAAGCACTGCAGAGAGCGCTACGGCAGGCTTTGCGTCAAAGCTCCTTACTGACCGCTCTGGAAGCTCTTCCTGGTTCTGGGGTGGTGCTGCAACGTATGCCAATGCGGCCAAGGCTGGAATCCTTGGAGTGGATGCCTCCATGTTGGAGGACCCTGCGGTGGGGCCTGTGAGCGAGCAGTGCGCCAAGCAGATGGCTGACGGAATGAGAAGGCTTTCAGGTTCCAGCATAGCTGTTTCCATCACGGGCATTGCAGGTCCTGGCGGTGCAGAGGACGGAAAACCTGTCGGCACTGCCTACATTGGCCTTTCGTCTTCTATTAGGGACACTGAGGCCGTAAGGGTGAATGTATCCGCCAATTCAAGGGACTCCGTGAGAAGAAAGTTCGCAGTTGCAATGATGCTTCTTGCCTTGGAGTATGCAAAGGGAGGATCCGTTGTTGACATGGCTTCCTCCTGGGTATATATTTGAACCTGTGATTGGGCCGTTGGGTCCGTTAGAAAGCAAATCCCATCTATTCTTAAAATTTTGAAACGATTCGTCTTTGACGTGAAGGTGTGCAGGTCTTTTGGCCAAAGCTGTGGGGCGTTTGGAGACTTTCGTTGGAGAATCTAGTACATGGACAATGAAAACAACGATTTGATGGAAACCTCTCAGGCGGTTCGCCCTGTGAAGAAGGTCATCCTTAAGAGAAAACCTGTTGTGAAGAGGGAGCCAAAAGTGGCTCCAAAAGCTGAAGAGATCGCTACGGCAAAGCCTGTCGAACAGGCGACCTACGATTTGTTTGCAGAGCCCGTTGCAACGCAGCCTGTTGAGAAGGTTGCTGTAGAGAAGCCTGCAGTGGAGCATATTGTGGAGAGAGTTTCCGTTGAGCTGAAATCCAACGAACAATCTCCAAACGCACAGCCTGCCAACGGGCAGTCTGCTGCAGATCAGTCTGTTGAAGGGCAGACTGTTGCCGAGCAGCCTCCAAAGAAGAAGCGCGGCAGAAAGTCCAAGGCCGAGAAGCTTGCCATGGCCGCTGCTGAGGCTGCAAAGGCGGCGCTTGCCCAGGAGCAGTCCCAGTCCAATGAAGAGACCAATGCCGGCGCCAAATCCAACGATGAGGATGCATCCCATGCCAGTGATGCAGGTGCGAATGCCAAGGGCAACTCCAAAGAGAGTGCCATGGAAGACAAGAAAGCAGAGCCTTCAAGGGACTCCAACGAGGAGTCTTCAAACGGCGCTGATGCTTCAGGCGATTCAAGGCAGGAGCATGACAGACAGGAACAGAGGTTCGAACAGCGCCAGAAGTTCAACAAGAACCAGCAGAACCCGCGCAACAGCAACCAGAACCAGAAGGGAAAGCGCTTCGATCAGAACCAGAAATACCAGAACCAGAAGCAGGACCAGCGCAACGGCCAGAAGAATGGCCTCACAATGGACGACGTTTCGATTCCAAGTGCGGAGTATCAGGAGCACCTGAGCCACAGAATGCTCGTAAGCGACCTCTCCCAGGTTCCAATGGCGGAGCTCAAGGAAAGGCTCTCCCAAATGACCGGAAACTCCATAGAGGACTATGCCGAATACAAGAAGCAGGAGATAATCGTAGACATAATCCGTACCTTCAGCCAAAAGGAAGGCGTCATCTATACCATTGGCACCCTTGAGATTCTAAGCGATGGCTACGGGTTCCTCAGATCTCCGCTGAACAGCTACCTTCCAGGGCCTGAAGACGTATACGTCTCGCCTGCAATCATCAAGTTCCTGAACCTCAAGACAGGCGATACCATAGAGGGTCAGATCCGCAATCCAAAGGAGAGCGAGAGGTTCTTCGCCCTTGCTCGTATAGCAACCGTGAACGGAGACGCTCCAATAGTGGCCAAGACGAGGACGAGCTTCGACAATCTCGTACCGCTTTACCCTGACCAGAGGATAAACCTTGAGACGGAGCGCAAGGACAACGATGTATCCATGAGGATAATCAACCTGTTCTGCCCAATTGGAAAGGGACAGAGAGCCCTAATCACAGCTCCTCCAAGGACAGGTAAGACGGTCCTCCTTCAGCAGATAGCCAATGCAATAACGACCAACCATCCAGAGATTAAGCTCATGGTGCTTCTTGTAGACGAAAGGCCTGAAGAGGTCACTGACATGAGAAGGAACGTAAAGGGGGAGGTCATCGCCTCCACGTTCGACGAGCAGGCAACAAGGCACGTCACGGTTGCCGAGATGGTCATAGAGAAGGCCAAACGCCTTGTCGAGCACAAGCAGGATGTAGTGATACTTCTCGACTCCATAACACGTCTTGCCCGCGCCTACAACCAGACTGTACCTGCAAGCGGAAAGATCCTCTCCGGTGGTGTGGATTCCAACGCCCTCCACAAGCCAAAGAGGTTCTTTGGAGCTGCAAGGAACATTGAGAACGGCGGATCCCTTACGATAATAGCCTCAGCCCTCATCGAGACCGGCTCAAGAATGGATGAGGTCATATTCGAGGAGTTCAAGGGAACAGGCAACAGCGAAATCGTACTCGACCGTAGAATGGCTGACCGCAGGCTCTATCCTGCAATCAACATAAAGAAGAGCGGAACACGCCGCGAGGACCTCCTTTTGGACAAGGACGAGGCGGCACGCATCTGGATACTCAGAAACGCCATCAATGGTCTTGAGGACCTTGAAATGACTGAGTTCCTGATTGACAAAATGCGCAAAACGAAGAACAATGAGGCGTTCTTACGTTCGATGAATACAGGAACCGTTCCTGCCTTCTAGAACGGAGACGGCTTGCACAACTCAATTTGTCCGCTGCACATACACCAGCGGACGGCACAACGGAGGACGTACTATGAAGAAGGGAATCCATCCAAAATATGAGCTCACTGAAATCAAGTGCTCATGCGGAAACGTCATCAAGACGAAAACAACGGCAAAAAATCTGCAGGTTGAAATCTGCTCTGCTTGCCACCCGTTCTTTACAGGCACACAGAAGCTCGTTGACTCGACAGGACGTGTCGAACGCTTCAACAAGCGCTATGGTGTTAAGGAATCCAAGTAACGAAACTAAAAAGGCCTTTGGGTATTGTTCCTGAAGCCCTGTTTCGACGAAAGCCACTTTGGCTAGCTTCAATGCTACTGGGGTGGCTTTTTCTTTGGTTCAAATCCTGCGAAGCTTTCATTTTTTGTTTGCATTCTCAAAATCCATCTTCTAGAATTGTTCTTGGTGGCCGTTGCGCCGCCAAGGAAGGGAAGTGTTTACTGAAGACAGGCACAAGTCCGAGTACGGCGAGTCTCCGCAGGTGATCTCTATGGTTCCGGGGGTGACTACTTTTGCAGGTGAGTTCTCTATGTACTGCCAAGGATACTCCCTGTGCGCCACGAACGACAGAAGCCTTTCCGTCGAAGTCTCTACCCGATCCGATTCCATCGTCCGCATCTTCAACTCATACTCGAACGACCGCAAGAAATTTGGACTTGCAGGCATCAAATACCGCAAGGAGGACCGCTGGGCCAACTATGTCAAAGGCATGGTCCTTGAAATGCAAAGGCACATGGGGATCCCCGGTCTCAACATAACGCTCAGCGGCAATCTTCTGTGCTGCGATGGCAGAGTTCTCTCCGCCGCCATAGGCGTGGGCGTTGGCATGGCCCTCTATAGGCTCTTGGGTTTGGAGCCCGATGTCTCTGTGGTGGCATCCTGCTGTTTCAACTCCTGTTTCAGGTTTTGCTCTGAGCTTTACAATAGACATTTCATACTTACCATGCTACATGCAAAGGAGGGAAGCTTTCTTCTTTTTGATATGCACGATGGGCTGTTCAGGCATGTGGACAGTCCTTTTAGGAATGCTGATTTCTCCATTGCCCTTGCAAATGGAAACATACCACCCCTTGCCATGCGCGAAGAGCTGTACTTCAAACACAACCTGGTCAAGTCTGCAATGGAGAGTCTTGCCAATCTCCATGCCAGCGTTTCTTTGAGAAGGTTTCCTGTGGAAGACCTTTTGGATAGGCAGCTTCCAGTGGACGAAGAGACTCGGACGATATGCTGCTATGTGTTCGAGGAAAGCAATACCGTCCTTCTTTTGGAAAGGCTTTTCGCACAAAAGGACTTCATCCAAATAGGAAAGGCTTTGTCAAAGCTTGGAAAGGGGCTAAGAGACAAGATTGAGCTTACATGTCCGGAGTTGGACTGGCTTTCCAAGCGTTCGATTGAAACCCCAGGCTGCTACGGAAGCAGCATCGTCTACAATGGTGCGGGCGGCTATGTGGCAATGGTCATGGAGAACGCTTCGTTTGACGCATACCTCTCCAAATTGGACGACTATGAACGTATCTTTGGGTTCAAGGCATCGGCCTTCAGGTATGAGCCTGGATGCGGGGTTTCAACGGTATCGGTCTAATGGTGTCGTGCGGATGAAAAAAGTCCTCTGCGGGACAGTTAGAGACCTCTTCCCATCTTGACGATTGTTTTTGCAAAGGCTATGTTTGCAGTATGGATGATACCAGAATAGTTTACTTGGACAACAATGCCACGACGCAACTTGCACCAGAGGTCCAGAAGGCCGTTGCAGACGTCGAGGCCAGTGTCTATGGCAATGCTTCCAGCATGCATACTTTTGGAAGAAGGGCAGGTGCCCTTGTCGAAGAGGCCAGAAGAAACGTTGCGGATCTCATAGACTGCAATCCTGATGAAATCACGTTCACAAGCGGTGCCTCGGAGTCCAACAATACGGTCTTTGAAATTGCTCGTTCGCTCATAGAGAAGCGGGGTGGTGGAAGGATTGTAACGACGACCATCGAGCATCCTTCTATTATGGAGACCGTCAAGTATCTTAGGTCTGAGGGCATCACGGTGGATATGGCTCCTGTGGACAGGGAAGGTCGTGTACGCATAGATGAGCTCAAGAAGCTTCTTGGCGACGATGTGGTGCTTGTCTCGGTCATGACAGGCAACAACGAAACCGGCTCGATCCAGGAGGTGGGTCTTATAAGCGAACTCGCACATGCCTGCGGAGCCTTGTTCCATACCGATGCCACTCAGGCTATTGGCAAGATAGAGGTATCCTGTCGCAAGTGGAACCTTGATTTCCTTTCATGCAGCGGCCATAAGTTCTATGGTCCAAAGGGCGTTGGAGTCCTTTATGCAAAGAAAGGAGTTCCATTCCAGCCGTTCGTCCATGGTGGAGAACAGGAGCATGGACGAAGGGCCGGCACGTACAACACTCCTGCAATCTATGGCCTTGGCATTGCCGCAAAGCTTGCAAAGGAAGGCCTTCAGGAGGAGCACGACAGGCTTTGGGCCATGCGTGAGAAGCTTAGAAAGGGCATTATGACATCCATTCCAAAAGTTGTCGTCAACGGCTGCCAGGAACACTGCCTCCCTGGTACCTTGGATGTCTCTTTCGAGAACGTCGAGGGCGAATCCATACTGCTCATGCTGGATATGAGAGGCATAGCCGTCTCAACCGGGAGCGCCTGCGCTACAGGTTCCCTCGAGCCCAGCTACGTGCTTCTTGCCAGTGGTCTTGATGTGGAGCTCGCACATGGTTCCATAAGGTTCTCGTTTGGACGCTACAACACCATGGAGGATGTGGATTACGTACTTGCGGTGCTCCCTCCCATCATTGAGAGGCTGAGGGCCATTTCGACACGCTGATTTGGTTTTCGATTTCGAACTCTGCAATTCCTTGGTTGTATTGCAGGGGTATAGAACAGAGAGGTTTATATGGACAGTTTCATGGCCCAGTGGGTATACACCGATACAGTCAAGGATCATTTCATGAATCCTAGGAACATTTGGAAGAAGGAAGAGAACTGGGAGCCGCAGGGTGTTGGTGAGGTAGGCTCTCTTGCCTGCGGAGACCAGATGCGCGTTGGCATCCAGGTCAAGGACGGCAAAATCTCTGACATCCGTTGGCTCACATACGGCTGTGCCAGTGCAATCGCCAGCACTTCCATGATGAGCGAGCTTGTCAAAGGCATGACCCTTGAAGAGGCCTACAAGATAACCCCTTCCATGATAACGGATGCCCTTGGCGGTCTTCCTGAGCATAAGTTCCACTGCTCTGTCCTTGGCGACAAGGCACTTCGTGCAGCCATAGACGACTACCTTGAGAAGAACGGCATGGACAACCCATACCGCAAGAGCGTAGCCAAGATAATCTGTGAGTGCAAGGGCGTCACCGACCAGATGATAGAGGAGCTTGTCAAAACAGACCAAGCCAAGACCCTCGAAGACCTCCAGCGTCTCACTGGCTATGGCACTGGCTGCGGCAAGTGCAAGAGCAAGGTGGCGTTGCAGTTTGAGGAGTACAAGCACATCTACGGCAAGTAGAACCCCATTCTAGGAATTTACGCGCATTACGTCGTCAGTTCGGACACAGCCGTACAGGTAGTACTGTCTGTGTCCTTCTTTCTAGTACTGCATCGTAAATCCCGTCGAATGATTCTAGGTCTTTGAGTGACCTACTGCGTCACTACGGCACAGGCCGTGCAGATAGCACTGTCCTGTGCCTTGCTTCTTGTATGTCGCACAAATAGCTGCGAGAGTTCATTCTAGGTCTTTGAATCGTCTTCATCGTCACTGCGCTCAGGCTGTACTTGAAGTACTATCCTTCGCTTGTATCCTTGAATACGGTTCAAATTCCGTCGAATGTCTCCCGTTCCCTTCCTTGTATAGCTACGAGAGTTCATTCTAGAAATTTACGCGCATTACGTTGTCAGTTCGGACACAGCCGTACAGAGAAGTACTGTCTGTGTCCTTTTTTGTTTCGTGCACTAAGCGCACTATGCTCATTACGCTTGCCTCCTGATTCTTCGAAAGCATGGATAAGGGTGTGCTGCCTATGAGCGATTTCGAATTGCTGATGATTGTATTCACAGTCCTTAGCCTGTTGATAATGGCTTACAATGGTAGAAAATAACCGCCCAGCGACCATTCACCCCGCTGGACGGTTTTCGTCTAGAATGTGAGGTCATCCGTCCACAGGCGGTGCCTCTTTCCATTTGAAGTATCGCAAAAGAAACACCACCTGTCAAGTTTTGCGAAAATGCATATTTGGGTTCTTCATTTGTACTGTAAGGTGGAAGACTTTCTTCTTTTTCCTTCGTTTTCGACTCAACTGAAGAAAACTTTCTTCATAAATCTGGTTTTTCCGGTTTGGTGAAGAACGTTTGTTTCTTAGCTTGCATGTCCTTTTGAAATTTCACTTGACAATATGCTGGGGGGGGGTACGATTACTCCAGACTCATTTTGGAGGATTATATGTCGGACTACAAGGTTATAAAGACTGGCGAAAACGAGTATAAGGTAGAAAAGGAAAGTGATTGGAGCAGTGATGACCTTGAAGGTACTTCCTTTTGTATAGTTTGTGGCAAGAGATTTGTTCCTTTATGGGAAGGTGATCGTTGTTGCTCTTTAGAGTGCAAACGCAAATATGATGAAAATGAAGAATACTATGACGAAAAGGAAAAATCTGGAACCTTCTTCTCTTGTTTTGTTTTTTTTTAGCCTTACTCGCTTTTTTTGTTTATTGTGCCGTAACGTGTGTAAATGAGGCTAAAAACTCTTGGCTATTCTCTAATAGAGAATGTTTCTACGAACAAGAATCTGAAGGATGTGATTCTTCTCCTTTTCTTCAGGACGTTAAGGTTCACACAGGTACTATCAGATGCGCTCTAAACCTCTCTACTCAATTGCAATTCAACGGTCTTCAAGAGCCCCAACAGCCCCATGGGTCCAAATGCAGCGAATCTCCTTCGTTGAAGGAAAACAAATCTTGATATAATAATCGAGAATTCATTTTCCAAATCCAAGTTCTTGCATTCCCAAACCCTCCGGGCCTACAGCCCTGGAGGGTTTTTCTTGCGTTTTGGTGAAATGATGGTATATTTCATTCTATGAATAGAGAAATAAGAATAACTGTCAATGAAAACGAATATACTGTGCCTGTGTACACATCGGTTGAGGATGTGTTGGTAAAGGCAGGGCTTCTGCCTCAAGGGTTCTCCAATTCCAAGATTGAGTACAACGACAATCCAATAGTTGGTGCAATAGTGAACGGGCAGCTCAGGCCTATAAGCAGCCACATCCAAATGTCATGTGAGGTCAAGCCAATAAGGGCTTTCGAGAGCTTTGGAAGGAGAATCTACAGACATAGCATTTGTCTCTTGCTATGCTGCGCCACCAAGTTGGTGTTCCCAAAGAGGCATCTTGTGATTGGACATGCCCTGGGAGATGGATTCTATTTCAGCTTCGACGATGAGTACAACACGACGGAGGAGCAGATCTCCATACTTGCAGACAAGATGCGTTACCTTGTGGATTCCTGCATTCCAATAGAGTACACGGCGCTTTCCAATCAGGAAGCGGTGGAGTACTTCAACAAGGAAGGCTATGAGGCTACTTCCCAGCTGCTTGAGTCCCAGAACGAGCCGTTCGTGAACGCCTATAGGATACAGAACTACTGCAACATAGCATACGAACCCATAGTCCCAAATACATCGGTCTTGAGTGTGTGGGAGCTCAAGAAGTATGGCAATTGCGGTATGCTGCTCAGGTATCCGGTTGCGAGCAATATAACATCCGTCGTGGAGATGCGTGACAATTCCACGATGTTCAAGGTGTATGAAGAGAACAAGCGCTGGGGACGTTTCCTTGGTGTTGGGTGCGTGGGAGAGCTCAATGAGAGGTGCAGCGAGAACACCGTGGCGGAGTATGTGAGGCTTTCTGAGACGCTGCAGAGGCGTAAGCTTGCGCAGATTGCGGACGAGATAGATGCCGGCGGCAAAAAGGCCGTATTCGTGGCGGGCCCTTCGTCGTCGGGCAAGACGACGTTTGCAAAAAGGCTGTGCGAGCAGCTGCGACTTATGGACCATGCACCTATAAGGATTTCGCTCGACGACTACTACAAGCAGCGCCAGTTCGCACCACTTGATGAGGATGGAAAGCCTGACCTTGAAGCACTTGAGGCATTGGACATCGATATGTTCGACCGCAATATGAAGGACCTGTTTGCAGGCAAGGAAGTGGACCTCCCACATTTCAGCTTTCCAAAGAACGCTACGTACTATGAGAACAAACCAATAAGGCTTACGGATAAGACCATATTCGTCATAGAGGGACTTCATGGGCTCAACCCAAGGATAACGTCCAAGGTCGAAGAGAAGTATGCGTACAAGATTTATATATCGGCGCTTACTCAGCTCAACATGGACGACTGCAACAGGGTCTCCACTACGGACGACCGCATCCTAAGGCGTGTCCTTAGGGACTACAGGACTCGTGATACCAGCGCAGAGGAAACCCTTCTCATGTGGCCAAGCGTGGCGCGAGGGGAACGCATACACATCTTCCCAAATCAGAACAACGCCGATGTCATGTTCAACAGTGCCTTGGACTACGAGATAGGAGTGCTGTCGCCTTTCGTGCAGCCTCTCCTCAAAGGGGTCAAACCATCGTCAGGAGAGGCGTATACTCAGGCAAGAAGGCTTCTTTCGTTCCTTGAGAACGTCTATCCAATACCTGCGGACCTTGTTCCAAGCGACTCTCTGCTTAGGGAGTTCATAGGTGGAAGCGACTACGAGTGATGGCTCTGCCGCCTGACATGATAGTGACATGTTTGGCGGCAGTCGGTTCTTTCCAGTGGTGGTTCTTCCTTGTGGTGGTTCTTTCCAGCTTCAACCATAAGTGGTATTCTGTGGTGTGCATTAGGATCGTACCTGTGACTGGCCCGTGTGAGTTGGCCTGCATAATCCTGTATAGACCTGTATAAGGAGAATGGTTTTCGTGAACGCAAGCGCGCTTGGACAACGACTTGAAATACTAGACTCACAAGGACCCAAAAGGGAGGAATTCCTATCCAAGCCTCATGCGAAGGCACTTGTACTGAACCTGTCCGAGGAATCGTCCTTTGAATGGGAAGTCCCAACCGCATTCCTGGAATCGTACGTGTCAGGGCCTGCCTTGGCCGCCCGTATTTGGGCTTGCTTCGTTGGACCTGAAATCGACAACCCATCATCATACGAAGTCGACAACCCGATGGTCTTTACGATATCAGCATTGAGCGGCTCTGGAATGCCGGGGTGCGAACTTACAAGCTGTGCCTTCAGGTCACCTGTAACCGGAGCTCTATGCTTCAATGTCGTGGAGAACTCCGTTGGCATGAGGCTTGCCTCCTTTGGCTACTCCGCCCTTGTCGTTGTTGGAAGGCTTCGTAGGCCAACGATTGTGAGCATTGGAGAAGCCGGGGTTTCGTACAATACCTCCGAGTCTTTCATTGGCTTCACTGTAAGTCAGGTTGAGGATTTCGTTGGAACAGGCCCCATGACCACTGCAATGTCCATTGGTGTCGCAGGAGAGCAGAAGGTTCCATATTCCATAGTCGTATGCGAAGGATCCTCCCTTGGTCGTGGTGGGCTTGGAGCTGTCTTTGGCTTCAAGAATATAAAGTCCATAAGCATTACAGAATTCTCCGTTTCAGATTCTGAAGGTGATTCGGACACTGGTTTTGGCGATACAGACAAGGACGAAGCGTTCTCCAAACTGTACAAGGCCTGCGACAGGAGTGTGCATTGCCATGAGATGAAGGCAAAGGGTTCTGCATATCTGATAGGAGACGCATCCAGATATGGATGGGCGCCTGTTGACAATTTCAGGTATAGGACCGACCCTAGGCTGTTCCATCTAGGTGGCGATGAAGTGGCAAGGCGTTATGGAGACGGCCACAGCGGTTGTATGAACTGCCCAATCATGTGCAGACATTGGAGCTCCGAAGGGTATGCGATACCAGACTATGCATCTCTTCTCATGCTTGGATCGAATGTCGGATGCTTTGACATAGACTCCATCATGGAACGACATGCATTGTGCTTGGACCTTGGGCTTGACCCCATTTCAATGGGGAACGTCCTTGGTTGGTCGAAGCAGGCTCAGGAAGAGGGGCTTATCGACATCCTTGGAACAGATTTTGACTTCAAGGACAATTCAAAGGTCCTCCCTCTCATAGAGATGACTGCCAAGAGGATTGGTGTTGGGGAGCCTTTGAGCTTTGGAACCCTTGCACTTGGAAAGGTTTTTGGCGATGAGTCTTTCGCCTATACCATACGAGGCCTTGAATGCGGACCTGTGGATTACAGGGGTGCATCTGCTCAGGCTTTGAGCGACTGTCAGGGGTTTGGCTTCCCAAACCAGTTCGAAATCGTTTCAAGGCTTTGCGTGCAGGATCAGGCCAGCTGGGCTCTGCTTAGCGAAAGGGTGTCCCTTGGACTTGCAAGCTATGGCGTCCTTCCTGCTTTGCTGCTACCAACAGTGGTTGACAACTCAAAGTGGAACAGATTTACACTTAGGATGTTGAAAATACTTCCTAAATCGGTAATAAAGCACTTAAAGCCAGCCATTTTGGCCGATTGCATTGCAAGCTCAATCAAACGTCCTGTTGTGGCTGACGATGTACTTGCCCTTGGTGATACGTGTTGGATCATCCTCTACGAGGTAAACAAGGCTCTTGGATTCGATATGTTGGAGAATGTGGCTGGACGCATACCGTCCCATTTCTGCATAGACCCTGACAGCAATGCCAACGACAGGTCAATTGTTCCTTTCTTTGACCTTATGGAGCGGTACTGCCATCTCAGAAAGCAGGTCATCGCGGACAAAGTCTCTGATTTGGACAACGGCTGATCCTTCATTTGGAATCGTTATCATTGCATACGATTGGTGGCTTCCTCCTCGTGGACACGAAGGAGAGCCTGGATTCAGCAGCACAAGCTGCTTTTTGCTATGGCGTGAGGTTTCAAGGGTATCGGCCTTGAGGGAGTTGACGTGTGTGTGGCCTGTGATGCAGACTTCGAAGTCTTCGTCGCCAAGGCCTACACTTGAAGGATAGGGGTACAGGTGGCCATGCGACATGTATATGCGTAGGTCTCCAGTGCGGTTTGTGTATGATAGGGTCCTGAATTGCGGTGGTTGAGGAACCCCTGCGACTATCCAGACCCATGGGTTGTCGCAGTTGCCAAGTACCGGAATGAATGTGAAGCTGCGGTATTTGAGTGCATGGTTTATGAAATAGTTTTCAACGTTGAGGTCTCCTGCATAGAGGAAGGCGATGCATCTTGGGTCGTTGGCTTTCTGGGCCAGCTTTTCGAATGCTGATTCCGCATCGTGGATGTCGCTTGCGACCAAGAGGAATCTGTCTTTGCCGTTGTCTTTCATCGTGTCTCTGCCGTTGTGTTCTATGGGTTGCATTGCGCTTGGAATGATAGCATCCAAGTGGTTGGTTGCGAATCTAATCATATGATAAGAATCTCTATGCTTTGCTGTCAAAAACTCATGCTATTTATTGACTGTATACATAGATGCTTCTTGTCAATTTTTTTTCAATCATGTTAGTATTGAATCAAGGGGGCTTTGGATGTTCCCTGCACTCAAATACAATTCTAATACCTTAAGATTCAAAGGTTGAGGGAGGATATATGGCAGACAATGTCTTCATTTGCTCTGATGGTCATAGACTTGCATATAACCTCTGGTTGCCTTCTCCAAATATAGAAACAAAAGCCTTTCTGCAGATTCTCCATGGCATGGCCGAGTACAGCGACCGCTACGAGAAGTTTGCACGCTACCTCAATAAGAAAGGGATTGCCGTCTTTGCAGACGACCATAGAGGCCACGGAGCTACAGCATCAGAGAATGAGTTGGGTTGGTTCGCTGAGACCAATGGATGGGAGAGAATTGCAGACGATGCTTTTGAGCTCGCCAATTTCGTCACGTCACAGTATGGGGCGACCACCACGTTCCTCATGGGGCATAGCATGGGAAGCTTCCTTGCAAGGACCGTCATGGTCAAACATCCCGATTTCTACAGCGGTGTCATCATCATGGGCAGTGGCTACAGCAAGGGGCTTGTTGGAAAGATTGGCAAGCTGATTGCCAGACATGAGATAAAGAAGAACGGATCCAAGGCTCCCGGTACGCTTTTGAACAGGTTGAGCTTTGGTGCTTTCAACAAGCCGTTCGAGCCAAACATTACGGATTTCGATTGGCTTTCGAGGGATCAGAAAGAGGTTGAAAAGTACATAAACGATGACAAATGTGGCTTTATGTGTACTAATGGATTCTTCTACGATCTCCTTACGGGTGTTGAATTTGCAAACAGTAGAGAGAATGTGGAGTCGCTACCAAAGGATCTTCCTCTTCTTATCATAAGCGGAGATATGGATCCTGTTGGGGACTACGGCAAAGGTGTGAAGAAGATATACAAGCTCTACAGCGACGCAGGAATCGTTGATGTGACGTTGAAGCTGATTCCGGATGCACGCCATGAGCTCTTGAACGAGACGAACCGCAAAGAGGTCTATGAGATACTTTGGGGCTGGCTCGAATCCCATATGTAGGTGCTTGTCATTCTGTATGGGAAGCAATGAAAGGATTGGAGACGTCAAAAGGTCTAGGCTGACCGGCCTGAACGGTCTTGTTGGCATAATGAAGAGCTGCTTGAGCCGGTTCTCTAACGACAACGTCATAATGGTCTCGAATGGAATGGTCTACGCCACGCTTGTGGCGTTGGTTCCGTGCATGGCTTTGGTCTATTCGTTTCTCAACTATCTTGGAGTGGTCGAACCTGTAATCCAGTTCGTGGATGAGTTTTTTGTGAAGACGTTTGGTGACAGTGAAGGCATCTCTCTGGCCGGATACTTCGATGGCTTCATGAAGAATGCCATGGGGCTCAATCTCATAAGCTCCCTTTCCTTCGTTGTGACGTTCCTGCTCTTGGTTGACAAGCTGAATGTGACGGTGAACCGTCTGTTCCATAGCGAGGTGAAGAACAATCCTGTCGTGAGGTTCCTCAAATACTTGGCGTTCATGATTGTAAGCATGGTGATAATTGCTGTTGTGGTTGGAATTTACACAAGATTCAGTTCGTGGTTCCTCTTCTTGAAGGACCTTCCGGAGCTGAGCTCCGTTCAAGTCATAGCAAAGGACCTTTTGGCAAAATCCATGATCTATTTCGCTTTGCTTGGAGTGTTGTACCTTGTGCCTGACTGCGATGTGAACTTTTATGCCGCTGCAATTGGAGCTGGTTTTGGATTCGTGCTTCTTCTTGTTTTGGAGTTCGTGTTCAAACTGGTCGTCAAATTCTCAGTGAAGGCTTCTGTGCTGTATGGTTCTTTGGCTACGCTCATGTTCTTCTTCATGTTCCTTTCCTGGATATGGAGGATTGTGTTCACATCCGTTGTCGTGACCGATGTCCTCAACCGGGATTTTCTTGCACGTGGGAATGTGGCAGGACTGCGAAGGACTGGGAGAACAGGACATAGGAGAACCAAACCCTGACGAGGCGGAAGGCTTTGAACGGTGCAAACGACAATGGACGTGGTTGATGGAGGCTTGTGGATATGGATGGAATCATAAAGATACTGCCTGTTGTAAAGGACTATGCGTGGGGGAACGATTTCTATATAGCCGATCTCCTTGGACTTCCACATGATGGACCAAAGGCCGAGCTTTGGATTGGTGCACACAAAAGCGGTAGCTCTGTCATTGACTGTGCCTGTGGAGCCTGCAATGGATGCTGCTGCAGCGGTCAGTCCCTCGTTGACTATATAGATGGAAATCCATCCTTCCTTGGAATTGGAGATTCCTCAAGGTTTCCATTCCTATTGAAGATCCTTGCCATTGGTGGTGCATTGAGCCTTCAGTGTCATCCTGACAAGGCGCAGGCCGCTGCAGGCTATGAAGCTGAAAGGAAGGGCTGTGGTTCAGGTGCAGCTTATGAGATAGGTGCTGGAACTGGCTCAGTCAAGTCTGGCGTTGTGTTCAACTATCAGGACCCAAACCCAAAGGCCGAGATGCTCTATGCTTTGACACCTGTTACATTCATGTGCGGATTCAGGTCTTTTGAAGATATAAAGGATGGATTTGTGCGGATTGTTCCAAATCTTTGGAATACTTATTTTTCCCAAGTAGGAAGTATTGCTGATTTCTTTCATACATTGTACAGTCTTCCTCATTCTGTGGTTGGACAGGCGGCTTTGGAGGTCGTTGAGAACAAGAAGCTTCTGGACGAACTCCAAGTGTTCGTATTCGATGAAATCTATCCAAAGTACTCGGATCCTGGCATATTTGCTCCGCTTTTTCTCAATGTAGCAAGGCTTGAGCCTGGGCAGGCCGTTTATCTTAAGCCAGACATCATCCACGCTTACGTCTTTGGAAACGGCGTTGAGCTTATGAACAACTCGGACAACGTCCTTAGGGCGGGGCTCACGTCCAAACACATGGATGTTGACGAACTTGAACGCATAATGAGCGATGAGCCGTACATTCCTTCCCCTATGAAGAGCACCTGTTCCCTTGAAGGCTTGCGTTTCGCCACACCAGACGGATTCGCCCTCACGGTGATGGATCGTGGCAGGTTCTCCGTTTCACGGGACGGTGCCAAGCTATTCCTTTGCACAGAAGGTTCCGCCGTTGTTGGAGACCTTGAGCTTTCGAAAGGACAGTGCTGTATTGCGGGCGCTTCTGCCCAGACCTTTGAGGTCGATGCTTCAAACGGTTGCGTCTTCATGGCCTCCAATTGACGTTCGTCGCATCGTTCCTCATATATCTTCTCAGGCATATATCTTCTCAAAAGTTGTAGCGGCTTTGGTTTGGTAAAGCATTCCTTTTTTGTTTGATTCTCGTTGCAACACCTTCCTAACTTTCGTGTGAAGAGGGGCTTTGCAAGTTCCTCCGAGTCGTTGAAATAGGAGATGTCCATGAAGAAAGCTGCATTCGTCATTGCTATGTTGTTCGTTGGTTTCTCATTGTCCGCCGTTTCCTTTGGAGACTATGGCTGCCCAGCTGCATGGGTTCCCCAGAGCTTTATGGTTGGAGCCGGCAACGACAGGTGGTCAGGCGGTATGTCGTTCGACTACGACGACCAGCTTTCGTTCGCCGAATACTTCTCTTTGGAGGCTCCCGCCTGGAAGCTTGCTGTAAACATGCTAGGAATCACCAACCGGGGCTGGCAGGAAGGTTGGAGCGTGACGGATCCTTCGCTTAAAGGCGACGGCAATCGTATTTCCGGGCGCTACGATGTGACGGAGATCCTTTTGGGGTTTCCGTTGGAACTGGTTGGAAATCCTTGGTTCTTCGTTGACATGGAGCCTTACTTTGGAGTCTCCGTGATAGGTCGCCAGAACTATGTGGTCCTTCAGAACACCGTCCACCGCATACTTGACATGGCGCAGGTCCACCTCGAATACGAAACCGATTCCAACAAGCCTTATGCATCCCTTGGCGGCACAATAGCCGTAGGTGGTGCAGTCCCTCTGTCATGGCGCACGAGGCTGACTCTTGGCGTGAAGGGAGCCTTTTCCAACAACATAGGTTTCAACCATAGACAGCAGGCCGATGTCTTTGTGTCCATCAAAGGCTGGAACCGAGGCCTTTGCTGCGGCGATGAAGGGGATATCCTTTCGTTTGCAGTGGGCTATATGTGGACTCAGACCAAGTCTGATTGGAGGTCTGCGATCCTTTACGACGAGTACATGCAGGGATTCACTCTGGGCTACAATGTGAACGCCGGTTTCCTGAGGCTTGGATACAGCAGCAACCTTGATACACGCCGTGGCTATGGAACCGTAGTCGTTGACGTCATGTCCTTGTTCAAACCTTCCCGTTGGTACGAGAGCGATATCGTTCTTTCCTTGGGGAAGCTTTCTTTGATGGAAGTCACGTTCTTCGATGTTGGTTTGGAGCTGCCCCTTGGGTATTCTAATTTCTCGTTTGTCATAAGGAATCGTTATGTATCCGGCAATCCTTCGTATGCAGAGAACGCTTCCTCCGGCAGGGATCCTGCTTTGCTGGGCCGATTCCAGAGAAACTACGATGGTGCTTTCCTTGGTGCCAAGTACAGTTTCGAAAGCTATGCGACGCATGGATTTGTGACGCCTTATGTCTGTGTCTCTGCAGGTGTCATGAGGTGGGAGGCTGTGAACCTTGTGAATATGAACGAGACCTTGGTGGTCTCTGACTCTCTTGTTCGCAACTACTATCACTCATATTCTACAGGCCGTTTGTGTTCGTTCGCCATGGATCTGGAATTTGGCGTTTCACTGTTGCCGCAAGGGCTTCTGACAAGTTCACGTACTACGTTCCAGATTGGCTTTAATGCTGGTGTCACGTTCATACACAACCCTGGCGAAGTGGCTCGACTTTTGGAGGCCTATACTCCTGACAGTCCATTGGTGGCAATGTTCATGCCACGGTTTGGGTTCTGCTTGCAGATGGGTTTCGATGTTTGATTCTTGGGTTTTCTGCAATCTCCGTTGTCGCTTCACGTGGACCGTATCGCAAATACTGTCCCACGTTTTGCTCCTAGGATATTGGCAGAAATCCCTGCGAATCGAGATTCTTGGGCTTTGATGGGCGGTGTGGGACGCAGCATGGCGGAGTATGGCGTTGTATGGCGGTGTGGGGCGTTGTATGGCGCTGTAGGACGCTATGGAACAGATTGAAATGTTAGTATTGCAACAAAACGAAGGGGCTTTTTAAAAGCTTGAATGGAAATGCACTGTTTTCTTGATTCCTTAAGTAAAGGAGTCACGAATATGAACGATGTAGACAAAATCATTGGTTTCCTGGATTCCATAGCCTTTTCTGATGGATCTGCTGGAGATTCGAAGCGCAACAATATCAACAAGGAGGGCTTCTTCTATCATACGACACAGAAGGCTTGGGGTGGAATGGCGCTTTTCAACAACGATATAGCCCGTTACCGGAATCATTTGATGTGTGAGCTGTGCATAAGATACGAGATAACGGTGCTGTATTCCGTGGTTATGCCAACCCATACGCATGATGTTCTATACTCCAAGAATTGGAGGAACATCTCTGACATGTACAGGGTTCTCAATTCGAGCCTTGTGCGCTATGTGTCGCACAGATACCCTCAAAGAAAGGGTCTGCGTCTGTTCTGCGAGCGTCCTCAATATACGGTCATACGAGAGATGGTGCATCTCTTCTTCCTTGGAAAGTATGTTGAAGACAATACCTCTTCGAGGGAGAACGAAGGGAAAAACGCTCCGTACAGTTGTTTTTGGATGTTTGAGAACGGTCATTTCCAACCTCCGTACAACAAGGACATCTATGAAGCGCTTTTTGGGATTCCATTCAAAGAGCTATACGAGTTCTACAAAACACATTCGAAGAAGGAGGTTTGGGTTGAAGCTCAGCATAGGTTCGGAGACTGGACACCTGAAATGAACTCAAAGGTTTTTGGCTTCAGCGTCCCATAGCATCCTACTGCGCCCTACAACGCCATACTGCGCCACACAGCGCCCATCAACGCCCATCGTAGTTGATGTGGTTTCCTTGGATGTTGCGTAGGATGGTTTCCACGCGCTGTATGGCTTGGTCTATTCTGTTCGCAGCATCGTTTAGCTTGCTTTGGACAAGGACATCGGCAAGGAAGCTGTCCATGAAGTCGAAGAAGGTGAGGAAGTCTCCAATGTCCAGGTTCAGATCCAGGTGAAGATCCCTAAGCTCGCTGTTGAACCTTTGTAGGTCGTACTTGGCCCTCTCTACGCTCGAGCGGGCGTTGCTTACCTTCGTGTGCTTCATGAAGGTTGAGAGGAAACCTCCTCCAAGGATGTCGATGACTCCCCAGGTCTTGGCTTTGGAGATTTCATTTCTGGCGTCTCTTAGACTTTCAAGTGCGCATTTGCCTGCGAATATGGCTTCCTGCCTTTCCTTTTCATAGTCCATTTCATAGCTCATGATAAATCTCCTTCAAAGCTTTCAGCGTTTTGCCTGGGCGCTGGGACATCGGCCTAGGATGTGATGGTATTGTATCTGCACCGTGGGCTTTCTGTGAAGATGAAGAGTAGGCATTCAATGCGTAGCCTTTTTCTTTACCGAGTTTACACTGTAGAAACGCTGTACAAAAACAGCGAACCACGGCAAAATGGGGTTGCAGCTGTATTAGGAGTCTATTGAGACTGGTACAGACGAAGGAGTGATAATAGTGGCGGAAGAGGTGGATTGTCGGAAGCACCGCCTTTCGACTTTTCAAATTATCATATTGGGTTTTGCAGGGGTCATCCTTTTGGGTGCTCTACTGCTGATGCTGCCTATTTCTGCATCGGACGGGTGTGTGACGCCTTTCAACGAAACGCTGTTCACTGCGACATCGGCCGTGTGTGTGACGGGGCTTGTCGTGCAGGATACCGGCAGCTACTGGTCTGTCTTTGGTCAGATTGTCATTCTGACTCTGATTCAGATTGGTGGTCTTGGCGTTGTCACCGTAGCGGCATCGTTTGCTCTGTTGTCCGGACGAAGGATATCCCTTATGCAACGCAGCACCATGCAGGATGCAATCTCAGCTCCAAAGGTTGGAGGAATCGTCAGGTTGACGCAATTCATCCTACGAGGGACTTTCCTCATTGAGCTGTTGGGTGCTCTAGCTATGCTTCCGGTGTTTTGCCGGGACTATGGATGGCGCGGTGTTTGGATGGCTGTGTTCCACTCCATATCTGCTTTTTGCAACGCGGGTTTCGATATCATTGGAACGGAAAGCAGTATGTATCCGTCCCTTGTTGGCTATGCTGGAAGTCCTGTGATGAACATTATGATTATGCTATTGATTGTGACTGGTGGCATTGGCTTTTTGACATGGGACGATATCTGCGAAAACAAACTGCATCTGCACCGTTACAGGATGCAAAGCAAGGTGATTCTTGTCACTACGGCGGTCCTTATAGTTCTTCCGGCTTTGTTTTTCTTCTTTGTGGATTTCTACGCACTCCCAATGGGGGATCGGTTGCTTGCTTCGCTTTTTCAGTCTGTCACGACGAGGACTGCCGGCTTCAATACCGTAACGCTTTCTGCTTTGACCGGTGTATCGCAGGCTGTCATGATATTCCTAATGCTGGTTGGAGGCTCTCCAGGTTCTACGGCGGGAGGTATGAAAACGACGACGCTTGCTGTTTTGGTTGCAAATGCAGCTTCGACGTTTCGACAGAGGGACAGCTTGCAGTTCTTTGGCCGTAGAGTTGATTGCAACGCTATCAAAACCGCTGCAACCATTTTGACGATGTATCTTGCATTGTTCTTTGGTGGAGCTGTGTTTATAAGTATGTATGAGGATATTCCACTGTCATTGTGCCTGTATGAAACGGCATCGGCGGTTGGAACGGTTGGGCTTACGCTTGGTATAACTCCGCAGTTGCATATTCCTTCGCAAATAGTGCTGATTGCACTTATGTATCTAGGTAGAGTGGGTGGTCTTACGCTCGTTTATGCAACGTTTTCCAGCAGGAAAGTGGGCAATGCGAAGCTTCCGCAGGAGAAGATCACTATTGGATAAGCAAAGGAGGAACTTTCAAAACTATGCTTTGTGTGGATTGGCCATGGATTGCCGAGAAGGAAGCCGTCTGAAGCAACTGAGGTAATACTTTGTGTATTATGAAGTTGCTGAAGGCGGAGTCCAGCCGTGCAGGTCATGGCCAGGACTCATGAAGGAGTTTTGAAAGTTCCTCAAAGGAGCATTCATCATGAAAAACATACTTTTGATTGGGGTAGGTCGTTTTGGACGGCATATTGCTGTGCAGCTTTCTCGGTTGGGGCATCAGGTCATGGCGGTAGATACAAACGAGGAACGTATCAATGAAGTCCTGCCACTTGTCACGAATGCACAGATTGGTGACGTTACGAACGAGGAGTTCCTTCGTTCTTTGGGCATTGGAAACTTTGATGTCTGTATAGTCACCATAAGCGGCAGTTTTCAGAACTCTTTGGAAACGACATCCCTTCTCAAGGATCTTGGTGCAAAGTGTGTGGTGTCACGTGCTGAGCGTGATGTGCAGGAAAAATTCCTGCTTCGCAACGGTGCTGACTATGTTGTCTATCCTGAAAAGCAAATGGCGAAATGGACGGCGATTCGATATACCGGCGACCATATCTTCGATTACATGGAGATTGATGATCAGCATGCGATCTTTGAAGTTGAAGTGCCTGAAGCTTGGGTTGGCAAAAGCGTGGGAGAGGTGGATATCCGCAAAAGGTTTGGGATCAGCATCCTTGGTATCAGACGATCTGGAAAAATCGATGTTTTTGTTACGTCTGACACTGTTTTGTCCAATGATATAACGCTTCTGGCATTGGGTGAGTACAAATCGCTTCAAAAGTGCTTCAAGATCTAGGACTCTAAAAGTTAGTGGTAGCGTTGTGATTCCTGCGGTTGTGCTTAAGAAGGTTATTCGAAAGTAGGTTGTGATGGATTTCCAACCTCTTGTAGTTTGCTCTTGGACATGATAATATGTCTTAGACATATTTTAAAAAATGTCCAAGAGGTTTTGCATGAACATTGGAAGGGAAACAGAGACGATTGAGTTCAAGAAGAGTACGGCGGAGAAGGATTCTGGCATAATCTCGATTGCAAGCATATTAAATAAACACGATAGAGGAATTCTCTACTTTGGAGTACTTGATTCAGGTGACGTGTGTGGCATGGATGTTGGTAGGGATACGTTGAGGTCTCTTTCCAGGGATATCGCTTCTAGTATAAGACCTTCTTGCTGGTACGAGATAAATGAGAGAAAGACCAGTGATGGTCTTTCATTTATAGAAGTGCAGTTTTCAGGAGACAACTCTCCTTATTCTGCATTTGGACGGTATTATGAGCGTTTTGCAGACGAAGATCGTATGATAAGCGATGTTGAGCTTGAAAGACTCTTTAGGGGAAGAGAAAAGAACTATTCCTTCTGGGAGAATGAAGATTCAGGATGTTCATTGGATGATGTCGACGAGAATCTTCTTTCATATGTCATAAAATGTGGAAACGAAGCGAAAAGGTTGGGATATATGTACTCTGACAAATCATCTGCATTGTCTAAGTTTGGCCTGCTCTGCAAATGTTCCGGGAATCTAAACAATGCAGGGAATGTACTCTTTTCCAAGAACAAGCCTATATTGGTGAAGATGGCGACCTTTGCAACCGACTCGAAGGATACGTTCATAAAACTCAACCACTTCTATGGGAATGTTTTTGAGGTCTATGAAGAATCGGTTTCCTACATAATGGGAGCTATTGACTGGAAGATTGGTTTCACTGGTGGATTGTCGAGAAAGGAGGAGCCTGAGATCCCTGCCAAGGCCATAAGGGAGATTGTCCTGAATGCGTTTGCACATGGATGCTATTTTGGAAGGACTTCGTTCGAAATCGATGTCTATAAGAACAGAGTGTGCATATATAGTCCAGGTCTTTTCCCTATTGGCTTCACCCCTGAAGAGTTTGCCTCTGGACAGGAGCAACCAATTGTGCATAATCCAAAAATTGTTGATGTTCTTTTCAGAACCGCTTCGATAGAGGCCTTTGGAACAGGATTCGAAAGGACCTTTGAGGAGTGTCGTAGGGCTGGTGTTTCCTATGGATATGAAAACACGAAGAACGGATTTCGTTTTACTTTCATGAGGCCTCTTTCTTCTGACGGTTCAAGGAAAATGTCCAAAAGCCAAAAGGCTGTCTATGACTTGGTGCGCAAAGACCCATATATGACTGGTGATATAATCTCAGAGAAGGTTGGAAAATCTCCAAAAACTGTCTATAGAGCTCTCAAGGATTTGAAGGACGCTGGAAAAATCAGGCGTATTGGTAGCGACTATGATGGTCATTGGGAGATACTGGATTGAGATGCATTGGGTTGTTAGGAATGCTAAATCCACATAATTCAGGACTGAGCCAGAAAAATTGGTTCTTCACGGAAAGTTGGGGGGGGAGGTGAACGGATTGTATCCCTTTGGGGAAAATGCGTTTGCGGTACATTTTGGCATTCAGGTCTTGAAGCTGCATCCAAGGGCGACCTCCGGCATCGTTGTCCTTCCTCCGAATGGCCGAATGCATGTCCTTCAAGGATCCAGTGTATACCACTTCCGACGATTTTCAACCGTTTTTAGTATGTTTTTGCAAAGGAGTGTGCAATTCGCATTGACAAGCAGCAAAAAGAACGCTATAATCCGACTTCCGCAGCTAAAACACAAAAAAACGTCGCAACTATCTACTGTGCAGATAATTACAACGAGTCATCAATAATTTTCCGTTGTGTGATGTTCAGAATTTCTTTACGGTTTTTCCTCGTTCGATGACAAGGTCACCTTTCGAATAGAATTTCTGTGTCAGTGAAAGACCAAGGGCCTTTCCGATATCGGCAATGACGTTGTCGCAATATGTGTTCACGTAGGTTCCATTGGGCAGAAGGGCCAGATTCGCCTTCCTCAGGCTTTCCACCATTGTCCCGATGGGGATCCTGCAGCCGGTCTTCCTTTCAAGCAGCCTCAGGATGAGAAGGGAGAAGAAAGGTTTCCATTTGTCTCACCGCCTTTGCATTGCAGTATTATTTGTTTCTCCTGAATCCCGCCTCATCCTGGTATTCGGGATGCTCCTTTAAGTAAGGGTCTTTGTCGCCGCAGATGGTATAGTCGCATCGGCAGCCGTCCACGCAGGTGGTCGTCCGCACCAGCCTTGCGTGGAGAAGCTCGATGGATGCGAAGTCCACATTGCACAGGGCGGGCATGATGTCCGTAAGGCCGTGTCGGACAGCAAACTCCGCCGCCGGGCACGACGTAAACTCATAATAGATGGGCTTGCCGGTTTCATAAGGCGCAACCGTCATCTCGTAATCGTGCCATTTGTCGCAGCTACGTTTCGCCCGTACAAACGCTCTGTACATCAGCCTCCTCCAGAACGGCTTGTTGCAGTCCACGAACCGCAGTCTGCGGAAGGTCGGAAGGATCAGGTTTTCCTCCATCTCCTCGATCTCGCGGAAGGATGTGACGGCTTTGCAGACCGTGTAATAGCTCATAATGGCGATGCAGTCGTAGGTGCCTCCTACGCTGTTGTGGAAGTTCTTTTTGCCACCCAAATCCGTGCGCCAGTCGGAGAGAAAGACCGCGTACTGCCGCTGCAC